>JAABUT010004305.1_pt1 | contig 11446 bp, 11 predicted proteins | sample 5559281 | NCBI WGS metagenome assembly JAABUT01 (sample SAMN10711880, study PRJNA513359) | rock metagenome | isolation source: Antarctica rocks | place: Antarctica: Victoria Land, Ricker Hills nord | collected 2016-01-04
CGGGCTGACCATGGCGCGCATGGACCGGCTGTATGGCGTCACCATGCAGGAACCCGGGGTGTCGCGGCTGCTGTCGGTGGACCTGGGCCAGGCCGTGGCGTGGAGCGGGGACCATGCAGCGTGATGACGCGGAGGGAGATGCAACGATGAACCCAGTTGCAAACGGGGACCTGGACCTGCCCGTTCCCCCGGGCGTCCTGCGCCTGGCCGAGGCCTACGTCTTCGCCAGCCCGCGGCCAGTGACCCCGGTCATGCTGCGGCCACTGCTGCCGGAGCGGCTCGACCCCGCCCGCGTGCTGGCCGCCTTGCAGTGTCACGCTGCCGACCGCGGCGTGGTGCTCGTCGAGGCCGGGGGCGGCTGGGCCTTTCGCACCGCCGCGGACCTCGCCGGGCCGCTCGCGGCGACGCTGGCGCCCGCGCGCCAACTGCCGCGGGCGGCGATGGAGGCCCTGGCCGCCATCGCCCTGCACCAGCCGGTCACCCGGGCCGAGGTCGAGGCGGTGCGCGGCGCGGCGCTGGCCCAGCCGACCCTGGACGCCCTGCTCGACGCCGGGCTGGTCCAGCCGAACGGCCGCAAGGAGGCCCCGGGCCGGCCGGTGCTGTGGGCGACCACGCCGCACTTCCTGGAGGCGTTCGGGCTGCACAGCCTGCGCGACCTGCCGGGGTTCGACGTGGCCATGTTCGACGTGGCCAGCCTCGGGGTGCCGAACGGTCGGGAAACCGGACGGCATGAGGCCGCTCCCGATGCCGAAAGGGCCGGCCCTGCTGCCTCGGCAGGCGTCCCGCCATGAGTGCCCCGACCCCGTCCGGCTCCGCCGCTGTGCTGCCCGCCGGAGTTGCGGCCACAGGACCTGCCACGGCACCGGTATCCGCCAGCCCGGCTTCTCATGCTTCGGCAGTGGCGGCGCTGCCAGACACCACGTTGCCGGCCGCGAGTGTGCCCGCCGCCGGGCCGACCCCCGTCGGCCAGACCGCGCTGGACGCCGCGCAGGCGTTCGCCCGCAAGGCCGCGGCGCCCGCGACGCTGCGTGCCTACCGGGCCGACTGGGCGCACTACGCCGCGTGGTGCGACGCGCACGGCTTCAGTCCGGTCCCGGCCGCCCCCGCCACCGTTGGCGCCTACCTCGCGAGCCTCGCCGGAACACACGCGCCGACTACCATCCGCCGGCGGCTGGCGGCGCTGGGCAAGATGCACCGGTTCAATGATCTTCCGTGGAACCCGGCGCACCGCGACATCCAGGGGCCGCTGCAGGGATTGCTGCGCACCCATGGCCGGCCCGTGCAGAAAGCCGCGGCCCTGACCCTGCCCATGCTGCGCCAGGTCGTTGCCACTTGCGGATCCGACGCCCGCGGCCGGCGCGACCGCGCCCTGCTGCTGATCGGCTTCGCAGGGGCGCTCCGCCGCTCCGAGCTGGTGGCGCTGCAGGTCGAGGACGTGGCCATGACCGCCGACGGGCTGCGGCTGCGCCTGCTCCGGGGCAAGACCGACCAGGCGGGGCAGGGAGCCGAGGTCGGGCTGCCGCGGGGCCGCTTCGTAGAGACCTGCCCGGTGCGGGCCTTCGAGGACTGGCAGGCACTCGCCAAGCGCCGCGCGGGGCCGCTGTTCCGGCGGGTCAGCCGGGAGGGCCGCATCGGCGAGGCGGCGCTGCACCCGGACGCGGTGCGGCGCATCCTGGCGCACCGGGCTGGGCTTGCCGGGCTGGAGGGGGAGGGCTGGGAGCGGCTGAGCGCGCACGCGCTGCGCGTGGGCTTCATCACCGAGGCCTATGCCAAGGGCGTGCGCGATGAGGACATCATGCGCCACACCCGCCACCAGGACCATCGCACCATGCGCAGCTACGTCCAGCGCGCCGGCCTCGTGGACGACAGCCCCGCCGGAAAGCTCGGCCTGTGACGGCCTACCGCACGCCGTGGGACGAGGCGCCCGCGCCTGCCAGGGCCGGGCCGGCGCTGCTGCCAGCCAGGACGGCACCGCCCGCAAAGCCGCGTGGGCGGCGGCCGGCAGCGGCCTGCACGCCAGCGCCCGAAGCAGTCGAAGTATCAGGCTGGCTCTACCACCACCTCACCGTAGTCGGCCCGGCTGAGGCGCTCGTGTCCTTGGTGGAGGCAGCACGCGGGGCCGGCGTGGTGCCGTGGCGGCACGACCCCGCCCGGGTCGAGGAGGACGTGCTCTCCCTGGCCCTGGCGCAACCGCCGGAACGGCGCAACCTGTCTGCCGCCGGCTGCCGCATCCTGGCCCGGCAGCTCCGCGCCGCCCTCGAGGCGCACCAGACCAAGGCCGTGGCGCGGGACGGGCAGGGCGCGTCCTGGCCGCTCGACCTGCACGCGCTGCTCCCGGTGCCGGACGCCCTGCTGGCGCGCGGGCCGGACGACCCGCAGGCGCTGGCCTGGATGCGGCAGCACTGGGGCGTCACCGCCGGGCTGCGCCATCCCGCGCTGCGGCCGCGCACTACCGCCGGACGGCGGCTGCCGCCGGGATACGGCGCGGCCGGGTGGGGGTTCTTCACCGACGGGGGCACGCCGCACGCCGCCGTCGCCCAGTTCGCCCTGCGCTGGCCCGCGTTGCGCTTCGACCTGCAGCCCCGGCCCTTAGACTGACGCTGGCTGCCCATGGACGACACATCCCGTGGCCGGGCAGCCGGCAAAGAGGACGGCCCGACGGACATCGCGGCAGGAGAGGGCGCGCCCCGCCTGGACCTGGACGGGTTCAGCGGGCCGCTCGATCTCCTGCTCGCCCTGGCGCGGGCGCAGCGGATCGACCTCAAGCGCATCCCGTTGCCAGCCCTGCTGGACCAGCTCGCCCCGGCGCTCCGGCAGGCCGTGCCGCTGGCCGAGCGCGGCGGCTGGCTGGTCACCGCCGCCTGGCTCGTGCTGCTGCGCTCGCGCCTGCTGCTGCCTGGGCAGGTGCCAGCAGGCGGCGGCACGGGGCAGGGCAGGGCGGCGCAGCGCGGGGCGTTGCGCCAGGCCCGCCACCTGCAACGGCGCCTGCTCGGGCTGGAGCAGGTCCAGGCCCTTGCTGCCTGGCTGGACCGGACGCCGCAACTCGGGCGCGACGTGTTCGGGCGCGGGACGCCAAGCGACGCTGCCTCGGCCCATGGCGCTGCCCCGGAGGTGGATACCATTGCGTTCCTGTGGGCCTGCATGGAGCTGCTCGACGGCAGACGCAGCGGGGCGGACATCGCAGCGACTTACGCCCCGCAGCGGCCCACGCTGCATTCCGTCCCGGATGCCAGGAGGCGCATCCTACAACTGCTGGCCAGCAGCCTGGAACCGCACAGCCTCGGCACCCTCGTGCCGGAGATGGCCGAGACGTCCGGATCAGCAACCCTTCCGCCAGCGCCGGATCACATGTTGCTTCGGCGCTCGGGCTGGGCCAGCACCTTTGCAGCCAGCCTCGAGCTTGCAAAGCAGGGCCAGGTCACGCTTGCGCAGGACGGAAGCTTCGCACCGATCCAGGTCTATTCCAGGCCAGCACCGCATACGCAGTCGGAGGGACATGCAGCGGACGAGGAAGCGGAAGCGGCGATAGAGGGTCGAGCGTCGTGATTCGATGCCAGCTTGTGAACAGGCCTACAACACTGACCCTAGCCATTTTGGGTCTTAAGATGCTGTTGCTAATTGAGAAACTGAACGTTTGGCAGGGTCATAACCGGCGCCGGTTGTGACCCCGCCCTTTATGCATTTCTAGATTGTCGATCAAAGACTTGCATCGCATGGGGAGGGGGTCATTGGCCGGCACCGATCCACATGCTCGCGCGCATGGCGCTCCTTAGCCCGCGCTTCGATCGTGGACTTTGCGGCGGCAATCGCCGCCAGGCGCGTCTCGCGCCGCGCCAGTTCTTCGGGGATCGACATCCCGTCCGGCACATCGGCCTGATCGGCCGCCGCGGCTTTCGCCATCAGATCGGCCACCTCGGCCTGCAGCTGCGCCTCGATCTTGCCCGCATGCTCATAGGACAGCGCGCTGTGGCGGCTGGCGTTGGCGTGGATCTTGGTCCCGTCCAGCGCCACCGTGCCCAGCTTCAACACCCCCATCTCGCGCGCCACCCCCAGCACCTGCACGAACAGCGTCCCGATCTGTTGGAGAAAGCGCCGCCGGAACGCGGCGATTGTGTCGTGATCCGGATGCTCGTTGGCCGCGATGAAGTGGAACGCCACGGAGTCGTAGGTCGCCCGCTCCAGCTTGCGGCTGGAAAACACGCCCGTTGCATAGCCATAGACGATGATCCCCAGCAGCAGTTGCGGATGGTAGGATGCCTCCCCCGATCCGCGGTAGCTGCCGGTCATCGCCCGCAAGTCCAGCCCTGCAATCACCTCTACAACGAACCGGGCCAGGTGCCGCTCCGGCAGCCACTCGTCCACCGAGGGCGGCATCAAAAAGCCAGTGTCGCGGTCGATCAGGCGGAAGTTGCTCATGCGGAAGGTGTCCGGGCGGGGAGGCAGGCAAATCGAGCTACCTATACTACAGCGTGCATCCGCGTCGCGTTAAGTCTGACAGGCTGCTAGCGAACACGATAGTTTATTGCGGAACGAACGCCGTTCGTTCCGCAACAATAAGCCGCATCACACGAAAATTTGGAAGAATCTGCCAACGTGCGTCGCCCCTGCGTTTGCGCAGCTTTGCCTTCAACCTTCTCAAGGCAAACCGGACCGACACGCTTAGCCAGGATCGCCACCACGCTGGTCTCGCAGGCATCACGAAGCTACTCAGAATGCTCGCCGTTTCAGAGCGTTGAACAGCTCTGAGCAATGGAGAGCGTGGTTCGACGTGGTTCAGAAGCTACCATTTTTGGGTCACACGGGGCATTGCTGCATGGACCAGTAGTTGAGACTTAGGGACGATGTTGACCATTTTCAGTAAGATGCCATCGATTTAGACAAGGCGATAGACGAGGTGAGATTGACAAGAGCTCGCAACAACTCAGGGAAATTGCCTAACTCGGAACAATCTATGCCATTTTGAACCCAAGACGTATTTCTGACGTAACTTATAGACTTGATACAATTACAAATTATCTCCGCAACAAGGCCTCGCATGGTCCCAAGACCTCAGGAGGCTGGGTGACGGCGTCAAGCCTGGCCGGCCGCCATGGCCCGCACAGGTCTGCCAATCTGACATGGCCCCTTGAGCGACGGTTCGAGGCATGTCACCAAATCTTCCCTGAGTGCGCTGCATCCCATGAGGAAAAAATGGTTTAAGGCATGGGCACTTATCGGGGGGAACTTGCGGCAATGGCGGTGTTTACTTGGACGCGGCGGCGGCTTTTCGTGTCTGTGGCAGCGGCCTTGATGGCGACGGGCGCACGCGCCGACCAGACCGGCATCGGACCATGGAACAATGAGGCTGCGGCGCTGGCCGGCAGCTCTGCCCTGGCCACGTCGGCGATGGCGTTCATTAAATCCGAAGTCGCTGCCATTCAGGATCCTGCCATCCGGCGGGCGACCGAGGATGCAGTGTTCAATCCTGACACTTGCATCCGAAGCCGTGCCGGCCTGTCTGCCGAGCGCAAGCAGCAAATCATTGCCCAGCTCGCTGCCGAGGGCTTGATCGACCCAGATGAGGCGGGCCGCATCCCTGGCGGCCTGCAAGCCGGCGTGTTTCCCGGGGTGCGCGACGACGGCACAGACTGCCCCAAGCCGCCGATGGCCTATGCCGCCGCACCCGGCAGCGTCTTTGGCGGCCACCACTCGCAGCCCGGCGGGCTTTCGATGCACGTGGCGGTCAACCTGACCAGCGCCCGGCATTTGGCTGACACCTACCGCAAGGTCTATGGCACCCTGGATGCCCGCGGCCTGCCAGTCGTGCGGGGCGGAGAGGGCCAAGCGTCCGATGCTGACCTGTTCATCGATGAGGACATCGCCATCGGCACGCCCGTCTGGCATGACTGGGCAAAGACCATCGTGTTCCAGTGGAACGTCGATGGTTCCGAGTACAACGAGATGAACTTCGGCGGCAACGGCAAAACCGACGCCTGGGGCTCGCCGGGCACCTCCAAAACAGGCGGCCACCACCTGATCGGCATTGCCGAAGGCATGGCGCGCGGGATGCCTCCGGCCTTCCTGATTGCCCAGGCTTCCGCGCACGGCGCACCGAATGCCGGCAACGAGCACAGCGTCGTCAACTGGCTCCGCACCGCTGGGATCATGACGGGGATAGATCCGGTTGCGCGGGGATACCTCGTGAAGGATACCACGGGCCGGCTGCGTCTTGCGCCGGTTCGGAACCTTGGCTCGATCAACGTGCAGGCCAGCTTGCCGAACCAGCCGAGCCTGCTGTACGAGTACGTGCTGCAGAACCTGTCTGATGCCGACTACACCTACACCGGCACAGCATCGGTGCAAGGGGACCTGTTCCTCCGGGTGCTGGCGCCGAAGTTCGGCTACGATGCGGCGGACGCCACGCGCTACAACACCGGCTTCCGCAACCCCGTGCTGTCCCATCTCTCGGCGGAGCGGGTCCACATCCTTTATGCCAGCGGCGGGATCGGCCGTGTCGAAGCGGAGATCGGCAAGCTGAAAGCAGCTGGGCTGGTTAAGTGAACCAGCCGGGCTGGTTAAGTAATGCGGCGCCAGGTTGCGTCCACCAGCCGCACCAGGCTGACGAAGCCAGTGTCCGGATCGACTTTCACCCCGGCATTGAGCGTTCCCACGGCGGAGATGGCATAGCTTGCGGAAACCACCTCGGCCGCCCGCCCCAGGTGCACCAGGACGATGTCCACTGGCCAGTCCGCGGCATTGGAGCAGAACGGGCACACCGACATGGGATAGCGGGTCAGCACGAAGAAGCTGCTCTCGGCCTTCAAGGGCGGCGCCATGAAGCCTTGCAGCGCGACGGTTTGTCCCACCAGGGCCTGCGCCGCGGTAGACAGCGCGATGCCGTCCGCCATCGCCGGGCCATAGAGCGCGGCGAACGTCAGGCTGCTGGCCGCAACCGCTGGCCGGGGCGCCACGAGGGCGGCCAATCCTAGACCAGTCGCGTGCCTGCGGCCAAGACGGATGGGTGATCGGGGCATCTCTGATCCTTATGCGTCGGCCATCCCGCACGGAAGCCTTTTTCCCACACGCCCGGCAATAGCGTGCCAGGCCGAAGCATATTACATTTGCATGAAGGGCTGATGCCGTGCGGCTGCCCAGTCTATGAACCCTGGTGAAACCGGAGGAGGCCAGGATGCATGCGGCAGTGATGGGATTGGCGGCAGTGGTTGCGCTGGGCAGCGCAGCCGGCGCACAGGTGATCTACCCCATCGACCGGGCCGACATCCTGGCCGGCAGCCGCTTCGACCTGAAAGTCGAGTTCCCGGCCCAGGCCGACGCGGCCCGCGTGAAGGTGTCCGTAAACGGCCGCGACCATGCCGAGGTTCTGGGCCGCGCCGCCGAGTTCATCGCCAGGGAGGACGGCAAGGACGCCTCCACCGTCATGCTGCGCGACGTCACGCTCGACCAGCCCGGCACTTACGACGTGACGGCGACCGATGGCGATCACACATCAACCGTGACCTGGACGGTATATGCCGCAAGCGGGCCGCGCCGGGCCAAGAACGTGATCTTGATGATCGGCGACGGCATGGCGATGGCGAACGTCACTGCCGCGCGTATCCTGGTTGGCGGGATCGAGCAGGGCAAGTATCGCCGCCCACTGACGATGGATGGCCTGCCGCAGATGGCGACCGTCGGCACCTCCGGCACCGACAGCATCGTGACAGACAGCGCCAACAGCCAAAGCGCCTATAACACCGGGCACAAAAGCGCCGTGAACGCCCTGGGCGTCTATGCCAGCCGCGCCGCCGATACGCTGGCGCACCCGCGCGTGGAGACCCTGGGAGAGATCGTGAAGCGCCGGCTGGGCATGTCCGTCGGCATCGTGACCAACACCGAGATCCAGGACGCCACCCCGGCCGGTGTGTTCGCACACACCCGGCGCCGTAGCGACTACGTTCCGATTACTGACCAGATGCTGGCCTTCGACGCCGATGTCGTCATGGGCGGGGGATCGGCCAGCTTTCTGCCGCAATCCGTCCCAGGGTCGCGCAGGAAGGATGCCAAGGACATGATCGCGGCGTTCCGCGACAAGGGCTACGCCTTCGCTGACACCGCCGCTGCGCTGGCCGCCGCGGATCCTACTGCGCCGAAGCTGCTGGGCCTGTTCAACCTCGGCAACATGGACGGAGCGCTGGACCGGTTCTACCTCAAGAGGGGCACCGTCAGTCGCTTCCCCGACCAGCCGGACCTGACGGAGCAGGTATCCGCCGCGTTGCACGTGCTGGAGCGCAACCCCGCCGGGTTCTATCTGATGATCGAGAGCGGACTTATCGACAAGTTCAACCATCCCATCGATTGGGAGCGGTCGGTATACGATACCATCATGCTCGACCATGCCTTGAAGGTCGTGCTGGACTGGGCCAGCACGCGGGATGATACGCTGGTGATCGTCGTGCCGGACCATACCCATGGGGTCGGCATCGTCGGCACAGTGCGCGACGAGGTGCAGGCCGAGCAGATGCGGGACAAGGTTGGCGTGTATGCCGATGCCGGTTTCCCGAACTACCCGCCGCCGGACGAACGGGGATACCCGCCCAGCGTCGATGTGTCCCGGCGGTTAGCGATGTTCTATGCGGCATTTCCCGACTACTACGAGACCTACCGCCCGAGCCTTGGCGGCATCAACGTCCCGTCCGTCCGTAGCGGGCCGGGCGGCCCCTTTGTCGCCAACGAGAAAAACAATATCCCCGGCGCCCAACTCCGCATTGGCAACCTGCCACGTGACGCCGAGCAGGCCGTACATTCGGCCGACGATGCGCTGCTGCGGGCGACCGGCCCGGGATCGGACCGGCTGCACGGTTTCGTGGACAACACCTTCGTGTTCCGCGCCATGGCGGAGGCGCTGGGCCTTGGCCGGCCCTAGCCTCCCGCGCCGGGCCTTGCTGGCATTGGGACTGCTGGCAACCGCCTCGGCCCGTGCGGCGGAGCGGCTGCGGTTCGACGAACTGTATGCTGCCTGGAGCGTGACGGGTCTCAGCTTCTCCGCCCGCGCGCAGGGGCTGGCGGGGCACGCCGCCAGCATGGCCGGATTTATGGCGCCGCCGTTGAAGGCCGAGGCTGATTTCTTTGTCCTTACGCGGGAGCCGCTGAGTATGTGCCCGTTCTGCTCGTCGGACGCGGAATGGCCGCCAGACATCGTCGTGGCCTACATGCAGCGGGATGCCCAGCCGACAGCGCCGAACCAGGTGATCGAGGTCACGGGCACCTTGGAGATCGGCTCCTGGACTGACCCTGCCTCAGGCTTCGTCAGCCAGGCCCGGCTTCGCAGTGCCACTTTCCGCCTTACCTGAGCTGGGCCTTGAGCTTGGCGCCGCCCTCGATGTCAAGGGCCTGGTTATTGCCTATCCCGGCGCGGGCGTGGTGCTGCGGGTTCCCAGCTTGCACCTGGCCCATGGCAGCGCCACCGCTATCGAGGGGCCATCCGGCGCCGGCAAGAGCAGCTTACTGCACGCGCTTGCTGGCATCGAGCGGCCAGTCGAGGGCAGCGTGCGCTGGGGCAGCGACGACCTGTGGACGCTGCAAGGCGCAAGGCGCGACCGTTGGCGGCGAGAACGCCTAGGCCTGGTGTTCCAGGACATGCACCTTCTGGATGGATTGTCCGCGTTGGACAACGTGCTGCTGCCGACGCTGTTCGACCATGCCCGCGTCCCCACACCTCTGCGCGCCCATGCGGCCGCGCTCCTGGACATGCTGGGCGTGAAGGCATGGGACCGCCGGGTCGCAGCCATGAGCCGTGGGGAGCGCCAGCGCATTGCCCTGGCCCGAGCGCTGCTTCGCCGCCCCGCAGTCCTGCTGGCAGATGAGCCGACGGCCAGCCTCGATGCTACGGCTGCGGCGCAGGTCGGCGACCTGCTGCTGCATGCGGCGGCCGAAGCCGGGGCCACCCTGGTGATTGCTACGCACGACCCGGCGCTGCTGGCTCGCCTACCCCGCCGACTGCTGCTGCGTGCGGGCGAGTTGCACGCCACATGAACCCCTGGCCTGTTGCGTGGGCCGCGCTGCGCCGCGGCTGGCGCCCGGCGCTGGCGATGGCGCTGCTGGTTGCGCTGGCGACGGCGATGGGCACCGGCGTGGGCGTGCTGGAACGCGGTATGCGCCGGGCAGTGGCAGGGGCGGCAGACGCATTCGATCTCGTGGTTGGCGCACCCGGTAGCGCCACGCAACTCGTCCTCACGTCCGTTTACTTGCAGCCGGACACAGTGCCGCTGATGGACGGCACCATCCTGGCCCGGGTAATGGCGGAACCGGAGGTGGTATGGGCGTCCCCGATCGGCTTTGGCGACCAGTGGCACGGCCATCCCGTGGTGGGCGTCACGGCCGCGTTCGTGACCCAGGGCGGCCGCCGCACCCCGGCGGAGGGCAAGGTGTTCAGCGGCGAGAGTGAGGCCGTGACCGGCGCCGCCGTGCCATTGCCGGTGGGGGGCACGTTCGCGCCCAGCCATGGCTTGATCGAGGTCCCGGACGGCGGGCACGTCCACTCGGAAAGCCCCTACCAGGTCGTCGGCCGCCTACCCCCCACGGGCACTCCCTGGGACAACGCGATCCTGGTCCCGATCGAGAGCGTCTGGGAGATCCATGGCCTGGGCAACGGCCACGCGCCTGGCGTCGAGCGCATTGGCCCGCCTTGGGAGTCCGGCGCTGCCGGGGTGCCGGCCGTGGTGATGAAGCCGCGCAGCGTCGCTGGCGCCTATCAGCTTCGGGCGCGCTACCGGGCGGGTGGCAGCACGGCAGTGTTCCCTGGCGAGGTCCTGGCCGGCCTGTTCCGGACGCTGGGCGACGTGCGCGCGATGCTGAGCACGATGGCCACCGCAACTGCGGTCCTGGTGGTGGCAGCGGTGTTCCTGGCCTTCGGAGCGCTGGTTGCGGCCCGGGCGCGCGAACATTCGGTGCTGCGGGCCATCGGCGCACCGGCCGGCTTCGTTCTAGGTGCTGTGTGGATGGAGATTGGGGTGGTGCTAACGGTGGGCGTAGTGGCCGGGACGGGACTTGGTTGGGCGTTGGCGCGGATCGCTGCAGAAGTGCTAGGCCAAATGGGCGGCCTGTCCGTGTCCGTAAGCCTCGCCTGGACTGACGCGGCACTGGGCGCAGCCATCCTATTTGCAGGCCTGGTTGCAGCGGCGATCCCGGCCCTTGTTGGTAGCCGGATTGCGCCGGGAGCTGCGTTGAAGCTTTGAATGCGGTGTTGAACGGCGTTGGTGCAGGGATTCGGCTTGATGGTCTGACGCCGGCATCGAGGGTACTTTCCTTCCATTCCGTTCAAGTGCAATGGATAACGTTCTTTACGCCATCCCTGGCACGACAGCTGCCCCGTGCAGCGCGGACGGTGCGGGATGGCGTAAAGAAGCGCGTTGAACTGAGCCGCGGGCCGCCAGCGCCGGCTATGGGGATTGCTTCAGCGTCGCTGCCT
>JAABUT010004306.1_pt1 | contig 11446 bp, 13 predicted proteins | sample 5559281 | NCBI WGS metagenome assembly JAABUT01 (sample SAMN10711880, study PRJNA513359) | rock metagenome | isolation source: Antarctica rocks | place: Antarctica: Victoria Land, Ricker Hills nord | collected 2016-01-04
GCACCATCTCGCGTCTCCTGGGGGAAGTCAGGATCAGACACGAACAGCATCAAACGATCACAACCCCAAACCGAGAACCCCACCCGGCGTGTCGGCTACAAGGCCAAGGTTGCTGGCAGCGGCACTACTTGAGGGTGACCGTCGCGCCGGCACCCTCGAGGGCGGCCTTCGCCTTCTCGGCGGCCTCCTTGGGGGCCTTCTCCAGGACCGGCTTGGGGGCGCCGTCGACCAGGTCCTTGGCCTCCTTCAGGCCGAGGCTGGTGATGGTGCGCACCTCCTTGATGACCTGGATCTTCTTGTCGCCGACGCTCTCGAGGACGACGTCGAACTCGTCCTGCTCCTCGACCGCGGGGGCCTCCCCGGCGCCGCCGCCGGCGGCCGGGGCGGCGACGACAGCCGGAGCGGCTGCCGTCACGCCGAAGGTGTCCTCGAACTGCTTCACGAACTCCGAGAGCTCGATCAGCGTCATCTCCTTGAACTGCTCGAGCAGCTCGTCGGTGCTGAGCTTGGCCATGATGGCGTCCTCTCCTGGGTGCTGGTGCCGGCGTCCGGCTCGGTGGGGTGGGTCGGCCGGAGCCGGTTACGCGGTAGGTGTCTCGCTGCTGGGCGTCTCGCTGCTGTGTGTCTCGCTGCTGGGTGTCTCGCTGCCCGAGCTGGTCTCACCGGCGGCCGGCGAGGCGGCGCTGCCGGCGGCCTCATCCGGCCCAGAACTCGACATGCCAGAACTCGACATGCCAGGGCTCGACCCGACAGCGGTCGCCCCGTCGGGATCCGGGACGTCGGGCGCTGCGCCGGGAGCGTCGGCGGCCGGCGTACCGGCGCCGCCGATCACGCTCGGGTCCTGCTCGGCCTTCGCGTGCAGCGCGGCGGCGAGCCGGGCAGCCTGGGCGAGCGGGGCGTTGAGCAGGTACACCGCCTGGCTGAGCGAGGCGAGCATGGCGCCGGCGAGCTTGGCCAGCAGCACGTCCCGAGACTCCAGGTCGGCCAACCGGCGGATCTCGTCGGCGGTCATCGACTTGCCGTCGAGCACGCCACCCTTCACCACGAGCTGCGGGTTGGCGCGCGCGTAGTCGCGCAGCCCCTTGGCGGCCTCGACCGGGTCGCCGTTGACGAAGGCGACGGCGGTCGGGCCCTGCAGCAGCTCCTGCAGACCGTCCAGCCCGGCGTCGGCGGCCGCCAGTCGGGTCAGTGTGTTCTTGACGACGCTGTACGACGTGTCGGCGCCGAGGGCGACGCGCAGTGCGGTGATCTGCTTGACGGAAAGGCCGCGGTACTCGGTGAGCACGGCGGCCGTTGCCCGGCGGAAGGACTCGGCGATCTCGGCGACGGCCGCGGCCTTGCCCGGGTGCACGGTCGACCGGGCGTGCACCGGTGCCGTGCTGTCTGCGTCGGCCGGAGCCGTCGCTGTGTCGGTGGCTGCCACGCGGTGACAGACCTCCTCTCGGTTCGGGACCGGTCGGGTCCCGACACGACGAACGCCCCGGGCGCAGGAGCGCACGGGGCGTCAGAGGCTCCGGTCGGCGCGAGCCGGCCAGGTCTGTCCGTGTCACCTGCGCGGGCCGCCCGCGGTGTGCGGGGCCTTCGGGAGCTGCCTGCGGACAGGAAGCCCCGACCGGCGGTCTTGGGCGGAGCGAACACTAGCAGCCCGCCGTCCGCGCGGGAGGGGCAGCGGGCGCAGGCACTACCCCGCTGCGTCCACACTCTCGTCGAGCAGGTTGCGGGTGCGCTTGCCGTCCACCGGGATCCCGGGGCCCATGGTGGTCGCGACGGTGACCTTGCGCAGGTAGGTGCCCTTGCTGGAGGCCGGCTTGGCCCGCGAGATCTCATCGAGCGCGGCGGCGTAGTTCTCGATCAGCTGCTTCTCGCCGAAGGACGACTTGCCGATGACCAGGTGCAGGTTGGCCTGCTTGTCCACCCGGAAGTTGACCTTGCCGCCCTTGATGTCGGAGACGGCCTTGGTGACGTCGGTGGTGACGGTGCCGGTCTTGGGGTTGGGCATCAGCCCGCGCGGGCCGAGGATGCGCGCGATCTTGCCGACCTTGCCCATCTGGTCGGGTGTGGCCACCGCCGCGTCGAAGTCCAGGAAGCCGCCCTGGATCCGCTCGATCAGGTCGTCGCTGCCCACCGCGTCGGCCCCGGCAGCCTCCGCGTCCGCAGCCCGGTCGCCCGTCGCGAACACGATCACACGCGCGGTCTTGCCGGTGCCGTGCGGGAGGTTGACGGTGCCGCGGACCATCTGGTCGGCCTTGCGGGGGTCCACACCCAGGCGCATCGCCACCTCGACGGTCGCGTCGTACTTGGTCGTGCTGGTCTGCTTGGCGAGGCGCACGGCCTCGAGCGGCGAGTAGAGCCGGTCACCGTCGATCTTCTCGGCGGCGGCACGGTAGGACTTGCTGCGCTTCATGAGCTGCCCCTCTCGGCAGGTCGTGGTCCTGTCGGGCGTGGTCCGTCCACGCCCTCCCACTGGTGTTGCGGTTCCGCTGTCTCGGGTCGCATAGGGCTCAGCCCGAGACGGTGATGCCCATCTGCCGGGCGGTGCCCGCGATGATCTTCGCGGCGGCGTCGAGGTCGTTGGCGTTGAGGTCGGCCATCTTGGTCTGCGCGATCTCGCGCACCTGGGCGTCGGTGATGTTCGCGACCTTGGTCGTGTGCGGGGTCGGCGAGCCCTTCTCGACTCCCGCGGCCTTGAGGATCATGCGGGCGGCCGGCGGCGTCTTGGTCTCGAAGGTGAACGAGCGGTCCTCATAGACCGAGATCTCCACCGGCACGATGTCGCCGCGCTGCTGCTCGGTGGCGGCGTTGTACTGCTTGCAGAACTCCATGATGTTGACGCCGTGCTGGCCGAGGGCCGGACCCACGGGCGGCGCGGGGGTCGCGACGCCGGCCTTGATCTGCAGCTTGATGACGGCCGAGAGCTTCTTCTTGGGAGGCATGCGCTTCTCTTCTGGTTCGGGGCGGGTGACGGGCGGGCGGATGCGGGCTGGCTAGAGCTTGGCGACCTGGTTGAAGGACAGCTCGACCGGCGTCTCGCGGCCGAAGATCGACACCAGGACCTTGAGCTTCTGGTTGTCGAGGTTGATCTCGTTGATCGTCGCGGGCAAGGTCGCGAACGGTCCGTCGGTGACGGTGATCGACTCGCCGACCTCGAAGTCGACGGCCTTCTGGGCCACTACGGTCTTCTGCTTGGGCGCGGCCAGCTGCTTGACCACCTCGTCGACGGTGAGCGGGGTCGGCCGCGAGGTCTGACCCACGAAGCCGGTGACGCCCGGGGTGTTGCGCACGGCCGACCAGGACTCGTCGGTGAGGTCCATGCGCACGAACAGGTAGCCCGGCAGCTTCTTGCGTACGACCAGCTGGCGCTTGCCGCCCTTGACCTCCATGACCTCCTCGGTGGGCACCTCGATCTGGTAGATGAAGTCCTCCATGTTGAGAGAGGAGATGCGGCTCTCGAGGTTGGTCTTCACCTTGTTCTCGTAGCCGGCGTAGGAGTGCACGACGTACCAGTCGCCGGGCAGCCCGACCAGCGTGCGCCGCAGCTCCTCGTCGGCGTCGAGCTCCTCGGGCTCCGTGGCCTCGTCCTGGGGGGCCTCGGAACCGGCGTCCTGCGCGGCGTCAGCCGCCGCGTCCTGTGCGGCGTCGGCGGCCGGGGGGGCGACGCCCTCCGGCGCCGCGTCGTCGAGGTAGCCGCTGGGCGCGTCGGTCACGCCGCCCGCGCCGAGCTCATCGAGGCCGTCGGCCCCGGTGCCGGCCGGGGAGGCGGCGGCCAGGCCGGGGGGCACGCTGTCCACGGCCTCCTCCTGCTCGGACCGCGGACCCTCGTCCGGCTCGTCCTGGCGGGGAAGGCTGTACTCGGACACTGACACGTCCTGTTCTGGGTAGGCGGGGCGGGAGCGCCGCGTGGGTGAGCCTGAGATTGCGCGACGCCGGTGTGACGCCGGTGCGCGCGGTGCGGCGAGTGGGGCTACTTCCCGAAGACCCTGATCACGGCCTGACCGAAGGCGAAGTCGAAGACGCTGACCACCGCCACCATGACCAGGACGAAGACGAGCACGACGCTGGTGTAGGTGAGCAGATCGTTGCGCGTCGGCCAGATGACCTTGCGCAGCTCGGAGACCACCTGCTTGTAGAAGGTGCCGATGCCGCGCACCCGCCCCTCGCCGCGCTCCTTGCGAGGCCGGCGCTCGGCGGCGGACCCACCGACACCGGTGGCGGTCCCCGTGCTGTCGCTCACTGCCCGTCCTCGTCTCGTTCAGGTCCTGCTGGTCAGGTCCTGCGGTGCGCAGGGCAGGAGGGACTCGAACCCACAACCGCCGGTTTTGGAGACCGGTGCTCTGCCAATTGAGCCACTGCCCTCTGCAGGCTGGGCGTCCCGCGGCCGGTGCGCGGGCGCGCCGGAGCAGAGGCGACCGGCCTCCAGGGACCCGAGTGTACGGCGTCCGCGCAGCCGCACCAACCGTGCCCGCTTCGACCGCGCGGCCCGGCAACCGGCTGGACCCGGAGGGGCAGCGGTTGGGACGATGAACGCATGAGCATCTCCTCGAGCCAGGCTGCCCGACCCGTGCCCGCCCGCGTCTCGGCCCGGGTGGGAGCCATCGCGGAGTCGGCGACGCTGGCGGTGGACGCCAAGGCCAAGGCCAAGAAGGCGGCGGGCGAGGACGTGATCGGCTTCGGTGCCGGCGAGCCCGACTTCCCGACACCCCCGGAGGTGGTCCAGGCCGCGGTCGCGGCCTGCCACGAGCCGCGCCTGCATCACTACACGCCTGCCGCCGGGCTCCCCGAGCTGCGCGCCGCAGTCGCCGCCAAGACCGCCCGGGACAGCGGCTACCAGGTGGCAGCGGGCCAGGTGCTCGTGACCAACGGCGGCAAGCAGGCGGTCTACCAGGCCTTCGCCAGCCTGCTGGACCCGGGCGACGAGGTGCTGCTGCCGCAGCCCTACTGGACCACCTATCCCGAGGCGATCCGGCTCGCCGGCGGGGTGCCGGTCGCGGTGGCGACCGACGAGTCCACCGCCTACCACGTGCAGGTCGCCCAGCTCGAGGCGGCGCGCACCCCGCGGACCAAGGTGCTGCTGTGGTGCTCCCCCTCCAACCCCACGGGCGCCGTCGCCACCCCCGAGGAGGTCGAGGCGATCGGCCGTTGGGCCCTCGAGCACGGCCTGTGGGTGGTCGCGGACGAGATCTACGAGCACCTGGTCTACGGCGCGGCGCGGCACGTCTCGATGCCCGTCGCGGTCCCCGAGCTGGCCGACCGCACGATCGTGGTCAACGGCGTCGCCAAGACCTACGCGATGACCGGCTGGCGGGTCGGGTGGCTGGTCGGCCCGGCCGACGTGGTGGCCGCGGCGACCAACCTGCAGTCGCACCTCAGCTCCAACGTCAGCAACGTGGCGCAGGCCGCGACCGTCCGGGCGCTGACCGGAGACCTGAACGCGGTGGCCGCCATGCGCGAGGCGTTCGACCGCCGGCGGCACACCATGCACCGGATGCTCAACGAGATCCCGGGAGTCACCTGCCCGCAGCCGGAGGGCGCGTTCTACTGCTACCCGTCGGTCAAGGACGTGCTGGGCAAGACGATCCGCGGGCGTACGCCGCAGACCTCGGCCGAGCTCGCCGGGCTGGTCCTCGACGAGGTGGGCGTCGCCGTCGTACCCGGCGAGGCCTTCGGCGGGTCCGGCTACTTCCGGTTGTCCTACGCGCTCGGCGACGACGACCTGGCGAAGGGGGTCGCCCGGCTCGGCGACCTGCTGGCCGAGGCGCGCTAGCGCCAGCTCGTCCGGGCCATCACCTGGGCAGGCGCAGGTCTTCCCGGCCGCGGAAGCGCCGCAGGAAGCGGTCGTAGGTCTTCCTGCTCTCCCGGTCGCGCAGTGCAGGGTCGCTGTCGTGGTAGCCCCGGTGCCGGTCCTGTCGGACGGGTAGATCGAGAGCCACGAGATGGCCGCCGTCCTCGCGGAGCAGGAAGGACCACTCCATGTCGGCGTTGCGGTAGAAGCGCGCCTGCGGTGGCATCGGCACCCGCAGGGCAGCGGAGCGGCGTACGGCGAACAGGTAGCCCAGCAGGGCCTCGACCTCACCGGGCGGGCTGTCGGAGAACGAGGTCCAGCCGTCGTCCACGGCGACGCCGCGCCAGCCGGCGCCGGTCACCGCTGGGTCCTCCAGAGCCGTCAGCAGCGGGGTCAGGGCGTCGCCCTCGAGGACCGTCGAGACGTCCATGAGGACGTGCACCGCGGCGACGTCGGCGCGCACCAGCGCCTGCCGTGCCTCCGCCCAGCCGGCGGCCCGGTCCAGGTGCAGCTCCTCCACCCGACCGGGGTGGGCGGCGGCCAGCTCGTGCACGACATCAGCGGCGCTGCTCGCGTTGTCGAGCAGTACGACGACGACGTCCTCGGGGGCATACGTCATGAGCGCGTCGATGCAGGTGCGCACGTCCTCCGGCCAGCCCTCGACGAGCAGGGACACCGTGGCGCGCCGGGTGTCGGGCCCGGCGGAGCGGTCCGGCAGGTCGCGTGCCGACGCCAGCACGTCGTACGCCGGCTTCTCGGCGAGCACCTGGCCCTCGGGGGTGTCGCGGACCAGCCAGCCAGCGGCGGCGACCTGCTCGCGCAGCCGGTCGCTCTCGCCGAAGTCCCTGGCGGAACGGGCGGCGGCCCGCCGCTCCACGAGCACCGCAACCTCGGGTGGCACCTCGGGCGGCCTGCCCGCGGTCACGCCTGCAGCCCCGCCCGCAGCGCCTTGCGGTCGGTCTTGAGCACGCTCGTCAGCGGGATGGCGTCCACGACCCGCACCTCACGCGGGTACTTGTAGGAGGCCAGGTGCTCCCGGGCGAAGGCGATCAGCTCCTCCGGCGTCACGCTCGCGCCGGGCCCGAGCTGCACGAAGGCCACGACCTCCTCGCCGACCCTGGGGTCGGGCCGGCCGACCACCGCCGCGCCGACGACCTGGGGATGGGCGAGCAGCACGTCCTCGACGTCGCGCGGGTAGACGTTGAAGCCGCCCCGGATTACCAGGTCCTTGATCCGGTCGACGACGTAGAGGTAGCCGTCGTCGTCGAGATGGCCGACGTCGCCGGTGTGCAGCCAGCCGTCGCGAAGGGCGTGCCCGGTGGCCTCGGGCGAGCGCCAGTAGCCCTGCATGAGGACCGGACCCCGAACGCAGATCTCGCCGTCCTCCCCGGCGGCGGGTGCGCCTCCGGCCGCCTCCGGGGTGACCGACGCGATGCGCACCTCGACGCCCGTCACCGGCTTGCCCACAGAGCCCACCCGCCGCTCGTCCACCGGCTGGGCGCTGATCAGGGCGCTGCTCTCGGTGCAGCCGTAGCCCTCCCGGACCTCGACGGAGGGGATGCGGCGCTCGAACTCGGCCTGCACGTCGGCCGCCAGGGGTGCCGCGCCGGAGCTGACCCGCTCCAGGCTGGACAGGTCGTGCTCCTCGAGCGGCTGGGCGAGCAGCATCGAGAGCATGGAGGGCACCAGCGCGCTGGTCTGCACCCGGTGCTCCTCGACCAGCGCCAGCCAGCCGGCCGGGTCGAACCAGCGCATGAGCACCGCCGACCCTGGCTCGCGCACGTGCAGGCTGCCCACGGTGAGGAGCAGCCCGTAGGCGTGCGCGAGGGGCAGCGGCAGCAGGCTGCGGGTGTGACCTGGCGCGGCCGCGGCGGCCGCGGCTGCGCCCGCGGCGTCCAGCGAGGCGTGCGTGAGCGCGACCCCCTTGGAGCGGCCGGTCGTGCCGCCGGTGTAGAGCAGGGCGGCCAGGTCCTCCGGACGCCGGTCGACCAGGGCCAGCTCCTCGCCCGCCTCGAGCTGGGACCAGGGAAGGGTCCCGGCCGGCGCGTCACCGACGACCACGACCGGCAGCCCGGGAGCCGCGGCCGCGACCTTGGGCAGGAACTCCGGTGTGGTGAGGACCGCGACCGCTCCGGAGTCCTGTATGACATGGCGCAGCTCGTCCCCGGTGAGCAGGAACAGCACCGGCGTGGGAACGGCCCCGGCCCGCCACAGGGCCGTGTAGGCCAGCCCCACCTCGGGGCAGTTGGCCATGCACACCACGACCCGGTCGCCGGGCCGGACCCCCGCCTCGACGAAGCCGCGGGCGGCCCGACGGGCCCGGTCCGCGAGCTCTCCGGAGCGGTGCCAGCGTCCCTCGAACAGCAGGCTGTCGTGGTCGCCGAACCGCTCGAGCAGCTCCTCCGCGCGGCGACCGAGCGTCGGATCGGTCACGCCGGCGCCCTACCGCAGCCGGACGACGGCGCGCGCCCCGGACAGGACCTTGAGCCGCTTGTCGCCCCCGTCGATGCTCGCCGTCAGCCCCACCACCACCCGTTGGCCGTCCAGCTTGTCCTCGACGGTCCCCTCGACCCGCAGGGTCGTGCCGACGTCGTCGTCGGGCACCGGCACCGGCTTGCTGAACCGCACGCCGTACTCCACGACCGCGCCCGGGTCGCCGGCCCAGTCGGTGACGACGCGGGCGGCCTCGGCCATCGTGTACATCCCGTGTGCGATCACGTTCGGGAGCCCGACGGCCGTGGCGATCCGCTCGTTCCAGTGGATGATGTTGAAGTCGCCGGAGGCGCCGCAGTACATCACCAGGTTCTGTCGCTGCACCTGGAACTCCCGCGCCGGCAGCACGGCACCGACCTCGACCTCGTCGTACGTCGGGACGTCCCGAGTCGGGGCGTCGTGAGTCGGGGCGTCGTGAGTGGGAGACTCCGCCATCTCAGGCCTCCTTGGGAGCGGCGGTGCCGCGGCTGACCAGGGTGCTGGTCACCGTCGCGACGTGCTCGCCGTCAGCCGCAGTGACCTCGCTGACCATCGTCAACAGCTCGTTGCGGCCGGCGTCGCGGATGTCGGCGACCGTGGTGACGCTGGACAGCACGTCGCCGGCCCGGACCGGGCGGTGCAGCGCGAACTTCTGCTCCCCATGCACGACCTGCAGGTAGTCCAGGCCCAGTTCGGGGTCCGCGACCGGACCGTCCAGGCCGAACCGGAACGACAGCACGGTCAGGAAGGTCGGCGGGGCCACGACATCGGGGTGGCCGAGCTCCTTGGCTGCCTGCAGGTCGACGTACGCCGGGCTGGTGTCGCCGATAGCCTCGGCGAAGCTGCGGATCTGCTCGCGCCCGACCTCGTAGGTCGCGGACGCGGGGTACTCCCGCCCGACGAACGCCCGGTTCAACGGCATCGTGCGGCACTCCAGCGGGTCGGTGTGAACGGCCGTTCGCGGCTCGGCGGCACCGTAGCGCACGGCTGCGGGGACGACGGAGGCCGCCGCCCAGGGTGGGGCTGCGGCCTCGTTGCTGCCCCGGCAACGCGGGGCGCGGTGGCGGCTAGCGCGTCTCGCGGTGGGCAGTGTGGGCGCGGCAGAACGGGCAGAACTTCGCCAGCTCGAGCCGGTCGGGGTCGTTGCGCCGGTTCTTCTTGGTGATGTAGTTGCGGTTCTTGCACACCTGGCACGCCATGGTGATCTTCGGGCGGACGTCGGTGGCGGCCATGCGGCGGTGCCTACTTCCTGGGCGACGAGGGGGACGGCGTCCACGGTAGCCGACGCCGTCGGGATGTAGCGATGACCGGACTCGAACCGGTGACACAGCGATTATGAGTCGCTTGCTCTGCCAGCTGAGCTACACCGCCATGGGCCTTGCTGGAGCCCCTTTACGGAATCGAACCGTAGACCTTCTCCTTACCATGGAGACGCTCTGCCGACTGAGCTAAAGGGGCGGCGAACCCCGGAAACCCTACACGCCGGTTCACACCGCACTGCCGCTGACAGGGCCTGCGGTGAGGTACCGACAACCCGAGGTCGAAGGCCGCCTGGATGCAGGCAGGACGCGTGGGTACGCCGACGAGCAGTGGTGGCCTGGTCTTTTGTATCTCCGCAGGTCAGAGGCAGTTCTTCGGTCTGAGGCGGCCGCCGTTGGGTGCCTCTATGCCCCGAGTGCGCCCTGACGGATTCGTCGGCCGGCTCGGACGTCGGGCGAAGCTCCTCCAGCCGGCTCGCGACGCCACGGTCGCGGCCCTCGACCGGGCGGGCGTAGTGGCAGGTGGTGACGCTGGTCATGCATGACCGAGGACCGGCGAGGCGGCTGTGGATTCGCGTCGCGGACGGGATTTGATGAACGCCGAGCGCTGGAGCTGGAGAGCAGGGTGCTGCCGTCGCTTACGCGGTCCGCTGGGGGGACCTCCTCGGTTAAGACTGGTCAGGAACGGCACTTCTCAGGGGTTGCGGATGACCCGCTCGACCTCTGGCACGGATGCAGCCACCTCATCGACCAACGGCCAGAGCTGCTCAAGGAAGGGATGGGACAGGGCCTGATCGCGGGTGAGGCGAAGCCCGTAGTGGTTCGCGGCCCCTTTGCTCGCAACCAGGGCATCCACCAGGCCCGCCCCATCTGCGGAGATGCGGGCCGAGAACGTCACATGATCGGAGAAGGGCTCCTCCCAGGAACCAAATGTCGCGTCGAGCCAAGCGTCACGTTCGTGTCCATGGCAGACGACGCTGACCAGCGAGAACGCCGCGCCGTTCTGAGTCACGAAGATGATGATGCGGTCGTAGTTCCGCCCGCATCCCGCACACCTGCGGGATGACCTCTCGGTCGGTCAGATCCAGCGGCACACGCGGAGGCTGACGCCGCCCCTCCCGCTCGGTTGAGCGGCCTCTCGCTGAGGAACTTTGGTTCGGCCGTCGTGCGCCGTCACCCAGGCTAGAGACTCGGTCCGCTCGTAAGGGCACTGCTGAGTGCCGCGAGGGCCTCGGACGCAACCCGCCTGTCTGCCCACACCTGCGTGGCTGTTGGCCCGCCACCTGGCAACTCTGTTGCTGGTTGGGCAAGCCAGCCGAGACTTGACAGGAAGGAGCGCGGTCCGCCGGACCAGCCTGGATCTTGCCAGTGGTCGGGGAATGAAGGGTCGATGACGGCGGTCCGCCGGTCACGGTCTTCGACGAGCCACCGCCGAAGCACGACATTGATGTGGTCGTCTCGAAAGCTGTAGCCGATAATGAGCAGTGCACGGCACGCCGATAGGGTCCGCTCGAACTCGGCAAGCATCGCCAAGAACGGTCCTTCGGCTCGCAGCTTCTCGCGCCGCCCAAAGATGATCAGCGGGTCACCGATCGGCTCGTTCGTTAACCGAACCCGCAAGGGTTCCAGGTCGAGACCGTCGAGCTGCTCCGATCGCTGCCAGTTGATCGAGCCATGCAGTTTCAGCAGCTTCAGCGCATCCTGCTTCGGCCAAGACCAATCGACACCGCCGGTCCACGCCGCCACACCGTCATCAACGGCAATCCCTGCGGCTGCGGCAGCGTGCTCAATGCCGAGGTCGTAGTTCAAACTAGTGCCGCTGCCAGCAACTTTCGCCGCGTAGGCGACACGCCGGGGTAGGTGCTCGGCCCGGGGGCCCGCTTGTTTGACGCTGGTCGTGTCTGATCCTGACTTCCCCCAGGAGACGCGAGATGGT
>JAABUT010004307.1_pt1 | contig 11446 bp, 9 predicted proteins | sample 5559281 | NCBI WGS metagenome assembly JAABUT01 (sample SAMN10711880, study PRJNA513359) | rock metagenome | isolation source: Antarctica rocks | place: Antarctica: Victoria Land, Ricker Hills nord | collected 2016-01-04
AAGGCCGCGCAAGCCGAACGCACGCCGTCCAAAAGGGTCTCAAGTATCTCCATGCCGGCTTGGATCACACATCAGGCCAGAACGAAACCCATACCCCTCAATGGCCATTTAGAATCGCTGGTATTGCGGCGACGCGCTGGACGAAGCGGACGATCCGCCCGCCTTTCTCCTCGATGTCCCAGTTCAGCCAAGAAATCTCGTTGTCCTGGCAATAGGCGTTGTTGTTGCCGCCTTGCGTCCGGCCAAACTCGTCGCCGGCCAGAACCATCGGCGTGCCGCGCGACAGCAGCAGCGTGCCGAGCATGTTGCAGATCTGCCGCTCCCGCAGTGCGTTCACCTCGGGGTCGTCCGTCGGCCCCTCGACGCCGCAGTTCCACGATTCGTTGTTTGAGCTGCCGTCCTTGTTGTCCTCGCCGTTCGCCTCGTTGTGCTTCTCGTCGTAAGTCGTGAGGTCGTTCAGCGTGAACCCGTCATGGGCGGTGATGAAGTTGACGCTGGCCCAGGTCTGCCGGCCACGATGATTGAAGAAATCTGCGGAGCCGCTGAGACGCTCCGCGACCTCCGGCAACTTGCCCGGTTCGCCCTTCCAGTACGCCCGGATGGTATCGCGGTAGCGGTCGTTCCACTCCGCCCAACCCGGCGCGAACCCGCCGACCTGGTAGCCGCCGGGTCCGCAGTCCCAGGGTTCCGCGATCAGCTTGACCTGCGAGAGTACGGGATCCTGCCCGACCGCCCGGAGGAAGCCGCTCTGCTGGTCGAAGCCATGCGGCTCGCGCGCCAGGATCGTGCCGAGATCGAACCGGAAGCCGTCCACGTGCATCTCCTGCGTCCAGTAGCGCAGGCTGTCCGTCACCATCTGGATGACGCGCGGATGGGACAGGTTGACCGTGTTCCCAGTGCCGGTGTCGTTGATGTAGTAGCGTTTCTGGTCCGGCAGGAGCCGGTAGTACGATGCGTTGTCGATACCCTTGAACGACAGGGTGGGCCCGCGCTCGTTGCCCTCCGCCGTGTGGTTGTACACGACGTCGAGGATCACCTCGAGCTTCGCGTCGTGCAGCCGGGCCACCATCTCCTTGAATTCCGAGAACGCGAAGTCGGGCACGCTCGCGTAACGCCGCCCGGGGGCGAAGAAGGAGAGCGTGTTGTAGCCCCAATAGTTCACCAGCCCCTTTTCGAGCAGGTTGCTGTCGTCCACGAACATGTGGATCGGCAACAGCTCCACGGCGGTCACGCCGATCGACTTGATGTGCTGGATGGCCTCGGGGGTGGCAAGGCCGCGGAACGTGCCGCGCAGCGCCTCGGGCACCGCGGGGTTCAGCTTGGTGAGGCCGCGCACATGCGCCTCGTACAGGATGGTGTGCTCCCAGGGGGTCGCCGGGGGACGGTCATCGCCCCAGGTGAAGGCGGGATCGATGACCCGGCATTTCGGCATGAGGGGCGCGCTGTCCCGCTCGTCGTAGGTCAGGTCGTCCATCGACTCCATCTGGTAGCCAAACAGCTCGGGGCCCCATTTCAGGTGGCCGACGATCGCCTTCGCATAAGGGTCGAGCACGAGCTTATTCGGGTTGAAGCGGTGGCCCTCCTCCGGCGCATAGGGACCGTGAACGCGGTAGCCGTAGACCGTGCCGGGCCGGGCGTCGGGCAGGAAGCCGTGCCAGATCTCGTCGGTGTATTCCGGAAGCTCAATCCGCTCGATCTCGGTCTCGCCCTGGTCATCGAACAAACAAAGCTCGACCTTGGTTGCATTGGCGGAAAACAGGGAGAAATTCACGCCGCGCCCGGTCCAGGTGGCGCCTCGCGGGTGAGGTCGGCCCTCGGTCACGCGCGATCGGTTCACGGTAGCCACCATGAGAGCAGTCCTTCTTGGGGGGCGGGTTTAAAGATCGCTCTTACGCTTGACCGCATGGCAGAGTTCTTTCTCAGGCCGCAATGGCATGCTGGGCGTCGTCGAGCGCCCGGGTCGCCCTGGCCTGGGCAACAGGCTAGCGGGTGGGGCATAATCCGGACGTACGCTGGCGGAGGGGAGAGCAGGCTTGAGAGTTGCCGAGGCGATGACCCGGGATGTGGAGTTCATCGATGCCGATGCCCTCGCCAAAGATGCCGCGATCCTGATGGGGGAGCTTGACGTGGGTACGCTGCCGGTCGGCGCGCCCAACCGGCTGGAGGGCGTGGTGACCGACCGGGACCTACTCTTCCGCGTGGCGTGCAATCAGGCCCTGCATCGGCGGCAGTCCGGCCAGATCCCCAGAAGCCTACCGCGCCGTTGCGACCGCGCCGGGCACGAGCGCCTCGATCTGCGCGAGGAGGCCGGAGAAGTCCACGGGCTTCGGATGATAGTCGTTGCACCCCGCTCCCAGCGCCTTCTCCCGGTCGCCGGACATCGCATGCGCCGTGAGCGCGATGATCGGGACTCCGGCAGTCTCCGGTTTGGCCCTGAGCGTCCGCGCCACCGTCCAGCCGTCCATAATTGGCAGGTTCATGTCGAGCAGCACCAGGTCGAATGCCCCGGCTAGCGCCTTGTCCAATCCTGCCTGCCCGTCCACCGCGACCTCGACCTCAAAGCCCCGGCGCTTGAGCCGGCGGGATAGAAAATCCCAAATCTCTTCGTGGTCCTCAACCAATAGTAGACGCGTCATCTCGTTCATTCCCCGGCGCTTGCATTCTGTTTAGTTGGAGGGGGAGCCAGGGTGCGCAACTCGCCAGCGAGCTGTTTCAGGCTGGTGTCCCCTTTTCTGAGAATCCGGTCGGCGCTCCGCAACTGCCGCTGATCCTCGGAGGTCAGGTCCCGCGCGGTCAGCACCACCACGGGAATGTCCGCGCAATCCGGACGCTGCCGCAACGCGTGCAGGAAGGTGAAGCCGTCCATCACCGGCATGGTGAGGTCCAGCAGGATCAGGCGCGGGATCGCGTGCGCGAGCCGTTCCAATGCCTCCTGCCCATTGCTGGCCTCCACGACCGTCCAGCCATTGCGCTCCAGCAGCGTGCGCATCCGGTGGCGCACGTCCGCATCGTCGTCCACGACCAAAACGTCGCCTTCGGTGCCGCGGAACTGCTCCATGACGTGCCGGAGCTGGTCCCACTGCACGGGTTTCAGCACGTAGTCGGCGGCACCGAGCGACTGGCCCAACCCCTGCTCGTTGACGAAGGTGACCATCACGACAGGAATCCCGGCCGTGGCGTTGTCGGCCTTCAAGGCGCTCAGCACCGACCAGCCATCCATCTGCGGCATCATGACGTCGAGTAGGATGGCGTGCGGCCGCAAGGTGCGGGCCAGCTCCAGGCCGGCGCGGCCGTCCGGCGCGGTCTGCACGGCGAAGCCCTCCCGCTCCAGGAAGCGCTTCAGCAGCTCGCGCTGCGCCGCGTCGTCATCGATCACCAGGACCAGCTCGGCGCCGGGTGCTGCCGCCTTGGCGGCGTGCGGCTCTGCTTCGTCCTCCTCGGCCTGCGGGCCGTCCGGCATAATCAGCGGCAGGCGCATAGTGAAGGCCGTGCCTTGGCCATAGCTGCTCTCCACCGTCACGTCGCCGCCCAGCAGTCGGCAGAAGGCGCGCGTGATCGCCAGGCCGAGTCCGGTTCCGCCAAACCGCCGGGTGGTCGATATGTCCGCCTGGGCAAACCGCTCGAACAGCTTCTCCAGCTGCTCGGGCGTCATGCCGATGCCGGAATCCTGCACTCGGAGCAGCAGCCAGTCCTCCTGGTCCTGCCGGACCTGCAGGGTGATCTGTCCCTTCTCGGTGAACTTTGCGGCGTTGCTCAACAGGTTGAACAGGCACTGCCGCACCTTGACCTGGTCCGAGTGCATGGTGCCAAGATTCTCGCCGAGGTCGAGCACGAGCGTGTTGCCTTTCTGCTGCACCAGCGCGTCCACGGTCGAGGCGGCCTCCTGGGCCAGGCCGGCCACGTCGAAGTCCTCGGCGAAGCTGGTCATGCGGTTCGCCTCGATCTTCGAGAGGTCCAGCACGTCGTTGATCAGGCTCAGCAAGTGGCGGGCGTTCGACTTGATCTTGCGAATATCGCCCAGCAGCTGTTCCTCGCCGAGCTCCTCGACCTCCTCCTCGAGCATCTCGCTGTAGCCGATCACCGCCGAGAGCGGCGTACGGAGCTCATGGCTCATGTTGGCCAGGAACTGGCTTTTCGACTGGTTCGCCGCCTCTGCCGCCACTCGGGCGGCCTCGGCGGCCTCGGCGGCCGCGGCAATCGCCTGCTCGACTTGCTTGCGCTCGGTGATGTCGGTGTGCGTGCCGACCCACTCGCGGATCGAATCGTCGTCATCGAGGACTGGGACGGCGCGGACCGCCATCCAGCGCCACTTCCCGTCATGCCGCCGGACCCGGTGCTCCAGGAGCAAGGGCGACTGCGCCGTCACCGCCGCGTTCCACGCGTCGATCGTCAGGGGCTGGTCCTCCGGCTCGACCGCATCCAGCCAGCCCCAGCCCTTCAGCTCGTCATCGGTCTGCCCGGTGAAGGCGGTCCAGCTCCGCTGTGGCGCCTCGAACTGACCGGAGGGGGGCGTCGTCCAGATCATGGAAGCCGTCGCCTCGATCAACGAGCGGAACCGCTCTTCGCTCTGCTTGAGGCGCCGCTCGACCCGGGTGCGTGTGGTGATGTCGGTGACCACGACGCCCGCTCCGTCCCGTCCCATGGGGCCGTCAACCTGGCGCATTGGGTAGAAGCTCATCTGGAAATGCCGTAGCAGGCCGGGGTTGGTGGCCGACGCCGCCGAGGCCTCAACGTTGGGGATCATCCGGCCGCCGTCCACGACGGAGTGCAGCCGCTGCTCGAGCGGACCGCGCAGGTCCGGCAGGATGTCCCAGATTTCCTGGCCGAGCGTTGCGCCCAGGGCACGCTCGCTCATGGCCTCCAGCGCCCGGTTGACCCGGCGAAACCGCAATTCATGGTCGAGGAAGCCCAGGCCGACCGGCGCGTTGTCCAGCACCCCCTCAAGCAGGCCAGCCGTCGCCTGTTGTTGCCGGCGCCGGGTCACGGCGAGCCAGGCGAAATAGCCGCATACCAGAAGCGCCGAAACGAGTGAAAGCGCGGTGAGCACACGGTTGCGTAATGTATCGTTGCGCTGGTTTGCGGCGATCCTGGTTTCCCGCTCCTGACGAATCTCCGCGACCCGCGCCCGCACGGCATCCATGGCGGCCTGGTCCTCCCCCGAGCGCACGGACGTAATCGCGTCCTCAAGCCCCATGGTGCGACGGCTGACGACTGCCCGAGCCGCAACGTCCTGCTTGACGGCAACCAGGCGGCGCAGCACCGGCAACGCGCCGTCGCCCGCCGCCGGGACATCGCCCAGCAAGCCTTCCAGGCGCCTCTCGGCGAGGTTGTACGGCTCCAGATACTGGTCCTCTCCCGTGAGCAGGAAGCCCCGCTCCCCGGTCTCCAGATCCTTCAAGGCGGATAGGATGCTTTCCGCCCGCGTCACCACCGCGGTGTCCTGCGCAATGGCAGTGGTTGCGTTCACTCCGGCGACGACGTTCACGACCGCCGCCAGGACCGCGACGGCGAGCAGCACGATCGCGAGCAGGGTGCCCTTGCCCAGCCGGCGTATGGCGCCCGGCAAACCTGCGCCAAGTAAACCCGGGGTGTCGCTCGCGGTCATGCTTGCCACGGTCTTGTTCCACTTCATAAGCGAGGACGCTGGTCATCAGCGAGGGCATCGAACAGCGGTCGTCCTCCGTTCCGCCGGGCCGAATGGGGAACAACGCCACGGACGGGAAAAGGCTGCATCGAAGGAACCATGTCATTTCGAGTTTGTTTGGTCATGACGGCGGGGCTGCCGACGCCAGGAGGAACGCCGTTGACCCTCGACCAAGCCATCTCGTTCGCGATCATCCTGGTGATCGCAATGGTCGTGACGCCGTTCCTGCACAATGCGCCGACGGTGCTGATGCTGGGTCCGATCGCCGCGACCTTGCCGACCAAGCTGCAGTTGAACCCCGACCCGTTCCTGATGGCGGTCGCGCCGGGTGCGGGATGCGACTTCCTCACCCCAATCGGCCATCAACGCAACACGCTGGTCATGGGCCCCTGCGGCTACCGTTTTGGCGACTACTGGCGGCTCGGGGCACCGCTATCGGCCCTCGTGATCATCGCCGGCATTCCGCTCATCGCCTTCTTCTGGCCGCTTCGGGGCGGCTGAGGCTATGGCGCAACGGCCTGGTCGGCCTCCTCCGCCCTCAGCAGCGCCGTGTCGATCTGCGTCAGCAACAGCGGGAAATCCACGGGCTTCGGGTGGTAGTCGTCACAGCCCGCCGCCATCGCCTTGATGCGGTCGCCGGCCATCGCATGCGCCGTCACCGCGATGATCGGAATCCGGGCCATGGCCTCGTCCGCCCTGAGCCGGCCGGCCACGGTCCAGCCATCCAGCACGGGCAGGTTCATGTCGAGCAGGATGATGTCCGGCTCCTCGGCCGCCGCCTGGTCGAGCGCCTGCTGGCCGTCATGCGCCAGGACGACGTCGAAACCCCGCCGCCGCAACCGGCGGGACAGGAACTCCCAGAGTTCCTCGTGATCCTCGACCAGCAAGACCTTGGTCACCGTTTGTCTCCCACCCGCGCGTCCGATAGTTCTCAGCTAGGGCCGGGCCGCAGCCCCGTCCAGGGCATCGCCGCCCGATGCCGCAAGAAGGAACCCGCATGAGCGCTGCGCAGGACGACGCCGACCCCAAGCCTGCCTCGAAGCGGCTGCTGATCCGCGGGCGGCCGGTGACCGGGCCGGCGGCGTTGAATGCCGGCGCGGTGATCGTGGCGGCGCTCTATTTCGGCCGCGAGCTGCTGGTTCCCATGGTGCTGGCCCTGCTGCTCGCCTTCGTGCTGGCGCCGGCGGTGGGCCTGCTGCAGCGTGCGCGGGTGCCGCATGCGGCGGCGGTGCTGGGTACGGTGCTGCTCGCGTTCGCGGTGATCTTCGGCGTCGGCGCAGTGGTCGGCGGCCAGGCCAGCCAGCTCACCACCGGCCTGCCGCGCTACGAGGCGACCATGCGGGACAAGCTATCGTCCCTGGCCGTCGGCGGCGCGATGGTGGAGCGGCTGAACGGCAGCTTGCAGAATCTTATTCACGGCATGGCCGGCGCCGCGCCGGAACCGGCTGCCGCGAGCATCCCGGCGCCCGCCGCCGCACCGGTTGCGACGGTGCCGACCCTTGACGGCTCCTCGGCGATCGTCGTCGTGCGCAGCGTCGTCGAGCCGCTGCTTGGGCCGCTTGCGACCGCGGGCATCGTCATCGTCTTCCTGATCTTCGCCCTGCTCTACCGGGAGGACCTGCGCGACCGGCTGGTGCGGCTGCTGGGGCGGCATGACCTGCACCGCACCATCCTGGCCATGAACGATGCGGCGCAGCGGCTATCCCGCTATTTCCTATTCCAGCTTGGGCTGAATGTCGGGTTCGGCACCTTCATCGGCGCCGGCCTATGGCTGCTTGGGCTGCCGGGCCCGGTGCTGTGGGGCATCCTGGCGGGCACGATGCGGTTCGTGCCGTTCATCGGCACCGTCATTGCCCTGGGGCCGACCTTCCTACTAGCCCTGGCCGTGGTGCCCGGCTGGTCGCTGGCGCTGTCGGTGCTGGCGCTGTTCATACTCAGCGACCTCATCGTCGGCCAGGTCGTCGAGCCGCTGCTCTATGGCCACAGCACCGGCCTGTCGCCCATGGCAGTGATCGTCGCGGCGGCGTTCTGGGCCTTCCTGTGGGGGCCGGTCGGCCTCCTGCTCTCGACCCCGGTGACGGTCTGCCTCGTGGTGCTCGGACACCACGTCGAGGCCATGGCGTTCCTGGAGGTGATGCTCAGCGACCGGCCTCCCCTGCAACCCGAGGAGACGTTCTATCAACGCGCCCTGGAGGGCGATGCGCGGGCCCTGTTGGGCCAGGCCCGCATACAACTCGCCGCAACGTCGCTCGCGGAGTACTACGACAAGGTTGCGCTCCGCGGCCTGTCGCTCGCGCAGGCCGACCTGTCGCAGGACCAGCTCGAATTCGAGCGGCTGGAGGCGATCCACCAACAGATCGCAGCGCTGCTGAAATCCATCGCCACGGCCGACACGGCGGAGACCGAATCTACGCGGCCGGCGCTGGACTGGACCGAGGACGGCAGCGTCATCATCGTGCCCTCCCGGGGGCAGTTGGACGATTTGGCGGCCGACATGACGGCGCAGGTCCTCCGCCACTTCGGCTTTGGCACGCGGGTGGAGGCCAATGCCGTGCTCAGCACCAGCGGCAAGACCCGGGTCGACCTATCCCGGGCGAAGCTGTGCTGCCTCTCGGTGCTGGACGGCGGAAGTACCGTATCCGGCATCCAATACCTGCTGAGCCGCATGCGCCGCTCGATGCCGCAAGCGTTCGTGGTCCTGGGGCTTTGGCACGGCGAACGCAACCGGACGATGCTGCCCGGCCTGCGGGAAGCCGGTGTCGAAGAGACCGCCGTCACGTCGATCCAAGAGCTGCTAGCGTTCTGCAAGGCGAGGCCGGCCCAGTGACCTGCCTTATTGCAGGCGGCGTCATGCCAGGTCTTCCAGGGCGGACGCGATGAGCTGCTCCACGCGGTCGGGGTCGGCCAGGGCGCGGGCGGCGAGCAGGGCGAACTTGGCCAAGAACAGGCGCTCGTGCTGCGGGCCGGCGCGATCCACGGCCTCGGCCAAGCGCTCCCACAAGGTTTCCAATTGCTCATCGGTCGCAGCGGAAGCAGGCTGACTCATGGCCGGACGTTCTGCCCCAGAGCGCGGGCGCAGGCGGCCATGAAAGCCTGGGCGGCAAAGCAATGCCAGCGCGCGGCCACATGACCGTCTGGGCGAACTAGATAGCCGCTGCCCGGCGCCTCCAGCCCAAGCAGCGCCAGGCTTCGGCCGCGCGCGTCCACGGCGACGGCCTCTCCCCTTGTAGGTGCCGCATCCCTCGCCGCCAGGATGACCAGCGCTGCGCTTCCGGCTTGGACGGTGGCCTCGGCAGCCGGGTCGCCAACCCGTAGGAAAACCGTCAGGCCGGGACCGAGCGCGTCCAGTAGATGCCCGTCCCAGGCCTGGTCGGCCCTGCGGAATCTCACGGGGAAGGTGGGCAGCGTAGCGCCGGGCGCCGGGCCGGCGGTCCACATTTCGGAATCCGGCGTTTGCAGCGGCGAGCTGGGGAAGCTGATGGCCGTGGTCTGCCGCGGGTTGATCAGCGGCCGGGCCCAGGCGTTGGAGACGGCCAGGCTCAGCGCGGCCTCCCGCAGCAGTACGTGCCCGGCGGTGGGCGGCGTCATGAACAGCGTGCTTTTACGGGCCTGGCGGATGTTCTCCCGGGCCGCAAAAACGCGCTCCTCGCTGTAGCTCTCCAGCAGGATGTCCCGGCCAGACGGGCCCTGCACGCAGGCCGCCAGCTTCCAAGCTACGTTGCCGGCGTCGTCGATGCCGGAGTTCAGGCCGCGCACCCCGAAGATCGGCACCAGATGCGCAGCGTCGCCGGCAAACAGCACGCGCCCATGGCGGAAGCGCGGCAGGGTCAGGCAATGCGCCTTATACAGGCTGATCCAGACCAGCTCGTAGTCCGGCGTCTCGCCGATCATGGTGAGGTGGGCGTCGATACGCGCGCGCACCCGGTCCTCCCGCTGCTCCGCGACATCGTCCTCGTCGTCCCGGAGCTGGTAGTCCACTCGCCAGAGATCCTCGGGCTGGCGGTGCATCAGCACCGTGGACCCGGGGTTGGAGGGCGGGTCGAACCAGGCGCGGCGCTCCGTCGGGTGGCCGGAACGGAGCAGGATGTCCGCGATGAGGTAGCGCCCCTCATAGGAGTTTCCCTCCAGCCGCAGCCCTAGCGCCTGGCGGACCGGGCTACGCGCGCCGTCCGCTGCGACGACGTAGTCGGCCTCAAGCTGATACGAGCCCTCCGGCGTGTCGACCCGAAGCGCCGCGCCCTGGGCGTTCGCCTCGATGGCCGAACAGGTGGAATGCCAGCGCAGATTCACGTCGGGCCGGGCAGCAAGGCCGTCGAGGAGGTACTGCTCGACGAAGCATTGCTGCAGGTTGACCATGGGCGGGTGCTTCTGGTCGGCGTCCACCGGCATGGTGAACTCCAGCACCTCGTGGCCGTGCCAAAAGCTGTGGCCGCCGGTCCACGCCAGGCCTTTCTCCAGGATCGGCCCCGCCACGCCGAACCGTTCCCAGATCTCCAGGCTGCGGCGGGAAAGGCAGGAGGCCCGGCTGCCGAAGCTGACGCTGCCACGCGGCTCCAGCACCACGCAGGGCACCCCATGATGCGCCAGGCCGCATGCGAGCGTCAGCCCGACCGGCCCGGCGCCGACGATGACGACAGGATGCCGCTGCCGCACGCCCGCCATCTCCGGCGGGCGCCGGAAGGGATGGCTGGGAAAGCTCTCGTAGATGCTGCGGCCGGACACCTGCCCGACCGTGCCGCTGGGGCTGTCGGGGCATTCGTCAGTCATGCCCGTGCTCACTGCTTGGCCTCCAGCGGTCGGAGAACCGGCGGGCACAGCGTCACTTCTTGCGCAGGCGTTTCGCGTTCTCGGTCGCCCGGCTGTGCCAGGGTTTCAGGAACGCCTCCATCGAGGCCTGCTTCGGTGAGGATAGCAGCCTGCTGGTTTCGAAGGCCGCGGCGGTCTTTTCGGCAACCATGCGCTGGTACTCGGCGATGGAGCAGGTGTTATCAGCCATCATGAGGCTGCGGCGGGCAATCGTTTCCCAGGATGCCCAGGCGAGCTCGGCCATCATCAGAGGGGTGGACAGGGCCGAATGGTGCTTGCGGAATTTCATCAGCAAACGATAGCCCGGACCGGTGCGGACGCGAAGCGCACCGTCCAGACTTGTGGCCTTTGCGCGTTTCACAGGGCATTGGCATCGCCATGGCGGACATGCTTCGAGGGAGCGTGCCGAGGTTCCTCATTGTGCTTTTCGTGTGACATCGGTGTGCAATACTCGCCACACCAAGAATCAGACAATTATCCGAAGTTTTTTAACAAATTAGACGTTACGAAGCGAGTGCATGTCTAATATGCACGATTAACAATGCTATTCAATAGTGTGCAAATAAACCAACTCACGCCTTTGTGGCTTTGAGTTCACGAATATGTTACCGACATATTCAAAATGAGATGCAAATTTTGCTGTTGTGCATTGCACCATATGCTATTTGAGCGTTGGCAAAAGGAGCTACGAAATGCCTGAGATCAACAAGTCGTACGATACCAAGCAGAGCAACAGCCAGACGAGCGCCGGCGCCGCTGTTTTGGCCGAAACCCATGCCGCCGAACAGTTGGCGCGCCGCAATGCCGAGACCCTGCAGCAGGGTGGCCGCGCCGCCGGCGAGGCTCTGCGCCAGGGCACTGGCGCCACTGCCGAAGTGACGCGCCAGGGTGCCCAGGCTGGGGCCGAGGCGCTGCGCCGTGCTAGCGAGACGGCGAACGAGACCTTGCGCCGCAGCACCCAGGCCGTGGCCGAAGGCCAGCGCCAGATCGCTCAGG
>JAABUT010004308.1_pt1 | contig 11441 bp, 7 predicted proteins | sample 5559281 | NCBI WGS metagenome assembly JAABUT01 (sample SAMN10711880, study PRJNA513359) | rock metagenome | isolation source: Antarctica rocks | place: Antarctica: Victoria Land, Ricker Hills nord | collected 2016-01-04
GCAAGATAAGCTTCAAAGCTTCTTTCTGTTCTTCTGATTTAAACATTGCAGAGTCATCTTGAAGAAATTCTCTCAACAATGCAAGTAAATAATCAGAAGAAACATTGTTATCTGCAGATAAAGCTTGTTGTAAATCTGATAGTTTAACAGACTTTCTTGACTGACTTTGTGCTTCATAATTCGACGAAGAAAGTGCATGTTTATGTGATTGTCAAAGAGAAATTGTGCTTGTATGCTGATTGATTGAAAAAGAAGATAAAGAAATCTTGTGCAAGTCAAAGAAAGTGTGATAACGTAAACTGAATGAAAGAAATTGCTGTTACTTATCTGTTCAAATATTCTGAATTGCATTCATCTGACGAGCATACTGCGATTCAGCTGTCTTTCGAGAATGATGCATATTTGCTGCAGCGATGTCAGCATCAGACATTTGTAAAGATGACTTATCTAGATTATCTTCTTCATCAAAGAAAAGCTCTTCACACATGCTGTATTTGACGAACGCAAGAATCAAATGTCGATACTTTGACACAGTTAATCTTTGCTGAATAAACTGCAAGCTGCAGCTTTGCATTAATAAAGAAAGCTGTCGTGTATTAAAAGCAATATTTTTATGTTCGAAAAGTAGTGCAGAATGAGCGACTGTTCGATTAAAACACTCGACTTCAATGAAATGTTTAAACGGCAAAACAAGTACAATATACAGAGCAGTAATATGAGAAACAGCAGCACAAAGATATTTAACTGCAGATGCTTCTTACTCAGTTGTATGAAAGTTCTTTGTATATCGTAGTCTTAACATGAATAAACATGCAAACTTATCAAATAACAAAGTTCTTTGTGCAAAAGTAATTGAGTTGCAGTACATCAATGTGCTTAACTCTGTTGCTCGAGCAGAAACACTTGCAGTAAAATGCATTAACAGTTGAAGATGTAACAGAAATCGCTTCAAACTTTCTATATAGTTTGAAACTGATTTAGTTTTAAACATCAACTTATTTCTCTTCATAAAGAACATTTGTTCTCTCAGAGTTCTGTTTGCAAGTACTTTCTTCTGCAAATAAGAAGAGAAATGTGAAAGAGTTGTATTATGAGAAAAGAAATAAGTGTGTGCTGTGTTATCTGCAAGATTTTCTGTTGCTGCAAATGCAGATAAAGTCAAAGCAGAAAAGTCTGTCACGTCTGCATCAAACAACAGCTCTGAAAACAATATTTCATGTGTTTTCAAAGTCAACTGTTTGAACAAATCTTTCATGTCAGACAAAGAAACAGTAATATCTTTACAAGAAATCAATTGATTGTTATGAACAATAATTTGATTTAATGCAGAACTGCTGTTCTTGTTGACTTTGAAAGTATATGCTCGCAGATTGAGAATTTCTGCAAGTGCAGTAACAGCTGTGTTATGAAAGAAAGTATTCATAAAGAGTGACAGTTCTGTCAAAAGACTGCAGTTTATCTGTTCATTTCTTTTCTGCAAATATTGTTGTGTACAATGCTCAAGAGTAAGCAACTGTGCACAGTATATAAATGCAGAATAAGATTGAGACATTTGTGCAGAATCTTTCAAAGATTTCGTGCAAACATTAACAGAATAACAAGCGAAAAAGCTGTTAATACAGCTGTCAAACTTGTTGAATTCAATGTTTTGTTGCAGTAATGAAATGAAGAGTTCAAGAAGTAAAGACTGTGCTTTATTCAACTTATAAGACAGAAGTTTCTTATCAAAGTTTGTGTTTGAATCATCATTTGATGAATCAGACTTTGAACTTGAAGAATCATTCTTTCTTCTTTCTGTAACAGTTGTTTCTTCATCATTTGACTCAGATTCATCTGTATCAGAAAGAGAAGAATCAGATACATCATTAAATGAAGAACTTAATTCTGCTGAAGAAGAATCAGAATCAGAAGATGATGAAGACGAATGCGAAGCTTGCTTTCGTTTCTGTTGTCATTTATTCTTCTTCTTCTTTGTTTCTTCTTCAACAAAAAGAATATCAACTTCGTCAGATTCAACAAATTTATGCAAATCATTGATCAAAGCTTGACTTTTGTCAGATAAATGAAACAACTTTTTCAAAGATCTTTTTTCATCTTTTGAAGATGCAAGTTCAATTGCAGATGTAAAAGTCAGTTCTTTATTTGTAATTAAAGCAGTTCTGAATAAAAAACAGAAGAATTGAGCAAAAACCTTCGCATATTTATCAATAGTAGATAAATTCTGCGTAGCTTTGAAACTCTTGATTTGAATGTTATTTAATTCAAAACTGTTCAATACATTAAGATGCTGTCTTGACATGTATTGAACTTTTGAAAGACTTGTTTGAAAAAGTTGTTTGATTTGTAAAGAAAGTGCAAAAAGAATGTGTTCAGATGTTTTATCTGCTGACTGCACAAAAATATTCACGAAAGAATAATTTCGTCTGTTCAAGAAATTCAAATACTGAGTTTGAATTTGAAAAGCAGAGAGTTCTTCTCAAGTATATTTCAAATCAATGATCTCAGATTTTGCTTGAATCTTCTCAACTTTCTTCTCATAAGAAGATAGAAGAGTTGAAACAGCAAGATCAGATTGTAAATCATTATCATTGTCAAATTCAATACTTTGAATATCTGATGCAATGTTTGAAATAACTAAGTTTGAACGTGCTTGTACTTGAAAGAAAAATCGCTTCTTAAGTAAAGATTGTGCAGTAACAAATGAAGTAACAGTCTGTTTAAAATCACTTGCATGATCTTTTGTACAATGTCTTTTCATATTCTTCATATTTAACAAAACTTGTTTGCATATATTGCAAGAAAATGCATTATTATGTGTAACAAGCTCTGAAAAATCAGAAACTGTTGTCAAAGATTGTTGAATTAATGATAGTGTATGTGAAGCAGTGAATAATTGTAAAGAAGAAATTCGTGATAGAAGCTTTTGCTGTTTTTCTTTTTCTGATGAACTTGAATAATGAAACTTGATATGAGAAGAAAACGTGTCAGAAAATAAAGCAATATGACATTCTGAGCAAAGTAATAAAGAAAACTTAGAATAATAAGATAGAAAAGACAAAGAAATACACTCAGCTGCGTTCTGTGTATGTAATGTTGAGTTACTATTCAATAAATTAATATATAATGCTTTATTATTGCATGTATTGTTATATTTACTTACTGTGATGCAGATCTTGCGCGTCGACTTCGATCAATTGCTGCGTCGTTGACGAGCTCGTTATGTACAGACATGTTGAATCATGTACACAAGACGTAGCGCTGTAGATTCAATCTCAATTGATATATGTAGCTTTGATAATCAAACACAAGTAATATGAATGCTGTAGCAACGTTGTTGAGTGCGTTGTATGTAGCTTGTCAATGATGTTCTGACGTTGAACAAGACATGAAGTTGAAATAAAGATGAAACAAATTTACTAAAGTAGTGTTGAATTAAGAGCTTGCGCAGAACATCAAAACTGAACATGTATATTTGATCTTTGACATTTTGATTTACAACGCAAGCAGTAAACTTAATGAGTTTAATATCATTTAAATCATAATTGCTTGAATTAAAACTTTGTCATATAAAATTTTTCTTTTAAAGCGTTGTTTGTTAAACTGTAGTGATTCTACGTCAATTGTGCAACGAGCGTTGCTATGTTGAACGTTGAACTTTAACATTCGCAATACTTTCAATAATGATTGCTATGTCAGATTTCAATATTATTCAATTATTTTTGAAGATCTGAATTTAGCTGATTCAGAGCTACAAGTATGTCTTAGAAAGTTTTGTCAAATAATGAATGCTTGAAGTTCAGTAGTGATCGAGAAATTGCTGCTATGCGAGAAATTCGATCGCTCAGCGCATCGAAATATTCCCAACCTCGACTGCTAGATCAAACCTTGATATTTTTCGATTATTTCTGAAGCATTGAATTCAGCTCAATCAGAGCTACAATTACGCCTTTCAAAGTATATCAAGAAGTCAATGCGCAGAAATTGATTCAAGCGAAGAAAGAGTTACTACTAGACAATCAATCAGCGCAATGAATCTTCTCAATCTCGATTACTAGGTCAAATCTGAATATTTTTCGATTATTTCTAAAGCATTGAATTCAGCTCAATCAGAGCTACAATTATGTCTCTCAAAGTATGTAAAATAGTCAGCGCGCAGAAATTGATTCAAGTGAGGAAAGAATTACTACTAGGTGAGCGATCACTCAGCGCAGTGAATCTTCTCAACCTCATTTACTAGGTCAAACCTCGATGTTTTTCAATTATTTTGAAAGCATTGAATTCAGCTAATTCAGAGCTACAATTATGCCTCTCAAAGTATGTGAGATAGTCAGCGCATCAAGATTGATTCGAACGAATAATTTGATAGCAGATAGCAAATTCATTCATTCGTCTCGTCGATAGAGCTGAACACTGCTGCTAGAGCTGAACATAGATGAGAACAGATAGACTTCGAGATTTCAACCTTCTCAATCTCATTAACTAGGTCAAACCTCGATATAAATCAATTATTTTGAAAGCATTGAATTCAGCTCAATCAGAGCTACAATTATGCCTCTCAAAGTATGCAAAATAGTCGACGCGCATATGTTGATTCAAGCGAGAAAAGAACTACTCTAGAAGAGAGCGATCACTCAGCGCAGTGAGTCTTCTCAATCTCGATTACTAGATCAATTCTTTAGATTTTCCAATTATTTTTGAAGCATTGAATTCGCCTGACTCAGAGCTACAATTATGTCTCTCAAAGTATGTGAGATAGTCAGCGCGCAGAAATTGATTCGAGCGAGAAAAGATGATGACAGTGAGACGATCGAGCGATCAAAATCATCAATATTTCTCATCGCAGTTGCTGAGACAAATCTTCGTATTTTTCGATGATTTTTGAAGCATTGAAGTTGCTCGAGTTGACTCTACAATTGTCGTCGCAGAAAGTATTGAGCTCGAGCGCGTCTAGTAGAAATTCAAGGCAGATAATGAATCAATCGAAAAGACAGATGACAAATCATCACGTCAAGATGATCATCGTTGAAGATCATTGAGCGCGTCATCTGCTCAGATGATGATCAAGAATAAAAGATAGTGAACTTTAACGCGTATTCTGCGTAATGATTAAAGTTAAATCTTGATGACTTTATTCATTTTCATCATGTTCAAAGCTTCGTTCTAGAAATCATCACTCTCTAACTATTAATCTACTAGCTAATCATGTTCAAAGCTTCATTCTTGCATCAGAAAATATTGCTCTCTAGCTATTGATTTACTAGCTAGTCATGTTCAAAGCTTCATTCTTGCATCAGAAAATATTACTCTCTAACTATTGATTTACTGACTAGTCATATATTTTGTCTTTGTTCTTAAATACTTCGTCATTTAACTATCATTCTACTAGCTATTCAACATATTTGCTTTTTGTAACTTCGCTTGAATTACATTTGTGACTTCAATCTTTGTCATTCGCTTTTCGCTTTCGCCTCGCTAATATCATAAAAGAATCACATTGATGCTCAAGAAATGAGCATTAAATGAGTGAAAGAAGAATGTTGTAAGACGAAGTTTCACTTCTCAATGATTCATGAAACAGCATTGATTCAATTGCATCTTCAGAATTTATGAAGATATAAACTATCATTCATAGAAATTTCTTGAGCAGAGCTATTGAGTTGCATCTTCAGAGTTTATGAAAACATTGACTATTCATGCTTCTCACTAAGCTTATTCTTCACTTAGTGCTCAACAATCATGCAACAGTTTCAGTCATGCAACAATAAATCTTCATATTTTTGATTCATCATCTTCAAAAATTCATCAAATTTCAATCACATGACTGCTACTTACACTATCATCGAGAATTGTATTCAGAAGACTATTGACATCATAAACACATGCGAAAATTCTAATCGAGTTGAAATTGCGCGCGAATTTCATGTTTCATATGAAAGACTTCAATCTAGACTAAAGAATTATCAGTTCAAAATAGCAGTACAAGAACTGCATAACAAAGCTTTAAAATTTGATCAGAAGTTAGCTTTATAACAATATTTAATCACATTGAATCAGTTAAACTTGTCAGCTAAATTACACATGATGCAATCGATGACAAATGCTCTTCGTGCTCAGAACTCTTCTCATTGAAATTCTTCATCTTTACTGAATGCTCAATGAATCAAGCGCTGATTAAATCATCAATCAGATCTCTTCAAAGCTAAACGAAAGTTTATAGCAGCTGACAGAAAGAATGTGCATGATTCAAAAGTACTACAGACTTATTTTGATGAGTTTAATGAGATAATTGTCAAATATGATATAACGAAGAATGATACATGAAATTTCAATGAAATCGACTATCGTATGAGCATTGCACACTTCGATTGAGTTGTTACTGTAGATTCAAATAAAAGAATCTACTTCAAGAATTCAAATAATAGAGAGTCATTGATGAGCATTGAATGCATCAGTGAAGAGAGCAAGAATATATCATTAAATAGAAGTTGCTGAAAATGCTTGCAAAGCATGCAAAAAGCAGTTGAGTAAGATTCTTAAAATCAAAAACATCTTGTACATCAAAGATGCTTGAAGTATGACTCAAGATAAACAGAAATTGAAGAATGAAAAACAGAAAATCTGAAAAAAGCGTTATTTAAATGAACTAAAGAAGTGTTACAGAGCTACTAAGTCTCATAAAGCTGCTTGCATTAAGTTTGTTCAAACTTATCAGAAAAAATGATGAGTTATTTTGAAGAAATTGATTAAATATTATCATGTATATGATGAGTAGTTGAATTCAGCTGTTGCATGACTGAAACTGTTGCATGATTGTCGAGCACTAAGTGAAGAATGAGCTTAGTGAGAAACATGAATATCATTCATAGAGATTTCTCAAGCAAAGCTATTGAGTTGCATCTTCAGAGTTCATGAGAACATTGACTATTATTGATAGAAGTTTCTCAAGCATGACTCAGTTGCATCTTCAGAATTCATAAGAATATTGACTATCATTTATAAAGATTTCTCAAGCGAAGTTTTCTTCTTCATCTTTTACTCATCTTTTCATCTCATTCATAGACGAAGACATTGATATAAAGATATATTTATCTATTTATCTATCTACTCATTTAATCATCTGTATCTAGTTTATCTTCTAGATCTATTTATCTAGTTGCATGTATTCATGCTCGCTCTGTTAATTTCGAAGCTCTTTATATTGCATCTGTGTTCTATTTCTTGACAACATTTGCAAGCATACTCAATGAAAGCACAACATATGTGAATCATCACTGTATTCAAACGATGAATGCAGTGATAACATCAGATTATTTGATCATTACAATTTATCATGTATTAACAATTATTGAAACATACAAAGATAAATATATATATCAAGAATCATGAACTCAATTTTTAATGTAAAAGACGTGAAGAAAGCAGAAAAAGCAGACGTGACAATGATGATGACATGAAGAGAAATGCACATCTCAAGAAAATGAGCAAACTTTATGAGCATGTTAGCATAATCTTAATGAGTGCAAATGCTGTTATTTATCATGATGATGATGAGAATGATGTTAATATTGCTATGTCATTCATGTTAATTCATGAGCTGACTTGCATCATCACAACGCTGCAATGAAAGAAGCTCATATCATGAGTTGCAAGCTATGCAAGATATGCATAACAGATTTCATGCTTCATCAGTTCAAAAAAGCAGTACTCATGAAAGAATGTGCTGAAACAAGACAGAAAGAAAAGAAAGAAAGAAGAAAAGCAAAGTTGAAAAATTGATATTAACAATCTTGCATTAACTTTGTTTACATTTATTAACATGATTAATTCGCAAAACTTTTATACAGATGTTAAAATGTTGAAAATGTCATTGTTATATTATCAACTATTGAAAAACATAATGATGCTATAAAGACTTAAGAACGATTGACATCAACAATCTTGCACTGACTTTGTTTATGCTCATTAACATGATTAATTCATGACACTTCTACATAAATGTTAAAGCGCTGAAGAAGTCATTGCTACAATGTCAGCTGTCAAAAGACAATACAATGCTAGAAAGACTCAGAAATTAAGTATTTAAAAAAAGATGCAATTGTGAGAATGCATTTCATTAACTATGAATGATGTATATCTGCAAGACTAGCTTGTGAGATTAGATCAAAGAAGTTAACAAGTGAATAAAGATAATAACTTGACAGAAGATGAAAATTCTGCAAGCTTTCACTTTCATTTCTTAGTAATTAGTTCTATCATCAATAAAGTGCTATCTTATTATCTTCTACTATACAGTTTCATATAAAGAGATCTTGTTGTCTCACAGAAGCATTGAATAAATCACATATTAAGCATTGAGTAAATCACATATGAAGCATCGAATATATCATATATGAAGCACTGAGTAAATTACATATGAAGCATTGAATAAATCACATAAGAGATACTAAATAAATTGCATATGAAACATTAAATAAATCACATATTAAGCATTGAGTAAATCACATATAAAGCATCGAATATACTACATATGAAGCATTGAGAAGACAGTGAGATTGATTCTACAAATCTGATTTTTATTTTGCACTTTTTGAATTTTTGATGAGACTTTCAATCAATTCAAAAAAAACGACTCAGATTTTGCATACAATTATTATGATTCTAACTACGCATTTTCATTGATGACTATGTTGATGACTATGTTGATGACTATTCTGAGAACTATTGTTGTATGCATCTTCGTTGATGACTGTTACGATTCTAGCTACGCATCTTCATTGATAGCTACGTTGATGACTATGTTGATGATTATTCTGAGAGCTATCGTCGATTGCTCATCGTTAAAGCATAGACTTGTTTTGAAGTCAACTTTATTCAGAGTTAGCTTATGTTCTTCTGAATCATATAAATAGTCAACTTTTCTCTTCTGAATACTTTTCTTTCTTAGCATTTATATACTTATTACATTACATTCATATGACTCACTTTATGCTGATCTTTAACATTATATAAATGCTTCTTCATTACAGATAAAGTGAAATAATCTGCATTGATTTCTTTAAGTGCTTCTGCTAGTAGTTTTTCAATTCTTTATTGACTTTGATTTAGTGACTTGCATTCATGCAGCAACATTCATCTTTCTTCACTTGTGCGCTGATCAGCGAGTATAAACAAACGATTGAAATCATTCAACTAGATCAAAGATCAGCGAATTAATCATTCATTCAGATTCGCAAGAAATTCTTTGAATTTGTTGAACAATCAAATGAAATCAGTTATAGAACTGCATGAAGTCTCTATTTCAAGAAGCAAACTCTCAGTGAGTCTGCTTCAATGACATCATCAATGCAATGATCTTCTCATCATTCTATCTATCAGTGAATCAATTTGCCTATCAGTTCACATGCAACTAGTGAGTCTGTTTTAATGACACGTTTGATAGTGAGTCTACTACAAAGACAGACAATGATTGATCTCTTGATTAAGTCAATCAACAAATGAAACAAGCTCTACTATGTAGTAGATCTAAATCAGAAGTGAGTCTGCTTCAATGACATGATCAGAATCGATCTCTTCAATGAGCAAGTCGACTAGTGAGTCTGCTTCAAAAACATCGTCAATGCAATAATTTATCTATTCACATCGCTCTATCTTTTAATGAGTCTGCTTCAATGACGCAATTTGAATCGATCTCTTTGATGAGCTAGTCGACTAGTGAGTCTGCTTCAATGATCATTCTTTTTCTCGCATAGTGAGTCTGCTACAATAGACATTTTGATTCTACACAAGGCTAAGAAAATACATTCATGTGAACATGAATCGTTGAAGAAGAGAAATAATGTTACGATTCTAGCTACGCATCTTCGTTGATAGCTATGTTGATGACTATGTTGATGACTATTCTGAGAGCTATCGTCGATCGCTCGTCGCTAGAGCATAGACTTGTTTCAAAGTCAACTCTATTCAGAGTTAGCTTATGTTCTTCTGAGTCATATAGATAGTCGACTCTTCTCTTCTAGATACTTTCCTTTCTTCGCATTTATATACTCGTTACATTACACTCATATGACTCGCTCTATGCTGATCTCTAACAGTGACTATGTTGATGACTATGTTGATGACTATTCTGAGAGCTATCGTCGATCGCGCGTCGCTAGAGCATAGACTTGTTCCGAAGTCAACTCTATTCAGGATTAGCTTATGTTCTTCTGAGTCATATAGATAGTCGACCCTTCTCTTCTAGATACTTTCCTTCCTTAGCATTTATATACTCGTTACATTACACTCATATGACTCGCTCTATGCTGATCTCTAACATTATATAAATGCTTCTTCGTTACAGACGAAGAGAAATAATCTGCATCGAGTGCTTCTGTTCGATCCGACTATCGACTTTGATCTAGCCGACTCGCGATCGTGCGGCAGCACTCACCCTTCCCTTCTTTCCTCGTGAGCTGATCAGCGAGAATAAATAAAAGATCGAACTCGTGAGCTGATCAGCGAGTATAAACAAAAGATCGAAACCCTTTCCGACTAGATCAGAAGATCAGCGAAAGCATCGTTCATTCAGATTCGCAAGGGATTCTTCGAATTTGTTGAACAACGAAGCCAGTCATAGGACTGCGTCGAAGTCTCTACCCCAAGAGCAATCGCACGAGGCCAGTCATAGAACTGCGTGAAGTCTCTATCTCGAGAAGCAAACCCCCAGCGAGCCTGCTTCAATGGCACCGTCAATGCGATGACCTTCTCATCGCCCTACCTATCAGTGAATCGGTCCGCCTACCAGTTCACGTGCAACTAGTGAGCCTGCTTCAATGGCACCTATCCTCAATGCAATGATCTACCTTCTCATCGTTCTACCCATCAGTGAATCTGATCATACATTCACGTGCAACTAGTGAGCCTGCTACAATGACATCTTCCGTCAATGCGATGACCTACCTACCCACATCGTCCTATCTACCAGTGAACCGGTCCGCCTACCAGTTCACGTGCAACTAGTGAGCCTGCTTCAATGACACCTATCCTCAATGCGATGGCCTACTCGCTCTCATCGCCCTACCCACCAGTGGACCTGGTCAGACGTTCACGTGCAACTAGTGAGCCTGCTTCAATGGCACTTCTACCTCGCATAGTGAGCCTGCTACAATAGGCATTTCGATTCTACACAAGGCTAAGAAAATACATTCATGCGGACATGAATCGTTGAAGGGGGGGGGTAATGTTACGATTCTAGCTACGCACCTTCGTTGATGGCTATGTTGATGACTATGTTGGTGGCTATCCTGAGGGCTATCGCCGTACGCACCTTCGTTGGTGACTATGTTGATGACTATGTTGGTGGCTATCCTGAGGGCTATCGCCGATCGCGCGCCGCTAGGGCATAGGCTTGTTCCGAAGCCAACCCTATTCAGGGTTAGCTTATGTTCTCCTGAGTCATATAG
>JAABUT010004310.1_pt1 | contig 11441 bp, 17 predicted proteins | sample 5559281 | NCBI WGS metagenome assembly JAABUT01 (sample SAMN10711880, study PRJNA513359) | rock metagenome | isolation source: Antarctica rocks | place: Antarctica: Victoria Land, Ricker Hills nord | collected 2016-01-04
CCTCGGCGAATGCGTCCCAGACGCGCTCGACGGGCACGGGGTAGTCGCGGGTCAGGGTGAACCCGGCGCGGGCGAGTCGGCGTTCGATCATGCGCGGTCCTCTCGCGTGAAGGTGACGTGGGTCGTGCCGCTCTCGGCCACTTCCGTCGAGACCTTGTGGGTGAGCTCGAGGCCGCGCAGGTCGTCCCACAGCCGGGTGCCTCGGCCGAGCAGCACCGGGGCGATCATGACGTGCAGATCGTCGGCCAGGCCGGCGAGCAGGAACGCGCGTGCGGTCCCTGCCCCACCGCCGACGCGCACGTCCAGACCGCCGGCGGCCTCGATCGCCTCGGCGAGGACGTCCTCGATTGCGGTGCTGCGGAAGTGGAACGTCGTCCCCCCTTGCATCGGGATCGAGGGCCGCGGGGCGGTGTGGGTGAGGACGTAGACCGGGGTGCCGAACGGCGGCTCGTCACCCCACCAGCCCTTCCAGTCCGGGTCGTCGGGGAACGCGTGCAGGCCGAACATCGCCGCACCCATGATCTCGGCGCCGATGCCCTCGAAGTGCGCGGCGGCGTAGGAGTCGTCGAGGCCGGTCGTGCCGGTGCCGCTGGTGTCGCCGAAGACGGTCTCGTGGAACGTGCGGGTCGCGGCGTACGCCGCAGTGAGGCGCCCCCAGTCCTCACCCATCGGGTTCTCGGGCGTCTGGTCGGTCGTCGAGGTGTAGCCGTCCAGCGAGGCGAACAGGTCCAGGCGAACGCGGGTCATGTCAGGTCTCCTTCGGGGTGCTGCGGGTCAGGTGGATGCCGAGCCGGTCGGCTTGGTGCTCTGCGGGGGTTCGTTGCTCGCCGAGCCACAGGTGCAGGACGTCGAGGGCACCCGGTCGCAGGCTCACGGTGCGGACGCGTCCGTGCTTCTGCGACGTGACCAATCCCGCGTTCTCGAGGACGCGCAGGTGCTGCATGAGCGACGGCAACGCCATCGAGAACGGTGCCGCGAGTTCGGACACGACCGCTGGGGACTTCGCCAACCGTTCCACGACGGCCCGGCGCGTGGGATCCGCGAGAGCACGGAGCACGGCGTCGAGCTCGTCGTAATACTTAGGCACACACCTAACTATTACTGAAGGGCAGGAATTCGTCAACCTCTCAGCCCGTCCCGCAGCTGCTCGTGGACCTCGGCGTCGCCTGCAGCCGCAGCCGCCCGTACGTCAGCTACGACAACCCCTCCAGCGCGGCCGCGTTCAAGACGTTGAAGTACGCCCCCGCGTTCCTCACCAACTTCGGGTCCCTCGCCGACGCCCCGTGCGTTCTGCGAGCGGTTCTTCGCCTAGTCACGAGCACCGGCACTCCGGAATCGCGCTGCACCCCCCCGCCTCGGTCCACTACGGCACCGCGAGCGAAGTCCGGCGGCAACGCCGAGAGACCCTGCACACCGCGTTCAGGTCCAACCCCCTGCGCTCCGGTCACCGCTGCCCGAGCCCCCCAAGCTGCCTCTAGCGCGCGGCAGCGCAGCCCGCTGGCAGCCGGACCCGCCACGCGAGCTCCACGACGAGCGCCGGCCTTTCGGCCGTCGGTCGACGTTGGTGTAGAAGACCCCGAGCGCCTCCGCCTGTATGGCTTGACACTCGCATTCTGAGGAGTAACCTACAACCAAATGGTTACAAGAACGCTGGAGCGTGAGAAGCAGACCAACCGGTTGTTCTTCGCGCTCAGCGATGCCACGCGGCGGGACATCGTCACGCAGACACTCGACCGCGAGCACTCGGTCAGCGAACTCGGCCGGCTCTATCCGATCAGCCTCACCGCGGTGCAGAAGCACGTCCAGGTATTGGTCGACGCCGGCCTCGTCTCGAAGCACCGCAGCGGACGCGAACAACTCGTGCGAGGCGAGCTCGAGCAGCTGCGTCGAGCTCACCAACTTCTCGACGAACTCGAAGCGCTGTGGCGAGCCCGCCTCGAACGCTTCGAGGACGTCCTCAACGAAACCACCACGAGGAGGGAACCCGAGTGACCGTTTTGAGCGTCGACAAGAACGCCGAAGCCATGACGATGGTGATCACCGCAGAGTTCACGGCGTCCATCGCCAACGTGTGGCAGCTGTGGGCCGACCCGCGTCTGCTTGAGCGGTGGTGGGGCCCACCGGGCTTTCCGTCGACCTTCGAGCAGCATGATCTGACACCGGGCGGCACGATCACGTACTTCATGTCCGGCCCCGACGGTGGCGACCGGTTCGACGGGACCTGGAACGTGGTCGAAGTCGACGCCCCGAGCCGGCTCGTGCTCGAAGACGCCATCGTCGACGACAACGGAACGCCGAGCGACGGCAACTCCATGACCCGAATGGAGATCGACGTCGAAGCGAGGGGCGGCAAGACCCGCATGATCGTCACCACGCACTTCGACTCGCTCGACGGGATGGAACAAGCGATCGCCACGGGCGTAGGGGAAGGCATGAAGGCCTGCATGTACCAGATCGATGCCCTTCTGGCCGACGTCGCCGCCTAGGTGTAGTGGCTCCCCTCGATCCCCAGCAGGGGCTGTAACCGAACGCCGAGCAGAAGCGCGTCGGCTGGACATGGTGCCTGGAGGGCATCGCCAATCGGTTCGGCGCCGCAGCCGTACACCGGGGCCTCGTCGACGATCATCCGACCGCAGGCGGGGCCCTGGCGCGAGGCGTCAGACGGCATGAAGCTGCGGCTTGAAGCGGCGGACCTCCTGCGGCCAGCCGCAAGCTTCGGCGACCTTCCCGGCCCACATCTTGGCGGTCTCGTCGTCGGGCCCGTCCACCACGGTGAATCCACCCAGGAACTCCTTGGTCTCGACGTAGGGCCCATCAGTGATCATCACGGTGCCGCTGCTCGGTCGGCGCTGAAGGCGGTCTCCGGCTCCTCCTCCAGCCCCCCGGCGAAGACGTACACGCCACCAGCCTTCATCTCGTTCACGACCGCCATGGCGAGCGGTCCGCGCCCGCGGAACCACTCCTCGGAGTGGTCGCCCACCCACTGCTGGTTGAAGTAGATTAGGTACTCGCTCACGACTGCTCCTTCTGCTCTGGCGGACCCGGTGCCCGGGACTCACTCACCGCCACGAACGGCGTCAGGCGAATCCGACACCGTTCACGGAAGATGAAGCACGGATCCTCCCGTGCAGGGACAGCCCTCGCACGCACATCGGCACGAGCGCGACTCGCGGCATGAGCGGGCGTCTGGTGCGGGCTAAACCCGGGCTAAACCCGATTGATGGCAGGCACGCCGCCACCGCAGGATGAGCCCATGCCCGAAAAGCCAGCCGACCAGTCGACCCGCCAGATCATCCACCAACACCCGCTGGCGTACCTCTTGGGGCTTGAGGGGGTCGCCCTGATGCGAGCCTTCGCAGGCGAGCATGACCGTGCCTTCACCGAGGCTCGGTTAGCGGAAGTGCGCCGGCTCCTCGACCGCGCCGACGATCTCGGGCCCGGGGTCGACGTGCCTCCGCTGCCCGTTGCCTCCGGCTACGACGGTTGGGCGGTGACCTACGACGGCGAGGACAACGGCTGCTTCCCGATGCGCGACGAAGTGCTCACGCCAATGCTCGACCGCCTGACGCCGGGTCGCGCGCTCGATGCCGCGTGCGGCACCGGGGCGGTGACGCAGCAGTTGCTCGCCCGAGGTCACGACGTCGTCGGCATCGACGTCTCCGCGGGCATGCTCGCGCGCGCTCGGAAGGCCGTACCGGAAGCCCGCTTCATGGCAGGTGACATCACCGACCTGCCGCTACCCGACGACGACGTCGACCACGTGGTGTGCAGCTTGGCGTTAGCCCACCTGGACGACCTCCGCCCGTTCTTCGCCGAGGCGGCGAGGGTAATGCGCCCCGGCGGCCACCTGCTCCTGCTCGACACCCGCGGCCACTTCACCGGTTCCAACCTCTATCCGCTGGTCAAGGAAGCACCCGACGGCCAAGTGGGGCACATCGCCGGCTACAGCCACGGCCTCGGCGACTACCTGCGCGCCGCGCTGCCGCACGGGTACGTCGTCCGCGCCTGCGTGGAAACGTACCGCGACGCTGACACGGTCGAGCCTGATGAGATGCCCGAACCGCTAACCCCCGGCCCTCCAGATATCTGGGAGCTGCATCCGTGGGTACGGGACGCCGCCAACGCCGCCAAGGCCGGCCAGCCAGCGATCGTCGCGTGGGACCTCGAACTGCGGCCCGATGTCTGATAACGCTGCGGCTTGAACACCGATCGGTCGGCTCCGGCTGGATCGCTCCCACCTCGTTGACCCGCGTATCCGGACCCAGGCGCCGCGCGCATGCAGCGCCGCTCGCTCATCGGCCATGAGCGGTCGCACCGATAGTCGCGGCCTGGTCGTCCGCGCGCGCAAGTTGGCGCCGCCGACCATAAGACCAGGGCCGACGCCCGTATCGGCGCTTCTGGACGCCATGGCGGTGAGTCAGCAGGACGTTGAACTGGTGTAGGCGCGGTGGTTGTCCAACGAGTTTCAGTGCTACTTGGGCCGATGTTCAGGACGGCGCAATCATCGTGGTGAAGCAGAACGGGTGGCCCGCCGGGTCGATCAACACCTGCCACCGCTCAGGGCTCGGCTGCGTCTCCGCCAGGAGCGCTCCGGCGGCGACGGCGGCAGCAACGGACTGGGCCAGCTCCTCGACCGCGAACTCGAGGTGCAACTGCTACGGCAGATCTCCGTCGGGCCAACTCGGGGGCCGGTAACCGTCGACGCGCTGTCCGGTCAACCAGATCGCGGTCTCGCCCTGCAGTGCTGCGAAGTCGTCGCTCGCGAACACCACGTGGCCGCCCATGATCCGCCCGTAGAACTCCATCAGCGCCGTCGGGTCGTCGCAGTCGAGGGACACGGCACGCAACGTCGCGATCACGATGCCGAACCTACGTTAGTGACGAGGCGTCCGGATTCTCGCTCTCGCTCTCGCGTCGGGCGCAACGGCGCTTCTGCGCGTCGGCAGCCTCCGAGGCGACTGACGTGCTAGCGGCACCTGGACGACGCGCCCGTAGCTCTGGATCTGATCGTCGATCGCTCGTGGCGGCCGACTCAGTAGCCGGGGAAGACCCGTTGCAGGTCGGCGAGCGTAACGTTGCCGGTCACAGGGACCGGTGCGCCCTCGCGTTGCGGTCAACCGCTGACACGGCAGAGCAGGTTCAGTAGTTGCTGTTGCCCAGCCGGAGGTAACACCCCTAGCGGGCTTACGTTGGCCAGCTCGTTGAATATCTTGCTCCTTATAGCCTCTCCGCGCGCAGTGAGGACAAGCACCCTCGATCGGCCGTCTGTCGGGTGGGGCTGCTTTTCAATCATGGCGTCGTCCTGCAGTTTGGTCGCGACCAGTGTGACGTTCGACGGATCGCAGCCGAGGAGGTGCGCAAGGTCTCGCATTGTCGGTGGTGCGTCGTACTCTCCGAGGATCATCAGGACCGCGGCGGCGGTTTCGCTCAGGCCGTAGCCGGCCAGAACGGTCTCCGTCGCCCGATCGACAGCATCATTGACCTCCCTCCATTGGCGCAGCAGAACGACGATCGTCTCCTCGGTGGTCACCCGCCCATCATATCTTGACCATGTCAATGAGCTCTTCATTGAGGTACGCAGGTAGTGTGGCGCTTTATGGAACCCCGAATGACCGTTGTTGCGCTGACGGGTGCAGGCGGCCCCGACAAGTTGTCCGTCGAGGATGCACCGATGCCGATGCCAGTCGCCGGCTTCGTACTCGTCGAGATGGAAGCTGCTGGGGTGGCGTTCAACGACATCACCACCCGACAAGGCCGTAACCCGGGGCGGCTTCCGCCGGTCATGGGTTTCGATGTCGTCGGCCACGTGGTCGCTGTCGGCTCGAACGTCATCCGACCGGCGATCGGCGAGCGGGTCGCCGCGCTCATCGGAACCGGGGGGTACGCCAGCCACGTCCTCGTTTCTGCCGAGCGGGCGGTCGAGCTCCCGGACACACTCGACGCGGCCGTCGTCGACGCCTTGGTGCTGAACTACCTGACTGCCTGGCAGATGCTTCACCGAGTCGCCCGAGTCAAGCCCGGCCAGACAGTGCTAATACTCGGAGCGGCAGGCGGTGTGGGGTCTGCGCTGGTCGAGCTGGCCGTCCTTGCCGGGGTTCATGTCATTGGAACGTCGAGCCTCAAGCGTTGCGCGGCAGTCGAGAACAACGGCGCGCGCTGGGTCGGCACCGCCGCCGACGTACATGATCCAGTCGATGCCGCGTTCGACCCGGTCGGTGGGCCGTCGCGGCCGTCACCCGCCGGGCCACCCGCCGCAGCGGCGTAGTCGTCTCATTCGGATTCAGCCACGCCGTCGACTCCGACCGGTCGAAGCTGGGCGGGCTCGCCCGCACGCTGGCCGCATTGGCGCGGGCCCGCGCCACGCCCGGCGCACAGGTGCGGCTCTACCAAGTCGAACGGTCGGTCACGAATAATTCGGCCGCCTATCGGGAGGATCTGGCCCACCTGATCGGGTTGGCCGGCGACGGTCGCCTTCACCCCGCCGTCACGACGCTGCCGCTCACGCAGGCCGCCGTGGCGCATCGCCGTCTGGAGGACCGGACCGTGACCGGCAAGATCGTGCTGATTCCCGATGCTCCGTCCACCACCTCCAAGACTTTGTCTGGCGACGACGTCGTCACAATGTCGTGACCACAGCGTGGTCGCGCCGTCGCTACGTCAGTCTCGGCAGCTCATTCGCCGCCGGGCCGGGAAGAGCCCCGCGGGCGACCGACCGGCCGCGTGAGGCCGGGCAGTCCCTCGGCAACTATCCGCATTTTGTGGCCGAACGTCTGAAATCTCGACTTAGTCGACGCCACCAGCAGTCGCGCGACAGTACTCGACGTTATGACCCGATCACAGTTCGGACAGTCCCCACAGATCGATGCGGTCACCGCCGCTACGAGGTTGGTTACCCTCACCATCGGTGGCACGACCTGGGGTACGTGGCATCCCTTTACGAGGCGTGCATGCCTCGATGGATCAAGCGCATCCCCGGTGTAGGGGCCCGGGTCCGACTCGCCACGGAGCCATCCCGAAACGCGGACCGTCGTGCTCACCTCAGGCATTGTCATCTGCGTCGACTACCTCACGGTGCTGCCTCCGACATTCCGCGACGGTCTCCCGCTCAACCCGGCGCAACACCAAAGCCTCCTCGCCCTTGCCAGCGACCTGAATGAGGCCATCGCGGCGGCTGCGGGCAACCAGGACGTCGGTCTCGCCGCGGCCTCGCAACACTCGGTTGACCACCACGCCTGGTCGGCCAACCCCTGGACGACGAGCTGGTCGCGGCCGGGGCCGTCGCGCAATGCGGCGTTCCATCCGAATGCATCCGGCATGGCCAAGATCGCACCGGCGCCAGCGCGATCTTGAGAAGCAGCTCAGCCACAGCGCACCCATGTCGCATCGCCGGGGCTGCATCACCGCCCAGCCAGATCTCTGCGCCAGGCGCCGGTCAGGCGTTCGCCCCTCGATACGAAGACACTCCCATTTGCGGGACGTTTATCGGGAGCGCCGCTGGTGGGCCCAGGTGCGCGGACGATCTTGTCATTTTGACCCGTCCGGTTTGAAGTCCCGCTCAGCGGCGTCGTGTGGGAGATGATCACAGACTGTCTCACTTCCTATGACAAGACGTGACAACGGGTGGCATCGCAGCGGCACCCCCTCCCTTCGTGCCGTGACTCCGTTGTGAGGAGTCAGGGGGCGTATTCGGTGGACGGTTCGGTGGCGTAGCGGGCCATGAGCTCGTCGATGTCGCAGCTCCTCGGAGGGCCTGCGGCGACCACGTCGCGCAGGTCGCGGAAATACTGCACGTACAGGTCCGGGGTGAAGGCGGTGAGCAGGACCGCTGGCTCGTCGAAGGGGTTGGCGAAGGTGTGCGGGGCGCCGGTGGGCACCATGACCAGCGTTCCCGGGACCGCGTCGTGGTCCTGGTCGCCGATGGTGAAGTGCACGGTCCCGGACACCACGTAGAACCCTTCATCGTGCTGGGCGTGGCGGTGCTGGGCCGGTCCTGGGGTGTGCGGGGCGAGCGTGCTCTCCGCTATCCCGAGCCGGTGCCCGGTGGTGCTGCCGTCTTCGAGAATCCGCATCTGCACGGCCGGTCCTAGAGGAATGTTCTCCCCCTCGCCCGGACCAACGATCGAGACCTGAACCACAAGAATCTCCTTACCTGTGCTGGTGGGCGACGCGTCTGCGCGGCGACTGACGCGCCGAGTGCCATAGTCCCGCAGCTCTGTAGGGATCCGACTTTCAGGGCGGCTTGCGGGGGGCGTTCCAGGAGCCCTCGATCATGACCCGTGGATGGTTTCCATGGCGAGGGACGCCTTGGCGTATCCGAGATAGATGGTCAACAGCGCCATGAGCGCGGTAAGGGCCTCTTCATTGAGGCCGTTCTGCTGGCCTAGCCGCAGGTGGGTGGTGAGGCGATCCCCGGCCACGCCCTGAGCAGCCAGGGCGGTGATGACGGCGATGCTGCGTTCGCGGCCGGTGAGAGCAGGGCTCGACCATGCGGGCCCCCCGGCGGCCTGCAGCGCCTCCTCGGCGAACACCGGGCCGACGCGGGCGGCCATGGCCGCGGGCACTTCCTGCTCGGGCACCCCGAAGATCTTGGCGTAGGCAGTGATCCCATGCTCCCGCCTGTTGCTCGTGGGCTTCTGGGCGTTCGGTGTGTCATTCATGAGGGCGCCCGCCATGTATGCCGCGCATCACGGCGCCGCCGCGGCGCTCACGACGCGTGCTCGGTGCACAGGCAGGCCACGCCGGGCTGGATCCATTCCCGGCCTTCCCATTCCGGGTGCCGCTCGATCATCAGCGCCGTGACCTCGTCGATGATCGTCGCCTCGCTCATGGCCGAGTCCTGGCGCAACCACGTTTCGTCGCGCAGCAACTCGAGGTAATCGGCGACATCGGCCAGCCGTTGCCGGCCGCCGACGTCGCCGTGGCCGGGGACCACCACCTTCGGGCTGGCGGCGGCCAGCCGCTTCATGACCTCGATCCAGGCGATCCCGGACACGTCGGTGTCATATGGCGGGAACCACGGAAAGATGGCGAACTGCCCGGTCTCCACCAGATCGCCGGTGAACAGGACCCCGGCGTCGGGGACCGTGATCACCTGGTCGCCCTTGGTGTGTGCTCGGCCGGTGGGCCGCAGCTGCACGGTCCGCCCGCCCAGGTCCAGGTCGTAGGAGTCGTCGTAGACGACGTCAGGGGCGGCAAGTGTGACACCCTCCAGCTCCCTGGCGACGACTCCACCGAATCCCCGGAACTGCTCGAGGTAACCGGGACCCCTGGTGGCGAGGTCCTCGGCCTGCACCCGGTTGAGCAGGAACGTCGCCTCCCCGGCGAACACCTGCGCGCCGAACGCATGCTCGGGATGAAAGTGCGTCGTGGTCAGATACAGCTCGCGGCCGCCGGCGTAGTCAGCCGCGAACTTCAGGACCTTCTCGGCGTTGCCCGGCCCCATGCCGGTCTCGACCACCAGCACCGAGTGCGCGCCGCCGATGACCCCGATATTGGGCACCAAGGGCACCCGCCGGTCGGGGATCACCACCAGGTCGCGAGCCAGTTCCTGCACCCCCGTGATCTCCACGACAGGATCGGGGTAGGGGTAGGGGTGTTCGGACACGGCGCGCAACTCCCTTGGAAGGCAATGAGCCGCCGCGGACATTCGTGCGGCGTGCTTGATTCCTCCAGTCCATCCCCGGACATCCGCGGTGTCCAACACCAATCCCCAACCGGTGATACCGCGCGAGTATCGTCGCCGGTCATGGACCTACGCCTGCTGCGGTACTTCGTGGCCGTCGCCGAGGAACGCCACTTCCGGCGGGCCGCCGAGCGTCTCCACATGACCCAACCGCCGCTGAGCCGCGCGATCAGGCAACTGGAGACCGACCTCGGCACGGTCCTGCTGCACCGCTCAGCCACCGGAGTCACGCTCACCGCCTCCGGAACCGAACTCTACGACCATGCGCGGATGCTGCTGGAGCACGCCGAACAGGTACACGCCCGGGTCAGCGCCGCCACCGGCACCGCCACCATCGCTATCGGGACTCTCGCCGACAGCGTCGAAGAGGCCGGTACCCGCCTCGCCACCGCCTTCCGCCAGCGTCACCCCGGAGTCGACGTCCTCATCCGTGAAGCGGACTTCACCGACCCCACCACCGGCCTGCGGGCCGGCCGCGCCGATGTCGCGCTCACCCGGGCACCCTTCGACGACACCGGAATCAGCACCCGCGTGCTGCGCTCCGACCCCGTCGGGGTGGTCCTACGCACCGACGACCCGCTCGCCAGCCGGGCCACCCTGAGCGTGGGCGACCTTGACGACCGGAAGTGGTGCCAGCTGCCCGACGGAACTGATCATCTCTGGCGTGCTTACTGGAACGGCGCCACCCCTGCAGGCCGGCTCCGGGACGGTCCCGTGGTGCGCACCGTCCACGAGTGCCTGCAGGCTGTTCTCTGGAACGGCACGATCGGGCTCACCCCACTCACCCACCCGGTACCCGCAGGGCTCACCTACGTCCCGCTGGTGGACATGCCGCCCAGCCAGCTCGTCATCGCCTGGAACACCACCAACCGCAACCCGCTCGTCCACTCGTTCACCCACATCGCCGCAACCACCTACCGCTCCGACCAACCTCTGCGCCGTGCCAACGGCGCTTGAGCGAACCACTCGAGCGCCACGCAGACCGACCTGCCCGTTCCGCTCACCTATCGGTTCACGGGAGGGTGGGCTACTGGTCGGTGGCTGCGGCGCGTTCACCGATGATCTTGTCGGCGACCCACCCGGCGACGCCGGTGGGGTAGGGCGCGGGCAGCGTCATGACGACGGTGTGCGGGGCCGCCCTTCCCCGAGCGAGGCGTCCAAGATCTTTCCTCGTGCGCTCCGCGGGCAGCATCTTGGGTTTGCGTTCTTGCTCGCGGAGCGTCTGCGATCCCTCCGGGCGGCCTTATGGCGGTGGGGTGAACCCACTGCGCCCCGGTCGGGGGGACGCCAGCCCACCGCCCGGCAGCGTCATGGACGTCCCGGCCCGGCTCGCCCGCTCACTGGACGCCTGGATCTCTATGAGCACTGGCCGGGCAGCACCACGCGCTCCCCGGCCTTTCTCGTCAACCGCCAGAGCGGCGACCACAATGCGAGCCATAGCCTCACGTGGAGAGGACGGGTGACGGGTGACGGGTGAGCCTGCGTTGTCGGCGCGGCGCCTGCGCCGGGACGCGCTGGCCAACCAGGAGCGGGTGCTCGCCGCAGCGGTGACCACGATGCTGCGGCACGGCCAGAACGTGCCTATGGCCACGATCGCCGCCGAGGCCGGGGTCGGGGTGGCCACGCTCTACCGCCGGTACGCGACCCGGGAGGCGCTGCTTGAAGCGCTCACCGAACGATCATTCCGCCTGGTCCTGGAAGTCGCGGTCGAGGCGGCCTCGCACGCCGGGTCCGGGTTGGAGGCCGTGAGCTGGTTCCT
>JAABUT010004312.1_pt1 | contig 11439 bp, 9 predicted proteins | sample 5559281 | NCBI WGS metagenome assembly JAABUT01 (sample SAMN10711880, study PRJNA513359) | rock metagenome | isolation source: Antarctica rocks | place: Antarctica: Victoria Land, Ricker Hills nord | collected 2016-01-04
GCTGATCAACAGGCAATGCAGCGTCCTCCTGTAAGGCTGCCGCTGCTTGTGCATCATGCTGGTCCACAGGTGACGCAGTGTCTAGCTGAGGACTGGTTGCCACTCTAGCTGCATTGTTCTGGTCCAAAGGCATTGCACTCATTAGCTCTGAAGTGATGGCATGCTGGTCAGGCACAACAGTATCTGCCGGTGTTGCTGATTCTTGCTTGACTGAAGGGCTTTGGCTGGCTTCTGCTAGAGCTTCCTCTGCCTTGCTGCCGCACACCTTGACAAAGTAGCTCCTGGTCTCCTGAGCAAGGAGGGAATGCATTAGTAGGCAAGCGAGTGACAGAACACATGTCCAGTAGCTTGAAGAGGTCAGGGTCATTGGCCTGTTGCTGCTGTGTGTGAGTGGATGGCCAAGTAGCTGAGTGAGTGAATGGGTGTGTGGGTGAGTGAGTGAGTGAGTGAGTGAGTGAGTGAGTGAGTGAGTGAGTGAGTGAGTGAGTGAGTGGCTGAGTGAGTGAGTGAGTGATTGAGTGAGTGAGTGGCTGTGTGGAATGAGCAAGGCAGAGTCAACAAGCTTGTGATTGGCCGAGTATCTGAATGTAAAATAATGACTGCATGCATGACTGCATGAAGCATGCACAGCAAGCAAAACAAGAACATACTCACAGAAGCTGTGCATAGGCAACGTTCTGTCACCAAAAGTGCTGCAACATTGGCAGGTGATCAGCAAACCAGAGCACAGGCCAACTATCATACCACAAGACAAATCACTGCCTAAACAACCAGAGAACTGTTGTTGGGATGTCAAACCATTGAACTGTAACAAAAGGAAGCACTGCAAGTGGTGTACCTCCTCCTGAGTCTTCCAGTCTTCATCTATCCTTGAGTAAATGGCATCTTTGGGCCTGCACAGTACAGTAGACTGTCGGCATCTCAGAACAACAGACCTCGCATGATGCACTGACAGAAACATGCGCTCAACATGAATGCTTGCAGCATTGCTATCTGTCAGCCATCCTTGGCCTGCCTCAGTGAACTGAGATCATAGACTGACAAGGCAAGAGACCTGAATTGAATGATCACAGATGCTATCCTCTGTCAGATAGCCCTTGTCTAGCATGTCTGGTCTAAAAGCCAGTATGCCAGCTGGAGATAGTTGATTATCTGCAGCCTGTTTGCTTTGTGAATCTGCACATTGTAAGCATGTGATCAAGACTTGACCTGGCCAACATCTCAACCCAGACGCAACACATAAGTTCGCAGCAAAGGTCAAGAGCAAATGATGTGGATGGGTTTGTATTGAAGTGATGGATGGGCTGACCTGCTCATGATCTGGTCTGTAAGCAATATGATCTCTTCAGTCAAGGCCTGCTGTGTGGTGCTGTCCAGGCTGGCCTGCTTCAGCTGCTCTTGCAGCTCAAAATATGCCACACTTTGCTCAGTACGTGCCTCCATATTTGCGTGAGCCACCTGCAAGTGAGATCTGTCATGATCAGGACTGCTTACCATGCATTACAAAGCATCTTGGTGCTGTGGGCCCTGAAATCGCTTCTAAGAAGCAGAGCTCCTCCTTCCTGTTTACTGCAAGATGGTGTCTGGTGCAGTCACTGCTCAATAGAGTAAATGGAACAATGACTGCATCAGACGCTGCAGAAGACAGTGACAGCAACAGTGACTGCACCAAATGCTGCTGACCAAAACAATGACTGCACCAAATGCTGATGAAGAAGCATACCTCATCTAGAAGCAGCCTTGGGAGCTTGCCAGTGATGATGGCCACCTGGTGAAGGCGCACATGGTGTGCCTCAAAATGCATAGCATCACTCAGCTCCTCATACCGTACCTCTTCACCATTCTGCAATGAACACAGCAACAATGGTATGATGCCTGTGGTGACAGATCCTGATGCTTGAGCTGCAGGCGCAGCGCAATCGTCAATATGAATTTACAAATCTTGACGACAGACGGCAGTTGTGTTGCAACCTGCTTGGCTTGCGTGCAACAGCGCCGACATGTTTGACTTGCACATGAGCTGTGCTTAGGTGCAGCGATTATATGACATGGACAACACAAAACAAGATGCATATCTGGGGTTTCTGCAGTAACATCTTTGCATTGGGTGCTGTATTACCTGAATGGTGAAGACAGGCTGCATGTTGTGATTAGGATGACAGGCCTTGACCTGTACCAAATGCTGCTGATCCCTATCACGCACCAACACAAAAGCATCCTGCAGTATGCTCTTGTAGCCCTGCTGCTCCAGTTCTGCATAGGCAAGGTTGCATCATACTCAAAGTTGCCACTACCAATGGTGATTTCATACTGCATATGGAGTGTCAAGGTGCTGACGCTTGTTGAGTAATACTGCGTGTAGAGAGTCCAGGTGCTAATGCTTGTTGATAATGACGACGTCTCGAAGACTGTTCGCGCCTGTGTCATGACAACTCCGAGTGACGACTGATGCAGGATAATGAGCCTCTTTAGTGAGGAATATCTATCACTATCACTAATCTATCACTAGTAAGGAACATGTATCACTAACGAGGAACATCTATCTCCAACAGACATGTTGGCCAACAATGCAGCCACATGCAGCATGCTGACACCCTAATTTGCGCTGAATGTGACCAAACAATCCTGACAAATGTCCATATTTCGCCCCTCCCCCTCCCTACACTTAAGTGTTTTGCAAATGTTCTGAGACACTGTGAACTACATCTAGGGAATTATATGTTGGGAATTGCAGATGATGTGACCCTGTGCATATGCATGCAGCAAATGATAGAGTGACACATGATATTATTGCATGACCTGGTATGACATGCAATGGCAATCAGGGGCCACCCACAGGGATGTGCATGGAACACTTCACAAACTGAGGAACCAGTATTGGATTGAACTGACCTGTCAACTTACAATTTCTGAGCCAAAATATGCACATTTGCTTTATGCAACGGCTTAAACACAACTCTACCCTTGGAGCAAAGCACAAAGGCCAGGCTCGTCAAGAGCTGTCCTGCACATACTCTGCAATGAACTGCAAGCTGGTAAGAAGATGTGTGAGCTTAGGCACCTGACATGTGCAAAACGAAACCTGTGCAAGCTGGCTAGGAGCATTTGTGAGCTGTAGCACGCACCTGACATCTGCAAATCCAGAGCCCAGACTGGTTTGATGAAGGGCTTAGGCAGCAGCATGCTCATCAAGTTTGGGGCGCTGCACGCCACCTCCTGAACACAAGCCAAGCACCACATCAAAATGGGTGCTTAACACAGAGCTTGCTGCTTGTCACAAGAGTCACTGTATGGGCCTAGTGTGGGCCACAGAGGCTTCTCTTGCTTGCTGTGTACATCGGATTGCAGTGACGGCTGAAGTGTTTCTTGTCTGTGTGTTATTGCTTTGGCAAAGCTCTGCCCTAACAGGCTACACCCAGGCAGTAACAGCAGCTAAAAAAAAGGTGCATCACTCAAACATTGATGCAGAAATGCTGTTGCGTTTGATGTATACATGCAGTTTGCAGCCATGGTACCTGTATAATGATGCTTGGTGTACAAACTGAGCACAGACTCGACTCACATGCCAGCATGAGAAGGCTTGGTGAAGTGCAAAGCTCCTGCTCACCTGACCCTGGCTCTCAGACTTGATTGAATCATTTTCCTGCTGATCCACCTGCATGTCCTCTTCCTCACCGCTATCAACCCCCTGTTGCTTGAAAGGCATGGCATCTTGACTAGCACTGCCTATGTTGGCTTCAGATGCTTCGGCAGCAGATCCATCTTGCTGGCCAGTCACAGTACCTGCTGTTGGCACCTGCTCACCCAGCCTTGCAAAGCGGCCTGAAGCATCTCTGGCCAGCATGCCTACATGCATCATGCCAGGAGACATGAGCTCCTAACATCACTCAAAAGGTCGCCCCATGTATGGACAGGTTGATGGCTGTTGAGCTTTTCAGCAAAGCCTTTAGTCACAGGCTTTGCTGATGATACAGCTCATGTGTCGTCCCATGGCAGAACATGACAAGACATGCACTTCAGGACACAAGTTGTGATGAGTCACCTGTGTGCTTCTGCACTGAGGCAGACGTATGGCTCACAGTGTCCCCAGACCATGAAGAAGAGTGGACCCAGATGCTTTCAGCACTTGCTGATGAGGGCAGGGCCGCACCAGCCGCCTTAGCTGCCCTGGTCTCAGCCTTGATTCTCTGGATCTTGTTCCTCCGCCGTTTCTTGACGTCAAAAGTCTCGCTAAAGTACTTGGACTTCTTCCTCTTCTTGGGAAGGCTAGGTTGTGTGGTGCGATTCAGGGTTGGAGGCATCAAGGCAGGATCATCCACAGATGCAGATGACAAACTAGTTTCTGGGGCTGCGTCTGTTGCAGCTGCCAATGCAGCTGCTGATGGGCCAGCATCTGCAGCTGTTGCTGGCTGTGATGCTGATGCTGATGCAGCTGCCACAGGCTCTTCTGCTTCTGGACATCGTGACTCTGCTGCTGCTGTTGATGTTGCTGGCGTGGCTGTTGCAGCAGGCTCTAAAGCATCTGCTGAAGCCAATGTTGTGCCTGCTGCGGCTGCCTCGGGTTGTCCAGAAGTCTTGGCAGTAGCAGCTTGAGGCGCAAGGCTATGACCAGAAGTGTCGATTGCAGCAGCCTCTTCGAGTGCAGCAATGTCACCTGTAGAATGTTGCATGTGGTTTGGGGCGGCCTGACAGCCAGAGGGTGCAGCCTGCACATCTGGGGATTCTGCTGGATTGTGCAGGGATGCTGCCTGACTATCATTGACTGCAGCCCGGCTTCCCGTGCATGCTATCTGACTACGCAGGGATGGCATGAGACTACCTGGGGATGTCCCATCAGTGGGCTTGCTCATGTCTGGCACAGGCATAGCCTGAGCACTACGACCAGATATATTCCGATCAGCTGACGTCCTTTGCCTTCTGCCAAAGACATACTGATGACTGGAGTCTTCCTCAGCACATGGCAAAGAGCTGACAATGCCGGCAAGCCTGTCCTGTGCCGAGCGGTGGGTAGGGAAGGGGTACAGCCTCCCCTCCCTGGCGTCCCCTGACCCTTCAGAGGATGTGGACGCTGTTTGCTGAGCCTGTACATCACCCTTGCCATCATCTTGGCCTTCAGCCTGCTGTGATGGTCCACCAGCCATGGCTGTAGTGTTGAGCAGCGGTTTGGGGATGTTGCTGTCCTGCCGCTGTGGCTGTGGCTGCTGCTGGCGGGTCCCCAGTGGACAGGGGGATGTGTACTCGCTGGTGACTGTCCAAGGTGCAGATGCTGCTGCTGCAGGGATAGGGCCAGAAGCAGCCAAAGGCGATGCTGTTGGTATGGCGGACTGTGTGGCAGGTGGTGGAGGGAACACTGAGGGAAGCAATGAGGCCGGGGGGGTGGCCTGAGGGGTGCATGAGGCAGCAGCAGTCGATGGTAGACATGCAAAGTTGGGAGAGGCAGCGGTCTGTCTGTCTGTAAGGGACGAGCACTGCTTGGGTGGCATGTAGCTGGGCCAGGGTGCAACTGGGCTCTCGTGCACACTCTGGGCTGTGCCCTTTGGAGCAGCATCTTTGAAGGGAGGTCCGGCAACACCAGAAGGCATGTCAGCATTGGCAGAAGGGCTGCTTGCGGCTTTGTCATTCTGTGCTGCTGCTGCTGCCATCCACGCCGCCCCACACTCCTTGTCAGGCTCACTCTCTTTGGCTGTACACAAAGGCACAGCATCGGCAACCTGGCTAGCAGTGATGGCATCAGCTGCTCTCTGAGCATCGCTGCTATATGCCTCTGGCCTCAGGTGAGTGAGTGTACCTGGCAAAGCAGACAACTCCGGGACCAGATTGGGTCCAGACAGCAATTCTGAGCTGCTGACCAGGACATTGTGTGCTGCAGCATCCCTGAGACAAGCCGGTGCAGGGGCTGTTGCTGGTGAGTCTGCCCTTGCAGTTGAAAGTGCCCTTGCAGGTTCGCAGCTGACTTCTCTAACAGCATCATTCACAAGAGCTGACGCCGTAGTGACCACTGTGTCAGCAGCTGCTGGTGCAGCTACCTGTGCAGCTGCTTCAGCACGTGGCTCGCTACCTATGGCCTGAGCTGACACTGATAGGGTTGCAACGGATGGGTTTGGTGTGCGTCTGTGCGCCTGAGTCCAAGCAGCTGACGCAGCAACTGCTTGACTCCTGCTCAGCTCTGACAGCCATGCCTGAATACATACACCGCATACCTTACGTACTGACATGGACTCTTGCGCAGAGTTGGATAAGCAGCTTCATTTCCTCGACTTGCAGCATACTCAAGAGCTAGCTAGGACAAAATTATATATAGCGCCTGGCCTGATGGGCGATTGCAAAGCATGCCTTCAACAAATGTACAAGGAGGCGTTTCTGAATTCGCTGCAATGCACGCCGTCTGTGCAGTTGCGTGGTGACATGCACAGACATGCCTGGGCTACAGGATGCAAGAATTCACCAGCAAGCAGCAATTGAGCTGAGCAGGTATCATGTCTATATGCTTTTGGAACTTGTTGTCATGCAGTTGCTCGCCTGATTCTGCTGAAGGCCGCTGTTGCGCAAGAGACCCTTTGCTGACAGCCAGCGCAGCTCTGCATCATTGCACCGCTTGAGGTAGATAGGGTCGATACACATGTAGAGCTTGTGCTTCATGTAATTGGCCAGATCACTGTATGACATTGCCCCTGCAGCAGCATGAATGCCGCATTTACGAATCAAGTCAGCGTGGCAGTGACATTATCTGACCAGGCAGGCCGATTTTGGTGCCATTACCTCCAGACAAAGCAACTACAAACACAATCAAGCGGATGACATCAATGCAAGTGACACAATTCGCAATCGCCTGCTTGAGCGCATCTGCCACTCAGACATGTTGCAATACTGAGCTGCACTTACAGTAAATGGAAGGACTTGGAACTAAACCTGAGGAAGAGGCATCAGCTACATGTGGTGGAATAGGGTTATTAAACCTTAGGAAGAGGCATCAGCTACATGTGGTAGAATAGGGTTATTAAACACAGAACTGCTCAGAGACAGTCCATCCTGTTTACACACATCTAGACGGGCCCCCTAGCCCTACCAAAGAGCTTGCAATGATGATGATACCTGATGGACTGACTTTCTGCGATGCGTGGGTATCAGGCGCAAAGACAATGGATAAAGGCTCCTTTACTTGTGCTCTCTTGCCTCTGCCGAAAGGCAGATTGTCTGCAGCATCTTTCCCATGAACAATGACAGCTTCGCCCTTCAACACGAAAGACAACCTTTCCTCAAGCTCAGATGGACTGCTGCTCAGCACCTGTGATCTTATGCTTGCTCCAGCACCATGCATGGCAGCATGCATCAAAGCCTCAGGTAAAGTGAGCATGCTGTCATGGCGGCGTGAAAACTGAGGCATGGAGCAGGCAGGTGCCACAGGCTGACTGAACCCATGAAGGGCATAAGAGGGCTCCGGGGAGTATGGCAATGAGATTCGATGCCAGTTCCCCAAAGTAGCACTTGGCGCAGACTGCTGACCTATGCTGGTGTGCGTCGCAGCCTGATGCGGCGTTGTTCTACCTTGCAGCTGCAGCCTGCTCGTGTCAGCATGGTAGCGTGCAACCTGAGGTTGTGACGGCTGCTGCTGTTGACTCTGCTTCTGCTGCTGTTGTCCCTGCTGCTGTTGCTGCCTTTGCAGCTGCCCTGTCAGCTGCTGCTGCTGCTGCTGCTGCTGCTGCTGCTGCTGCTGCTGCTGAAGCTGACGCTGGCTTTCAGCACTGTAGCCAGAGCTGAAGGGGTTGGTCGCCTGCATTTCTCGCTGCTGTTGCTGCTCCCAGATGGGCCGAAGCTCAAAAAATGAAACAGCTACCAGGTACTGAATAATGGTGAAATTGCCACCGGGTTCGATTGGCTGTAGCCAGGGGTACATGGCCAAGGCCTCATACTGCAGCAACATCACTTGGCTCAATAAAAAGAATCTTTTGACCACCATGCCTGCATGCATACTCCCAACAGACATGGACAAAACAGTGACAGTCTCAATCCAGGACCTGTCTCATTGCAGTTATTGTCCTCCTGCAGCTCTGAGGAGGTGTTACAATACATCATGTGTTGCAACACGCTTGACGTTGATGTCAGAGGAAGGATAGATGGTGGGACTGAAGCCGGACATGTGAGACCTTGTCCCACATGCATGTGCCATTGCAGAAGTGCCAGAGCAGAAACTCAGCAAATGACTTGGGCATGGCAATGAGGGTATATGTGCCCACAATAAGTCTCCTGCATGATTGGACTGCAAGACAATGCATGATTGGACGCAGAGACAATACGTTTTCTGTGGCATGATTATTCACAGTTTGTGAAGCAGGTGCTCACCTCAGGCTGACGGCCCTGGATGACACCCACATACTCCTGGATGTAGCCCGGCGCTGTATGAGCCGCCATGTGCATTAGAGCCTTGATGGAGATTAACACTCCGCTCTGCAGAGCAGCAGTCAAGTCTTGACACCTCCCCAACAAAGTGTCATCCTGTGATGGGCCTATGTGAAGTTGAATGTTGCTTACAATGCAGCTGTGCAAGCTGCAGCGTACACTCTAGTTTGTCGAGCATGAGGTTGCCAGGTTAGCCCTGTTTTGTGGGAAAGTGATATGACGAAGTGCCACCCTGATCGGTCTTAGAAAGAGCAACATGCTGCAGATGGCAAGACCTATACTTGTAAGAGTTGCTCCTTTCAGCTTGCACTGCAGCAGCAAAACAACAAACATGCAACTTGCTGAGTACATGTCACAATTGCACATGCACCTAAACTGCTGACACTGGAGGCAAGCTACCACAGCATCACATCTGAGGTGCCTGGCTCGATTCCAGGAAAAGCTCATCATGCCAGCAGCGGATATTTGCAAACTACACCAATATGGGACACCATTATGACTGTAAGTAGCTCGTGGAATGCTCATAGCATAGCATGCATGATGGCGTATACACACGCTCATGCTTCATAGACGGGCCCATTTGCATGCTGCCATGACATGACTTGACAGCCTTCGAATCATCACCTTTGCAGCTTGGCAATTCAACAGGGCATAATTGACCAAGGCCATATGTCCAGTAAGCAGCCCACGCTGGCACATCTTGACTGTCAGCCATTCCAAGAAGACCAGCAGACGCCCCTGATCCACAGCTTGTGCCTGGCTGAGCATTTGCATATACTGCACATCCAAAGATGCAAAGTCAGGCTGGTCAGACTTCTGTGCTGCGGGCTGGCTGTATGTCAGCACGCTGAGGGCATCCATCATGAAGGTGTGGTCTAGCAGATGTAATGCTGGGTCTGTCAGGTTGAACGCTGGTTTGGGCTGGGAAGGTGTTGGATACTGGGCCAAGGGGCCTTTGCATACATGTGCCTCTTGCTGCTGCTGCTGGGCTGAGGTCGCTTGCTGTACATGACTTTCAGGGTGATGCTGCGCCCACTGCAGCTTGGGAGGACGACGAGGCTGGAGATGCGCATGTGATACATCTGAGCCCGAAAGTTGAGCGGCTTGAGCAGGTTGCTGATCAGCATCACCGAGGCCAATGCTGCAGCCAATTCGGGTCAAAGTTTGATCACGGTCCTCCTCGTCTTGAGTCAAGTCAACAACGTCTCGCGTTGCAGACGATGTCATGGTCATAGCTACGTGGTAAAATAACAATATCAGAGTAACCCCCGACACACAACAACAGTCTCGGCGCTTAAACGGGACAACAGTCGGATGCAAAACAAGCCTGCACAGGGCATGCTGCTGCAATAGGCAAGATAGAGTCCATGTGGGCTTGTGGCGATATCAGAATTAGCTCGCGGCTGGTGAGCTCGCTCCAAACAAAGTGCCTTGAGTTTATAGCGTGCCTAATCGACAGTGCACACACGCCTCTGCCGCAATTTTTGCATCTTCAGCTGCGGCATGTGCGATGACCCTTCTCTGCGCATGTCACAACATAGCACTGACGCAAGGGATCAGCACCGACCGCTTTGGGTAATGTGCTTTGAGTGTTCTTGACCCAAAGCACGTTACGGCGTAATTACCGGCAGCAGTTGAAGTCTACAACTTCTGCCGCAACTACTGACATTGATGTCTGTCATACATTTGTGGCCTGCTGCTTTGGACAGCGTTCATCAAACTCTGATGCCGTTCCCAGCCTTAGGTAAACGACCTGTTGCTGATACAAATAGGAGTGGCTATACCAGGAGTGGCTCCATAGCCACTCCTCTGACTCAATTCAACACTGTGCATCGGAGTCATCAATAATCTGCACCATTTGACAAAAGCTGACTTTACTGGAGGTCTTGATTGGGGGTGTGCAAATTACCTTTCATCCATCATTACTGCATAGACACGTCAGTACAGTTACTGCTAGTTTATTGTTGGGGTCATGAAATAGGGTAATTTAAGCAATATTCGTTTCACTTCAATTCACAGAAAATGGGCAAAATAAGCCCAAATGAGCTGAAAGGGGGCCTCAAGACTGGCTCCATCAAACACAAGTTTTCTGGACACCACTGCTGACACCGGCAACTCAGCAACTGTAGGAGGGTTCAGAGAGGCTGGGATTGGTGTTGGAGATGGAGCTGACACCGGAGCTGAAGCTGCAGCTGGTTTGTTGGTTCCCTCCTCAGCAATGCATTGCAACAGAGTAGTCATGAGCTGACGCTTCTGAGCATTGTTGCCAGGCACTCCGCGTGTACCACCCACCCATTCACTGCCTATGCGATCTGCAACTGTGTCCATCAGCCTTGTGGCGCCTTCATAACCCAGGCGACGGTACACCACCTTGCCCTCTGCAAATTTCTGGAATACCATCTGGGTCCAGGGCCCCTCAAACTTACTCAAACAACCTGCAGCCAATCACACACCATCATTCATCACTCATATATATGCGCATGTGTTGCTTGATACAGAGCAAAGGCTGCAAATCACACCTGACAGCCTCCTCGTTCTGGAAGAATGGCAGATCCGTGAAGAGGCGGTGTGTCTTGAATTTGCCATAGAAGAGGGGTGCCAGCTGAATGAACTTCCACTTGTTGGCAGCCAGAACATAGGCATGGTATTTAAAGGCGGCAAACTGTGCAGCAGAAAGCCCCTCCAGCTGACAGACTGCTTCTGTGACATACTCAGCGCCTGGCATCACAAGCTGATCCACAAGCTCTGCAAATCTCCTCAGCCCTTGCTCCTGGCAAAACTGCGGTCATCCACATCTCATGAGCAGCATGAGCAGTCAATGGCAGTCGATTGCAGCTGGGCATTCGCACAAAACAATGTACCTCTCTGTCAAGCAGCTCAAACGTGGGAACATTGGTGTTCTTCCAGCCCAGCGCACCCTGGGCGCTCATCAAGTCCACCCGGTCATAACCAGAGAACAACATGGAGACTGCCTCGGGTAGCACTCTGGCACCATAGGTAGTCGTGGCCAGGGACTGCCCTGCTCTCTGATGCTTGGTCACT
>JAABUT010004315.1_pt1 | contig 11430 bp, 10 predicted proteins | sample 5559281 | NCBI WGS metagenome assembly JAABUT01 (sample SAMN10711880, study PRJNA513359) | rock metagenome | isolation source: Antarctica rocks | place: Antarctica: Victoria Land, Ricker Hills nord | collected 2016-01-04
GTCTGCACGACGGTCGGGACCCCGGCGCGGCGGGCCGCCCGGGCGCCGTCGAAGTCCTCCCGGCCGGTCCCGACGTGGACGTGGAAGACATCGGCCGGGTGATCCTGCAGGAACGCCACGATGCTGTCGGCAAAGGCCGGGTCGCGGGGGTGCGGCAGGGCCAGCGTGCTGGCGCCCAGCGTCGCGGCCCGGTCCAGGACCCGCCGGCCGGGCGCGGTCGGCCAGCACATCACCGAGACCTCGACGCCCGGCAGGTACTCCGTCGCCAGGTCGAGCATGTGGGCGCCCATGCCGGACGGGTCCGCGGACGGCGTGTACAGGCACACCCGACAGGCGGCAGCCGACATAGACCTGGACGGCGCCGGGGGCACGCCAGCCCGCGTCTCTCGTGCGGGGTGCGTCGGGGGCACGGCACAGCACACGTCGACGAGACCGTCCACGACACACTCTTCTCTGTCAGGCCGGGCGTTGGCTGGCCGTTCACCCGCCGGCCCAATTGCGGTCATCTAACCAGTGCCTCAGCCGACGGAGGTGGCCGATCACGACAGCCTTCCGGCCAGCAAGGGCCAGGACGGTGCCACGTCGGACGCGGCCAGCGAGGGCCTGGGACTCGTCGGCGAGGCAGCCGCAGCTCACGTCGGAGGGGTGATACGGGGCCTGCCGGGGCACCCCGGGGCTGTGCCGGACGTGCAGGTGATCGCCCATCGGGGCTCGTCCGGCACCTACCCCGAGCACACGCTGCAGGCGTTCGAGGCAGCGATCGCCGAAGGAGCCGACGCGCTCGAGTGCGACGTGCGGCTCACCCGCGACCAGGTGCTGGTGTGCGTGCACGACCGGCGGGTGCAGCGCACCAGCAACGGGCGCGGCGCCGTGTCGACCTTGGAGCTGGCCGACCTGCACGAGCTGGACTTCGCCTCCTGGAAGCCCTCGGTCCCGCGCCCGCCCGACGGCGGGGAGGACCCCGACCTGGGTGAAGCCGGGCAGGTGCTGACGCTGGAGCGGCTGCTGCAGCTCGTGCTGAACGCAGCGCGCCCCGTGCAACTGCACATCGAGACCAAGCACCCCACCCGGTACCGCGGGCAGGTCGAGCGGGCACTGCTGGACCTGCTCACCCGGTACGGGCTGACAGCACCGGCCGACCGCGCAGCGTCCGAGGTATGCGTCCTGTCGTACTCCCTCACGTCACTCCGGCGGGTGCACGCGGCCGCTCCCCGTCTTCCTACGGTGCTCAACACCAACTTGGTGCTGCCGTGGGTGCGCGGCGGCCGGCTGCCCCGCGGGGTCTCCACGGTCGGTGTCGCCCTGCGGGCACTTCGCGCCGAACCGGGCCTGGTGGAGCGCGTCCAGGCCTGTCAGGGACGTGTGCACGTATTCACGGTGGATGAGCCGGCCGACGTGGACTACGTCGCCCAGCTCGGGGTGGACGCCATCATCAGCAACTACCCCGGCCGGGTCCTACGCCGGCTGGCCCGACACTGAACGCGTCGCTCGGCGGGGCGGGCACGACCGCGTTCTCGCCCGCTGGTCCGCCCGGCCGAGCCTGCACTCGGTTAGCGGAGCCGGAGCGCGCCCCGCCTTGTCCTGGTCGCCCCGAAGAGCGGTGGGCAGCAACGTGAGCATGACCGAGCGGCTCACGCAGCGAAATATCCGCTCCGCTTAGCGGATGGACGGTCGCTTGCGATGCCTGGGCGGGTGGGCCGGGTCGGCGGGACGGCGCCGCTCAACCCCCTCCCCCGGCCTTAAAATCAAGCGCCGATAATTGATCTTATGTCACAGTTTGCCCATAAGGCCGTACCTGCGGCTAAGTCCTCTCACTTCGGGCCGCGCCTGCGTTGGTAGCCGCTGCAGGAACAGGTCGAGAGCATCGTGACCCTGCCTTCATCCTCCAGCGGCTTCCCGAGCGAGACCCAGCACCGGCCGTCGTGATCTTGTCACTTGCCCAGCGTTGAGCGCGCGGTTGGTTCTCGGCCGGTCTCAGGAGGGGGCGGGACCAGCTCTTCCGTTGCGAGGTGACGGTGACCGGAGCCGGTCTGCTTCACCCCTGCTCGTGGCACCTCGGCGGACGAATCCGTGAACGGACGGGAATCCGGCTGCCGCCTGCCGCGAGCGGTAGAAGTGGGTGCCGACTGCGGCGACTAGGACGACCCCGAGGACGGCAAACCCACCCTGACCGATGAGGTGCGAGACGCGGGTGTATTGGCTGCCCGCGGTGTAGCCGACCATGACGATGGTCGTCGCGAACAGCGTGCCGCCGAGTGCGTTCCAGAACAAGAACCGACCGTAGGGCATCCGACCCATGCCGGCGAGGGACGGCACGAGGACGCGCAGGACTCCGACCCAGCGTCCCAGCAGCACTGCCGCCCCACCGCGACGGTTAAGGAAGGACTCGCCTCTGGCCCACGCTCGGGTCCGACCCGACGACCGAGCCAGCTCGCTCGCAGTCGCGGTCCACCGTGCCGTCCGAACTCGTAGCCGATGCTGTCTGCGACGATCACGGCCGTGATGGCGACCACCAACATGGTCCCGAGGCTCACCTGGCCTCGGCTGACGAGGACTCCGCCAAGCAGCAGAGCGGCTTCCCCCGGGATCACCAGGCCCAGCAGGAAGGCCGCCTCGCCACCGGCGGAGCAGTGCGACGAGTCCGTACGCAGGCAGACCCGAAAGCGACAGGATCTGGTCAACGAGCTGAGTGGGCATGGGCGCCCCATCAAGGTGGAGAGGCGAACGAGCGGACTGTCAAGTGCCGCGAGGTTGGGTACCTGGCGGTCCTGATGCCTGACACTCCCGTACTGCAGATGGCAGCTGGAGGAGAGGACCCAACCTCGGTGACGCCAGTCGTGGCGGAACAGCGTCCGCGGCCTGTGCGGACATGCCTTATGGCCGGCGCAGCGAGGAGCACTCCCGCGCTGGCGGCGAAGAAGGCGGGGACAGGCCACGCCTGCTCGCCTGCGTTCTCGGCGATGCGCTCCCAGGCTATGGCCACCAGGGTCATGATCAGGTACAGCGCGAGCGCACCGAACCAGACCCACTGGAGCAGAAGGAAGCGGGTGTGGAAGTGGTCGTCGTCGGTGTGCATGGTCGGTGGTCCCTCTGGCCTCTCGAATTGGTGGGTTGTCGGTGCGATCCTGACGGCTCTGTCTGTCGATCTGCTGCGAAATGGCCACGGGGGCGCTGTGCGGCCGGGAGAGAACGGCCCTGGCGTGGGGGACGCCAGGGCCGTTCGGTCACAGGTCGCGTAGCCGGGTGGCGTCGACCCGTCCGGCCCACCGTGCGGAGGCGGTGGTCGCGATCGCGCCCGCGAGGACGACCGTGGCCACCACGATGGCCACAAAGGTCCAGGGGATCGCGGGGTGTTGGGGCGCGGGGTCGAAGATGCCGTTGAGCACCTTGATGAGCTGGCTAGAGATGAGTGCTCCGGTTACGAGTCCGCCCACGAGGCCGGCGATCACAATCGCTCGTGCTTCGGTCCACAAGAAGCCGGCTCGTTGCTTGGCGTGGGCCCCCAGGACTGCCAGTGCGACGAGGGATCGGCGGCGTTGGGCGGCTCCGACGATGAGCACGAGGCCGGCGCTCGCGGCGGCCAGGAGCAACCCGAAGGCGAGGGTGAGGCTGGCGAGGCCGGCGAGGCTTCCGGCGGCGAGGCCGGACGCGGACGGTACGGCGACGCGGGGTGCGGTGATGTCGTTGACGAGAGCACCGACCGGGGCGTGGATCTGGGCCGCGACCTGCCTGGGGCTGTCGGTCCGAACGAGCAGCGTCTGCACCGCTGACAGGCCGGTGGTGGTGGTGAGGTAGCTGCGGTTCGCGAGCACGAAGCTGTCCCGGGGTGCGGTCGCGAACTCCGTGACGACGCCGACGACGTGGAACGGCACGGCCTTGTACTGGCCGGCGGAGTCCCTGAGCCTGAGCCGGACGAGGTCGCCGGTGTGGAGCTGGTAATCGTGCAGGGTCTCTTGGGACAGCAGCGCTCCGTCGGGGGTGCTGGCGAGGCGCTTGAGCAGGGTCGTGACGGAGCTGCCGGGGGTGAAGGCGTCCTGCAGGGGTGCCGCACGGCCGATGTTGGCGGGGTCGATGCCGTAGAGGTCCTGCAGGTCTGGTCCGACGTAGACGAGCCGGTGCGAGACCTGCTCGACCGCCTTCACCCCGGAGACGTTCGCCAGCGACGGGCTCAAAGACGTGGCGCTGTCGGGAGCGACGGTGACGGCGACGTCAGACCCGACGGTGAGGGCGGTGTCGACGCGAGCCTGCTGGTCGTAGGTGGTGGTGAAGACGGCGGCGGAGATGGTGACGGCGACGGCGACGGCGAGGCCGGTGGCGCCACGGGCGACGAGGCGACGTCGCCGCCGTACGACAGCACGGCGGAGGTCGGGCATCGTGCCGTTGGCGTCGGCAGACGGCAGTCGGGTTTGGCGGTTCAGGGCGAGGGCAGTGACGCGCCAGATCAGCAGCGCCATCCCGGGCCAGGCCAGTGCGGGAGCGAGCAGTGCGGCGTAGTTGACGGCGGCGACGGGCACGCCTTCGGGGACGACGACGACCTGGTAGCCGCCCTGGGAGGTCAGGTAGAACGCGATCCCGGAGCCTGCCAGCAGCACGATGTCAAGGCCGAGGCGGAGCACGAGGGGGGTGCGGGTGCCGGCGAGCTGGGTGGCGCCGTCGGCCACGGTCGGGGCTTCGCCGCGTAGGAGCCGGGCGACCGGGGCGAGCTCGGTCAGCAGCGCCAGCGCGATCCCGGTGACCGCTCCGACGGCGAGCCAGGTCGCGGCCAGGTGGGCGGCGGAACCGAGGGCGAGCTTGTTGGCCCGCAGGGCTCCGCCGGCTCCGACGACAGCTCCCAGTGTGCCGTCGAGCAGGGCGGTCAGTCCGAGCAGGGTGAGGGCCCGGCGAGGGGTGACGCCGCGGAGCCGCATCAGCGCGAGATCGCGGCGTTGCCGGTCGTTGCGCAGCGAGACCACGAGGGCGGTCACGACGGCGGACAGGGCGAGGCCGGGGATGCCCAAGAGCAGGACCAGGAGCCGGGCGTAGAGCGCGTCTTCACGGGCTGCCAAGAGCGAGACGTTGAGGTTGTCACCGACCAGGGCGCCGCCGGGGACGGCCGCGACGTAGTGGTTGGCGCGCTGGGTGACGGCGTCGGCGGCCTTGGCGGGGTCGCTGGGCAGGGTGTTGTGCTGGAACCGCACGTGGAACTGGTGGATGACGTTCCCGGTGGGGACCAGCGCAGCGAACTGCGCGGGCGGGACCAGCAGGACGTTGTCCGGCGGGGCGCTGGCTCCGGAGCCTGCCGGCGCGCCGACGACTTGGAAGAACGAGCCTGCGTTGGGCAGGTCCACGACGCCGTCGACCTTCACACTGCGGCCGGAGCCGGAGCCGGAGCCGAGGACGGTGACGGTGGCGCCGGGGGCGGCGGCGAGGCTGGAGGCGGTCTGCTGCTGCAGCACGATCCCGGTCGAGGCCCCGACCAGGGGCCGGATCTGGCTGGGCGCGAAGGTGCCGTAGTCGGCGGGCAGAGAAACGATGTAGGCGGCGCCGGTGGTGCGGGTGCCGGCTGCCGAGATGGACTTCAGGCCCGGCACTTTGGCGTAGTCCACCGGTCGGAAGCCCACCAGCCCCGGCACGCCTGCCAGGGCCTTCTGTGCTGCAGAGGGGTCGCTGCCGGGGGTGACTTGGACCTGCCAGTCGACCGGGACGCGGCCGGCTGCGCGCAGGGTCAGCTTCGATCCGGTTTGGGAGACGAAGGACCCGAGCGAGGCCAGGAACGCGACGGTGAGCGCGACGGCGATCGCGGCAGCGAAGGTCTCCTGCGGGCGGCGCCGCAGGGACTGCAGGACGTAGCGGAGGGTCATCGCACGAGCTCCTTATCGATCACGAGTCGGCGGGGGAAGCGGGCCGCGACGTCCGGGTCGTGGGTGGCCACGATGACGGTGGCGTGGGTGCGGGCGGCGTGTTCTTTGAGCACGTCGATGACGCGGCTGCCGGTGGTCTGGTCCAGGGCGCCGGTCGGTTCGTCGGCGAGTAGCAGTGGTGGGCTGATGGCCAGGGCTCGGGCGAGGGCGACGCGTTGCTGCATGCCGCCGGAGAGCTCGGCGGGGAGGGCGTCGTCGGCGTCGGTGAGGTCGAGGGCCCGGAGCTGGTCGCGGCCGCGGTCTTGTGCCTCGGCCGGGTCGACGCCGCGGATCCGCAGTCCGAGGGACGCGTTCTGCAGGGCGCTCAGCTCCGGGACCAGCGAGGGTGCCTGCGGGACGTAGATGACCTCCCGAGGGGTGAGCTGCAGATCGACCGTTCCGCTCGTGGGGCGGAGTAGCCCGGCGAGTAGGAGCAGCAGGGTGGTCTTCCCGGAGCCGGATCTGCCGGTGAGGGCGCACTGGTCGCCTTCGGCGAGCTGCAGGTTGAAATCGCTGAGGATGACGCGTCCGGCGAAGCTGATGCTGAGGTCGTGCGCGCGCAGGATCATGCAACTCTCCCGTCGAGCAGGTGCACGATGCGGTCGGCATGGCTGGCCACCGCGGCGGAGTGGGTCACGATGACGGTGGCGCCGTCCCGCGGGCGCCACTGGGTGAGCAGCTCGAGGATGGTGTTCTCCTCATCGCTGCTGACCTCGGCGGTCGGCTCGTCGGCGAGCAGGACGGCGGGGGAGCCGGCCAGGGCAACCGCGAGGCCGGCCCGGGCGGTCTCCCCACCGGACAGGGTCCGCGGCACGGACCGGCGTACCGCGTGCAGGCCCAAGCCGTCGACGAGCTCGGCCGGCGTGGGGCCGGCTCCCGGCCTGAGGCTGGCGGCGAAGCGGACGTTCTCCAGGACGGTCAGGTGCCCGAGCAGGCCGCTGCCTTGGGTGAGGACTCCGACCTGCTGAGCTCGCAGTCGCGCGGACGCGGCGGGGCTCAGATGGCTCATCCGCGAACCGCTGACGTGGACGGCCCCGCCATCGGGGTCGTCCAGCCCGGCAAGCAGACCGAGCAGGGTGGACTTGCCTGACCCGGAGGGACCAGTAACGGCGACGGTCTCCCCGGCAGCGCAGGTCAGGGACACGTCCAGCAATGCTGCGACCTCGTTGCCACCGCGGCGGTAGAACCGGTGCAGCCCGCGGGCCTCCAAGGGCATCATGCGATCTTCAGACTGGTGATCATCGTCTTGTAGGCGTCGACGTTGTCGGACCCGACCGGTCCGTAGAGCTCGATGATGACCTCCCGGCCGTGCGACACCAGCTCATAGCGTTCGACCTCGTCGCGGTACTGCCGACCGGTAACCGGGTCGGGGGCGGAGTTGCGCCGGTACACGATCCGCACCCCACTGCCCCCAGGCTCGGTGACGGCCGTGACCCCGCGGAGCTCGAACGCGGCCTGGCTGCGCCTCAGGGCAGGCACGTCCTGCTGCTTGGCGGAGTCCGCGGTCGGGGCCGCAGTCAGCGTCCCCAAGGTGCCTTGTACGCCGTTGAGCTTGTCGGTGAACGTCACCGAACTGCCCGTGGTGGTCTCGGCCCAGCCTTCGGGGTGGGTGAAGGAGTACTTCCCCGCCGTGTTTGTGTAGGGGACGTAGGCGACGTTGTCGGGGATGTCGCCGGGAGGGTTCTTCTCCGCCGGAACGGCCGTCTGCCCCACGCTTCCAGACGTCACCGGAGGCGACGCGGCGGGCGTGGACCCGCTCGCGGTCGGGACGCTGCTGCTCGGTGCGGTGGTGACAACCGGGCTGCCACCGCCGGCGGCCTGGTTGCTGGTGCTGCAGCCAGCGGCCAGCACCAGCGATGCGGTGAGGAGGATCGGAAGTCGCTTCATGCCGATGACGCTAGGGAGGGGTGCGCCAGCGCCAGGCCAACAGAAGATTAACGGCCCGTTGGCCTTTACCGACCTACTGTCGATCCCATGTTGAACGCTGGCCGGTGGGTGCGGACGGGCAGCCTGAGGGGTCGGGTCCGCAACGCCATCACCCTGATCGCCGTCGCGTCGTTGCTGCTGTTCGGCCTTCCCCTGGCCTTGGTCCTCGGCAGGCTGATCGAGAGCCAGGCATTAGCGGGGCTGCAGCGCGACGCCACCCGCGGGGTGGCCAGCGTCCCGGACAACACCCTGGAAAAAGCGCCAGCGGTCAAGGCCCCGCCGAGCCGTGGCGACACCCTCATCGGCGTGTACGACGCACAAGGCAATCTCGTCGCGGGCAAAGGACCGCGGCACTCCCGTCAAGCAGCGGCGGTCGTGGACGGCCGCGAGCACGACGGCCACGATGCCGGCGACCTCAGTGTCGTGGTCCCGGTCCTGTCCGACACCACCGTCGCGGGCAGCATCCGCGCTGCGGTGCCGCTTTCTCTTCTGCATCAACGGATCTACCGTGCCTGGGTGCTGCTCGCCGGGCTCGCGCTGCTCGTGCTCGCCGTGGCGATCGGACTCGCCCGCCGGTCCGCGCAGCGCATCTCGGTGCCCTTTGAGCAGCTCACCCTCGCCGCCCGGCAGCTTGAACAGGGCCGGTATGACGTCCACCTGCCGCGGTTCGGGATGTCGGAGGCCGATGCCGCGGCCGATGCGCTCCGCGACAGCGCCCGGGAAGTCGAGGCGTTACTGCGCCACGAGCGCGAGTTCGTCCGCGACGCCTCCCACCAGCTCCGTACCCCCCTCGCGGGAGCGGTGCTCCTGCTGGGCAGCGACCCGCCGGACGTCGCGGGTGCGTTGGAACGCATCACCCAGCTCGAGATCACCCTGGCCGACCTGCTGTCGCTTCGTGGCCTGATGGGTTCTGGCAGCTGCGACCCGCACGAGCTCGCCGTCGAAGCCGTCGCCCGCTGGAACACCCCCGCGCGGCCCGTCACCCTCCGGGCCGACGAAACGCAACTGGTCGGGCTGACGGCGCCCGCCCTGCGCCAGAGCCTGGATGTGCTCCTCGACAACGCAACTCGGCACGGGTCCGGCGCGATCACCGTCACCGTCGAGCCCTACGGTGAGCACGTCGTGGTCGAAGTCGCCGACCACGGCGTCGGCTTCACCCCCCAAGCCCAGCCAGGTACCGGTCTGCAGCTGGTGACGAGCATCGTGGAACGCGCAGGCGGGTCACTGCTGATCCGGCGCCGCGCCCCCCAGGCCAGGGTCGCGCTGCTGCTTCCCCCGTACGAGCCGGTGACCCCCACGCCCTGACCGGTCACTGGCCGTTTCCGGCAGCGGAAGGTGGACACTGAAGACCGCGCCAGGTCGGCCGTCGAGCCGATTTGAGACCCGGATCTTCCCGTGGTGCATCATGGCGATCTCCCGGGCAATGGCCAGCCCCAGGCCGGTTCCCCCTGAGCTCCCCGAGCATGCACGGTCCTGTTCCAGGCGGGTGAACCTTTCGAAGATGCTGGCTCTGGCCTCCACGGGGATGCCGGGTCCGTCGTCAGCGATGGTGATGACCGCGTCGGTGCCTTGGATGGTCAGCCCGATCTCGCCCTGACCGTCCTGGGACTGGGTGGTGCTGGCCTCGGCAGTGCCGTTGCCGGCCCTGCCCACACCGCACCGAAGGCCCCAGCAGTCACGGCCCCGGCAACACCCAGCGCCACCACACCCACTGACACCGACACGGTCCAGTCAAGGCGATCAGAGCACCCCGGACGTCCCGGGCGCGGTCGACGCGGCTGAGCCGGCCGGCACCGAAACCAAGGACACCACCGGCACCCCGAACGCCCGCGACACCCCGGACGCTACCGGGGTCGCTGACACCGCCGACGCCACGGATGCTGCTGACGCGTCGACGGAGAAGGCCGGTTCGAAGACGGCCGACGGTACCGAGACCGGTGCCTCGGACGGCAACGACGGCGGTCACGCCGACCCGTGGGCACCGACGTCAACCATGTGGGAGGCGCCAACGAGAAGTAACCCGCCCAAGCAGTCACCTTCTGCGTGCTCCCGGAGCCGTGCGTCTGGTCAGTCCAACTCGAACCGATACCCAAAGCCCCGCAAGGTCGTGATCCGGTCCCACCGATCGCCGGCGTCGGCGAGCTTGCGGCGGACATTGGCAACGTGCACATCGAGGGTCTTGGTCGAACCTGACCAGTTCTCGTCCCACACCTGATCCATCAGCTGCTCCCGACGGACCGCCTCCCCCGCCGAGGTGACCAGCAGCGTGAGCAGCTCGTGTTCCTTCGGCCGGAGCGTGATCTCCGTGTCGCAAACCCATCCCCTGCGTGATCGCTGGTCGAGCCGGACTGGCCCCGCGCGCAGCTTGGGCTCCCCGATGACCTCGCGGCGGCGAAGATGTGCCCGCAGCCGTGCCAACAGCTCCACCGGCCGAAACGGCTTCAACACGAAGTCATCCGCGCCGCCGTCAAGAGCACGGACAGCTTCGCTCTCGTCAGCACGTGCCGTCACGACGACGACAGTGATCGGGAGCCGCTGCTCACGGATCTCCAGGCACAGGTTCAGGCCGTCGTCGTCCGGCAAGCCCAAGTCCAGCAGGACCAGGTCCGGGACCGACTCTGCCAGCAGCCGCCGAGCGTCCCCAGCCGTCTGCGCCCACCGAACCTCGTGTCCCTCAGCGGCGAGCACCGCGATCAGGCCAGCGCCCAGGCTCGCGTCGTCTTCCACGACCAGGATGCGCGACGACGTAGGCGACACGCCGCCAGGGTAGGCCGACCGGGCTTGACCCGCCCAAAGGTGCCGCACTGCTGGAGGGCATGTGAACGCCGCCTCCTCGCGTGGTCGGGCGCGCAGCCCGCCTGCCTGCTGCCCGTGTACGTCCGGTCTCCCCGGCGTGTACCCGGCCGCTGATAGTTTTACTTATGTCAGGTACAGCCCGCTGACCTGCGGTTCCGCAATAGACGAGCGCCGTAAGGCTGCTATCGGCGCCAGTGGGGCGACGAAGCTGTGCGTCAGCGGTGGTAACTCCGAGCCGCGGCAAGCTAAGCAGCCGAATCCGCACCGGAGACCTCCACCAACCACATCAAGGGCGTGCTGGACGCTTACCTAAACCCCGCCATCTCACGGGCGACGGCGCAGACGCCCTGGGTGTCCGCACAGCCGGTGACCGATCGCTCACGCAGAGTAACTCAGGCGGCAGTGCTCAAGGGCAACACGCCTCCACCGCCACCAGCGCACCGGCTCGTCGGGCTTGTAGGGACGTGGCATCTGGGCCACGAACAACGTGCAACGGGCACCACGAACTGGGCCGCAGGGCCTTGAGTTAGCACGGCGACCTGCCGAAACCCACGGAGTCTGATGCGGCACGGGTGATCCAGCGTGCACTTCGGTCCGACGTCGTCGACTGGCTGGGCTCGTCCGCGCCACTTCTTGGAGGTTGTTGCATGCTGTTCCCGTTCCTGTCGACGATGCCGTCGCCGCGTCGCTGCGTGAGCACAACGCTCCTGCTCGGGGTGTCGCTGTTGACCCTGGTCGGCGGCGCGCAGCCGGCCCGCGCAGCAAGCACCCCGCCGCCGCCGACTTCCTCGCGGTACATGAGCACCACCGACCCGGCCACGGCGTACGC
>JAABUT010004319.1_pt1 | contig 11422 bp, 15 predicted proteins | sample 5559281 | NCBI WGS metagenome assembly JAABUT01 (sample SAMN10711880, study PRJNA513359) | rock metagenome | isolation source: Antarctica rocks | place: Antarctica: Victoria Land, Ricker Hills nord | collected 2016-01-04
GGTCGTCGCCGGGCGGAGACGACCGCCGCTGCTTCGCGACGGGGAGGTCGACCGCTGGATCGGACCGCACGGGCGACTCGCCCATGGAGAGAGGCGGCCAGCTGGCCGCGCACTCAGACTAACGCGGGGGGCACCGATCTGTTCCCCGAGTCGCAGCGCCGCTGCGGAACGGCCGGGTCGAGCGGGCGCGGAACGGCCAGGTCGAGCGGGCGCGGAACGGCGAGCCGGGTGGGGTAGAGAAGGCCGGTGCGAGCCCGGGACCTCAAGCGCTGGCGGTCCGGCGACCCGGTGTCCTACGCCTTCGGCGCGTTCTGCGTGCTCCACTTGCTTGCCCGCCGCCCGCATCCGCGACACCAGCCGCGGTCCGGCATCGAGGTGGTCACCGACGCCCGCACCGTGGATCGCTGTCCCGCAAGGGCAACACCTGGGTGCTGGCCGCGTTCGGACCGTGGACGGACACCCTGAGCGTGAGCACTGATCACGTCCTGCTGGTGGCGCCGTCGGACCCGGGCAACCTAGGCGCGATCCTGCGGACGATGGCCGGCCCCGACGTGCACGATCTCGCCGTCGTCCCGCCGCGGTCGACAGCTGGGATCCCCGGGTGATCGGCGCGTCGGTGGGTTCGCGGTTCCGAGGCAGCCACCGGGCCGCCGCCAGCCCGGCGAGCCCGGCGCGGACCGGCCCCGACCAGACGTAGTCGGCGGGGCCGGCCGACACCGTCCGGACACGTTCGACAGACATTTGGAGCTCCTGGCCCTGGCCTCTACGGGCGCGTGGAGGGCTTGGTGCCCTGGCTGTTGGCGATGACGATCTCGGTGCCGTACCAACCCCAGTAGATGCGGTGTCGGCTGATCAGCGGGCCGGTGAGGTCGCAGACTTCGATGATGTCGACCTGGTCCCCGTCGGGAGCGGCGCGGGGGTACTCCCAGACCAGGGTGCGACCGTCGAACAGGTACTGGTCACTGCGCTGCCAGCGCACCAGCGGGTCGGGGCGGCAGCGGGTTCCTTCGGTCAGGAAGCGCTCGATGGCGGCTCGCCCGACCAGGCGCCCGTCGCTGGTGGGCAGGATCCGCGGCACCAGGGGGCTCTCCAGTACCGCGTCCGGGGTGTAGAGCTCGGCCAAGCCGGCGACGTCGCGGGCTCGGGCCCGCTGGTGCCACTGCTCGTGGACGAACCGGGCGTCCGCCGCGGTGGCCGTGGCTGGTGCTGCCACTGTCGAAGGTGGCGGCTGCGTCGGGGGCAGATGGCCGACGGAGTCGGCGTAGAAGGTGTCGCCGAGGTGGAAGGCGACTTGACGCAAGGTCCAGCCTTGGCCGTCGTCCCGGTCGAGTCGTTCCTCGGTCAGAGCGTGAAGGCGCAGCGACCAGACCTGCGCCAGCCGGGTCAGGCGACTGCGGGCCTCGTCCAGATCGACGAAGGTGAACGGGGCCAGGTCGGTGGAGGTGGTGACTGCCGAGGCGTGCCAGTGGTCGGGCAACGAAGGCTGCCCGGCCAGGCGGCCCTCGAGCTCAGCGAGATGGTCCACGAGGTGGTCGCTCAGCCGGCGGACCGCCTTATGCGGGGTGTACACCCGATCGCCGACAACCAGGGGCTGCCCGTCCCAGGACGGCCAGGTGGCCGCCAGGCGGAGGGCATGCCCGACCGCGTCCTCGACGACCTGCGCCGGGGGCCGGTCGTCCGTCATGGGGACCTCGTCTGTCATCTGTCCTCCTGCTCGCCGTGGTCGGCACCTAACCGACGACGCTAGAGCCGGCACCGTTCGGGCTCGCCCGAACGGTCGGTGCCGCAGGATGTAGCTGTGCAGGTTGCGGACGTCGACGTCGCCGCGGTCGCTCGCCTGCTGGCCGAGCCGGCGCGCGCGGCCATGCTCACCGTGCTGTTGGACGGGCGTGCGCATCCCGCCGGGGACCTGGCGCACGCGGCTGGGATCGGCCGGCCCGCGGCCAGCCCGCACCTGCAGCAGCTGGTCGCGGCCGGACTGATCCACGTCCGACCTGCGGGCCGGCATCGCTATCACGAGCTCGCTGGGCCTGACGTCGCCGCGGCGCTGGAGGCACTAGCCGCGATCGCGCCGCCCGTGCCCGTCCGCAGCCTGGCCCAGAGCAACAGCGCGCGGCGCCTGGCATTGGCCCGGACCTGTTACGACCATCTCGCGGGCCGGGCCGGAGTCACCCTGCGGGCGGCGCTGATCGACCACGCCGTGCTGCACACCGGCACCGCAGCCGCTGCAGCCGCTGCAGCCGCTTCCGGCGCTGCCACGCACTCGGTGACCGAACACGGCGCGCGCCGCCTGCTCGAGCTCGACGTGCACCTCACCGAGCTTTCCCTACGCCGCGCCCTGGTCCGGGACTGCCTGGACTGGACCGAACGCACCCCGCACCTGGCCGGCGCGCTGCCCGCCGCAGTCCTGGACGCCTTCACGACCCGGAAGTGGCTGGACCGGCGCCGCGACCGCCAGATCCACATCACCGACTCCGGTTGGAGCCAGGCGCAACGCTGGCTGGGCTGCGCCGGGCACTGTCACCCGCATCCAGCCGACCGATAGCGGACCTGATCCACGGCCCCTGGTCCAGTGCCGATCGGCCGCCACGTAGCGCTGCAAGAATCCCGCCAGTGGCCGCTGAAGGTCACACCTGGTCGGCCGCGTCACCCATAAGCCGGTCCGCGACCCGGTCCTCCGGTTCTCGGCGACCTACTGGTCCGGTTCAATGCAGCCAGTCGGGTGCCTCGTCGGGCGAACTCAAGAGTTCAGGGGACGCTGACAGCGTGAGCTACTACGCGCCGCTCGGCGGCTATCCGCAGTTCGACCGGTCCAAAAGTGGGCCCGTCCCGTGGGGCGCCGGCGGCCGCTCCCAGGTTTGCTTCGGCGAGGGCGTGCTGCCCGATCTCGTCCGAGGACTGCAGGAGCTTCCGGCCCTGGCGGCGGAGGGGATGCCGCTGAAGGCTGCGGCGCGGCCGACCGTCATCGGGTGCGTGTTCCGACTGACGTCTTCCGAGGTGGTGGACGCCCTCCTCGCACTGGACTGCTGCATTGTGGTGGACCGCCAGCAGAAGCAGCGTGAACCGCTGGAACGACTGAACCGGTACGGCCAACCGCTTTCGGCACTCGGCTTGCCGGGCTTTGAGGAGCTCGGCCTGCCGGGCCTGGACGGCGGTGCACCGCTTATCGGTCCGGGCAGCCCGATCCCCGGAATTACAGAGCTTGGACCGGTCCGTGCGGCCGGCTGGTCCCCTTCCCGGTCGTCTCCGCCGCTCGTTCACGTGAAGATGCTGCTCGCTGGCCGCGCCTGGGTCTGGGAGGACGACTGGGGGCGCGAGCAGTCCCACTTCACCGCGCTACGCACATGGCTCGGCTCCGCGAACTGGACGGCGGCCGCGAAAATGCACCTCGAGTTCGGCCTGTGGAGTGACGACCCCGACCTCCTGGCGGCAAACCAGACGTTCCTGCTCGATGTCCTCAGGTTCAGCCAACCGTTTGACAGCGCCACAGCCGGCCCCGCCCCCGAGCTGGTCGACGTGGACTGGGACGACGATGCCTTCGCCGAGTACGTAGCGGAGATGGGCTATCCCGACGGCGATGACCCTCAGGTCGATGAGAAATGACCGCGGCTGGCCCGTCGGGTGCCCCAGGGGGCGATGACGCGACCCGACGTACCGCACCGGTCGATCACCAAGCGGGATAGGCCAGTCCCCAGTCCACCGACTGGAAGTGAGCCCGTGCGGTGACCGTCCGGCGGTCGGACAGTCGGTCCAGCTCCGTCACGACCAGGTGTCCCCCGCCGGCACCGCCGCCAGCGCCTGGCGCAGCCCAGGCCGGTCCGGTTCGTCCCGGACCCGGCCGTGGTCGACGTACTCCGATCGGGAAGGATCCCGAGCCGCGCAAGCGCACTGCCTGGGCGGTCAAGTTCTGCTCGTCGGTGGAACAGCGGGCGTACCCGACCAAGACCTCGCTCGCCCGCGCGTCTGTCTCAGTTAAGACACCCTCGCCGGGATAGACGCGCGGGCTGGTCTGGTGGGACCCCACGACCAGGGCGAACGTCCCGAGCGACGGCGACCGGCGAGTGCGCCGGCAGCGGTTCCCGCGCTGGGACGCCATCCAGCGTGCGCCGACTAGTGTCGCGTGTTGGAAATGACTTTGGGGTCGGGGTTTGCGATGATCAGGTATGTCGCGAGTTGAGCCGTTGGTCTTGAGGGCTGGGGATCGTGGACGGTTGTCGGGGTGGTCTCGGTCGTCGACGATCTCGGCGGGTTCCGCGCAGCGGGCCCGGATTCTGTTGTTGGCCGCGGACGGTGCGAGTAACGCCGAGATAGGCCGGCGGGTGGGAGTCAGCGATCCGACAGTCCGGTCCTGGCGTGAGCGCTACCGGGCGGGCGGTCTGGGCAATCTTGGTGACCTGCCGCGGTCGGTCGCCCACCTTCGGTCGATGAGACGTCAGTGGTAGCGGCGACGCTGGACCCGCCGCCGCCGCGTTTGGGGGTGACGCACTGGTCGGCGCGGCTACTCGCCGACCACCTGGGGGTCAGTTTCGCGACGGTCGCCCGCATCTGGCGGCGGTGGGACCTACGGCCGTGGAAGGCGGAGACGTTCAAGTTCTCCACCGACCCGGAGCTGGAAGCGAAGATCCGCGACGTGGTCGGTCTGTACCTGGACCCCCTGAGCGAGCGGTGGTGGTGTGCGTGGATGAGAAGACCCAGATCCAGGCGTTGGACCGGACCGCGCCGATCCTCCCCCTTCGGCCTGGGATCCCGGGGAAGCAGACCCATGACTACCGCCGGCACGGCACTACGAGCCTTTTCGCGGCGTTGGAGATCGCGGCCGGGAAGGTGATAGACCGCTGCTACGCCCGGCACACCAATACCGAGTTCCTGGACTTCCTCAAGACCGTCGCCCGAGCCTACCCGCAGGTCCCGTTGCACGTGGTCTGCGACAACTACGCCACCCACAAGCACCCCAAGGTCCAGGCTTGGCTCGCGAAGAATCCCCGGATCGTCCTGCACTTCCACCCCGACCAGCGGGTCCTGGTTGAACATGGTCGAGATCTTCTTCGGGATCATCACCCGCCAGGCCATCCGCCGCGGCACCTTCCACGGCCTCAAAGATCTCGAAGAAGCAATCGGAGAATACATCGACGGCTGGAACGACCGCGCCCACCCCTTCACCTGGACGAAGAGCGCCGACCACATCATCGCCCACTCAACACTGCCCCACCCGAAAACAACTACCCACACGCGACACTAGATCAGTTAGCGACGTGCGGACGACTGTTGGTGTCGATTGACAGACCCAGCGACACGCAAACGTTCGAGCCTGCTGGGAAGACGGAAACCACACCGTCCGTGTCGACGCACGCCGTTAGGTTCGGAATACGAGCGCGTGCTGTCTGATCGATGATCGGGCTGTTTGTGCGCGGCAACGCGCCGACCTGCCAGAGACTAGAACAGAGCGGTACCGGATCGACGATCCTAGCTTGGTGGGACAGTGAATTTATACCCGGGTATCCGATCACAACGGTGGAACCCGGAAACCCGTCGCCGCGATCGCGGGACACCTCACTATAACAGCGTGCCGACGCCGCCGGCGCAGCAGCGACCGTACGTTGGTGCAGGACGACAGCAGTAGCCGAGGTCGCGCCGACCCCGACAAGGAGAGCCGACACAGCGGCAATGACACCGGGGTGACGCAGGCGATGTTTGACTCGGCTCCGTTCCTCGGCAGCGCTTGCTGCTTCCGCTAGTACAGCCGCACGCATTTTGGCCCGGACGCCAGGTTCCAGCATCGTCATTGGACTCCTTCCGCGGTAGACGGGTTCCCCGTCGATCGACTCATGACCGAACGCAGCCTGGCCTTCGCCCGTGACAGTCGCGATCTAACGGTCCCTACGGGCACGCCCAACGCGTTCGCTATTTCCTCGTAAGAGAGTTCGGCAACGATCGCAAGATTGAGAACCTCACGATCAGCCCGTCCGAGCTTGTCGAGAGAATTCCTCGGACCATCCGGTAACACATCCGGGAATTGGGGCGCTGCGTCGAACACAGCGGCGACATCGCGGGTGCGCGCAAGACGGTCGACGAGCGCTGCCTCGCGCCGTCGAGCTCGGACAAGATTGTTCGCTGACCGGTCTGCCGTCACCAGAAGCCACGCGATAGGCGAACCCTTAAAGGTTCGCAAGTCCTCTCGTCGTCGCCAAGCGGTCATAAATACGATGGACGTCAGGTCCTCGGCGTCCGCGGGGGACCCCAGCCGTCGAGCAGCAAATCGGTAAACCGAGTCGACGTATTCATCGAACAGGCTCGCGAAGGCGGCCTGATCACCCGAGTCAACGCGCCCGAGCAAGTGACGGTCACTACCCGAGCGCGCCGCTGTTCCGGTCATACCTGTTTATGTCCGGCACGGCCAGGAAGGTTCCACCCCGAGGCTCGGAGCGCACCAATTTGCAGGCGGGCAGCGCGCCGTCGAGCGAGATGGAACCACACTGGCGATCGTTGACGTCGGCCCGCGACCGGTCAACTCTTCCCGGTCGCGTAGTCGACCCGCGGTCTACGCCTCCGACTGAACGTCGCTCCCGCCGAAGACGATGGCTGCGGTGTCGTGCTCGGCGCCCCGGTAAAGCCGGGCGACGGGCGCCTCCCGCCGGTCCCATTCGGACCCGCCACTGACCACTGCCACCGATGTTGACCGCGATCAGGGCCTGGTTCTGGACCAGGGCGAAGACTTGGGTGCGTGAGACGTTGAGTCTCATCGGCGACCTGCTGCAATGTCAAGGCCCAACCCGCCGAGCGGCGAGTCCAGCCGGTGTGGGACCGGTGCTTGCCCGGGCAAGATAGGCCACCCGGCCGGCCAGTGGATCTAGAGCGGACCGCCCCTAGCCTACGGACGCGGCACCCGCCCGCTGTGCCGAGGTTGCCCGCTGCGTGGTGAGCCGGTTCGTGGGTGGGCGCTCGGGTGTGGACACGGTCACCGACACGTCACGTCGCAGTCGTACGCTCTGCGCCAGATCGGTCGCCGTTCGTAGCCGGACTGCGTCTGCGAGTGGGGGCGACATGGGCGTCGCGTTGGTGGTGATCGGCGTGCTGGCGCTGGTGGCAGCCGTCCCGGTCGGGATCGTCGCGCTGACCCGCCGGATGATGCACCGGCCGGCGAAGCGGACAGCACGGGCCGCTGGTGGTCTCACCGCAGGCGGGCTGGCCCTGTCGATGATCGGCGCCGCGGTCTCTGCCACCCCGGCGGCGACTACCACTGCGGACCCACCGACCCAAGCGGCCGCCACCGCGGCGGCGACTGTCTCGGCGTCGGGGCCGCCCTCCCGCACCCGCTGCGGTCACCACCTCACCCCCGGCGCCGGGGGGGACCGCGCCAACCACGAGGTCCCCAGCGGTGACCGCACCGACGCCCCCGCCGCCGGTAGTCCCGACGACGCCGGCTGCTCCGGCGCGGGACCTGGTGGAGCTGGCCGCGGAGTCCGGGCCGGCCGCGGCCGCGCTGCTCACGCTGCCGGTTAAGGGGCCGGCCCCGGCGACCGGGTACAGCAGGGACCAGTTCGGGCAGGCGTGGGCCGACGTGGACGGCAACGGCTGCGACACCCGCGACGGCGTCCCGCGCCGGGACCTCACCGCGACCCGCGTCGCCGCCGGGACCGGAGGCTGCCGGGTCGCCGCCGGCACCCTCATCGACCCCTACAGCGGCGCCACCATCGGGTTCACCGATGGGGCGAGCGCGAGCACCGGCGTGCAGATCGACCACGTGGTCGCCCTGTCCAACGCCTGGCAGACCGGCGCCTTCGCGTGGCCCGCGACCACCCGGGAGCAGTTCGCCAACGACCCGCTGAACCTCCTCGCCGTCCAAGGCCGGCTCAACAACCAGGAGAGCGACGGGGACGCGGCGACCTGGCTGCCCCCGGCCACCAGCGCCCGCTGCGACTAGGTCGCCCGCTAGATCGCCGTGGAAACCAAGTACCGGCTCTGGGCCACCGCCCCCGAGCGGGCCGCGATCGCCCGCCTGCTCACCGGGTGCGCCGGCCGAGGTCCGGGGGCGCGAGGTTCGGCGCGGCCGGATCGGTCATGCGCCTCATGGTCGGCCCGCGCCGGCCCGGCGTCACGCGCCGACCTCCTCGAACTCGCCAGTCGCCTGGCTGTCGGTGGCGGGTGTGTCGTCGAGGTGGAGCGCGTCGATGATCTGGGCGGCGGCGGTCACGACCCGGGCCGCGGTCCCGCGGACGACGGTGGGGTCCCCGTTGGTCCAGCCGGTGACGTAGTCCACGGTCGCGTGACCGCCCAGCCCGGCGGTGGTGGTGACCAGGTACGCGATCTCGTCGGCCTCGGCCTCCCGCACCCCCGGGCATCGTCGCGGCGGGTCTCGTGGTCGGCGGCGATGTGCCCCAGCTCGTGCGCCAGGACGTGACACGCCATCGCCGGGCTCAGGTCCGGGTGATGTCAACGGTGCGGGAGGCATACCGGGTGACCCCGAGCGCCGGCGACGGGTCCTCCCCACCCACGGCGAAGCCCCGGGCCTGGACCTGCTCGACCAGGCCGTCCCACAGCCCGGCCGGCGCCTCCCTCCGCCGCCGCATCACCGGCAGCTCCGGCAGCGGGTCCCCGTCGGTCTGCGCGACGTCGAACACCGTCACCGCCGCGAACCCCACCAGCACCCGCCCCACCGGGCCACCACCCGCCGCGCTGCCCGGATCACCGCTCTCCCCCGCGGCCGCAGCCTCGACCGGATCGGTGCTCTCACCGCCGCCAACCCCGTTGGCGCCGGTAGTGGTGCGGCGCCGGACCGGGCGAGGATCGTCAACCCACACTCCCCCCGGCGGACCCGCCGGCGCGCCTCAGCCAGCTTCTCGTGGACCTCGGCCAACCACGCGGCCCGCTGCTCCGGTGACCTCCCCCGCCGCGCGACCACCCGCCCCGCGCCCTTCGCGCCCTTCGCCTTGCCGGTCGTGGTGGTGCTGGGCTCGATGCGGCCGGCTCGGCACTCGGGCCGCCGTGACGATCCCCCAAGGGCCGGACGTCGACTCGTTCAACCTGGCGATCGCCGCGTCGATCGCGCTCTGAGAGCTGCGGCGACCGCTCAGGCGGACTTCCTGACGCGTCGCCGCGGCACCGCCTTCGCCGGCTCCTCGGCGTCGGCCGCAACCCTCACGGGCGCCGTGGTCGTGGCCGGGGCCGCTGTCGCGGTCTTCTTCGCCGGTGAACGCTTGCGGACAGGTCGGCGCTCCGCGACAGGTTCCGCCTTCGGCGGCCCCTCGGCGGGTGGCGCCGCGTCGTGCCGGCGCCCGCCTGCTGCCTCCACCGATCTGCGCAGTGCCTCGACGAGGTCGACGACCTGCGCCCCTGGGCGGTCGGCATCGTCGTCGTCCTCCGGCGCCGGTTCGATTCCCTGTGCCTTGGCGTTGACCAGTTCCAGCAGGGCCTGGCGGTACTGGTCGGTCTGCTCGGTGAGGTCCAGGTCGCCGGACAGCGCGTCGATGTAGGACTCGGCCATCGTCAGCTCCTGCGGACGGACCGGGCTGTTCGCGTCGGTGGCGAAGTCCGGTGTCCGCACCTCGTCGGGCCAGAGCATCGTCTGCAGGACGAGGACGTCGGCGCGCGGGCGGAGCACGCCGAGGCGCTCGCGATTGCGGAGGGTGATCTTCACGACGGCGACTCGCTCGCTGGCGACGAGGGCGTCCCGCAGCAGTGCGTAGGGCTTGCGGTCGTCGGCGGCGGGCTCGGCGAAGTAGCTCTTGGTCAGCGTCAACGGGTCGATGTCCGCCGCGGCGACGAACCCGATCAGCTCGACGGTCCGGCTGGACGGGGTCTTGACCGCCGCGAGGTCCTCGTCGGTGAGCACGACCTCGCGGCCGTCCGGGGTGGTGTAGCTCTTGGCGATCGCCGCGTAGGAGACCTCCTCCCCGTCGGCCTCGGCGACCCGCTTGTAGCGGACCCGGCTGCCGTCGGCCGCACGGACCTGGTGGAAGGTGAGGTCGCGCTCCTCGGTCGCGGACACCAGGCGGACCGGGATGGACACCAGCCCGAAGCTGACCGAACCCTTCCAGACGGTCTGCATGCCCAGCTCCCCTGTCCCGACCTGGTTCCCGGTTGCAGCGACCGGGTCCCCGACGACGGACCGGTCGGCCCGCCAACCCGTTCTGACCAGCCGGCACACCCGGTCCGGGCAGCCGCGCACCCATTCTGACCAGGAACGACGCCGACGTACAGCGCGACGGCGGCGTGCCGGGCACGTCCTGTCGGACCCCGGCGCCAAGGTGGGGACATCGGAGAGGAGTTCTCGTGGAGAACAGCACAGTCAGTCAGGCGCGCGCCAGCAGTCCGGCCCCAGCCAGCAGTCCGGCCCCAGTCAGCAGTCGGGAACCGGCGGGGGACAGGGCCACGGCGGCATACGTACCCGTGACGGCGACCGCCTGGTGCGCCGCGTGCCGGGAGCACACCGAGTTCGTCATTCCAGTCGGCCTGCTCGACGCGAGCGCCGACGAATTTGCCTGCGTGTACTGCGGATGGGCCGTTCTCGTGGCCGCCGACATCCGCTTACCGGACCAGCCGGCGTCCGCGGCCTGACGGGGTTCGCCTCCCGTACACATCGACGGGAGGGAGCAGCCGTCTTGGAGATTCCGTCGACCGCCCGGTGGACTGGCCGTTGTCCTGGTCTTCGCGCTGCCCGGTTTCGTCTACCAGGCGGCGCGGACTCGGTTGCGGGGTCCGAACCCCGACTGATGTCGGCGTCAGCCCCCGGCTCATCCGCGCGCTGACCGTCAGTGCGGTCCTCGACGGGGTTCACGCGGTCGACTGGGGCCGTATGCACTGAGCCTCGCTGCGGAGGACAGCCCGACGGGCACGTACATCGCCGTCGAACTGTCGCGTCACGTTCGCGCCGTCGGGGTGACCGGATTGGTGCTGTTGGTCGTCGTTCCGGTCGGCCTGGCCGCCGCGGACCTCGTTGGCCTATGGCTTACGGAAGGTCGTCCAAAACCGATTGCCGCGGCTTCCGCGGGTGAAGTTCAGAAGGTCACTCTTCGACGAGTGGCAGCCGATGACCGGGTCGGCATCTTTATCCGTTGTGACGACGCGACCGTGGTCGACTTCGTTCGCGGCGCAGATCCTCGTCCCGAGCCGACCGAGTCGGCCACACTGGGACCCCGGGCCGGTGCGGAACCCTCCAACGCCGGCCAGACGAATGAAAAGACAGGAGTCGCCAATGGCGTCGACCCCGCGTGACGTCGGCCCCTGGTTGGCGCCCCGGCGAGTCGGCTACAGCGGGCAATCGCACGCCTCTGCGGAGCCGGTCGAGGAGAGGGGTTCGCGGCCGAAGCCGTCGTCCACGCCGAAGCCCGCACCACCGCAAGGGCCTGCGCCGGTCAGTAGCCCGACCAAGCGCTGAGCACCCGCCGCGGGCGGTCCGGCTCAGACCCCGGGAGTCGTCGCGCCC
>JAABUT010004320.1_pt1 | contig 11418 bp, 20 predicted proteins | sample 5559281 | NCBI WGS metagenome assembly JAABUT01 (sample SAMN10711880, study PRJNA513359) | rock metagenome | isolation source: Antarctica rocks | place: Antarctica: Victoria Land, Ricker Hills nord | collected 2016-01-04
GGTGACATGAGGTCCATCCAGGCTGGCCATTTCATTCAGGAACTCGCTCCTCAACTGCCTGTCCAAGCGGAAGTAGTAAGCAACTGCAGTGCTGAGCAGCAGAGAGCGGTGCACCAGCTGCTGTTCGTCGTGAGGCACGCTGTCTGGGTAGTCATCCTGACGCTGCTTGTGATGGCGGATGAAGAAGACCAGAAGGTTGAAGACACGCTGCAGATCCCGCTGACTGACTGAGGCGGGCCCAAGGTTGTCCTTCATGAAGCTCTGCATGCTCACACAAGTTGTCGAAGGTGCAGCTTGAAATGTATGTGTGTTACTGGAAGTCAGACTATTGACAGATGCATGATATCTGACATAGCATGCAGCTGCATAGCGCAAATTTCAGCTGCCGCACACTTCACACAGCAAGACCATGCTGCATGTAATCATCAGCTGTAGCGCAACAGTGTTGTTGCAGAACCATCATCAAGCCTGCCCTGTTGATCAGCAGCCGTACACATGGGCAAGACTTTGTAGTTGCCAATACGATCATGCACATCGCAGACACATTCTGCGATTGATCACAGCACATGGGATCCTCCGTGGTAAGCAGGCAAGATGCACAATCATCAACTATATGCTGTGAGCCTATGTGCAGATGCTAGCATGCTTATGGGAAAGCTGTGATCTGACCTGCGAAGTGCTTATGTACCGCATCAGCACCCTAGACTGGTCATTGTCAAAAGCAGCCACATCAGTCCACTCTGCAGCCACCATCTGCAGCTTTGCAGTGACAAAGTCTCTCTCCTGCGCTGACGACATGCTGCCAAAGGCCCACACAGCCTCCTCCATTGATGCTGGGCAGGGCCTCACTATGTAGCGAGAGTTGAAGACTTGACGCTCTTGCGCTCTGGGAGAGCCTGACTCTGGTCGCGCAGGGTTGATGGCCGCTACTAGGAAGACGTTGTTGGGAAGTTTTCTGCCCTCAAAGATTCCGTCCACAAACAGGCTCTTCATCTCTCCCATGACAGAGGAGGTGTTCAGCTCATCCACAAAGAAGGTGAAGCACTCCTGGCTGCACCGCTCTGCCAGCTGAACAAAAGACCTCAACTTGCTGTGCAAGGCTGCTGCTGTGACCTGAGCATGCATCTGCATGGCCTGAAAGGTAGGGTAGCTGCCAACAAGTAGATGCCCCATGATCATCAGCAGCAACTTGCGTGCTCCTCCTGATTCACTGCGGGCTTCGTCAACAGCTTGTGCAGCAGTACATGTGCACCCAGCCAAGAACCCGCTGACATATGATGACTCCAATGGCCCCAGAGAGTCTGTGCCCACCAAGTAGCCCTTACATGCTGCTTGAGTTCTTTCAACTACACTGCCCCACTCTCCATCAAGAGCATGCTCCAGTACATAGGCCAGCTGCTGCTGATTGACCAGCTTGTCTGCAAGCAAAGTGTCCTTGACAAAAGCCTGCAGCTCATTGAGCAACTCGTCCAGGGCTGCAAGGGTTCTGACATCTGTTGGTTTGGCATCATGTGATGAGCACAGTTGCCTGAGCATGTGGCACATAAGCTTGTGCAGGCTGACAGCACCTGGCCCTGATTCCCTGAGGCGTTTAAGTGTCTCAGCAATGGACTCTGCTTCTTCAGGTTGCAGAGCTTGGTGCTGCTGCCCAGCCAATGCAAGAGACAACGGTGTCAGCAAGGCCTCATGTCTGCTGGCAAACTTGTGCAGAAGGCCTAACAGGGTGGCCTGATGTCTGTCCTTCTTGACTGTGCTGGCGCTGATCAGATCATGAAAGACAGTCAGAAGCTTGGTTTTGCCAACACCAGTCTCTGAAGAAATGACAGTCACAACACCACTTTGCCTTCGCTCCTGCATGTGCATCAAGCCTTTGTTGCACATCTCAACCTCAAAACAACAAGCTAATGACTACATGTGATGTGCTCAGTCAATTAACAACATATTTCAGAACGGCAGTCAGGAGGCATTCAGGAGGCCAAACAAATTGCCCATACCGCCTGTTCCAAACAACGAGAAAATACGACACCATTTGGTTGTGATGCAGCATGTATCTGGTCAGCACTAGCTGATGCCCGTTGCTTGGCACCACTGGTTGATGCAATGGCACATGGTCAGGCCTTTCACACTTACCTCTAGATGCAGCATCTTCATGGTGTAGTCTAGTGTCAGAATGTACTTGTGTCTCTGCATCACGTCATGCACCTCCCTGTGTTTGGCAGCAGTGCCATACAGAGCAGCAGCCAACAGTGCTTCGCGGGCAGCAACTGACTTGTACTCAGCAGGAGTGTCTGTGAAGATGACACGGTCTGTCACAGGATGCGCAGTATACTCTCCTGTACTGTCTGGGCCAGTCCTGTAGGGCGCCAAGGCATCCCACAAACTTGCACAAGGCTTGATGTGCTCCTCGACAAACGGATCCTGACGGCCAATGTCCAGAGTCACCACCTGCATGAGCATGACAGCGTTGTCAAAAGCTGAACCATCTTCAGGATACATAGCATTTGTCACAGTAGTTTTTCATCCCCAGAGCAAACATCATTGATTGCTTCAGCTTGGGAATCAAGAGTATGTGCTGGAAGCATTGCATGCATGAACCTGATGAGGGTCTGCAAGTACAATGACATAATGCATGTTTACCTGAATGCTGGCTCCAGAGTAGATAAGGAATGAGTGAGGATACTCATGCCAATCAGACCGCAACTCTTTGTTGACCAACTGGCAGCACTCACGCAGTCCGACTTCCATCAGGATGTTGCCGTAGTGCAGAAACAAGGAATCCCTCAACTGACGACCACACAGGAAGCTGGCGCGGCGTTGAAGATGCCGCATGAAGTTGACCATGCGCAAGCGGTTGCCCAGCAGACCAGATCTGCATCAGATCAGATGAACGCACTCAATAAAGTAGCTGGAAATCCCATTGAGCAGTGAAGCAATCACATGACTATGTGAGCAATTGACAAATCCAACGGCAATGCTTCATATTTTCAGTGTAATGATGTTGGTATGTAATCACGTTGGCATTCATCTAAATTCCTTGTTCAAAATGTGACAGCAAGACCAACCAGCATGACTGGCATGTAAACGCTGGCAAGCAAGAAGGACTGGTGCCATGTTCTGCCAAACTCGGAGTCTGCCAAGCTGAGCTTCTGACAATTGACTTGCCCAATGCCAGGCCTCCACATTGTTCATCAACACAATGAACATAGAATGCAGAAAAAAGGAAGAGGCAGTTGTTGTGGTGGCCGCACCCATCATCTTGAAAGCCTGGTTCCCTTGATATGTCTGCAACCTTGATGCAAAGCTGTTCTAGCAATGCCTTGCACTCTGCCTGTGACACTTGGACATTCTCTGCCATAAAGTGCATTTCCTCGCTGTACAAGTGCAAGCCGGTCTGTCCGGCCACCTCATTGGCTTCCTCAGGGGTTGTGTCCAGCAGAGTGCGCCCGTTGCCAAGAGGATGGGCTGTGAAGTACAGCTTCAGCAGTTTGAACACCAGGGGATCAAAGACTGTGAAGTCAGCATCACTGCAAGACGGATACAAACAGTGAGTATGAGCTGCAGCAAGAGTGTCAATTGGAACAGCTGTGCATCAAGCAACACGGCACTAGGTTTCCAGGAGAGGTCTTGTTTGCAGTTGTCCTCCTTCAGAGACTGGTTTCTACTATAGCACTGCCTGATAATTAGTGGTTTAGGGTTCAGGCTTGCCAATGTGCAGCCTTACTCAGGTCAGCAAGCACTCACAAACTCAAGGCACACGTGTCATGCTCTGCACTTTGCCATTGAAAGTTCACCTGTCCATGCTGACTTTCCAGATCCATTGCCGGCCAGTGGTGCACAGATCAGCTAGCACTGGCATGTGTAGCAGCATGCCGTAGTCAGGCCCCTGCAGTGCTGGGTCATTGCAAGCATGCGGCAACTGCTGCAGTGGCTCCCCCATCACTGCTGCTGGAACCTCAACTTGGATGGCAGCACTGGAATCTGGCAAGAATGCAAAGACAGCTCCTGTAGCGGGATCAGCAACAACTCCCTCCACCAGCAGCTGAAACAGCAAGTGGTTGACAGCTGTCATAGGCGCATAGCTTGAGACAAGTAGCTGAATGAAAGGGGCTGTCTGGTTCCTGCTGACAGCTTCTGACAAGTGCCGGATCAACTCTGCCGCTGTGAAACCTTCATTGACTGTCACTGACACACAGGAGTTGCCAAGTCCTGCAACTTGTGTGGCAAGCACATGAGACTTGCCAGCGCCTGCTGGCCCACACATGCACACAACTTGATGGCGCAGATCAACTTGGGCTGCAATCTGTGCTGGTGGAATTATGTCATCCTGGTGCACGCGGACAACCTGCATCCAGCTCATTGTACCCAGCAGGGCCTCATGACCAGCTGACAGTATGTAGTCCACATTCACCGGCAGCTGCTCGTTGCTGACTCTGATTTGGAACTTGAGGACACGTTCTCGTAGGTGCACTGGTAGTACCTCTATACCAGCAATACTGAAGTGGTCTCTGCAGTGCAGTATTGCGTTGGATCTATGCTGTGTCTCATAAGCTTGTGCCAAGGCAAGCCCTTATGGGTACAGCTGCAGTGCCATGGCATAGTATCCACTAAACTGATGCCAAGGTATCTTCTTTGATAGGAAGACCACTATGTATGCAATGCATCTCTGAAAAAGCATTGCTTCATCATTTTGTGCCAGACAAGCCACTCACCTCACGCCTTCAATACAATAGAGGAAACTCTGAAGGTCAGCCTCTGATGTGCTGGCTGAGCACCAAAGAGTCTGTCCTGAGCGTAGCCGACTGCCAGCATGCAAAGTCAGCAACACACGATGCATGGGGACATGTAACCCTGGTGGGGTCACCACCACACGCTGTCCTACTCGCTGTGCCTGCATGAGGGCAACTCAAATGCTTGGCCAGGTTTGCTGATCCTGGCTTCAACCAATGAAGGAATGTCAAGAACAGACACACAGAGCCACTTGCATTTGGAGCAAACAACACAGAGCTCTATCAGCAATTCAGCTCAAGCAAGAATCAGTCTGGACTGGTCAGAATTGACTGTTGCAGCGAAAGATGAGAAGCTGCTGAGATGCTCTGAAGATCTGCACACTCACCCCTGCTCTGGCTTTAGGCAAAACATCCACCAGCTGACCAAATGTCTCTAGATGACCCCAGGCCTGTACAGCTTGCTGACTGTTACGTCTGGTGCTACAGGCATACTCCAACTCAGCAGAGGACAAGCCGCACAAAGCTGGGATGAGCATCAGCATTTGCTGCAGCCTGGGCAAAGCAGAGGTGCCGCAATCTGCATTGCATATTCAAATCTGATGACAAGCAACATTGCCTGTTTTGCATGCATTTTGTTGCAATGACAAACCCAGACAAAATGTAAGTCTGCAACATGCTGTTCCTCAAAAGATCTGAAGAGACATCTGGGTACGATGCCTCACACGGCAAAGCATGTGTGTCAGCATCTCCATGCCAAGACAACCATGCAATAGCCCTTGCACGGTCAGTGATACAGATACTTGCAGCTACAGGTCAGGTGTACAGAGGGAGTAGTTACATGAGCCATAGTACATTCAGGCGCACCATTTGCAGACATGACCTTCCTGGTCAACTCAGCTGCTGTCACAAGCTGCTGAGTGTTCATGAAGCATGTGAGGGGGTAGCGGTGGTGAATGGCTGCAATATGCTCAGACCATATCCCCAGCTCAGTTTGCAGGTCAGCGCAGTGCGAAGCCAATGCATTTTGGGTGCAAGCAAACTCATAGGCCGGTGGAGAGCCCTGATGGGCCATATGTCCTGCCAATCGCAGCTTCCAATGCACATCCTGTAAGTCTAGCAATACCTGTAGCAGCAGCTTACATTATCAGCATGAAGCCACCATATGTGAGACCTGTGTGTTTGAACAGCACAGCCAAGGATTGTCAGGATATGCATTCAGGATAAGAATTAGCATCATGCTCGTCCGTTACATGCTGTTCTGACCATGACAACATTCACACTAGGTGCATATACTTGGTTGCAATGTCTGCTTACCTTATAGCAGCCCAGAAAGAAGTCAATCCTGGCATCAAAGTCAGCCAGGTTGGCCTCCTGATAATGATTCAGATACAGCTTGCTTACAAACTCTGCCAAAGCAACACTGCTCATGGTCAGCTCCACAGCTGTGGCTGCGCCAGCAAGGTTGGATGTGTAAACACATGATAGGGCAGGTTGCTGCTCTGCTGAGCTTGGCAGATGGATGTAGAACCTCCCTGTGCTGATCAACTGCTCCAAGGTCACGCTCACAGATTGTGCTGATTGACTTGCGCTCATCTCAAACCAGCTTATGATGAGCTCCATGTTCCTGGACGCTGCCTCAAGACAGGCAAGCGCTGGGAGCACTGGGCGTCCGTCCGCCACATGTGCTAACTCACGATCCAAGTGCAGTCCACGTACCTGCAGTGTGACACATGGTAGTAACCTTTTGCACAATGCCGAATGTCACTTCTGCAATGGACATCTCAGCCATGCACTGAAACCAGGTTGACTGTTGACACTGACCAGGCTTCTGAGCCGTAACAATGCAAATGGTGATGTATAGGCATGCTGAGATATCCCTTACGTTATGAAGCAAGCCCTTGAATGACATGGCTTCCAAGAAGGCTGCCACAATCTGCTGAGCTTGCTGTACATCAGCCAGCACTCCAGCATTGTATTCCTCCTCTGACATCAGCTGAGAATTCAAGAACTGAATCTTTCCTTCAAAGCGTCTGACGCCTTGACTGCACAAGACAACAAGCCCATGAATGGCATCGGACTGTAAGTGCTCAAGGTGCCACAGGGCAATGGAAAAGTGAGGGGGGCAGGTGGCAAGATGAGTTGAGACAAGAGAAGACCCTGAACTGTCCCCAGCACGGTGTGTGTATGGGCTACAAAACCAAACTATTTGCTTGTAATGTGTGCATGAATGTCATGTGCAGAGCGCAACCCAAAAGAACAGAAAGGGGATCATTACACAAGGTCTTTAGCAGCAGCTTACCCGCCGTAGAAGTTCTCCTTTGCAATGAAGCTCCAGAAGGCACTGCAGGCACCAATCTTCTCAAACAACACTTTCTCTGGACCCGATAGAGCTCCACAAACTCTACTGACGGTTGCAATGACCCCTGCAGCTTCACTGAACTTGAGGGTACTCAGCCTCTCTGGTGCCAAGGCGCTTTCAGCAACGGCCTTCATAGCCAAATAGTCTGTGTCCTGACAACTCAGCAGCTGATGATCTTGGACCACCCGCAGAATGTGAGGCAGGGTATCCGCCCATTGTGTGGCTACAATGGCATCACGAATACGCTTCCTGGCAGCATGCTGCATCTGTTGATTGCCATCTTGCTGGAAGTAGTTGGCCACAACCTGCAGGCAGCTGAATCTTCAGCAAGTGAAACCAGCGACTCTTGGCCTTACCAGCACTAGTGAACAACAAAGCATCTTGCTTCATGAACTTAGCAAGCACATCAATGCCTGTGCTGAGACTGTTGTGACTTCAACATGCTGGGACATGCGTACAGACAAGATGCCATGCAGAAGCAGTGACAAGAGCAGTTGACATGTAAACTCTATATGATCCAGATTGCACGGAAGTTGCTCAGCATACTATGGCTACCTGCAGCTCATGCTCCTCATCTTTGCCTGCCAGATGTTGGCGTGCAACCTCAAGAGCGCCAAGATCCAGGTCGTCAGCTGTCAGCAATGTTTCCAAGCTGTAGTGTACTGATGCAAGGACCCGCTCAGTAAGCTCGCATGCACATTCCTTGCTTACAGCCTGGCAGTGCTGATTATGTGTGACAGCTGGATGATGTTGTGCATAGTAGTCATCCTCATCATCTGGATAGTACTCTCCTGGCCCTACACAGACAGCATATGAGACCATTGATGAAGCTGGCATCTTTCATTTTTGAAAACTGCAGAGCAAAGCAAGCACTGAATGCTTCAAGCAATACAGCTTGAATGTACTGCTAAGGTGTAGTGTGCCACAGTCAAACAGAGCAGGGCAACAAAGGCTTAGAAGTAAAGGAATGCCTTTAACTAGCAGGCAAGTGCAGGCAGATTGCAAACATCATGGTGCACCAAGTATTGTGTACCTTCTGGAGCCAGCAGCTGTTTCACTTGTGCTTTCCAGCTCTGATGTAGGTAGGCATTGAACAGCGCGCTGCCATGCTGTCCAAAGTGCAGCGCAAGCTTGGAACGACCCTGACACAACTCTTCACACTTTTTGCAGACCTCAAATATGTCACGTAGGGGTGCTTGATCGCCAGCCTGTGCAACCTGCTCTAGTTGCGTGACAATGTCAGCAACAGGAGCTAGAAGCATTGCTGCATCTGAGCACAAGACATGATGGTAGAAGACGCAATCGCTTTGGCCACAGCGCGCAGCTATGATCTTATCCTCAACTGCAATGCCCATGTTGTCACATCCTTCCAACAGCTGAAGTACAGTAGCAAGCTGGCTCAGCTGTTGAATTGAGCCGCCATTCAAGTTGTCAGGCAGCTCAAGCCAAGCCAAGGCAGATTGCATGCTGGCAACAGATGTCATGAGCGCTGTGATAGCCAGATCTCCCTGCAGTGTAGGCTTCCTTTCTACCCAACAGGCAGCCTGAAGGTAGCTGTTCAGCAGCTTTGCATCCTTGGCGATGGCAAAGCATCTTTCAAATCCATCCCCCTGTAACACAACGTGCCATATCAGACTGTTTGTTGTTTGATGGTGGTATAGTATGATGCATGTGCAACATGTGGCAGCTCAAAGGCATAGGATTCATGGCTCGTCGTCATGCACAACCTCGTTTGTCGTACTGGATGTTGTTTTGCTAGCTGGTCTGTGTGGTAATATACACTAAGGAATGACAGGAGGTCAAGCTGACCAAGAGCCCTTCTGCGTTAACACATGTTGCAAACAGACATGTTCTTTGGGCAGTCTGTACACATCAATATGGCAGAGATACCCAGGTGAGAACATTATGTTAAGGTACAGTCAGCTGTCATGCTTGCCTGTTGCATTGTGCTGGGTCCAAATGCCAAGAGGCACAGGCACAAGGGACGTGCAAGACATATAGCGTCTGTGTCACTGCTGGATCGCTGGCCCAAGAACCGTTTTATCTGCTTGACACGGCGGTTGAGTCTGCTGCTGAAAGCAGGCATCAAAGCGACAGACAACTGAGTCAGGGCTGGACCACAGAAGTTGCTGATCAGATTCAGGTCTGGTGTGCAGCTTGACAGAGCCTTGAAAAAAGCAAGAGCAAACCCTGCATGACACACAAAGGGTAAAGTCTAAATGCCCCAGCGAAACGCCCTAAAAGCAAAGACATGGTCAGAAAGGCAGTGCAGGGCTGTATAGCTAATTACGCCTCAGCAGACATGCATAGCAAACATGTGGTATGCGGGTGCTCTTGCCTTGGCCTGCAGGAGAGATCTGGCAGCTTTGCAGCTCTTGTGCACATTGCACAGCTGACAAGTACGGCAGTGACTTGAGCAGCAGCTGCTTGCTTGGCAGCATGTCTGCGAGGCGGTCAGCAATCACACTGGCGGCCAGCTCCAGGTCATCAACTGTGTGCATACGCGTTAGAACACGGCTCTTGCAGATGAAGGTGCCTACCCAATTCAGCATCAGCATGATCCGATGCGACACAGAGTGTGGAGCTGAGACAGCTTTCAGGGCACGCCTCCAAGTCCTGCAGCATCAGCACCAACATGAACATCACAACCACAGAATGTTGCTCATGTGTTGACTTTTCACAGCTATAATACACTCCATGACAGCACTAGTATATATATAGTGCAGATATGTGGCATACATGCATATATATGTATGGTGCAGGCATGTGGCATACATGCATATATATATGGTGCAGGCATGTGGCATACATGCATATATATATACATATGCACATGCCTGCACCAGATTGAATGCAAGAAGACTTACCTGTGCACAGTTTCTGCAAAGTTTTTCAGCATGTCCAGCCAACCGGCCTGGTTACACGCATCCTCAAACAGGCTTTGCAGGAAGGGCAGGTGGCCTACAACATAGCCTTTTGGCAGCAACGGGACCTGTCTGGCCACAGATTCCCCATACTCATCAGCCTGTGCTGTCAGGTAGTTCTCTGATCTTGGCAGCTGGATCTGACACTCCACAAGCGCTTTCACCATTGGCGCTGGGAAGGCAAACTCTGCCATCAAAACAGCCTGCAATGCGGCAAATGGAGCTCTGTGTACTGCTATGCTACTTGGGGCAGCCAATGCTGAGGTAGCTGGGCATCAAAGCGACAAAGACAAGTTTTCTGTGCAGTGTACAGTGATCTTATGATATAACAACATTCGATACAGTGGGGCATGCGCTGTAATCCCCAAAGTGCTGGGAACTGTTGTGCACTGGGAAACCCCCTCAACACAACAGCAATGTCATTCAATATCATGACCAATCCAGTATCTTGACCAACATTGTGGACTTGTGCTAGTGTGATGTCTTTACAATGAGCAGTGAAACCCGTAGCTGTGTCAAATTCTTGCAGATCAGCATGGTTTACATACCTCATTTCAGGGTTTCAATGCTCCTGACCCAAAAATGTCAGTACTTCAAGTTTATTGCTGATTAACAATAGAAGCTGCGTTTTCTGTAAAGTGCCATCATTATAACGACATTTTGTCTAGTAGACAAATGCAACTTTGATATCAAAAGTTTACTGTACTACTCTCCAAAATCTTCCACTCTGCAAAATCTTATTTTGCTGGACACTTGTACAGAAGCATACAGTCCATACTCTTTGCAGACTCACCTGACGAAGGATGTCTGCAATAAGTGGGAAGACATCAATCATCTTGCTCAGCACGCCTGCAAGCTTCTCCTGCTGCCAGCTGAGCGTCATGTCTTTCAAATCAGTTAGCAAACTGAGCATCAACTCAGCCATGAGATCTGCATTGTTCGCAGGAACCTCTGCCTGATCCCCTCCAAGAATTTTGAAGAAAGTGGCCACCAACACAGCATAGTGTTGTGGCTTGGTCTTGCGAAGACTCATGTCAAACAAAGGCCGCTTCCCTGTAATGAAAAGGCACTCACACTGAGGCATCAGCACAACTTTGTAGAGGGAATCTGGGGTGAAACACTGTTAGCAAGGCCAGCTGCACCGCTCAAGATGACTTAACAACTCTTGCTTGAATGCAGGACATGTATGACTTCTGAACAAGATCAATCTCTGCCTGTCTTTCATGCACAGGAAAGACATATGTTGCCCATACAAGCATGTAGAGCAGTGCACATACTTGCTGTTGTTAGACAGGCTGGTCTCAGAGCTGGTCTGACCAAGGCTTTCAGCCCTGCTGCAAAGAGCTCTTGACTTGCCAGCATCTCCTGCAGGGCAATCCCTGTACTTTGAGACACTGCGGCCTTGCAT
>JAABUT010004322.1_pt1 | contig 11415 bp, 5 predicted proteins | sample 5559281 | NCBI WGS metagenome assembly JAABUT01 (sample SAMN10711880, study PRJNA513359) | rock metagenome | isolation source: Antarctica rocks | place: Antarctica: Victoria Land, Ricker Hills nord | collected 2016-01-04
CGCGACCGACTCGGCATCCAAAAGCTCACGCTCATCAAGCGGAGGACCCTGCATACGCCCATCGTCCCGACCCCCCGGAATCAGAGGCCACCACGACACGCGTTATTCAGCAGAGTCCTAGCCGACGCCGACGACCACATCATCGATGCGGTCTTCGACCTCAACGCCCGCTCGATGATGACCCTCAACCGTCGCATGGTGGCCGCGTTCCGCTCGCAGGATGGTGGTGGCAACATCATCAACCTCACCTCTCAGGCCGCTCGATCCGGGGCGAGCGCAGGTGCGGGCATCTACGCCGCAACCAAGGGCTACGTGTCGACCTACACTCGGGCGCTCGCCAAAGAGCTTGCTGCCGAGAGTGTTCGGGTCAATGCGATCTCACCCGGCGTCATCGACACCCCGTTCCACGACGGTCAGACCTCCCCCGAGATGCTGACGGCCCTCGCCGGATCCATCCCGATGGGCCGGCTGGGAACCGCCCAGGAGTGCGCGGGCACCGCCCTGTACCTCGCTAGCGATGAACTCAGCGGCTACGTGACGGGACAGGTCATCGAGGTCAACGGTGGGCTGATCATGCCGTGACACCCGGGTCTCGTGGCGCACGTCCCTCACCTCGGTCCCACCTCACTCAACGGAGAGCAGAGATGACAACCGCAGCACCCGCCAACGCACCAAACCTGGGGATCCTCCGCCGCAGGGCCGTCATCGCCGCAGGGTTCGGCAACGTCGTCGAGTGGTTCGACTTCGTCGCCTACGGACTGCTGGCGTCGACCATCGCCGCACACTTCTTCACCGGTTCGGGTGACACGGGGGGTGCCGCACCGCTGTTGTTGACCTTCGCCACGTTCGGCGTCGGGTTCCTCGCCCGCCCGGTCGGCGGACTGGTCATCGGTCTCTACGGCGACCGGCGGGGTCGCAAGCCGGCCTTGATCCTGTCCATCTCGCTGATGGGTGTCTCGACCGCAGCGATCGCAGTCATCCCCGATTACGATGTGATCGGGATCGCCGCGCCGCTGTTGCTGGTGCTGGCTCGGCTCATCCAGGGCTTCGCGGCCGGCGGCGAGTGGGGAGGGGCGGCATCGTTCCTGGTCGAGTGGGCGCCGCGGGACCGCAGGGGGTTGTTTGGCAGCTTCCACATCACCACCATCTTCGTCGGGACCGTGCTCGGGTCGGCCCTCGTGGCCGCGATGAACTCAGCGTTCGGTGACCCGTTCATGAGCGACTGGGGCTTCCGGATCCCGTTCCTCATAGGCGGCCTCATCGCACTGATCGCGCTACCGTTCCGGGCCCGCGCCGCGGAGACCCCCGTGTTCACCGAGGAGCACCCGAACGGCGAGTCCCGCACCGAGTCGGTTGAACAGGTCGGCCCGGTCACCGAGGCACCCACCAGCCCGGTCGTCACCCTCGCCGGTCGCCAGCTGGCGATCAAGCTGGTGCACACCTTCTTCCTCGTCGGGATGCAGTCGGCCGCCGTGTACACCTTCACCTCCTACTTCCCGAACTTCCTCATCAAGTACGTCACGGTGAACGGTGGGAAGGTCGGTGCCGGCCAGGCGCTGTGGTCGAACACGGTCGCGAGCCTCGTGGTCATCGCGGTCGTCATCTCCTCGGGTCGGCTGTCCGACCGGATCGGTCGCAAGCCAGGGATGATCGCCAGCTGCCTGCTGGTCCTCGTGCTCACTTACCCGCTGCTGCAGGTGCTGCTGAATACCGACTCACTGCTCGTCGTCTTCGTCATCCAGGCGACGCTCGCAGGTTCTGCGGCGCTGTTCCTGGGCAGCATGCCCGCCGTCCTCGTGGAGCTCTTCCCGCGCCGCATCCGGGTGGCCGGACTCAGCTCGGCCTACAACCTCGCCTCCGCGGTGTTCGGTGGCTTCGCGCCGCTGATCGCCACCGCGCTGATCACCGCGACCGGAGCACCCGCCTCCGCGGGATTTTGGGTGATCTTCGCCGCGCTGCTGTCCACCGTGGCAGTCCTGGTGCTGAAGGAGACGAGGGGAGTTGAGATCTGAGCCCGGCCCGGCAGGGAGCATCACCTCCGCCACCCCACGACCGCTTCCTGCGGGGCACATCAAGGAGACGCCGATGAGCGTTGACATGACGACCTTCCAGCAGGACCGCGCTGCCGTCGTGATGGGGGTGGGTGTCCCCGCGCGGGATCGGCCGGGTCGTGGCACGCCACCTGGCGGAGGAGGGCTGGTCCCCCGCCCGGTGGAAGTCAGCGCGGCCGGAGCGGACGAGATCACCTTGGAGCTGCTCGCCCACGGTGCTCGGGCCGAGGGCGCCGTCACCGACATCAGCTCCGCGGAGTCCATCGCGGCCGCGTTCGCACACTTCGACCGGTTTTGCCACAAACGGTGCCGTTACCACTGCAGGTGCGTCTTTGTGGGAGCCGGAAGGACGCACGCTCACGGCAGCGGCCGGGCGCCCTCCAAGCGTGTCGGCCGTCGCCCGCTGTTCGGCGTGACAGGGCGCCTGTGAGCGTGTCACGGAACGCGCGACTCTCGGCATGTCAGGACGTTCTCGGACTTACGGGGATCAGGGGGCCTAGCGGCTCGGTGAACTGTTGTGCCCGGGCCTATCGCGGGTGACCGGAGGGGCGGGACGCCGGGGCGGCTGTGGGACGGCGAGGGGACTGACGGAATGGGTGCGATGGTCGTGGTTGTCTGAGTGTGGGTGGCGCAATTCTTGGGGTTCCGGATTGAGGTCGGCCAATAGTCGCGACTGGAGGTCGAGGCTGGGGTTGCCCGGGTCGAGGCGGCCCTGCGCCAACACGTCGCTGAGCAGGGTCGGTAGGTCGTGGCCGCCGCGTGAGGCCTCGGCGAACGCGTCAGCCAGCGGGGGCCAGGTGGCAGCGGAGACCAGGCGCGGGTCGACCTGCCGGGCCAGCGGCGCCCACCGCTGCGTGTTCGGCAGCTGGTCTTGGGCGGCGATCCGGTCGTGCAGGGTGCGGACCTCATGGATCCGGGCCTCGGCGGCGCCGTGGCGGTCGGTGTCCCACCGGTTGGCGTGGCCGACGAGCTCGGTGAGGGCGACGTCGACCGGGAGGTGTAGGCGGCGGGCCACGGTCGTCATTCGGGTCCGCCAGTGCGCGGGCCGGGCCGCAGCGACCACGGCTGCCGCCGCTGGCAGGGCGTCGGCGGGGGGCAGGTGGTTGAGCCGCTCGTCCACGAGGACTTCGGCGAGGGGCCGTGCGGCCGTGGTGAGCCGCCCGGCGAGGGCGGCCGGACCATCCTGCCGCAGCAGGCTGGCCGGGTCGTGCCCGGCGGGGAAGGCGACGTGGCGGGGGTCGGCGCCCCGGGCGGCCAGGATCCAGTAGTCCCGCTCTGCGGCGGCCTGCCCAGCCCGGTCCGCGTCGGTGGCCACGATCGGGTTTGTTCCTGTGCCGCCCGTGCCGTTGGAGTGGCGGGTCAGCTGGTCGGCTTGAGTGTCGGTCAGGGCGGTGCCCAGCGGGGCGACGCCGACGTGGTCGGGGCTGGCCAGGGTCACGGCGATCGCGTCGAGTGGCCCTTCGACGATAACGGGGGTGGCGCCGTCGGCGAGCCGGTCGGCGTGTTCGGCGAGCCCGTATAGCTGGTCACCCTTGGCGAACAGGACCGTCTCGCCGGTGTTGAGGTACTTCGGGCCGGCCTTGGCTGCGTCGTCAATGCCCGGCTCTAGCGCGTCGTAGTGGGGGTTGCGCCGGCCGACGAACCCGACCACCTGCAGCGCCGGGTCTCCGCCTCTGTCTTCATGTCGAGGGTGGCCGGCGCGGCCGGGGTCGGTGGCGTGGATGGGCAGGAGGAGCCGGTCCCGGAAGGTGTCGATGAGCCGCCCGGTGGAGGCCTGCTTGGCGAGGCCGGAGGCCAGCAGTTCCTCGTCGGTGGCGCCGTGCCGACGCAGATGGTCGCTCAGCGCGGTCCAGGTGTGCGGGGCGTACCCGGGCCGAGTGCAGGGGTCGCCGGTCAGGTCGATGCCGCCGAGCCGGTCCGTGAGGTAGGTCTGGGCCCAGGAGCCGCGGTACGCGGCCTGGTAGAAGAGCGTGGCCTGTTCGTTGAGGGCGGCGATCCGCTCCGGGGTGACGGGCGCGAACTCGGCGTCGGCGATCCGGGCCAGCGCCCGCTCCTGCTGCTGCTCGCTGGGTTCCCACACGAACCCGGCGCGGCGGCTGGTGGCCCAGTACAGCTCCTCGTCGATCTCGGCCTCGGTGAGAGCGACCAGGTCAGCGGGGATGGTCTCCTCGTCGAGCGGGGCCAGCGGGCCGGTGCGCCAGTCATCGGGGTCGGAGTAGTCCAACGGCGGCTCGGCCAGATTGTCCGGGACGACACCCGGATCGGTCCCAGTGTTGTTCTCGGCTTGGGTCCGGGTTTCCTTCTGGGTGTGGAGGGTGGTGGCCATGTGCAGGTCCTCCGGTGGTGCGGTGTCGGCGTCGTACGGGTCGTCGGGGTAGGCGTCGCCAGCCGGGAAGTCGGGGTGGCCGGGGTAGTCGGAGTAGTCGGGATCGGTCGGGTCGAAGGGAGCCGGGTCGGTCAGGACCGTGGCCCGGTAGATCAGCGCGTCGGCCAGGGCGTGCCTGGGCACGGGTTCGCCGTCCGGGCCGAGCGGGTGCCGGAACAGGTCGCTATAGGGGATGCCGTGCTCGCTGGCCCGGGTGAGGGCGGTGATGACGGCCGGCCAGCGCGGGTCCTGCATCAGCTGGGCTGTCGCGCCGACATGGTCGGCGACCTCGAGTGCGGCGGTCAGCTGCGGCAGCCACACCGGCTGTAGTGGGTCCGGAGGGCCGGCGCTGGGGTCGGGGGTCAGCACGGCGGGGGAGACGTGCCGGGCGATCCGCCACCAGAGGGCAGCGGCCTGGTACTCGTCAGGCAGTTGCGCTTCGGCGGCGGCCTGGCGCAGCAGGGTGGGGGCGTCTGCGCCGGCGCGGGACAGGGCGGCCAGGTTCTCGGCCAGCACGGGCCAGTGCGGGTCGGCGCCGGGAGTGAGGCCGACCTGTTCGGCCAGCGGGGTCCAGGCGGTGCGGTAGCTGGTGTCGATCGCGGCGTTGACCCGCTGGTTGAGGGCGACCTGGGCGCGCCGGTCGGCGGCGGCCGGCTGCCGCGGCCCGGTCGCGCGAGTGTCCTCGTCGGCGACGCCGTGGGCGGCCCGGAACACAAGCAGGTCGGCCAGCAGGTTTTGGTGTTGCGGGTCGAGCAGCTGCCGCGCCCACCCCGGCGCGGTCGCCGGGGTCAGCTCGCAGGCCTGTCGGCGGACCTGGGCGGTGGCCTGGTCGACCAGCTGCTCCCGGGCGGCCAGGTGCGTGCCCCACTGGCCGTCGGCGCGGAGGCGTTCGGGGATGCGGGGCAGCCATGGCGCCGGCCCTTCGGTGGTGGTGCGGGTGTGGGTGGGGTCCAGGCGCCAGTCCAGGACGGCGGCGACGTCGGCGGCGGTGTCGATCTCCCGTTCGCGTAGCGCCGTCGTGAACGCCTCGACCGGGTTGTGACCTTCGGCGGCGAGCAGGGCCAAATGGCCGCGCAGGGTTGGCCAGGCGGGGGACTCGAGGATGCCGGGGGCCAGGTCCTGGACGTGGACCTCGAAGGCGGCCATGGGGCCGGGCCCGAGGATGTCGGCGGCGGCGGTGTGCAGGCTGTCGAGGTACCTGGCGGTGGCCTGGGTGAGCGCGGCCCTGGGGTTGTCGACCCGCGCCGCGGCGGTGGTGGCGGAGGGCTGCGCCTCGTCTCTGGCGAGGATGTCTTCGAGGAGGTTGAGCGCGGTTTGGGGGTGGGTGGCGGCCGGGGTGATGACGGAGTGCTCGTCGCCGTCCATGGCGGCGTTGAGGTACAGGTGGTTGGCCTCGCGGCCGCGGGTGAGGGCGACGTACAGCTGCTGCCGCGACTCGGCGCCGGCGGTGACCGTGTGCGAGGTGTCGGCGGTGACGCCTTGGGCGCCGTGCACCGTGGTGGCGTAGCCGAGCTGGACATGCTTCTCGACGTAGTCGGCGGGCAGGCGCAGGTGCCGGCCGGTGCGCAGGTGGACCACGTCCAGGGTGCCCTTGAGGTCACCCCTGGTGTGGGCGGTGGTGACCGTCCACCGGTCGCCGTTCTTGACGAAGTCGGTCGCTGTGGTGCGCAGGGTTCGGTCGTTGCGGCGGGTGATGACCGCGTCCCCGGCGGACGCGGCGGACTCGTCGACCAGCTCGACCTGCTCGACCTGCTGCGGTGACGCGGCGATCACGGCCGGACTGGCCTGGTCCTGCTCGAGGCCGTTAAGTCGGTCGGTGCGGGCGCGGACGTTCAGGTCGGTGGCCAGCTCCCGGGTGGGGGCGAGCATGATCGAGTCGAGCCCGTTGGCGCGGTCGGTGGTCCAGGCGGTGTAGGCCTGATCGGTGACGGTGGTCAGGTCGCCGACGTGGACGCGGTCGTTGTCGATGTAGAACCCGAGGCCGGTGGTGTCGCCGGTGCGGATGGCCAGGCCGGCGGCGGCTTCGGCCTGGTCGCGGAACCGGACCAGCTCGGTGAGGGTGACCGCGCCGACCGAGGCTTGGATGTCGCGCAGGACGCCGCCGGCGGCGACCGCGGCCAGCTGCCGGTCGTCGCCGACCAGCCGGACGCTGGCACCACGCTCGAGCGCGAACCGGGTCACCGTGGCGAGGTCGCCGGTGGCGGCCATGCCGGCCTCGTCGACGACGATCAGGGTGTTGGCGTCGACCGCTTTCGCCCACGCCGGTAGCGGCGAGACCGGTTGGTGCTGCAGGTGCCAGACGAGCTTGGCGAGGGTGTCGGCGTGGGTGCCGGTCTCCTCCCGCAGCACCCCGGCGGCGACCGCGGACGGCGCCAGACCCAGGACGGTCCCGCCGCCTTCAACGCCGCGGGTCCAGGCGGCGGTGAGCGCGGACATGGCGGTGGTCTTCCCGGACCCGGCGGGGGCGATCGCCAGCTGCACCCGGGCGCCGGAGGTGGCCATCTGGCGGACCAGGTGAGCCTGCGCGGTGTTCAGGTTGAGCCCGTTGGCGACCGACTCCAGCAACGCCAGGTCGACATCGCCGTGCGACACCACGCGGCCGTCGCGCAGCTGGGCGGTGTCGACGAGGAACTTCTCGTCGGCCAGCACCCTGGCCGAGGTGTACAGCTGGGAGCCGGCGACGTCGTACACGCTGGACCCGTCCCGGCGGCGCAGCTGCTCGGGGGAGCCGAGGGCGGCGTGCACCGGGTCAGGCCGGCCCAGCGGCACCGACTGGGACGGGTGCAGCACCCGGGTCACGACCTGGTCGACCAGCGCGTCGACGTCCACCCCAGCCGGGGCTGTGGCACGTACCTGCCGTTCGACCTCGGAGCGCACATGCCACACCTGCCAGGTAGACCGGCCCGCCTCGACCGCTCCTCGGACCCGGGTGCTCAGGTCGGTGACCAGGTCGTCCGCGACCGCACGGTGGTCTACCGGTTGGCTGCCGTCACGGTTGAGGTGCCGCGCCTTACGGCGGCTGGCGGCGGCCGGGACGACGTCCCGGACGAGCTGGTCGACGCGGTCGGGGGAGCCGAGCAGCTGCGTTGCTTCGGCGCGCCAGGTGGCCCGCTGCTGGGCTTCGGAGCGTGGTTCGTGTTTGGCGTCGCGGGTCTCCAGGGTGGCCTGCTGGGCCAGCTTGAGCGCCTCCACCGGGGTGGGTGGCCGGCCGTGCTCGGCCTGGAACGCGGCGGCCAGCGCGGCCCGGCGCACGTCGATCCGGGCCCGCCGCTTCGACCAGACCTGCCCCAGCTCCTCGGGGACCCCGGTCACCTCCCGGACCATCCGCCTGCCCGCGGCGGCCGCCGCGTCGGTGTCCGAGCGAGGCTGGAAGGTCAGGCCGAGCCGGCGGTGCAGCTCGGCCTCGATGCGGGTGTTGTACCGCTCGGAGGCGGTCACGGTGGCTTTGAACAGCACCCGGGCGTCCAGGGCCAGCCACCGGCCTGGGGTGCCGTCCGGACCCAGGACGCGGACCTTGGAGGACACAGCGACGTGGGTGTGCAGGTCTGGGTCGCCGGCGCGGGAGTCGCGGTGGTCGAACGCCGCAGCCAGCAGGCCAGTGGTGTCCAGCTGCTGCACCCCAGCCTTGCCGCCGCGGGTGTAGGTGGCTTCCCGCTCCAGCCAGCCCAGGACGTCGTCGACGGCCGCGTGGTGCGCTGCGGTGATCTGTTCGGCGACGTGTCGAGGCGCGATCGCCCACAGCGCCGACACCGACTTGACCGGCGTGAACGTCAGGTCGAAGCCGGCGATCGCGCTGGTCGTCGAGCGGGAGTTGCGGGCGATGAACGAGGACAGTTCACGGGGGTCCTTCGGGCCCCGGCCGTAGCCGGCGGTGAACATCTCGCGCCCGACGTCGGTGCGGATCCGGGCCCGCTCCGCGGCCGCCAGCACCGTGTCCCTCGGTGCGCCGTTGGCGACGTTCACCTCCGCGGCCCGGCGCGCCACGGCGATCTGGAAGGCGGGAGTGTCCTCCGGTCGCGGGAACGGCCTGCCCAGCTCGACCGCTGCAGCCTTCTCCTTCCCAGAGACAGCGGCGGTGCCTCGCGCCCGAGGGAGGTCGGCCATGACCTGGTCCGCGTTGGGGTGCCGCCCCTCCGCGAACAGCGACGCCATCTGGTCCGCGGTCACCTCCTGGCCCACCGCCATGTCGACGTCGGCCAACGCGGACCCGGTCCACCGGCCGGGAACCTCCCCGCGCTGGCTGTAGTAGTCGGCCAGCCCGGTGTGCTGCTTGTCGGTCGCATCCAGGGCAGCAACCTGCCGGGTCAGGTACGCATACCCGTCCCCGGCGGTCAGCTTGTGGATCGACATCACGACCCCCTAAGCACCGACCCCCCCAAAAAGTGGACATGGTTTTTCCAACTTTTTCTTCGAATTTATGTTCGAACACCCCGCGACGGGGAGGGGGTAACGTTGCACGCTGATAGATCCCGTTCAACGGGATTCGGGGGGTAACGTGCCGAGGGTGCAAGAGGTGTGCGGGTTATGGCGCTCGACTGAGCGAGTCACAGGCAGGTAACGGTGAGGGTCCGCACGTCGGAGTGCGGACGGCGGGTGGGTCGGAGTGCGGACGGCGGTCGGCGCGGGTGGGGAGGATGGTCCGGGTCGTACTGGTGATGACCGGCTGGCTGTCGCTCACGGTCGCTGGCGGTCGTGAGCCAAGCCAGAACTGGCGGGAACTCGTCACGAAAACGATGTCCACTTTTGGGGGGGTCGGTGCTTAGGGGGTCAGCGGCGCGTCGACGCCGGGACAAGCCGGGCACCGGCTGATAAGGAGACACCGATGGCAAGCAGGACGAACAGGGCGCACGACGCGAGGGCGCGGGCGCGTGAGGCGCGGGCGGTGATGCTGGCCGAACGTCAGGCCCAGGACGAGCGGATCGAGGACGCGATGGCGGCGGCGCTGCTGGCGATCGAGGACCGCGCCGCCGCCATCGCGCAGGTCGAGCAGCAGGAGCGGACCCTGGCCGCCGCGGTGCAGCGGCTGAGCCTTGAGAGCGTGCCCGTCCGCGACATCATGACCATGACTGGGCTGGGCGAGAAGTACGTGACCCGGCTGCTGCGGATGCAGCGGGGTGCTGCCGCCGACACCGACACCACCGACACCGAGCTGACCCCCGACGACGCCGTCGCCGCTGGGGTGGGGGGGCGGGTGGAGGTCGGGGTGGGGGCTGATCGTGCCGCTGGCTGACGCACCGATGCGCGTCCTTGGGCACGCGCTACACGACCCGGCCGTCGTAGCGCGGTACCAGGCCAAGGTGCTCGAGGTCCCCGGTTCGGGCTGCCTGTGGTGGCACGGGGCGGTGTCCGGCCGGGGCCACGGTCGCCAGCATACGTCGGCGCTGTCCCGTCCGACCACGGCGGCTCGGGGGAGGGGGGCGGTGGGGTCCGGGACCTGTGCGTCATCGCGCACCGGTTCGGCTACGCCCTGGTCTCCGGGGCGACGGCGTTGAACTCGGTGCCGGTGCTGGGTCACGGGTGTGACAACCCGCTGTGCCAGCGCATCGGCGCTGAGCACGTCCACCCGTCCTCGCACGCAGCGAACCGCCGCGCGTTCCTGGCGCGGCGGTCGCTGGCCGGTAGCCCGCTGGGCGACCCGCGTGGTGCTCGTGGCCGGTCGCGTGAACTGCGGGACATGACCCGGGCGGACCCGGCAGCCGTAGCAGCCGACCAGGCTCGGCTGCTACGGCTGGGCTTGCAGTTGCCGCTCTTCGACGTACCGGTGCTAACGGCGGACGGTGGGTGACCAGGGGGTCGGCCGACCGTTCGCCGGGGATCACATCGCCCTGGGGCGCATCCCCTCAGTGACCACCCGGTCCAGCAGCGCGGCGAGGTAGTAGGCCGGGTCGGCGGCGCGGGCCCGGTCGAGGGCGACGCGGGCGACCGCGCCGTTGCCCTGGTTCCACGCGGTGTGGCCCAGCACGGTCAGGACCGGGACGGCGTAGGGGTCGGGTAGGCACCCGGCCACCTGAATGAGCCGGTCCAGGAGGTGCGCCGCCGTGGCGGGATCAGCTTGCCCCCGCGGGCTGTCCCACCACGGCAACGGTAGGTGCTCTCGTAGGCCGGCCAACGCGACCGGGTGCATCTCGTGGGCGGGCAGGACACCCGGTGTCAACCAGCCGGCCAGGGCGTCCCGCAGAGCCGGGGTACCCCCGGCGTGCAATGAGACCGCTGCCAGCGCCACCGTCGCGTCGGGGAACCCGGCCAGGTCGGCACGGTCCAGCAGCAGCCGCCCCCACACGGCGGCTCCCCGCTCCACGGTGACCTCGCCGTGAACACGGTCCAGGCGGGCGCATTCCCGGCCAACCGCGTCCGCGCGTGCACCCGCCGCGCACCGCCCCTCCAGCACGGACCGGGACGCGACCGGGGCTGACCCAGCCACGACCGCGAACTCCAACGACGCCGCCGCGTCAGGTCCGGGGACCACGGTCCAGTCATGCCGGTCGGGGCTGTCAAGGGACTGCCACCGACCCTCGACCACGACCAGCCGGCCCCGCACCTGGACGCCGACCTCGCTCAGGGCACCGCTGAGCACCTCGACGGCCACCGTGCCCTCATCCACGGGCGTGCCGTAGGCGATCACGACGGCCGCGTCAGGGTCCTCACGGGCCAGAGCGGGTAGCAACGCGTCGGCGGCCGCGTCGGCCTGACCTTCGGCGGGCAGGTCCATCCGGGCGACCAGCCCCACCCGGGCACCCTTGCCGTGGCTGGTCAGGCACACCAACACCAGCGACTGCGACGGATGGAACCCCAGCAGATGGGGGACCACCGACAACACGTCGACGGGTGACGACAGACAGATCACTGCTGCGGACATCGTTCCTCGTCCTCTCAGCCCTGATCCGTAAGTTGGTGGGTGGCCCGGGAGGGTCGGATGTGGCTGAGCCTTGATCGCCCTTGGTGGCTCCGGTGGATTGGCCGTCCGACCCTCCGGGGCGCCCTGGCTGCTGATTGAGATGT
>JAABUT010004323.1_pt1 | contig 11413 bp, 10 predicted proteins | sample 5559281 | NCBI WGS metagenome assembly JAABUT01 (sample SAMN10711880, study PRJNA513359) | rock metagenome | isolation source: Antarctica rocks | place: Antarctica: Victoria Land, Ricker Hills nord | collected 2016-01-04
GCTGCGTCGCGCCCGTCAACGCCACCGAGTCGCCGTCACAACTCAAACCGGCGTTGATCCACAACACGTGGACTAGTGTGTCCTCGGCCGCAACGGCCTCAGCGGAGAGCATGAGATGTGCCTCCCATCAGGGCCTGCGCACTAAGGCCCTTTTCCCGTCGTAGACGGCCAGCGGTGCCGGTCTGTGCGACGTGAGGTATGTCCTATTCCCAGCGGCCCACAAGTGTCAAGCAACTGCGCTGATATCCCGAAGTCAGACCGCCGCGAGATCAGCGCGCAAGGAAGCCTCTCGCGCTGCAAGGGCAATCTCGGCTGGGCATGCCGCTGCGGCGACGAAGCCCTGAGGTGTCGCCGCCGCAGCGGATCACGCGCGTCGCCGCGCGTTCGGAGCTGCCGGGACGCTCGATCCGCGACTCGGCACGACCACCGCTCAGCGGCCGCCCTGCTCCCCCCTCGGGGTGCCTGGGACATGGGAACCGAGCTCCACGCCGTCCTCGGCCGACGATCCGTCCGGCATAAGGGCAGCCGGCTGCTCGTCCTGGGGGGACCCGGTTCGGCCACCCGGCGTGTCGGACGGGCTCGGCGCCTTGAACTGGTCGTCGTCGACCGGCCCTGTGGCCCCGCCGACGCGGGCACCTTCGCGGTGGGTCCCGCCCTCCTGGTCGGGCTCGGCGCTGGCCTTGCGGTCCTCGTACGGCGGGACGGGCCCGCCGGGCTGCTGCTCACCGCCGGGTGGTGTCGCGTCCTTCGTGGGGCTGTCGTCCTCGCCTGCTGCGCTCATCGCTACCTCCTGGGGTGGTGCACGGGGTCGGTCAGCCGCCCTAGTCGCCGGGCATGGCGTCCATGTCGTCCTGCTTGGTGCCTGTGTCGTTGACGCTGGTCGAGTCCCCGGCGTGGGGGTCGCCGGCGGGCCGGTCCACCTTGCCTGCCCCCGGGGGGCCGCCCTCGTCCCGTGAGCCCGGCGCCCCGCGCTCGGACTGCGGCTCCTCCTGCACGTGCGGGCTCTGGTCGCTCTCTGTCATGGCCTTCCTTCCCTGGTCCGTGCCGAAGCAGACAGGCCACCTTTGACCGCGTGCAGGGCAGGGGGACCTGCCTGCTGTCAGGGCCGACGCGCAGACGCCCCGCCGCGTCGTAGACGGCCAGCGGTGCCGGTCTGTGCGACGCAGGTGTTGTCCTATTCCCCAGAAGGCGCAAGTGTCAAGCAATAACGCTGATACCGTAACTGTTCAGGTCGAGACGGCTTGGTGACGGTCACGGACTCGCGCTGGATGGGATCCATGTGTTTCCGGTGAACAGGTCGTGGAGTACGTCCATGGCGCTCTGCTCGTGTTTGCGGGCGGTGCTGAGGTAGGACCGGACGTTGAGGAAGGCGTGGGCGCCGTTCTCGGAGCGCCAGCCGCCGCTGATCTTGTGTTGCAGCTTGCCCATCCGAACGTCGCGTTCGGCTTGGTTGTCGAACGGGACGCGGAAGTCGGTCGCGAACCGCAGGACGTCCTCCCGATGGGTGGTGAGCCGGACGAGTAGGGACCCGGCCTGGCCCAGGGCGGGGCGGCCGCGTTTGCCGGTCCGTGGTGGTGACGGGTTGAGGTTCATTCCTTCCGCGATCAGAGCGTCGTAGCGCCGGCCGAACGCTGCGATGCGGCGCCGCGAAAGGGTGGTGGCTCCGGTGTCCTTCGCGGTCTGGACCGCGACGTGGAGTTCGACGAGCAGCTCAGCGAGCTGAGCCGGCCAATGCTGCCCGGTGAGCTCACCGATGCCGGCGAGTTCCCGCAGGTGGTGGGCGTTGCAGAGTCCGTGGCTGGCCTGGTCGTACTGCCGATAGACGACCAGACCGTCGTGGACAGCTACTCCGGTGAAGCTCGGCAGGACCCCGGCGCTGTCCATCGCGACCCGACCGCGCTTGGTGTTGAGGTGGAACAGCGTCCAGGTGCTGGTGCAGGCGAGGTACTACTCCGCGCTGCGGTCCTACCTCGACGGCATCGCGCACGTCAAGGCCCTGCTCGACGTCGAGCCGGCGGTCGTCGTCCACGACCTGCACCCGGACTACCCCTCGACGCGCTACGCCCTGGACACCTACCGGATGTCGAGCTGGTCGGTGTGCAGCACCACCACGCGCACATCGCCTCCTGCCTGCGGACAATGCGATGGCCGGGCCGGTCATCGCCGTGGCCTTCGACGGCGTCGGACTCGGCACCGACGGCACGGCCTGGGGCGGCGAGTTCCTGATCGCCGATCTTGCGGGCTTCGTCCGCGCCGCCCACCTGAGCGAGGTCGCGATGCGCGGGAGGGGACGCTGCGGCCCGCCAGCCGTGGCGGATGGCCGCCGCTCACCTCGACGCAGCGTACGAGGCAGCGCCGCCGGAGCTGGCGGTCGTGGCTCGGCACGGCCGGCGTTGGGAGCAGGTCCTGACCGTCGCGCGAGCCGGCGTCAATGCCCCGCTGACCTCCAGCGCCGGACGGCTGTTCGATGCCGTCTCCTCGATGCTGGGCATCCGCGACGTCGTCACCTACGAGGGCCAGGCCGCCATCGAGCTCGAGCACGCCGCGGACCCGACCGAGACCGGCAGCTACCGCGTCCCAGTCAGCGACGAACCCCTCGCCAGGGTTCAGGTGTCTTCCCTGATCCGCGGCGTCGCCGAGGATCTGCTCCGCGGTACCCCCGTGCCGGTGATCGCGGCACGCTTCCACAATGCCCTCGCCGGCATCGTGCTGGAGGTCTGCCGCCAGCTTCGCGAGCTGCACGGTCTGTCCACCGTGGCCCTGTCAGGAGGGGTCTTCCAGAACGGGCTTCTCCTGCGCCGCTGCCTGGACGGCCTGGAGGCCGACGGCTTCGCGGTCCTGACCCACCGACAGGTCCCTGCGAACGACGGCGGCATCAGCCTCGGCCAAGCCGCGGTGGCCACAGCGCTGCTGCGCGAACGCTGAGCCTTTAGGAGGCGAGCGCCATGCGCGTCGCCTGCCAAAGCACGTGGTACAGCGTGGTCTGGACCTCCTGCACGCGATGCACCGAGGAGGACGGGACGGCGAACATGTAGTCCAGCGAGGCGAGATCGGCCATGCGGCCGCCGCCGTACCCGGCCATCCCGACGGTGACGAGCCCGACCCGGTGCGCCTGCTCGATCGCCGCCAGCACGTTCGCGGACCCGCCACTGGTCGACAGGGCGACCGCGATGTCGCCCGGGCGGCCGAAGGCCTTCACCTGACGCGCGAAGACGACGTCGAAGCTGACGTCGTTCGCCAGCGCGGTGAGGACCGCGACGTCGCTGGTGAGGCACAGGGCCGGGAGGGGCTCGGCCGCCGCCGGTGGGTCGAGGAAGGTGTGGACGACGTCTTGTGCATCCGTGCTGCTGCCGCCGTTGCCGAAGGCGAGCAGGGTGCCGCCCACAGCGAAGGACTCGGCGAGCTGCGTGGCACAGGCGGCGAGCGCCGGCCCCTGCGCCAGGCCCACCTGCCGTCGCAGCTCGACGATCTCGACCACCTTCTGCCGGGCCGACTCCGCCGCGGCCTCCAGCACCGGGCGACGCGCGCTGCCGCCGCCGTACAGGAAGGGGTAGAGCTGCTCGACCCCGTCGACCGGCTGCGCGCTGGACGCCTCCGGGGAGTCGAAGAAGACGTGCACGAGCTCCCACAGCAGGTGGTACGCCGTGACGTGACCCTCCTTCACGACCAGGGGGTCCTCGGAGCGGACGACCAGGCAGTGGTCGGCCTCGTGGTCGGCGAGCACGTCGCCACCGTCCCCGCCCACCAGGGCCACGGTGAGCATCCCCGCGTCGCGGGCGGCCCGTAGGCCCGCTCTGACGTTGCGACAGCTTCCGTCGACGGACAGCCCCAGCGCGATGTCGTCCGGTCGCCCCAGCACCTCCACCTGATGGGCGTAGACGCCGTCCAGGCCGCGGCGCGCGGCGACACCCATCAGCGTGGCCGCGTCGCTCACCAGGGACAGGGCGGGCAGCGCGCGTTTGCCGACGATGACCGGGTGGACGAACTCCACCGCGACGTGCTGGGCGTCGGTGGCCCCCGCGCCGTTGCCGAACACCAGCAGGCGCCCACCCCGGTTGAAGCGTTCGGCCATGTCACGGCAGGCCTCTGCCAGGGGCACCGCGTCGGCGGCCAGGCCCAGCACCGGAGCCTGCCTGCTGGCAAAGGCCTCCGCCACCAGGGCATCGAGGGTGTGCTGAACGACAGTCACGGCGCCTCCTTTGGGGTAAGGGTCTACCGAGGGACGACGCTACGCCCATTGGGCCGGTCCGCCGTGCGACGACCTGGGGGCCGGGTGGCTACACCGCCGTGAGCTGCCGCGTGGGCAGGCCGGGTTCGCTGCCGGCAGGGGCGACCGCGGACGGCTCGACCCGCAGGAGCTTCGCCAGTGCGCCGGGGAGCCACCAGTTCCACCGGCCCAGCAGGCTGACCAGCGCCGGCACGAGCAGCGCCCGTACCAGCGTGGCGTCGATGAGGATGCCGACGCCGAGCGCCGTACCCAGCACCTTGATGTCGGTGCCGGGTGAGGACGCCAGCGCGGCGAAGGAGAAGAACAGGATCAGGGCTGCCGACGTGACCAGGCGCCCGGTGCGGCCCAGACCCGTGACGACGGCTTGTGCGGTGGAGCCGGTGGTGTCGTACTCCTCGCGCATGCGCGCCAGGATGAACACCTCGTAGTCCATCGACAGCCCGAACAGGAACGCGAAGATGATCACCGGCAGCCAGAAGGTGATCGCACCGGTCGGTGAGACCCCGAACAAGGCGTTCGCGCCGTGCCCGTGCTGCCAGAAGAACACCACCGCGCCGAAGACCGCGGCGAGCGAGACCAGGTTGAGCAGGACCGCCTTGATGGGCAGCAGCACCGAGCGGAACGTCCGCACCAGCAGCACGAACGTGATCACGGCGATCAGGGCCAGGACGTACGGGAAGTTGTCGTAGACGGCGCGGAAGTAGTCCTGGACGATCGCACCGGTGCCCGCGACACCCACCTTCGCGTCGGTCGCCTTCTGCACGGCGCTGCGTACGCCGTCGACGACCTGGTTGCTCGCGCTGCCGACGGTCTCCCGGACGGGCAGGACGTCCACGACCGCCTGGCCGTTCCTGCTGCCGCCCACCGCGGCGGTACGCACCCCCGGCACGGTCCGGGCGGCATGCACCGCGGCCGCGGACTGTCCCTGCGGTACCAGGACCGCGATCGGGGTGAGGACCCCGTTGCCGACGCCGCCGGCCTTCAACTGCTGCAGGACGTCGTACGCCGGTCCGCTGCGGGCCAGCGAGCCGGTACAAGGCCCAGTACTCCCGAACGTGTCGCCGGCCGCAAACCGGAATGATCTTCGAGGCTAGATATGACTCGACTGGTTGGGCGGGGCTACGGTCGCCGATTTCAAAAGTTGAGGTTCGGCTTTCACCTCTCAGTCGCCGGCCGATTCGCCCGCCGGCGGCGGCGGTGTTGGTGATCAGTCCCGGTGCAAGGCGCTTAGCGGGAACTCAACGGTGGCGTCGACGTCATACTGGGTCCAATTATCGACGGGCCGGATGCGTGGCTGTCGTGCCGGGGCAGCGGCGAAGAAGACCGCGCCGTAGTCGAGGAGCAGATATCCGTTCAGGAACTCGGGTGTCGCCGTGGTCGTGAATCGCAAGTTTGGAGCGGCTTTGGGCTGGGACCAGGCGTGGTGTGTCGAGCTGAGGCATTCCATCTCGCGCCCGGTGTCGGCAACGTCCGCGCATTGGTTGGCGACCGGCAGTGTGTTGCCTCCCAGGGCCAGGTGGGCAGCTCGAGAACGCGCCTCAGCGTCGTCGTAGTCGCGGCCGGATGTGCAGACGAGCACGACTGCGTCACCGACCGACCAAGCCAGCGTTACTTCCTCGGCCGGCTGCCCGAGGGCGCCGTCCCAATGGTTGAGCCAGCGTCGAACCGGTCCGGCCTGCTGGTCGCGGTCATCGAACTCGTAGAGAGCAAACCGGGCCGGAACGAAACGCGTCATGCTCAGAGGTAATAGTTGCTCGTGGGCTGCCGCACAACATGCCGCACCACCGGCTGCGGCAGTTCCTGTTCACCTGGCTCAAGACCCAAGGCATCGACGACGCCCTCATCCGGCCCTACAGCGGCCACGCCAGCCGCCAATCGCTCAAGATCTACAGCCGACTCGCCCTCACCGACGCCCAAGCGGCCTGCGGTAGCCACTTTCCGGTCTGGAGCTGATCCCAGTTTGCGGCTGGCAACACGCTCAGGAGTTCCTGGCCTACAAGCGTGACACGGCCGGGGCGTTTCGTCCTTCCCCTGTCAGCGGACGGCGGCGGTCCGCGTGCCGATGCGCAGCACCCGGTGGCCGACGGCGACTAGGCGGTCCAAGGGGCGCGTGTAGTCGACGCTTGCCGTCAGCGGCCTGGTCATCTACCTCACCGGTCGCTTCTTCTGGCTCGACAGCGTCCTGTCCGTGCTCGTCGCCGTCGTGATGGCTTTCGGTGCCTCGCTGCTGCTCCGCGACGTCGTGCGCGCGTTGCGCACTGCAACACTGCTGGACCTCGACGACGACTAGATGCCCGGTGCGTCCGGCCCGTATCCCGAGGTGGTCGGCTCGATACTGTCCCGCGCCAGTTGCTGATCGCGTTCCGCGTCCGGGTCGGCGGTCTTGGTCGTAGCTCGCCACTGAACCCGAGCCGGGCCGGCACCGGCGGCAGCCAGCCGCGCCAGGAAGTCCGGCCTTGTCCCCGGCTGACCCCCGGTGACTGGCCGCTCGCTGCCAGCCGCTCCCTGGTCGCCGGCCTCGGCTAGACCCCGAACCACTGCTTGCGCCCCTGGCCGCTGCTCGTCGGTTGCGGCCACCGGCGCCAAGTCTGGCGGGGCACTGGCCTGCTCAGCAACACCGCGCGGCTCGTAGCCTTGTTCGACCGCGGTCGGCGCGAGAACGCTTCCACCCGCCGCGACCGCGGTCAGGCTCGGCTGCCGGTCACTGCCGGCGAGTTCGGGCCAGGTGTGTTCGAGCGGGCCGCGGGCCTGCTCGAGTACCCCGGCTTGGTGCAGGCTGCTGGCGTAGCGCTGCAGCACCTGGCTCTGGCGTTGCGCGGCCGGGAGCTGCTGCAGCCAGGCGAGGTCTTCGGGGGTGTCGCTGACGGCTTCGGCGCTGAGTACGACGGTGGTGCTGCTGCGGTCTCGGCTCAGCGCGACGTAGCTCGCTGCGTGCTGGTGCGGGTCCAGCACCGCGATGGCGTGTTCCACGGTGCGGCCTTGGGCCAGGTGCACGGTGCTGGCGGCGCCGCCCTGTACCCCGTCGGCTTCCAGGTAGGACCGGGCGATCTGCCCGGCCACCACATCACCTGGGCTCAGCACCACCCGGCGGGTGCCGCCGGACAGGTCCGGCCAGGCCAGCGCCACGTTCCGGTCGGTGTCGATGCCTTCGACCACCGCCCGCTGGCCGTTGGTCAACGCGGGGTTGCCGCCGGCGGCGGGGCTGTTGCGGCGCAGCAGCACGGTCTCGCCCTGGGCCAGGCGCAACGTCCCGCCGCTCATCAGCCGGTAGGTCACGTCCTCACCGTGCAGGTGCCCGTCGGCGCGGGCGTGCGCCCGGGCCAGCTCGTTCAGGACCTGGCCGTCTTCGCGCCGGCCGGCCATCAGCGTGACCTGCTCGACCCGTTGCAGCGGGTCGGTCACGGTCGCGGCCAGGTCCCGCCAGGCCAGCGCCGCGGCGGTCAGTGCCTCATCCCGGGTGCCGACGACCGTGACCTGCCCGGCGCCGGCCAGCACCCCCAACGCGTCGTGTTCGGCGCCGGCCCGGAACAGCGCCAGGGCGGTGCGTTCGTGTTCGTGTTGCTGCCGCCGCACATCAACCAGGTCCGGGCCGCCGGCGGCGGTGTGCGCGGCGGTGAACCAGCCGCCGACCCCGACCGCCCCGAGCTGCCGGTCATCCCCGACCGCCACGACCTTGGTCCCGGCGCCCTGGGCGATGCTGAGCAGGGCGACCATCTGCCGGGTGTCGACCATCGACGCCTCATCCACGATCAGCACCTGCGCGGCCTGGACCAGAGCGGGTTGCCGCAGGTGCCAGGCGACCGTCCGGGCCGGCAAGCCGGCCTCGGCCACCAGGCCTTCGACCGCGATCGCCGCGGTCGAGGTCCCGACCACGGTCGCGCCGGCGGCGGTGTAGGCGTCGGTCACGATCGCCATCACCGTGGTCTTACCGGTCCCGGGCAGCCCCAGCACCGTGTCGAAGCTCCCGCCGCCTTGGGTGATGTGCCGGGCGGCCGTCAGCTGCTCCGGGCTGGGTGGGTAGCCGTGCCGGTCGGTGAACGCCGCTACCGCCCCGGCCAGTTGTGCGTCGGTGACCGCCGGCCCGTCCCGCCGGCTGACGGCGCTGTCCCGGGCCGCGCGCAGCACCGCCTGTTCTGCGGCGGCGATGTGCCGGGTGGTGAACTCACCGGCCCGGCCGGCCCGGGCCGGCAACCGCAGGACCTGCGGGGTGTCCAGCGCCGCGGCGGTCAGCAACGCGATCTGCTCAGCGTCCCCACCGGCCGGCAGGGTGCCGGCGACCGCGGCGAACGCGGCGTGCCAGGTGAAGCTCTGGGCGTGCGCGCTGGGTCCGTCCCGCTCATCCAGCAACACCGCCCGGGCCAGCTGCACCTGCCCGGTCCAGCCGGTCGGGACCGGCCACCCGTCGGCACCCACCACCGCAGCGGGTTGCTCCCCGGAAGGTTGCCGGGCCGGCAGCGGCAGGGCCGGGTCGACGCCTTCGGCGGCGACCTGGCCGCGGGTGCGTTCCACGATCGTCTCCGGCCGGGCTGCCCCGGCGGTCTTGGCTTTCCGGGCCGCTTGGCCGGCTGCGTCCTGCTGCTGCGCGGTGGCGCTGGCCGGGTCGATCCCGGCGGTCAGCAACGCGGCGACGACATCGGCCCGGCGGGTGCTGGTAGCCCGGATCGCGGCGTCCGGGACATGGGCGAGTTCCCACCGGCCGGTCAGCTCCGACCAACGCACCCCCCACCCCAACTGCTCAGCGACCAACGCCCGGGCGCGGGCTTCCATCAACGCCCCCAGGGCGTGCACCGACCCGTACAGGCTGTCCTGCCCGGACGACGACAACGCCGACCACTGCCCGTCCGGCCCCAGCCCGATCCCGGCCAGGGTGCAGTGCGCGTGCCAGTGCGTGTCGCCGTTGCGGTTCACCGGGTCCACCGACAACCACCCCAGCAACCCTGAGGTCTGCACAACCTGGGCTTGCTGGCCGTTGCCGTGGTGACCGCGGGTGGCCCGGGCGTGCCACTGCTCCGCCGCAGCCACCACCTCGGTCGCGGCCTGGGTGTAGAGCTCGTTGACCCGGGTCCGGAGCTCGACGGGGGCCAACGCCAGCGCGACCGAGAACGACTTCGGCAGCGTCAACGTCAGGTCGTAGCCCCGGGTCCGTACATCGACCCGTTCAGTCGCGGCGCTAGCCAGGGCGGCCGCAACCTGCTCCGGGCGGTAGATGTCGGTCAGGTCCAGCCCGGCGCGGGCGGCGACCCGGGCCAGCAGCCGCACATCGGCGGTGTAGCCGTCCCCGAGCAGCGTCGTGCGGTCCACCAGCCGGGTCCACTCCCGCACCGCCCGGCCATTACCCGTCCCGGTGGGCTGCGCGCCGGCCAGGACCACCGCGTCCACCAGCGCCACCGCCGGCAGCTTCGCGGTCTCCGGTAACCGCAGCACCGGCGCCACCAGCGCCTCCCCGGTGCCTGGGTGCACCCCGGCCAGCAACGCCCGGCCCGCCTCCGCGGTGAACTCCTGCCCGGCCAACAACCCCACGTCGGGTAGGCCGGCGCCGAGCCACAGCTGCGCCCCACCCATCCCCTGCACCCGGTAGTCCACCGCCGGGTCCGGCCCGCACCCGTGCGCCTCCGCGACCCGGTACTCCACCTGGGCGTCGGACACGATCGCCGTCACATGCGCCACAACCCGCGCCCCCTCCCCCACCCCGGCGGCCCGTCGGCGGGCCGGCACGGCGCTCCTGTACCTGCGGTAGCCCCAGTATCGTCTGCCAAGGCAGACGATACATGACCGGGTTGCTTCTATATTGGTGCTGAACTTGCCGTGGGCTTTGGCTCCTGCGGTGGTCCTGCGGTGGTCCTGCGGTGGTCCTGCGGTGGTCCTGCGGTGGTCCTGCGGTGGTCCTGCGGTGGTCCTGCGGTGGTCCTGCGGTGGTCCTGCGGTGGTCCTGCGGTGGTCCTGCGGTGGTCCTGCGCCGTGGGCTTTGGCTCCTGGGTCGTGATGCTCTGTAGCCGGCGCTGCCGGGCTTGTTCGGTCTGCGTTTTGCACGCTGGTCGTCGTGGTCCCGGTCGTCGTGGTCCGGGTCGTCGTGGGTGAGTGCGGTCGTCAAGTCGGCTGAGGCCGGTGACGCCGCAGTGCCGCGCCGGCGTCCGGTGAGGTGCTGGTGGCCTGTGACAGCATGACTGCCGTGACCAGTGCCGGCCCCCGGGCTCCCAAGCGCAAGGACTACCAACGGGTCGCGTTGGCCGCCGCCCAGCAGACCGCCCGGGCCCAAGCGCAGGCGCACGTTCTGGTGCTGGAAGCCGACGACCGGATCGCGGACGCCGACAGCCGTCTGCGGCAGGCCCAGACCGAGCGGGACGCCGCCGTGCAGCACCGCACCGACGTGCTGGCCGCGTTCGCCGACCTGGTCGGCCCGGCCGAGGCCGCCCGCCGCATGGAGCTGCCCCCGACTGCTGTGCGCACCGCGCAACGCGCGGCCGCTCGACACTGCCCACCCGGGCCCGCCGACTCCCCCGCCCCGGCCCCCGCGGGCCCGGCCGCCATCGCGGCCACCGGCTGACCCAACCGTCAGGAATGGACGGGCACGTGTCGTGGGTGCCGGTCTAGCCGGTCGAGGTGCCGGCGCAATGCACGGCGCCGACCTGGGCGCGGTTCACCGCCGACGGCCGCACGGTACGGGCCTCGCGGTTCCCTGTGGACCGCGCACCACGGCCCGCTGCCACCGTGGGTGGTGGTGATGCACCAGACCTGCGACGGACCCAGCTGCACCCGGTTGGACCACCTGCGGGCCGGGGAGCCAGACCGAGAATCTGGTCAGCGCCGCCAGCCGGGACCGGTCCGCGGCGGTGGCGGCACACCGGCCGGGCCGACCGGCGTGGGATGGCCGGCCGGTCCCGGGCCATCCGGTCCGCCCTGGCCGCCGGCTACCACCCGCAACGGCTGCAGGCGGCGCTGGCCGCCGGTGACCCCCGGGCGGACTGGGCGGTGCTGTTCTGAGCCAGCCGGCGGGGTGGTGTCAGCTGATCGGCCAGATCTCCTGCACTCCGGCGGGTGGGCAGGCCGCCTGGACCGCGGCGCCGAGCTCGGCGGCGGCGAGCCGGCCCAGCGACGCCGGCACCGCCTGGACAAAGGCCCGGACCGTGCCGCTGCCCCGGATCCGCACCCCGTCCTGGGCGCGCGGGTACCGCAGCCTCCCGGGCG
>JAABUT010004324.1_pt1 | contig 11412 bp, 11 predicted proteins | sample 5559281 | NCBI WGS metagenome assembly JAABUT01 (sample SAMN10711880, study PRJNA513359) | rock metagenome | isolation source: Antarctica rocks | place: Antarctica: Victoria Land, Ricker Hills nord | collected 2016-01-04
CACGTCCGGCGCGCGGGCGAGCAGGCGTGGGCGCTGCCGCTCAAGGAGGCGGTGAACCGCATCCGGTCGATTGCCGCCGTCCATGACCTGCTCACCCGCGAAGACATTGGTATCACGACCGTCAACGAAGTGGCGAAGCTCGTCACGGACGAGGCGGCGACGACGCTCGTCCCGCCGGGTGCGGAATACCTCTTCTCGGTCGAGGGCGAGGCAGCAGAGGTCTCCTCCCGCGAGGCGACGGTGCTCGCGATCCTGATTAATGAACTGGTGGCAAACGCGGTGCTGCACGGGCTTGAGGGGCGGATGCACGGCGTCGTCCGTGTGGCGATTGGCCTGAGCGCCGGTCAGGTGACGGTGCGTGTCGAGGACGACGGGAAGGGGTTTCCACCCAATTTCCGCGCCGACGTGGATGGCGGGCTTGGCTTGCAGATCACGCAAAATCTCGTCTCGACCGACCTGCGCGGCAGTGTGGCGTTGGAGTCAAGCCCGCTCGGTGGCGGTGCGGTCGTGCTGACATTTGTTCCCCGCCTGGGAAACGGTTGAACAGGAAATCGGTGGGCTGAGAGTAGCACGGGTAATTATGATAGCGAGCGGAGGCACAACGTTGATCGCACGACTTTGGCGCGGCTGGGCGACGGTCGAGAACGCACACGCCTACGAGGTATTACCCAATCAAGTTGGTAAGGTTCATTTTAAGAGACGGTGATTCCCGTGCCGTGGGTCACTGTTCCGATGCGCCATGCCGGTTGACCGTCTGCTGCACATGCGGCGATGAATGAATTCACCGCTTCCGGCGGGATGCAGAGCAGCAGGCCACCGGATGTTTCCGACTCCCAGAGCAGGGTGCGCGTCGTCTCATCGACCGTGTCCGCGAATGTGACCTGCGGCACGAAGTATGCCTGATTGCGACCGTTGCCGCCGGTGCGGACGCCGCTCGCCACATACTCCCGCGCGCCGTCCAGCCACGGGAGCGCGGCGGCATCGAGTGCGAGCGCGACGTCGCTCTTGGCCGCGATCTCCGCCGCGTGGCCGAGCAGCCCGAAGCCGGTGATGTCCGTGCCGGCGCGCACGCCAATTTCCCGCGCGTGGCGCGCGGCGATGTTGTTGAGGCGCTTCATACTGGCGACGGCCCCCGCGAGGTGCGCCGCATCGGCGTGCAGGTTCTTCGCCGCCGTCGTGATCGCGCCGGTGCCGAGTGGCTTTGTCAGCACGAGCGCATCGCCCGGTCGTGCCGCCGCCTTGGTGATGATGCAGTCGGGGTGGATGACGCCGGTGACGCAGAGGCCGTACTTCGGCTCGGTGTCGCGGATCGTGTGCCCGCCCGCGATGACGGCACCGACGGACGCCATCGTGTCCGCACCGCCCTGGAAGACGCGCGCGAGAAGCGCCGCACTCAGGGTTTCCGGCCATGCCGAGACATTGAGCGCGAACCGCACCTCGCCGCCCATCGCGTAGATGTCGCTCATCGAATTCGCGGCGGCGATGGTGCCGTAATCGTACGCATCGTCCACGACGGGCGCGAAGAAATCCACCGTCTGGACGATGGCGAGATCGTCAGACAATTTGTACACTGCTGCGTCATCGCTTGTGTGCAGGCCGACGAGCAGCGCCGCCGGTGCGGCGACTGCCACGAGCGGTGCGAGAACGTGAGCCAGGTCCCCCGGCCCCAGTTTGGATGCTCAGCCCGCGCAGGCGGCGAGCGTGGTCAACCGGATTTCGTCCCGTGTCTGCATCTGCCCCTCCTTCCCGCACGTGCGCCGCATCATCACCGTTCCGCGTGCATACTGTACCAGAAGCACGGTCGAATAGTGTGTATTCCGGTGTGTGGGCGTGCATCGGTCATCGCACGCGCCTGTGCGCCTTGTATCCGTCGAACCCCACCGCTATGCTCTGGCATGGCGCGGGGTTGTATCGCCGGGAAGGGACCTGCCACTGTGTCGTTCGCCGCTCCGTCGCTTCGCCGCAACATGGAATTCCGCAAACTCTGGGCATCGCAGAGCGCGACGGTCTTCGGCTATTTCACGATCCTGATCGCCGTGCCGCTGTTGGTCTTCAGTCGCACGCACTCGGCGTGGCAGACAGGGCTAGTCGCCGCGTTCGAGACGCTCGCGTACCCGCTGGTCGCGCCGTGGGCGGGCGTCGCGGCGGATCGGATGAACCGGCGCGTCATCATGCTCACCTGCGACGCGACGCGGGCGGTGTTGTACGGCAGCATCCCGGTCGCCGCGCTCCTCGGGAACGTGACGCTCGTCCATGTCTACATCGTCGCGGGATTGGCGCCGCTCTTCACCGTGCTCTTTGATGCCTGCGCGTTGAGCACGATCACCGCGCTCGTCCGGCGTGACCAACTGGTGGAGGCGAACGCGCGCCTGCAGATCACCGTCTCCGTCGGCGCATTGGTCGGACCGTCGGTCGCGGGCCTGCTCATCACGAACATCGGCGAGGCCGCCTCGCTGATGGTGGCGTGCGTGACCTTCGCGCTCTCGTTCTGCGCGCTCGCGACCATCCGTCACCCGTTCCAGCGGCACGATCCGGGAGCCGTGCAGGCAACGATCCGCGCGGACTTGATGGAAGGGTTGCGATTCCTCTGGCGGCAACCGATCGTGCGGGCACTCGCGGCAGTCTTGTTCGTCTTCACGCTGGCGGATGGCGGCACGTATGGCCTGCTGCCGGTGTATGCCCTCGAAGGGCTGGGCATCGGCAAGGGGCTGGTTGGGTTGCTTTACGCCGCGTCGGGCATCGGCGGCATCGCCGCAGCCTTCTCCGTCACGCGCGTGAGCGCCCGCTTCGGTATCTGCGCGATGATGATTGGCGGCTTCGGCCTCACCGGCCTGCTCACCGTCGCGCTCGCCTTCGCGCTGGGCCTCTCGATGGCGCTGCCGCTCTTCATGGCGCGCGCCTTCTGCGTCGAAATTGTCATCATCACCGTCATCTCGCTGCGGCAGCGGCTGATCCCCGATCACTTGCAGGGGCGCGTCAATATCGTCGCGCGGGCGCTCTCGATGAGTGGCTTCCCGCTCTCGTCGCTGCTCGCGGGGGCAGGCATCGATCTGATCGGCGTGCGCCCGGTCTACGCGGGGCTTTCGGTCTTCATCTTCGCGTCGGCGGCGTTCGGCCTGCTCGTGCCGCGACGCGCGGAGGTCGAGCGACAAATCGCCGCGATGCAAACGGGGCACGAACGGGACGCCAGCCGCGCCGAACCCGTCGCAGTTGCGTGATAATGGGAAGCGTTGCATCGATCCCCTGTGACTAGGAGGGTAGTGGTATGGCGGACGAGATTCGGTACATCAAGAATATCCCCGGCAGGCGCGGCGACCTGCCGTTCAGCCGGGCGACGGTTGCGAACGGGTTTGTCTGGGTCTCCGGCGTCGGCGGTGCGGATCAGGTGTCGGGCGAGTCGGGTGGGACCATCGAGGAGCAGACGCGCGGCACGATCGAGAACCTGCGGAAGATTCTCGCGGCGGCGGGGTCGTCGCTCGACCGCGTCGTCTGGATTCAGGTCGGTCTCGCGGATCCATCGGAGTACGCGCGGATGAACGCGGAGTACGTCAAGCACTTCCCCGAAGATAAGCGGCCCGCCCGCGCGACGGTGAAACTCGGTTTCGAATCCCCGAACGGGAAACTCGTGATGGCCTGCACCGCGCTTACGGGGGATGGCACGGCATCGCGGTAACGGAACGAAGGGAGTGACAGATGGACGACAAGGTCACGGAAGACGAGATTACCGCGCGGTTGGCGAACCTCCCCGGCTGGAAGCGGGAGGGCCAAGTCATCACGCGGACGTACGAGATGAGCGACTTCGTCCACGCGCTTGGGTTCGTCGTGGAGGTCGGGGTGCTCGCGGAGGCGGCCGGGCATCACCCGGACATCACGCTCCGGGGCTGGAACAAGGTCGATATCACCGTCAGCACCCATGATGCGGGCGCGCTGACGAAGCGCGACTTCGACCTCGCGGACAAGATTACGACAGCGCACACGAAGCGCTGAAGCCGATGTCACCAACGCCGTAGCGGAGAGGAGCGCCGGATGCTGAACGTCGGGATCATCGGCAGCGGGAACATCGCGCAGGGGCGGCACGCGCCCGGTTGGAGCAAACTGGCGGTGCGCGGAGAGGCGCGGGTGGTCGCGGTCTCGGATGTTGACCGCGCCGCCGCCGAGGCGACCGTCGCCGTGCTGGAGCGGGACGGCAACGGCGCGGCGGTGATCTACGACGACTACCATGCACTGATCCGCGACGCGGGCGTCGATGCGGTGGACATCTGCCTGCCGCACCACCTCCACGCGGACGCGATCCTCACGGCGGTCGCGGCGGGGAAGCACATCCTGTGCGAGAAGCCAATGTGCATCTCGCTCGTCGAAGCAGACCGAATTGTGGACGCGGTTGAGCGCGCCGGGATCGTCTACATGAGCGGGCACAATGAAATCTTTTTCCCGGCGATCACGGCGGGCAAGGAACTGCTGGATCGAGGCGGCGTCGGCACGCCATTCCTCATCCGGTCCCACGAATTTCCCTCGTCGTACCCCGGCGCGAAGGTGCCAGGGCGACCGCCCGAACAGACCGCGATGGTCGGCTGGCGCGCGAGCCGCGCGACGATGGGCGGCGGCGTGCTGATCGACAAGGGGTACCACCCGACGTACATCCTCCTCTACCTCGCCGGGTCCGAACCCGTCGAGGTGACGGCGATGGCGAACACGCACGTCGCGCAGATGGACGGCGAGGACACCGCGCTCGTGCTCGTCAAGTTCGCGAACGGCGCGATTGGGCAGATCTTCACCGGCGAGGCATTCGTCTTCCCCGCGAACGACGCGAAGTTCCACGTCGTCGGCGCGCGCGGCGAAGTCTACGGCACCCGGCAAGAGGTCTTCGCGAAGCCGCGCGGCTTCGCCGAACCATCGAGCCGCACGTTCCCGGTGGACCCGCACAACAGCGTCTTCGACATGGAAATCGCCCACTTCCGCGACAGCATCGTCACCGGTCGCCCGCCGATTCAGGATGTGCACGACGGGCGGCGCGTGCTGGAGGTAATTCAGGTGGCGTATCGCTCCATCGCGGAGGGGCGCACAGTGCGCCTGCCGCTGGAACGCCAGGGAGGGGAATGACGATGCAGCCCTGTTTGCACCCCGCGACGATGCGCCAGGGGATGACCGGACCCGAAATCGTGGAAGTTGGTGCGCGGGCGGCCTTCCGGTTGATGGAGGCGTCGGCACGCGGCCTAATGAACTTTGTTGACGATGCCCCAAACGCGCTGCGGGCGCTCCTTGCGGAGCGTGGCGTCACGCCCGTGCATTGTGGCTGGTCGGCGGGGCTTCGCTCCTCGCGCGCGGATTTCGCGGCGGCGTTGGCGCGCACCGTAGAGGAAATGGCGTTCGTGCGGGACTACGGGTGCACGGGTGGGACGCTCGTGCTACCGTTCCGCCGCGAGTCGAACACGCCCGACCCGGACGCTGGTGACACCCTCGACCGCATCCAGCAGATCGCCGACCTCGCGGCGGCGCGTGGCCTGAGCATCGTGCTTGAGTTTGTCGGGCTGCACATCCCCGATGCGCCGCGGGCGACGTACCGCGACCTCCCATCGACGCTCGCGTTGATCGAGCGCGTTGGGCGGCCCAACGTCGGGGTGCTGGTGGACACGTACCACTGGTATCTATCCGGTGGCGCCGTCGATGACATCACCGCGATCCCCGACCAGATGCCCGTGTTCCTGCACATTAATGACGCGCCACCGGGAAACGTGGCCGCGTTGGACGACTCGATGCGTCTCCTGCCGGGCGAGGGTGTGATCGACCTTGCGGCGTTCCTCGGCGCGTTCGCCGCGCGCGGGTACGCGGGGCCGGTGTCGGTGGAGATCTTCAGCGAGCGGTTGCGGGCGCTGCCGCCAGAGGAGACCGCGCGCCTGGCGTATGCGGCGACCGCCGCCGCGATCACGCGGGCAACGGGGCGTCCTGTCGGATAAGCAGCGGCGTGTGCCGGAGGGCGGCGAGATCGGGCGCGCCGATGCCGAACATCGCCACGCGGAGCGTCGCAGCGATCTCGTCAATCGCCGCGCAGACCGCCTCGGTCGATTCCGCCGCCGCCTTGAGCAACGGGAGCGCCATGCCGCCGAGGTGCGCGCCGAGCGCGAGCGCCTTCGCGAGATCGACGCCGTTCCGCACCCCGCCGCTCGCGATCAGCGGCATGTCTGGCAGGGCCACCGCCACCGCCGCGACGCACTCCGCCGTCGGGATGCCCCAATCGACGAAGTGCGCGGCGACGCGCGCCGCCATCGGGCTGCGCGCGCGGTGCATCTCGACCTGGCTCCACGACGTGCCGCCCGCCCCCGCGACATCGACCGCCGCGACGCCCGCCGCGCGCAGTTGCCGCGCGATGTTCGGCGCGATGCCCCACCCGACTTCCTTCGCGACGACCGGTACCCCGACCGACCGGCAGATCGCCTCGATCCGCGTGAGCAGGCCGCGCCACCGGTGATCGCCTTCGGGTTGCAATGCCTCCTGCAAGGCGTTCAGGTGGAGAATGAGCGCGTCCGCCCCGATCATCTCCACCGCGCGGCGGCATTGATCGACGCCGTACCCCTCGTTGAGTTGGATCGCGCCGATATTCGCGAAGAGGAGGATGTCGGGCGCGCGGTCGCGGACGCGGAAGGTCTCCGCGAGCGCGGGATGCTCCACCGCGCTCCGCTGCGACCCGACGCCGAGCGCGATACCCGCCCATTGCGCCGCTTCCGCGAGGCGTTGGTTGATGACGGTCGCCTCATCCGTCCCGCCGGTCATGGACGAGACGAGGAGCGGCAACCGGAGCGTCTTGCCGAGGAAGCGTTGCGTGGTGTCAATCGTGTCAAGGTCGCACTCCGGCAACGCCTGATGAACGAACCGAAACTGCTCGAAGCCGCTCGTGACACTGGACGCGACGTCCTCACCGAGCGCGATGCGGAGGTGCTCGGCCTTGCGTTGCTGGGTCGTCGGTGATGGTGTCGGGCTGTCCGTCATGGCGTTTCCGTTCCGGTGCGTGGCGGCGTCGTTCCTGAGAGAATAGCCTAGCCGCGCATCTGGCGCTCGGCAAGCGCCGAGAAAGGGGAGGATCAGTGACAGTCGCGCAGGGAAACGCCTTCGAGTCGCGCCCGTACACCGCAGATGACCTCCCCGCGCTGCTCGCCCTCGCCTCGTCCGCGATGTGCTGTGGCGGATGTTCCGCTCCACCGCGTTCGACCCCGCCGACAATGTGCGGCTCTGGCATCGCGGCGACGGGCCATCGCGCCGATCTCGACCTCGTCACGGTGCTGCCCGACGGTGCGTTCGCGTCGTACTGCATCTGTTGACTCGACCCCGCGAGCGAGACGGGCGCACGAACCGCAATTGTCTACGCGCTGAACGAATCAGCCGGGTTCCGCATCGTCAACCGCGCGCATGCGTACGCGCGCAGATGGGAACGCGCACCGGACGCTCAATGATGATGCAGCGTTTCCTCGCTGATCGAGCGCACCGCGCCGAGAAGCGTCCCGGCGCGGGCGGTGCGCGAGAGGCGAGGACGGGTGAGGAACGGGTCGTACCCCTGCCGCGCTATGGCGGCGAGCATCGCGCGGCCATCGGAGATAATTAGCGCGCAATCAAGGCGGGCGCGACCGCGCAGCAGCGTCACGAGCGGCGCGCCGAAATGGAACAACTCCTGCACGCGGTCGGTCTCGAAGGCGATCAGGGCGCGGATGTTCGTGTCCGCGCGGCGGTTCGTGACGGCCTCCGCGAGGTCCACCTCCGTCACACCGAAGAGATGCATGTCTTCCTGTGGGAAGTGGATGCGGCCCCGTGCATAGTCGCGCGCGACATCGCGCCAGAAGGCGGTCAGTTGCAGTGCAGTGCAGATCGCATCGCTCAGCACGACCCGTTCGTCGTCGGTGTACCCGAGGATGGCGAGGGAGAGCTGGCCGACGGGGGTGGTCGATTGGGCGCAGAAGGCGAGGAGCGCATCGTAGGTCGCATAGGTCGGCGTCTCCTGCCGTTGCCGCTGCGCGCCGATCAGGGCGAGGAGCGGCTCGCGCGGCAACGACTGCGCGAACAGCGGTGAGAGCACCGGGTGATGGCGGGTATCGCCGCCCCAGACCTGCGCGATCTCCGCCTCCCATACGTCGAGGCGGGCGCGATGCTCCGGTGTCGGCGTGCCGAGTGTTCGGGTCTCGCGGTAGAAGGTGGCGAGCGCGGCGAAGGCGGCACGATACCGTCGTGGCATCAGCAGCGGTCGCACGGGCAGGCGCGTCGCGCGCGCGCTGTGGGAGGCGGTGCGTACGGGCGCGATTCTTTCGTTCCGGCGTACCGGTTGCACGTTGTCCGTCGCGCGGACGTGCAGGGTATCGGCTTCCATCAGCCCCCTCAAGCCTTCCGAGGATCGGTGCGGGCGCGTGTTCCACGCGGGCAATCCCGGCTGCTACCTCTCTGAACGGGAAAGTCCGTCGGAGTGTGACGGGCGTTCACGTTTGCAATCACGATCCGAACGCGCCTTTCCCGATCGTCGTCAGCGTCACATCGTCCATCGGCGGGTTGTGCAGGCCCGCGCGCACGTCGCGGTAGTATCGTTCGAGCGGCAACTCCTTGAAGAGGCTCGACCCACCGACGATCCGCATCGCCTTGTCCACGACATCGACGGCGTTGTTGGACGCAACCATCTTCGCGGCGGCGACGCGGCCCGGAAAGCCCGGTCGCCCATCGCGCGACATGTCCCACTCGTCCGCCGCTGCCCAGACGAGCGTGCGACCCGTCAGGAGGGCGATGTCCATCTCCGCAACGCGCGACTGGATCGTCGGAAGCGTCGCCAGTGGCTTGCCGAGGCTCGTCGGCACGCGGTCCTTCGCGTACTGCACCGCGACGTTGCGCGCGGCCTCCGCGACGCCGAGATAGGTCGCGCTCACCGCGAGCGAACCCCACGCCCGGTGATCCGACGCGCCGGGGTCGGCATTCTTCCGCGAGCCGCCGATGCGCACCACGTCCGCGTCCGGCACGAAGACGTCCTCCAGCAGCACGTCGTGGCTGCCCGTCGCGCGCATCCCGAGGCTGTCCCACGTCTCGATGATGGATAGTCCCTTCGCGCCTTTCGTGACGAGGAAATCCCCCGTCCGGTCGTCGCCCGTCACCCCGGCGAAGACGAGGAAGAAGTCGAGGATCGGGCTGAGGCTACCCCACGTCTTTCGCCCATTGAGCAGCCAGCCGCCCTCTACCTCCGTCGCCGTCGTGTTCGGTCGCCCGCCGCGCGAAGGGGAGCCGAGTTCCGGCTCGGTCGCGATGCTGTTGACCGTCGCGCCTCCCCGCGCGGCGGTGAAGACGCGCTCGCGGATGCCCTTCGGCCATGCGTGGAACTGGGCCTCCCGCCCGAGCGTCGAGAGCGTCATCGTGCTGCCGAGCGCGGTCGCGCCATTGCCAATCGCGAGGCGACCCTGCGCGCGGACGAATTCGCCCAAATTCGCGCCCATGCCGCCGTTCGCCTCGGGCACGGTGAGCGCGAGGTAGCCGCTCCGCTTCAAGTCCTCGAAGTCCTCGAAGGCGAAGCGGTTCTCGCGGTCGTATCCGGCGGCGCGTGGCGCGATGCGGGCCGCGAGTTCATCGGCGAGGGCGACGAATCGCGCCTGCCGTTCGGTGTACGCTGCTTCCAGAATCGTCATGCACGCCCTCTCGATTTCATCCTGTGCAATCCTAACGCCCGCATCGTATCATGGTGCACGAATGTTGCCAGCACGAACGGACCAATTTCAATCGATAGAGGGAGTGAAATGTGCGAATCACGAATGTCAAGGTCGTCGTCACCTGTCCGGGGCGGAACTTTGTGCTGGTGAAGATCGAGACGGACGAGGGGCTGTACGGCTGGGGCGACGCGACGCTCAATGGCCGCGAGCTCGCCGTCGCGACACTGCTGGAGGAGCACCTCGCGCCGCTCCTGATCGGCATGGACCCGGACAGGATCGAGGACATTTACCAGTACCTCTCGCGCGGCTCCTACTGGCGCGGCGGGCCGATTCAGATGACCGCCATCGCCGGGATCGACCTCGCGCTCTGGGACATCAAGGGGAAGCGCGCCAATCTGCCCGTCTACTCGCTGCTCGGCGGCAAGTCGCGCGAGGGAGCGCTGGCGTACTCCCACGCAAGCGGCGGTGACTTCCAGGCGGTCGAGGAGCGCGTGCGGGAACTGATGGCGCAGGGCTTCAAAGTGATCCGCGCGCAAGTCGCGATCACCGGGACGGGGCTGAAGGGGACGTACGGCGTCGAGAGCGCCGCCCGCCATCAGCAGACCTACGCGCTGCCGAGTATGCCGGAGATCGAGACGTGGGAACCCGCGCCGTATCTCCGCTCCGTCCCACGCCTCTTCGACCATCTTCGCAGCAACCTGCCGGAAGAACTGGAACTCTTCCACGATGTGCACGAGCGGTTAACGCCCATCGAGGCGGCGCGGCTGGCGAAGGAGTTGGAGCAATTCCATCTCTTCTTCCTCGAAGACTGCCTGCGCCCGGAGCACAAGGAGTCGTTCCGCCTCATCCGGCAGCACACGACAACCCCGCTCGCGATGGGCGAACTCTACTTCAACAAGTGGGACTGCCTGCCCGTCATCACCGAGCAGTTGATCGACTTCATCCGCTGCGATCTCGGGCACACGGGCGGCATCACCGAGGGGCGGAAGATCGCCGCCATCGCGGAGCCGTACGGCGTCAAGACCGCGTGGCATGGCCCCGGCGACATCGGCCCAATCGTCCACGCGGGCAATGTCCACCTCGACCTCGTCGTGCCGAACTTCGGCGTGCAGGAGATGGTCTTCTTCAGCGATCAGGTGCAGGAGGTGGTCACGGGCGGCCCGATCTTCGCGGACGGCTACCTGACCGTCACCGACGCCCCTGGCCTCGGCACCGACGTGAACGAGGCCGCCGCCGCTAAGTACCCGTACCAGCGCGCCTACCTCCCGACCACGCGACGCCTCGACGGCTCGGTGCACGACTGGTAGGGCACCCATGATGGAGGGAGAGTCGTGTTTACCGGCCTGGCAGCGGGATGTTGTACGTCTCGATCAACCGGACGAGCGCGACGGTCGCGGTGAGCCAGAGAAGGAAATAGCGCACCGCGTCTACACGACGCCAGCGGCGGCGGGACCAGCGGCGCACTTCGTCGGGGGAGGGCGGTAGGGGCGGGAGGTAGGAATTGCTGTATGACATTGCCATGTCAGTCTCCGCTTTGTTCTCTCTGCGTCCTGTATCTACAGAGTATACGTACTCCCACGGTGGTGCAAGATGGAAGGCGACAAATCGACAGAATTGCACATAACGCAGGCCGGATTCGCGGCATGAAAAAGGCGATCATCAATGGAGGAGTACAGCCGTGCGCCCTTCCATTGATGATCGAGCGAATTGCAATGGCATTGACCTTGGAGAGTATCAGTGGCGGGGGGGG
>JAABUT010004326.1_pt1 | contig 11411 bp, 11 predicted proteins | sample 5559281 | NCBI WGS metagenome assembly JAABUT01 (sample SAMN10711880, study PRJNA513359) | rock metagenome | isolation source: Antarctica rocks | place: Antarctica: Victoria Land, Ricker Hills nord | collected 2016-01-04
CGCTGCGCATCACGTCGTTCGTCGTCGTCGATCTCGAGACCACCGGCGGCGCGGCCAACGGCGCCGACGGCATCACCGAGATCGGTGCGGTGAAGGTCTGTGGCGGCGAGGTGCAGGGCGAGTTCCAGACGCTGGTCAACCCCGGTACGGCGATCAACCCGTACGTCGTCGTCCTCACCGGAATCACCGACGCGATGGTGTGCACCGCACCGGGCGTCGAGACAATCATCCCGGCCTTCCTCGAGTTCGCCCGCGGCAGCGTGCTCGTCGCGCACAACGCCCCGTTCGACATCGGCTTCCTGAAGGCGGCATGCAACCGGCTTGCCATCGGATGGCCGGCCTTCGCCGTGGTCGACACCGCGGTGCTGGCCAGGCGGGTGCTGACCCGCGACGAGGTGCCCAACTGCAAGCTCGCCACCCTCGCGCCGTTCTTCCGCGCGACGACCACGCCGAACCACCGCGCGCTCGACGATGCCCGGGCCACCGTCGACGTCCTGCATGGGTTGATCGGCCGGCTGGGAAATCTCGGCGTCCACTCGCTGCCGGAGTTGCGCGCGTTCACCGCGCAGGTCACCGAGGCCCAGCGGCGCAAGCGGCACCTCGCCGACGGGTTGCCGAGCGGGCCCGGCGTCTACATCTTCCGCGACGCGCAGGGCCGCCCGCTCTACGTCGGGACGAGCCGCAGCATCCGCGCGCGGGTGCGCCAGTACTTCGTCTCCAGCGAGACCCGCAGCCGCATAGGCGAGATGATCGGGGTGGCCGAACGCGTCGACCCGATCGAATGCGCGCACTCCCTCGAGGCGCAGGTGCGCGAGCTACGCCTCATCGCCATGCACAAGCCGCGCTACAACCGTCGTTCGAAGTTCCCCGAACGCTCGGTGTGGCTCAAGCTCACCGTCGAGCCGTTCCCGCGCCTGTCGGTGGTCCGCGACAAGCAGGCCGACGGAGCGTCCTATCTCGGTCCGTTGCGCACGCAGCGCCAGGCCGAGGCGGTGCGCGACGCGATCCACGACGCGGTGCCGCTGCGCCAATGCACTGACCGCCTCTCGCTGCGGCGGGTGGTGCGGGCCGCGTGCGTGCTGGCGGGCATCGGGCGCTGCGACGCACCGTGCGAGGGCGGCACCAGCCCGCAGCAGTACGCCGCGCTCGTCGGGCTGGTCGCCTCGGCGTGGGTCGGTGACGTGCGCCCGCTCGTCGACCCGCTCGAGCACAAGCTCGCCGCGCTGTCCGAGGCGCAGCGCTACGAGCAGGCCGGGGTCATCCGCGACCGCATCGCCACGGTCGTTCGGGCCTGCGCCCGCATGCAGCGGTTGTCGGGGCTGCAAGCGGTGGCCGAGCTCGTCGCTGCCCGTCCCGACGGGGAAGGCGGGTGGGACCTCGTCGTCGTGCGCGCCGGCCGGCTGGCCGCCGCCGGACGCGCCCCGCGTGGCGTCGCGCCCTGGCCGGTGATCGACGCGCTGATCGCGACGGCCGACGTCGTCGATGACAGCCACGCCCCGCTCGCCGAGGAGAGCGAGTGCATCCTGCGCTGGCTGGAGCAACCAGGCACCCGCCTCGTGCTGGCCAGCGAACCGTGGCAGATGCCGGCCTACGGCGCAGGCGGGTTACGCGGCTACCTGGCAACCGCGCGCGACCCGGCCGACCCGTTCGCCGATCGACGTCGCCTGCCAGTGGCCAGCCGGCCCGCGCGCACTAGGCTGACCGCGTGATCACAGCGATCGTGATGGTGGCAGTCGAAGCCGACAAGATCCCCGAGGTCGCCGAGGCGATCGCCGACCTCGACGGCGTCAGCGAGGTGTATTCGGTCGCCGGTGACGCCGACCTGATCGCCATCGTGCGGGTGCGCGAGTTCGACGCCATCGCCGACGTCATCGCCGGACGCATCTCCAAGGTGGACGGCGTCGTGCACACCGACACGCACATCGCGTTCCGCGCGTATTCACGCCACGACCTCGACTCCACGTTCTCGATCGGCATCGAGTAGCGATCGCAGCCCGGCCGTCGGTCGGCTCAGTGCCGCTGGCTGAGCTTCGCGAGCCAGTCGTTGTACGCGGCGCGCGCGCTGTCGCTCTCGTCGTCGATCGTCTCCGCAGGCATCGCGTCGCCGGTGTGCGCGGCGAACGTCGCCCCGCGTGCCTGCTCGAGCCAGCCCTTCTCTGCCGGCGCGGTGTCCGCGGTACGCAACCACCGAACGACCAGCACGATCATGATCGACGCCATGATCGCGTCGCCGCCGAACCACATCATCGCGCCACCGGTGTGGGTGTCGGACAGCGCGTTCACCGCCAGCCCGGAGGGCACGAGAGCGACGGCCTGCGTGCCCTGCATCAGCACGATCCCGGTGAACGTGTCGACGGCCATCGCGATCGCGAGCAGCAGCCACCGAGCCGGCGAGGCGAGGCGCCAACGGATCGGCTCACCGCCGACGACGAGCACGAAGAACTGGTACCCGGCGAGGACGTAGACGAGGTGCTCGAGCTGGCCTGCCCAGGTGTTGCGCATGACCGTGTCCATGACGCCGGTCAGGTGACTGCCGACGATCACCGCGGCGTAGCTCGCCAGCGCCACCGGCGGCGCGGTGAACAGTGCCACCACCCGGCTGCGGGCGACGCGCTCGATGCGGGCCCGACGGCGAGCCGGCGCAGCGGCGAGGGCGAGGCGCAGCGGCCCGCCGACTGCCAGCAGCGCCGGCGCGAGCATCACCAGCGCGAGGTGCCCGGCCATGTGGGCTGTAAACAGCGCCTGGTCGTAGACAGCGATGGCGCCGTTGGTGGCGTAGGCGCACACGCCCAGCCCGGCCAGGAAGGCGGCGCTGCGCCACCACGGCCATCGTGTGCCCGGGCTGCGGACCGGCACCAGCGCCAGGCCGGTCAGGTAGGCCGCGGCCACGACTACCAGCACGGCAACGGCGACGGCGTCGAGATGCCACGCGGTGAACAACGTCGATCCGGACAGCGGTGGCAGCCGGCTGCTGCCCCCTCCACGGGCCAGCGCATCGGCCGCGCCCATGTGCATTCCGGCGTGCTCGTCGGCGTTCAGGTAGCCGACGACGGCGAACGCCAGCCCGGCGAGCGACAGCGCGGCAAGCGTCCACGCAACCAGGACGAGGCGCGGCACCCGGGACGTCGACACCCCCCCAGTATCCGCACCGCTCAACCGGTACGCGCGCCCTGGCTGGAGATCACCCAGCGATCGAGCAGCGACGCCGCCGCGCCGGAGTCGACGGCCTCGGCGGCCAGCCGCAAGCCGCGGGTTAGCGCATCGTGCAGCCGTCCGGCGGAGAGGCCGTCGTGGGCCGCGATCCCCGCCGCCGCGTTGAGCAGCACGGCATCACGCACTGCCACTCCACCCCCGCCGAGGACCTCGCGCACCACGGCGGCGTTGAAGGGTGGATCGCCCCCGCGCAGTGCCTCGGCCGAGGCGGGTGCGATGCCCAGCGCCGCTGGGTCGACTGACACGGCGTCGACCTCGCCGTCGGCGGCCACCCAGACGCTCGAGGTCGTCGTCGTGGTCAGTTCGTCGAGCCCGTCGTCGCCGCGGAACACCAACGCGGTGTCCCCGCGGGCGGCCAGCACCGCGGCCATGACCGGTGCCATCCGCCGGTCGGCGCAGCCGATCGCGGCAGCACTCACCCGGGCCGGGTTCGTCAGCGGGCCGAGGAAGTTGAACGCGGTGGGCACCGCCAGCTCGGCGCGGACCGGGCCGGCGTGCCGGAACCCGGGGTGAAAGGTGCGGGCGAAGCAAAAGCCGATCCCGACCTCGGCCACGGTGCGCGCGACCCCGTCGGCCGGCAGGTCGATCGCGACACCGAGTTCCTCGAGGACGTCTGCCGTTCCGCATGCCGAGGACGCGGCACGATTGCCGTGCTTCACTACCCGCCGCCCGGAGCCGGCCACCACCAGGGCGGCCATCGTCGAGATGTTGACGGTGTGGGCGCGGTCGCCGCCGGTGCCCACGATGTCGACGGCCCGGCCCTCGATCGCCAGCGGCGTCGCCCGCTCCAGCATCGTGCGCACGAGCCCGGACAGCTCACCGGGTGTCTCGCCCTTGGCGCGCAGGAGCACGGCGAACGCAGCCAGCTGAGCGGCGGTGGCGTTGCCGGCCATCACCTCGTCCATCGCCCACGCCGTGTCGTCGGCGGTGAGTTCGTCGCCGGCCATCAGCGCGGTGAGGACGCTCGGCCAGCCCCGCGCTGGTGCGCTCACCGGACGACGGGAATGCCGGTGTGCCTGCGGCGCAACTGCTCGGCCACCACCGACGCGCTCTCGACCGGCTCGATCGGCGTGTTGATCACCGCGTCGGCGAGCGACCAGCTTGCCAGCCAGCCGTCCTGTGGGCGGGCGATCAGCACGACGATCGGCGGGCAGTCGTCGAGCTCGTACTTGAACTGCCGGGCCAGGCCCATACCGCCGGTGGGCTGCGCCTCGCCGTCGAGGATCGCGACGTCGATGCCGCCCTCGTCGAGCTCGCGCTGGACGTCGGAATTGGACGCGCACTCGACCCAGTCGATGCGCCCGGTATCCGGGGCCGGACGGCGACCGACCGCGGTGCGCATCTGGGCCCGCACCTCGGCGGAATTGCTGTAGACGAGGACGGCGACGCGTTCGGGCACGGAGCTCACCCGGCGATCGTATCCGTGGCCCTGCCCGGGGCCCGGAACGGCCGATGCAGGCCGCCGGTCCGACACCGTCTGCACGACCCACCCCGGGCGCGGAAGTGTCGTCCCGGCAGGCCATAATGCTCGTGTGACCGCGGCTGCCACGACGTCCGGCTTTGACTCGAGCAAAGTCCACTCGCTGACGCGTCCGAACATCGTCAGCGTAGGCACGATCGTCTGGCTCTCCAGCGAGCTCATGTTCTTCGCCGGCCTGTTCGCCATGTACTTCACGATCCGCTCGGTGCACGCCGGCGACTGGCCGATGACGCTGCCCGATGGGGAGAAGATCGTTCCGGCCATCGCCTACGCGACCCCGTTCACGATCATCCTCGTGTTGTCGAGCGTCACCTGCCAGTGGGGCGTGTTCGCGGCGGAGAAAGGCGACGTGTTCAAGCTGCGTCGCTGGTTCACGATCACCTTCTTCATGGGCCTCATCTTCGTGCTCGGCCAGGGCAACGAGTTCCTCACCGAAGTCCACCTGGGCAACACGATCTCGGCCACCGGTTATGGCTCGGTGTTCTTCCTGACCGAAGGCTTCCACGGCCTGCATGTGATCGGCGGCCTCATCGCCTTCGTCTTCTTCCTGATCCGCACCGCGCTGGGCAAGTTCACGCCTGCGCAGGCCACCGCGGCGATCGTGGTGTCGTACTACTGGCACTTCGTCGACGTCGTGTGGATCGGACTGTTCGCCGTCATCTACATCATCCGATGAGCTCCGTAAACCGCCCGACGGGCGGCGCTGCAGAAGGTGGGGAGGCATCCGTGGAGGGTGACGTCGAGCGCGACCTCGACGCCGAATACGGGTTCGAGCCGGCGGCGCGGGTCACCGGTGCCGACACGCCCGCTGCCACGACCGCCGGCGCGCCGGGCGCCGCGTCGGGCGCGCCGAAGACCCGCAGCGCGAAGCCACGACGCCCGGCCGGACGTCGCTGCGCACTACGCCGCCGGGTCGGTGCCGCTGCCGTGCTGCTGTTCGCGCTGACCGGTCTGGGCGGCACCTACGCAGCGTTCGCCACGTCTTCCGGGGCCGATGACACCACGAGCAGCCGGCGGGACCTCGCCGCCGGCCACCAGCTCTACCAGGTCAGCTGCATCACGTGTCACGGCGCGAACCTCGAAGGCGTCACGGGCCAGGGTCCCTCGTTGATCGGCGTCGGGGGCGCCGCCGTCTACTTCCAGGTCGACACCGGCCGCATGCCGGTCGCAGCGCAGGGCGCCTACATCGGGCGCAAGGAAGCCAAGTTCGACGAGAAGCAGACCGAGCAGCTCGCCGCCTACATCGCATCCATCGGCGGTGGCCCCGGCATCCCGGTCGGCGCGTTGCGCGGCAACAGCGCCACGATCGCCGTGGGCGGGGAACTGTTCCGGCTCAACTGCGCGTCATGTCACGGCACCACGTTCAAGGGCGCGCCGCTGTCGGCAGGCAAGATCGCGCCGTCGCTGAATCTGTCCACCGACAAGCAGCTCTACGCGGCCATGCTGTCCGGCCCGTCGAACATGCCGGTCTTCAGCGACAACCAACTCACCCCCGAGCAGAAACGCTCGATCATCGCCTACGTGCAGACGCTGAAGGCCTCGAAGGACCCGGGCGGCAGCGGCATCGACCGCATCGGGCCGGTGTCGGAGGCCGTCGTCATCTGGGTCGCCGGCGTGGGTCTGCTGATGGTCTCGATCCTGTGGATCGGAGCGCGCTCCCGATGACCGATACGAAGAGCCCGGCCGAGCTCGCCTCAGCTGACGAGCTGCGCAACATGACCCCGGAAGAATTGATGATCGCCGGGACCGAGATCGACGACATCCACATCGTCCACCGCCGCAACCGGTTCCCGATCCGCGGCACCAAGGCCGAGAAGCGCGCCGAGCGCGGGGTCGCCGCCGCGTTCGTCATCTCCGCGCTCGCCGGCCTCGGTTTCATCGTCGCGTTCATCGCCATGCCCTACAAGTGGCACCTGCCCGGGACACCGCAGAACTTCCGCTTCTACACCCCCGCCCTCGGCGGGCTGATGGCCATCATGATGCTCTTCCTGGGCATCGGCCTCGTGCTGTGGGCCAAGTGGCTGATGCCCGAGGAAGAGGTCGTCCAGGATCGCCACGACGTCCCGTCCACCGAGGAAGACAAGATCATTACCGAGGCGACGTTGCTCGTCGGCCTCGAGGACACCGGCTTGCCGCGCCGTTCGATGATCATGCGCACGCTGGGCCTGGCCGGCGGCGCGTTCGCCACCGTGCCGCTGGTGGCGCTCGTCGGGGCGATGATCAAGAAACCGGGCACGCAGCTGTTGCACACGCTGTACAAGCCGGACAAGAAGCTCTTCCCCGCCTCCGGTGGCCGCGTTCCCATCGTGTACAGCGATTTCCGCCGGGTCAGCCCCGACGACATGCAGCCCGGCGCCGTCGCGACCGTGTTTCCCGGCGTGCGCGAGAACGACCCCCAGGGCGAGAACGGCGTCACCAGCGCCTCCTCTCCCACGCTGCTGATCCGGCTGCGTCCCGGTCAGCAGGTGAAGTCCCGCAAGGGTCAGTCGAGCTACGGCTGGCCGTCGGACCAGCCGGAGTACGTGGCCTACTCCAAGATCTGCACGCACGCCGGATGCCCGGCCTCGCTCTACGAGCAGCAGACCAGCCGCCTGCTGTGCCCCTGCCACCAGTCGCAGTTCGCGGTCCTCGAGGACGCCCGGCCGGTATTCGGCCCGGCGTCGCGCAGCCTGCCCAAACTCCCTCTCGACGTCGAGACGGGGGATGATGGGCGGCAGTACTTCGTCGCCCGCCACGACTTTCCCGAGGCAATCGGTCCGGCATTCTGGGAGCGAGCATGACCGACACTGTTCGTAGGTCGACTGAGCCCCGCACGCCCCAGGGCAAAGCGGGCAAGTTCATGGACGACCGCGTCAAGCTCGCCGGGCCCATCCGCACCCAGCTGAACAAGGTCTTCCCCGACCACTGGTCGTTCATGATGGGCGAGATCGCGCTCTACTCGTTCATCATCTTATTGCTCACCGGCACTTATCTGACCTTCTTCTTCGACCCGTCGATGGCCAAGACCGTCTACGAGGGCCGCTACGTGCCCATGCACGGCATCACGATGTCGAAGGCGTACGAGTCGACGCTGAACATCAGCTTCGACGTCCGCGGCGGCCTGATCATCCGCCAGATCCACCACTGGTCCGCGCTGATGTTCGTGGCCGCGATGCTGATCCACATGTTCCGGATCTTCTTCACCGGCGCGTTCCGCAAGCCGCGTGAGCTGAACTGGCTGATCGGTATCGGGCTGATCTTGCTCGGCATTCTCGAAGGTGTCGCCGGGTACTCGCTGCCCGACGACCTGCTCTCGGGCACTGGCCTGCGCATCATCGACTCGATCATCTTGTCGATCCCGGTGATCGGCACCTGGGCGGGGTTCCTGATCTTCGGTGGGCCGTTCCCCGGCGATGTCATCATCGGCCGTCTGTACATCGTCCACGTGCTGCTGATACCGGCGATCCTGGCCGCGCTCATCGGCGCCCACCTGGCTCTCGTCGTCCGGCAGAAGCACACCCAGTTCCCGGGTCCTGGGCGCACCGAGGACACGGTCAGCGGCGAGCGGGTGTTCCCGCTCTACGCCGCCAAGGCCGGCGGGTTCTTCTTCATCGTCTTCGGCATCACCGCTGCCCTGGGCGGCCTCGCGCAGATCAACCCGGTGTGGCTGTTCGGCCCGTACGAGCCGTCCCAGGTGTCCTCCGGTTCGCAGCCCGACTGGTACGTGATGTTCCTGGACGGATCGACCCGTCTGTTCCCGTCCTGGGAGATCCGACTATGGGGTCACACGATCCCGGCCGTCTTCTGGCCGACCGTGGTGCTGCCCGGCATCCTGTTCACCCTGGCCGGGGCCTACCCGTTCATCGAAGCGCGGATGACGAAGGACAGGGCGAAACACCATCTGCTGCAGCGCCCACGTGACGTCCCGGTGCGCACGTCGCTCGGGGCCATGGCGATCTCCTTCTATGTCATCCTGCTGCTCTCGGGCGGCAACGACCTGATCGCGAAGGCGTTCGACATCTCGCTGAACGCGATGACCTGGGCCGGGCGTATTGCGCTGTTCGTGGGGCCGCCGCTGGCCTACCTGGTCGCCTACCGGGTGTGCCTCGGGCTGCAGCGCCACGACCGCGAGGTCCTCGCGCACGGGCTGGAGACCGGCATCGTCAAGGCGCTGCCGACGGGTGAGTTCATCGAGGTGCACCAGCCCCTCGGCCCGCTCGACAGCCACGGCCACAGCCAGCTGAAATACGCGGGCACACCGGTGCCGAAGCGGATGAACCAGATCGGTGGCGGCTCGCCGCTCAAGCACCTGCGCGGGTTCTTCTACCCGGTCAAGGAGAAGCCGGAGATCCAGGCGGCCCTGGACGAACTGGACGAGCTCGAGGCCGGCGAGCGGCACAGCGTCGACGACGATGCCGCAGGGACCCCCCGCCAGCTCACCGACTGACCCTCGTCCGGGTGCTGCGGGTGCTGGTGGACGCCGACAACGTCCTGCCCCGGCGCGTGCAACCGGTCCTCGACCTGGTGGCTCTGCTCGGCGAGCAGGCTCGCGTGACCGCCAGCGGTCGCCGCGTGGCGCTCGAGCGGCTGCGCTGGCCGGCTCGCGCCGAGCTGCTCGAGCACGCCGGGTGGCAACAGGCCGACATCGCGCTAGCCGGCGCCTACCGCGCCGCCGACGAGCCGCTGGTGCTGGTCACCGGCGACGGCGACTTCGGGTTGCTCGCCAGCCGGCACCCCGGACCCGTCCTCGTGGTCAGTGGTGCGGCGAGCGGGCGGCTACGCGAGGGCACCACGGTCGTCGATCCCGCTGCCGACGGCATCGACCCGATTCGCGCCTGGCTCGACGTGCACGCCGACGCGATCAATCGCTGACCAGCGGCCGGCTCAGGTGTGCGGTGAACGACCCGGTCGCGGTCGCGGTCGAGTGGATCCGCATGATCAAGAGAATGATCAGGCCGATAATTGTCCGCGCTCGTCTGTCGATCATGACGTTGTGCGCCGAGCAACTCACCGCAGCCACCACTCGGTGGACAGCGTTCAGCCCAGCGGCCGCCGGCCGCCGATGTAGTACTCGAAGAGCAGGCCGCCGATCGTGAACATCAACAGCAAGAAGGCGACGGCCAGCAGCCACACCTGAACGAAGGCCAGCGCAAGACCGGCGAGCGTGGCCGCGGCGGCGAGCGACACCGGCCAGTAGCTGCCGGGGCTGAAGAACCCGAGATCGCCTGCGGCCTCGGCGATCTCGGCGTCGCTGCGGTCTTCCGGGCGTGGGTCGATGCGGCGGGAGACGAACAGGAAGAACGAGCCCGGGATGCCCACCAGGCCACCGGACAGGATCAACGCCGCCACGCCGACGGGCTCGACCTGCCCGTGGCTGAAGCTGTTCGGCAACGACGTCCAGATGCCGTAGCCGATAGCCGCGAGCCAGAAGAACACCGCGATGCCCAGGAACAGCCGGGCTTCGACCTTCACGTCAGGACCCCTGCCTCTGCGACGCCTTGCGGGAGTTGCGGTCGGTCTCGAACGGGTACGTAGTGGTCGCGTAGGCGCTCTTGTTCGGCATGGCCGTCTTCAGCGCCTTGACCTGTCGTGTCGGGTCGTCCGGCCCGATCTTCCGCAAGGCCGCGAGGTAGGCGGCGAACGTCTGCGGCGACACCACGCGGACCTCGAAGTTCATCTGCGAGTGGTAGGTGCCGCACAGCTCAGCGCACCGGCCGACGAAGCTGCCCGTCGTCGTCGCCGTGAACTCGAAGCGGTTGTCGCGATCGCTAGCCTGCGAGGCGTACGGAATGACGTCGCGTTTGAACAGGAAGTCCGGCACCCAGAACGAGTGGATGACGTCGTAGGAGTGCTCGACGATCTGCACCCGCTGGCCGACGGGGACGACGAGGACCGGGATGAGCTGGGAGTCACCGACCGTCGACAGGTAGAACGGCCGCTTCGAGTTGTTCGGATCCTTCAGCGCGGTGCCCGTCGCGCTTCGGTAGGCCAGCGGCGCGGCGGAGCCACCCGCGCGGTAGTTGCGGTACTCGAACTGCCAGTTCCACTTGAACGCGTCGACCTGGATCAGCACGTCGGGGTTCTTGCTCAGGTGGTTGACATCGTCCTCGACGAGCACCGTGCGGTAGAACAGCCCGGCGATCACCAGGAACGGGAACGTGAAGCAGACGGCCTCAACCCAGAAGTTGTACTTCGTCTGGCGGGGCAGCTCGTCGCTCTTCTTGCGGTAGCGCAGGCAGCACCAAAAGATCAGGCCCCAGACGACGACGCCGAGCGCGAGCGCAGTGACCCCCGACCACGTCCACAGAACGCGCATCTCGGTGCCCTGCTTGGTGACGCCGGTGGGCCAGCCGAAGCGCAGGTTGCGTTCCCAGTCCTTCGCTGAACAGCCGGTGAGCACGAGCGCCACCGAGGCGAGGAGAACCGCTGCGCGGCCACCTCGAAACCACCGTGTACGACGCACCTGCGACCGCCTCTCGAACACGTCCTGCGAACGGTTGGCAGCCTACTTGACCCGGACCGTGTGCCCCCTTCGGGGGCGGACGTTTCGTGCGGCGGCACCGGCCCGCGAAACGGCGCTACGGTCGGTGCGTGCCGGCCCACCTCGATGCTGCTTCCGGCACTGCCTGGCACCCGGTCGCCAGGGCCGCGTGGGAGGCAGCGCAGAACGAGGGCTGGGCCGATCCGGCGCGGCTGTACAACGCCGGGCGGCGCGCTCGACTGCTGCTCGACGCGGCCC
>JAABUT010004327.1_pt1 | contig 11402 bp, 7 predicted proteins | sample 5559281 | NCBI WGS metagenome assembly JAABUT01 (sample SAMN10711880, study PRJNA513359) | rock metagenome | isolation source: Antarctica rocks | place: Antarctica: Victoria Land, Ricker Hills nord | collected 2016-01-04
AACACCCGAGTCAACACCCCCACCGACACCAAATCCGACAACCGACGATCCGACTCCGGCTTCACCCACCCAGCACGAGGCATACCACCAAACTACACCGCTGTAAGCTTAACTGAACGGTATTGGGACTAGCCCGCGTCGGCCGGTGTTGCTCTGCGGCGACCGTCTGTGTACGGGCATGCCCTTGAGGCGGCTAACCGCCGGCTCGGCGGCATGGTCGTCATTGGGGACCATCTTCACTCCGGTCGCATGAGTGGTGCAGAGCATGATGTGTTACCGCTCGATGGAGTGAGCGAGATTGGCTCGAATCGCGGGCCGGACGCTCCCCACACCCGGGGCCGTGCGCGCGTCAAGGTGAAGGTTGTAGGACCGCTCGCGGCACGGTCGGAGTCTCCACCCAACTATTGCAATTCGCAACCGTTGCGAGTAAACAAGAGGGGCAGGGGTCAGGTTGGTCGTAGGAGTCCGGCTCATCCCCTCGCCAGTCGGCTCCGCCGCCCGCTCGCCGACCATGCTAGCTGCCACGCTCAGGGAGAGTCCGGATGTCCTCGTTCCCATCTTTCCTGCTGCTCATTATCTTTGTGGCTTCGGCTGCGGTGATTTGGGGAGCAGGCACCAAGCTATCCGACTACACCGACGTGCTGGCTGAACGACTCCACCTCGGGAAAGCCCTCGGTGGGGTTGTGCTGCTCGCCGTGGCCACCAACCTCCCCGAAATCGCGATCACCGTAAGCGCTGCCCTGTCCGGACACGTCGAAATTGCCGTCGGCAACTTGCTAGGCGGAATCGCGCTGCAAACCGTGGTCCTGGTAGCGCTGGACGCCTTCGGAGTCCGATCCGGCAAACCACTGACCTATATGGCCGCGAGCCTGACGCTTGTGCTGGAAGCCGCCCTTGTCATCGCGGTGCTAATGGTGGTCATCGCGGGGACGCAGCTGCCGGCGCATTTGATAGCTCTGCGACTGACACCCGGACCGGTGCTAATCGTCATTTTCTGGGTCGTCGGGCTCAAACTCATCGGTGGTCCGGGCAGCCAACTGCCCTGGGGAGACAGCGGAGAAGCACCCGGCAGCCAAGAGAAGCCGCGCGGCCACGCCCGAACCGCCAAAGAACATGACGCGACCGCACGCCACATCAGCACCGTCAAGGCCGCCACCGTGTTCGGTATCGCTGCTCTGTTGACGCTGATCGCCGGTGTCACCATCGAGCGCAGCGGCGAATCCTTCTTCGGTAACCTGGGACTTTCGGGCATTCTGTTCGGCGCGACGGTCCTGGCTGCCGCGACGTCCTTGCCGGAACTGTCGACCGGGCTCACCGCCGCACGCAGCGGAGACTACAAGCTGGCGATGGGCGACATCTTCGGTGGCAATGCGTTCCTGCCGGTCTTGTTCCTTCTCGTCACGCTGATCAGCGGGAAGGCGGTGCTGCCGCACGCGCAAACCAGCGACATCTACCTGACCGCGCTCGGTGGTCTGCTGACCCTCATCTATCTGGCCGGTCTCGTCTTTCGACCTCAGCGCCAGATTCTGCGGATGGGCATCGACTCCCTCGCCGTAATCGCTCTTTACATCCTTGGCGTCATCGGCTTGATCAGCTTGCAATGATCCCGGCACACTCGACCAGAAGATCCTCGGCCGACCCGAAGTGAACCCGAACTGCGAGCGTCGCACCCAGCCGAACCCCACGCCCTGGCGACGCTGGCGCTGCTCGGGGGTGTTGGGCGTCGCCTCCGGTAGGTGTCTGCGTCGACCCGATCATCCCGCTCGGCACCAACAGCCTGCCTTCCCAGATCATGACGGCCCCACCGAACGACCACGTCAATGAACAGTCGATGTCAATGAACAGTCCATCTCGGGGCCGCGATCGGGCCACCCACCCTGGCCGGCACCGTCGAATTGGTAACGGCCCCCCTCAGTCGGCCGCCTACGAACCTCCGTCGCCCGCCCCACGTATGCGGCAGCGCTCGGGTTACGCCGCCGGTTTCGCCGACACGTGGAGGATCGGCTCGCTGTAGCGGTCGGTGGTCAGCTGCGGTTGCGGGTCATAGTGCTGTTGGCATGCGTGCTCGGCCTCAACACCGCCGACAGCGCAACCGTGGGCGCAGTAGCCACCGAACTCGAGCGATCCCTGCACGTCGGCAATATCCAGATCGGATTGTTGGTCACCGTGTCCACCGGCGTTGGCGCGCTCGCGGCGTTGCCGGTTGGTGTCCTCGTCGACCGGACCAACCGCACTCGCCTGCTGTGGGTCAGCATCCTGATTTGGTCGGCGGCAATGGTTGTCAACGGGGCATCGACCTCCTTCGTGATGCTGTTGATCAGCCGGCTGGCGCTCGGTGCGGTCGTGGCCACTGCCGGACCCGCGGTGGCCTCGTTGACCGGTGACATGTTTCCCGCCGCCGAACGAGGCCGGGTTTACGGATACATCCTCGCCGGCGAGCTAGTCGGTACCGGCACGGGCTACCTGGTTTCCGGCAATGTAGCCGCGGCACTGTCGTGGCGCTACTCATTCTGGGTGCTGGCCGTCCCAGGCCTCATCCTCGCGGTCGCGATTCGACGGCTGCTGCCCGAGCCGCAACGCGGCGGACACGGTCAGCTGTTCCCGGCCGCGACGGGCACCCGAACCGCAACCACCGGCGTCTCCGCTGCCCCGGACGCTGCCGGGCACGCCGATCGAAGTGCTCCGACCGCGGGAAGCGACGATGACCTGGTTGAGCGGGAGGTCCAGGAGCAGCGCATCCCCACGCGAGCCGGTCTGGTGCTCCGGGCCGACCCGGCGCGCCTGAGCCTGTGGCAGGCGACCTCTTTTGTACTGCGCGTGCGCACCAATGTCGTGCTGATCATCTCCTCAGCCCTCGGCTACTTCTTCCTCACCGGGCTGCAAACCTTCGCCGTGGTGTTCCTCCGCGCTCGCTTCGGCCTCGGACAATCCCTGGCCAGCACCCTGCTCGTACTGCTCGGCGCCGGCTCCCTGCTCGGCGTGCTGATTGCCGGCCGGATCGCGGACCGATTGATCCGCCACCGCTGTCTGACCGGGCGCGTGCTCGTCGGTGCCATCTGCTTCCTTCTCACGGCTGCGCTGCTACTGCCGGCGCTGCTCACCACGTCGCTGCTGATCGCAGCGCTGTTAATCTTCCTCGCCGCGGCAGCGCTGGGCGGATCGAACCCGCCCATAGACGCCGCCCGGCTCGACATCATGCCCGCGGCGTTGCGGGGGCGCGCCGAAGCCATCCGAACCGCACTCCGGGCGGCCTTCACTGCCTCCGCACCTCTCGTCTTCGGCTACGTATCCACACAACTCGGCGGCCAACGCTCAGCACTGGGCGAGCCCACCGGTTCCGTTCAAGTGCGCGCCACTGGCCTGGACCGAACGTTCCTCATCATGCTTACCGCACTTGCCGCCGCGGGGCTGATCATGCTCCTCGCGCAGCGGACTTACCCGGCTGACGTCGCCACCGCCCTGGCTTCCGAGCCAGACCGGTAACTCCAGCACCAACTGCAGTAGCGCTGACGAGCATCAACGCGTGTGGGTCGAGGTTGCGCACCCCGGTCCTCCGGTGTGACAGTCGCCGATGAATCAGGTCGAAGCGTGCTCTGTCGCAACTATTGCGCTCCGTGGGAAACAGCGCAAGAATGACTTGATGACTGAATCCCGCCGTAGTGCTGGTCGGAGGTTTCAATGCGTATCGCCTATGTAGCTGCGCCGTGGCTGCCTGTGCCCCCACCGGCCTATGGCGGCTCAGAAGTCGTGATCGACCGGCTGGCGCGGGGGGTGAAACAAGCTGGTCATGAGGTGATGCTGTTCACGACCGGGGACAGCAGCTGCCCGGTAGATCGACGGTGGACTCGGCCAGACGCGGTCCCGGATTTGATCGGTGAAGTCGGGGTGGAGTTGGCGCACGTGATCGGGGCATATGCGGCAGTGCGCGACTGGGGTGCTGACATCGTTCACGACCACACCTTGTCCGGTCCCGCTTACGCTCGGACCGTCACCACCATGCCGGTGGTGACGACGAACCATGGTCCGTTCACCGAGGACCTGAGCGTCATTTACCGAGACGCAGCCAAATCCGCCGCGATTGTCGCGATATCGCATGCGCAGGCGGCTACCGCGGGCAATATTCCGGTCACGCGGATTATTCACCACGGAGTTGACCCAACGCAGTATCCGATGGGGGAGGGCCAGGGTGGTTTCTATCTGTTCCTGGGGCGTATGTGCGCCGACAAAGGGGTGCGCGAGGCGGCGCTGATTGCCCTCGCCGCGGGTGTGCGGCTGCTGATCGCTGCAAAGATGCGCGCACCGAGCGAACGCGCGTATTTCGAGACACAGGTCAAGCCGTTACTCACCAACAAGGTGCAGTTTATTGGAGAGGTCGCCGGGCCGGCCAAGGCCGAGCTACTCGGCGCCGCCGCGGCGTTGCTCAACCCGATCTGCTGGCCCGAACCGTTCGGTCTGGTCATGATCGAGGCGCTAGCCTGTGGCACGCCGGTGCTGACATATCCTCTTGGCTCGGCCCCCGAGATCATCGACCATAACAAAACCGGGTTTCTGTGTCAGAACGAAGCCCAGATGGTCGCCCGGCTGGGTGAGGTGTCCCAGTTGGACCGGCGGACCTGCCGGAGAGCGGCCCAAGAACGATTCAGCCAACAGCGGATGGTCGATGAGCATCTCAGCCTGTATGCGGAGCTCCTCACTCGTGCTGCCCACCGCGCAGCCGATGTGGAGCGGGCAGTGATCGCTGAACCCCATCGGAGAATCATGGCGACCGACTTCGGTACGTCCATCCCCCCAGTAGGCAGACTGACATCACCACCGAACGGAGTAGGACGGTGAAGCCCCCCAGCGTCCGAGTCCTGGACGGCAGCAGCTTCGCGGTCAGCGACACCCAGGGCGACATGGCCGATGCCCCCGACCAGGTGCTGGGCCTGTTTTTCCGGGACACCCGCCACCTGTCGCGGTGGCAGCTGAGGTTAAACGGACGACCGACTGACGCGCTTTCCGGTGACACTCCGGGATACGATCAGGCGGTTTTCTTCCTGGTTCCGGGCACCGGTACGGTCTACACGAATCCGACCCTGTCGATCACCCGCAGCCGTCGCGTCGGTGATGGCATGCGCGAGCAGTTGCAACTGACCAACAACGGTATGGACAGCGTTTACGTCGAGCTGAGCATTCTGTTCGACGCCGACTTCGCCGATATCTTCGCCGTCAAAGACGGGCTGCCGAACAAGGGAACCGTGGATCGCCACGTCGAGGCTGACGGGGTCCGGCTGTGTTACACCCGAGGCGACTTCAGGCGTGAGACCCACATCCTGGCCCGCGACGCGTTCTGTACCGACCAGTCACTCACGTTCCGGCTTCACCTCCCCGCGCACCACAGCTGGCAGAGCGACATCGAAGTTCGCATGGTCGCAGACGGACAGCATCACGAACCCAAGACTGCTACCACGCCGAACATGGCCGAATCCCTAGGTGAGTGGCGTGAGCACGCGCCGCAGCTGGAATGCGACTGGGACGACCTGCGTCACACCTATCAGCGCAGCGTGGATGACCTGGCCGCATTGCGGTTCTACCCCGACACCGTGCCAGGTGCCGCGTCTCTGCCCGCCGCTGGACTTCCCTGGTTCATGGCCCTGTTCGGCCGCGACAGCCTCATCACCAGCTATCAAGCGCTGCCGTTCGTTCCGGAACTGGCGGCCACCACGCTACGGGCCCTTGCCGCCCGACAGGCCACCGAACACGATGACTTCCGTGACGCCGAACCGGGCAAGATCCTGCACGAGCTGCGCTTCGGAGAGATGACCTACTTTCATGAACGGCCTCAATCTCCCTACTACGGTTCGGCCGACGCGACACCGCTATTCCTGATCGTCCTCGATGAATATCAGCGGTGGAGCGGCGACGATGCGCTCGCGCGCGAGTTGGAGCCCTCCGCTCGCGCGGCCCTGCGCTGGATCGATGACTATGGCGACCGTGACGGCGACGGCTATCAAGAATACCAACGCCGCAATACCGAGACCGGGCTGGACAACCAGTGCTGGAAAGACTCCTGGAACTCGATCGTCCACCCGGACGGTCAGCTGGCCAGCGAACCTCGAGCGACCTGCGAGCTGCAGGGTTACGTCTACGACGCGTGGCTACGCTGTGCCCGCCTGGCCCGCACAGTGTGGGACGACACCGAACTCGCCGAGCGCCTCGAGCAAAAGGCAGCAGACCTCAAGAAGCGGTTCAATCACGACTTCTGGGTCGCCGACGGAGCATTCTTCGCCCTTGCCCTGGACGGAGACAAGCAACAGGTCCCGACACTGAGTTCGAACATGGGCCAGCTGCTATGGAGCGGCCTCGTCAGCGAGGACCACCTCACCGACGTAGTCGACCACCTGATGGGTGAGGCACTGTTCTCCGGGTGGGGCGTGCGGACCCTCGCGGACAACGAGGCGGTCTACAATCCGATCGAGTACCACAACGGCACCGTCTGGCCGCATGACAACTCGCTCATCGCCGCGGGTCTAGCCCGCTATGGCCGTTGGGAGGAAGCCGGCCGGATCGCCACCGCCATCCTCGAGACAGCACCGTACTTCTCGCACCGGTTGCCCGAAACATTCGCCGGATTCCCGCGCGCCATGACCGGAGCGCCCGTGGAATACCCCAGCGCGTGCACTCCGCAAGCCTGGGCAACCGGGACGCCACTGCTGCTACTACGCGTACTCCTCGGCCTGCAACCCGACACCAATCGATGCACGGCCGATCCCCACGTCCCCCCGCGCCTGGGTCGAATCCAACTTCACGGTATCCCGGGCAAGTGGGGCCGATCAGACGTATCGAGCACTTCCTAAACACACTCGCAGCATTCTGAGGTCCTCGGTTACCGATCCACCACATCGACATCCACGACCGAGAGCGGTACGCCTGCCCCTCTCATCGCGGCGGTCCGCAACTGCTCGACCAAAGCGAGGTTGCGGGTCAGGTGCCCTTGGAACCGCAGGCCGTGCGCCGGCATTCGTCGCCGGCCCGCCCAGCCGCTGCTGAGCAGCCCGCAGGACAGCGCGTCGTCCGCGGCGACGACGCCTGTACGCAGCTCCCGGCAGGTGGGCCGCGATCTCCTCCTCGATTCCGCGGCAGACCAGCGATTACTCGATCTGAATGTCGCTGATCGGTGCACGGTGTGCGCGCGCAGGATGGTATCGACGCTAACCTGGGACAGCCCGGTCGCGCCGACGTCAGGGTGCATGGCGTTACCGGCGGTCCGCGTTGTTGGCGGCGACGAGGCCGTTGGGGCCTACGTCGATGACCACGGCATCCGCCGGCGCGGCGCCCGTGCTGTATGGCGTTGATCGAAAGCCCTGCTGCGATGGCGATTATTGTGCGCGTTCCGGGTCGTTGTCGTGTTGGTTGGCTGGGCCGATCGGGCTGATGACGAATTCGGTGTCGCGGGGCGGATGGTCCTTGCGGGCGTAGGCCTCGGTGTCCATTTGGGCGATGAAGTGTGGGTAGTGCAGCTCGAAGGCGGGGCGTTCGGAGCGGATGCGGGGAATGGTGTGGAAGTTGTGGCGCGGCGGCGGGCAGCTCGTTGCCCATTCCAGTGAGTTGCCGAAGCCCCAGGGGTCGTCCTGGGTGACCGGCTCGCCGTAGCGGTAGGAGACGTAGAAGTTGTACAGGAAGGGCAGCATCGACGCGCCGAGCAGGAACGAGCCGATCGAGGCGGTCGTGTTGAGCGCGGTGAAACCGTCGGTGGGCAGGTAGTCGGCGACGCGGCGGGGCATGCCCTTGGCGCCGAGCCAGTGCATGACGAGGAACGTCAGGTGGAAACCGATGAATGTCATCCAGAAGTGAATCTTGCCGAGCCGCTCGTTGAGGTAGCGGCCGGTGAACTTCGGGAACCAGAAATAGATGCCGCCCCACGAGGCGAAGACGATGGTGCCGAACAGCACGTAGTGCAGGTGGGCGACGACGAAGTAGCTGTCGGTGAGGTGGAAGTCGACCGGCGGCGAGGCCAGCAGCACACCCGTCAGTCCACCCAGTAGGAACGTGACGAGGAACCCGAGAGAGAACAGCATCGGGGTCTCGAACGTCAGGGACCCGTGCCACATGGTGCCTATCCAGGCGAAGAACTTGATACCGGTGGGTACCGCGATCAGGTATGTCATGAAGGAGAAGAATGGCAGCAGCACCGACCCCGTCGCGAACATGTGGTGCGCCCACACCGTGAGTGAGAGTGCCGTGATGCCGAACGTCGCGAACACCAGGCCCTTGTAGCCGAAGACGGGTTTGCGGCTGAAGACGGGGAAGATCTCGGTGACGATGCCGAAGAACGGCAGGGCGACGATGTACACCTCGGGGTGGCCGAAGAACCAGAACAAGTGCTGCCACAGGATGGGACCGCCGGCCGACGCATCGTAAACGTGGGCTCCGAGGTTGCGCTCGGCCCACAACGCCGCCAGGGCCGAGGTGAGGACGGGAAACGCCAGCAGGATGAGCAGGCTCGTCGCGAGCATGTTCCAGGTGAAGATAGGCATCCGGAACATGGTCATTCCCGGCGCGCGCAACGTGATGATGGTGGTGACGATGTTGACCGCGGCGAGAATGGTGCCCACCCCGGACAGGATCAGCCCCACTGTCCACAGGTCAGCGCCCACCGTCGGGGTGTTCTGGTTGTCGCTGAGCGGCGTGTACGCCGTCCAGCCGAAGCCGGGACCGCCCTGGGGCGTCACCAAACCGCTGACCACAAGCAGGCCACCGAACAGGAACGCCCAGTAGGAGAAGGCGTTCAACCGCGGAAAGGCGACATCGGGTGCGCCGATCTGCAGGGGTACCAGCAAGTTCGCGAACGCGATCACCAGCGGAGTCGCATACAGCAGCAGCATGAGCGTGCCGTGCATCGTGAACAGCTGGTTGTACTGGTCCAGGGACACGATCTGCATTCCTGGACGGGCGAGCTCGGCGCGCATCACCAGCGCCATGAGACCTGCGACCAGAAAGAAGCTGAGCGAGGTCAGCAGGTACATCTTCCCGATGACCTTGTGGTCAGTCGTGCGCAGCAGCTTCGCCAGCGCGGACCGTCGCCGACGCCGCCGGTGGACCTGCGCCCGATCATCGACCGCGGCAGGCCGAGTAACAGTGGTCATTTGTGCTCCAACTCAGCTGGCCGCAACCGCGCGGCGTGACACCTCACCGTCCGACCTTGCTCTTGCGGTGACGCGCGGCCGGCTTGCTCTCGGTGTCGGTGTCGGTGTCGAGGGGATGGAAGAACCCGCGGACGCCTCGCGTGGACGGCGCAGCAAGTACCTGGTTGGGCCGTTTCGGCACCGGGCTTCCTGCGTAGCGCAGCACACCCTCGCCTTCGGAGTTGGTCGGTCCCAGCGGCTGCGTGATCTCGACATAGTCGCCCTGATAAGTCCGGCGGACTAGGCCCGTCTCCAGACCGCTCTCCAATACCTCGCGGTCGTGGTCCTCCAGGCCCAGGCACATCCAGTAGGTGAAGGCGAACGCCAATGGCGGAATGACCAGCACCCCGCCCCGAAGTGCCCACACCACCAGCGCGAGGGACAGGTGGAACGTATGGGCGATGACGTCGTCAGCGCCGGCCAGCGACAGCAGTACCCAGAAGCTCAGCGCCAGCACGCCGAGGCTGGTGCGGGCCGGGGCGTCCCGCGGGCGTTGCAGCAGATTGTGGCGGGCGTGGTCCCTCGTCAGCCGCGCTTCGATGAACGGATAGCCGGCCGCCACCAGCCCTAGCACGATCGGAAGTACGACCGAGGGCCAGAACACCGGTGAGACGGTGTGCCCGAAGGGATGCAGCGCGATCGGCGGGAACAGCCGCAGAGCGCCTTCCAGGAACCACATGTACCAGTCCGGTTGGGACGCCGACGAGACCTGCGCCGGGTCGTAGGGCCCCCACAGCCACACCGGATTGATCTGGACAAGGCCGCCGAGGGCTGCCAGCGCTGCGAACACCAGAACGAAGAAGCCGCCGGACTTCATCGCATACGTCGGATAGAGGCGATCGCCGGAGACTGTCTGCTCCGTGCGCCCGGGCGCCGGGAAGTCCGTGTGCTTCTGCCGGACGATGATGGTCAGGTGAGCGGCGACCAGAGACAGAATCAGGCCGGGGATCAGCAGGACGTGTGCGATGTACAGCCGGCCGATGATCTGGTGGCCGGGGAACTCCCCGCCGAAGAGAAGGAAGCTCAACCAGCTGCCGATGACCGGTATGGACAGCACGATGGCATCGGCGATGCGAAGCCCCGTACCGGAAAGCAGATCATCAGGTAGCGAGTACCCCGCGAAACCTTCCACGATGCCCAGGGCCAGCAGCGACAACCCGATCAGCCAGTTGATCTCCCGCGGCTTGCGGAAGGCAGCGGTGAAGAATATCCGGCACATGTGCACGATCATCGACGCCACGAACAGCAGCGCCGCCCAGTGGTGGATCTGGCGGATCAACAACCCGCCACGTACGTCGAAGGAAAGGTCGAGCGTCGATGCGAATGCCCGTGACATCTCAACACCCTGCAGCGGGACGTAGGAGCCGTCGTAGCGCACCTCCGCCATCGACGCGTCGAAGAAGAAAGTCAGAAAAGTTCCCGTCAGGAGCAGCACGATGAACGAATACAGGGCGATCTCGCCCAGCATGAAGGACCAGTTGTCCGGAAACACCTTGTTCAACTGCTTGCGGAGCGGCGCGGCGATCTTCAAGCGCGCATCAGCGGCGCTGCCTACGGCTCCAGCCGCGCGGGAGGACACCGACTGCCGCGAGAAGGCCAGCCGAAGCAGCGGACGCACTACTCTCATCGAAGACCGCCGCTCACGATGAGATCCGGCGTAGCCGCCTGGCCACTACCGCCCTTGCGGCGAGGGTGGCTGCAGCGATGCCGATCACCATCCGAACGCCTGGCCACTCGGCGGCGCGACGGTTCCGGTCTCCGGTGCTGTGCGGACCGCCGAAGAGCTCCGGATGTTCCGAGAGCAGACGCATGTTCGGCGAAGCTCGGCGCACCTCGGCCTCCCGTTGAGCCTCCTTCAGACCGAACCCCGAATCGCCACCGGGACCGGCCAGGACCGATGAGGCCTCGCTGTAGGCGGCTATCCAGTCCTCCCACCCTTTGTCGTCGGCTGGCCCCTGGGGCGAGGCCGCCGGGGTATGCGGTCCGGGCGCCCTGGGATCTGACGGCAGGCTCCTGAGCAAGTAGCCACGAAGCGCGTCAACGTCCCGCCACAGCTGCCGCCCGTACTCGCACGCACCCTCAAGCGCTTCGTCCAGTCCCGCTATCTGCTTGTCAGGGTCAGCCTGCTTCTCCGCGCCGGCAAGATGCGGTCTGCAAGCGTCCAACACGCTGGGAACCGGAACCGGGATAGGTTGCTGCATGAGCACTCTCACCTTTCCTGGAAAGTCCACCGGGCCG
>JAABUT010004329.1_pt1 | contig 11393 bp, 8 predicted proteins | sample 5559281 | NCBI WGS metagenome assembly JAABUT01 (sample SAMN10711880, study PRJNA513359) | rock metagenome | isolation source: Antarctica rocks | place: Antarctica: Victoria Land, Ricker Hills nord | collected 2016-01-04
GGGGCCGTCAAGGCGGCGACGGGACTCCGGAACCGCGATCCGCAGAACCGCAGCAGCCACGGCCCTGGGCACGTAGGAGTCGCCCGACTCGACGAGCCTGGCGAGGGCCTCCAGGCCCTGCCCGGGTGTCTCTGCGTCCGGGGACGACCCATCCGGCTCGACCGGACCACCCGGCACCGGGGAGCGAGTGCTGGTGACCGCGGCCTGCGGTGCGTCGCCCATGAGCCGACCTTTCATCTCACTCTTCCTCGAACGTTTGTTCGAGTATATGCGATGGGTCGCACAACTGCAAGCGGTCATCCACCGGCTCTTCGGCGAGACTTTTCAGAGGGTTCTCCGGGGAAGGCTCTCCGTGAAGACACGTCGGCCCGGTTCCGACCGAGATCGGTGCCGGGCCCGAGGAGAAGACAGGTCAGGCGTTCCAGACCCTCGAGATCCAGGCCTCGACGTCGGCCGAGCCGCGCGGCATCGCCGCGGAGAGGTTCTCGTGGCCGTCCGCGGTGACGAGGACGTCGTCCTCGATGCGAACCCCGTTGCCGCGAAACGCTTCCGGCACCAGCTCGTCGTCCGCCTTGAAGTACAGGCCCGGCTCTACGGTGAGGACCATCCCCCGGACGAGCTCTGCGTCCATGTACTGCGCCCGGGTGGCCAGCGCGCAGTCGTGGACGTCGATGCCGAGGTGGTGGCTCGTGCCGTGGACCATCCATCGGCGGTGGTACTGCCCGTGCTCCTTGTCGAGGGTCGCCTCGACGTCGACGCCCCCGGGGAGCAGCCCCCACTCGTGCAGGTGCTCGGCGATGACCCGGATCGCGGCCTCGTGGACGTCGGCGAACCTGTTGCCCGGCTTCACCGCCGCGAGAGCCGCCTCCTGCGCGGCATACACGGCGTCGTAGATGGCGCGTTGTGCCTCGGTGAAGGTGCCGTCGACGGGCAGCGTGCGGGTGATGTCGGCGGTGAAGAGGGAGTCGACCTCGACGCCGGCGTCGAGGAGGAGCAGCTCACCCTGCGAGACCTCGCCGGTGTTCCGGATCCAGTGCAGCGTGGTCGCGTGCTCGCCGCTCGCGCAGATCGAGTCGTAGCCGACGCCGTTGCCCTGGTGGCGGGCGTGCAGGCCGAAGACGCCCTCGACCCAGCGCTCGCCACGGCCGTTCGCGACCGCGTCGCGCAGCTGGGCGATGACCTCCTCGAAACCCTTGTGGGTCGCAGCGACGGCGGCCCGCATCTGCTTGATCTCCCACTCGTCCTTGACCAGGCGCAGGGTGGAGAGGAAGGCGGCGAGCTCGTCGTCGAGCTCGACTGCCCGCGTGCTCTCCTCGGCCTGCTCGGATGCGCTGCCGCGGGCGGTGTCGACCTGCTCGGCGACGTCGCGGTCGGCGTCGCGGACGACCCGGATCGCCACCCGCCCGGCGTCTTTGCCCACGGCGTCCACGAACTCGTCGATGTGGCGGGCACTGAGGCCGAGCTCCGCCTCGACGTCCTCGAGCCTCGGTCGGGCGCCGACCCAGAACTCGCCGTAGCGGGCATCACCGAAGAACTCCTCGGAGTCGCGGCTGCCCCGCGGCCGGAAGTAGAGGAACGCGTCGTGACCGCCGTCGGTCGGCTCGAGGACGAGCACCGCGTCCGGCTCCCGGTCGCTGCCGAAACCGGTGAGGTGGGCGAAGGCGCTGTGCGGCCGGAAGACGTAGTCGCAGTCGTTGCTGCGCACCTTGAGCCCACCCGCCGGGATCACCAGCCGCTCACCCGGGAACCGGGCGCTGACCTGGTCCCGCCGCCGCGCGGCATACTCGGCGACCTCGGCCCGCTCGGGCGTGCCGCTTGGTCGCGGAGCCCAGCCAGAGCGGACGAACTGACGGAACTCCTCAGTGGTCGGACGGGCCCGGTTCTCGCTCTTCTTCTGTGCTTCGCTCACCTGCTCATCGTGCCACGAGCGTGCCGGCCCGTATGCCGGGTGGTCGGGCCCGCGACCACGCCGCCGGCCGTCGGGGCGGGCGTCGGGACAGGTCGCGGGGGCCGCCGCGGGGCCGGACGGCGGGGCAGGTCGTGGCGGCCGCCGCGGGCCGGCGTCGAGGTCGTGGGGGCCGCCGCGGGGCGGGCGTCGGGACAGGTCGCGGGGAACAGGTCGTGGCGGCCAGGTCGACGAGCCGGCTCGCTCTCAGCCGGCACATGTCATCCGTTGATGTCCGGTGCCTCCAGGCGCGCCTCGTCGGCCGACCGGTCGTCGGGCATCGTCTGGGAGACCCGCTCGGCCTCGACCCGCTGAAGATAGTGCTCCACCTCGTTGTCGATCGTCGCGGCGTCCCAGCCGAGAACGGGTGCGACCAGCTCGGCCGCCGGGCGGGAGGCTCCGACCGCGCGGTCCCACGACTCGATCGACAACCGGGTGCGCCGGGCCAGGATGTCGTCCAGGTGGAGCGCACCCTCGTGCGAGGCGGCATACACGATCTCCGCCTTGAGGTAGTCCTCGCCACCGGGGAGCGGCTCCTTGAGCTCGGGCCGCTCGCGGATCAGGTCGAGGACCTCGCTCGTGAGCACGCCGTGGCGCAGGAGCATCTTCTCGACGCGCTCGACGTGCAGGCCGCCCTCTCTGGCCATCGCGGCCCGCCGGTTCCAGACCGCCTGGTATCCAACGGCGCCCACCATGGGGATGTCCTGGGTCGTCGACTCCGGCACCGAGCCGCCGAGCGCCCGCGCGGCCTCGTCGATCGCGTCCCTGGCCATCACCCGGTAGGTCGTGTACTTGCCGCCCGCCACGACGACGAGGCCCGGCGCCGGGTGCGCGACAATGTGCTCCCGGGACAGCTTGGAGGTCTCCTCGCTCTCGCCGGCCAGCAGCGGCCGCAACCCGGCATACACGCCCTCGACGTCGGCCTGGGTGAGGCCCGTCGTGAGGAACCGGTTGACGTGGTCGAGGAGATAGTCGATGTCGGCCGACGTCGCGGCGGGGTGTGCCTTGTCCAGGCTCCAGTCGGTGTCCGTGGTGCCGATGATCCAGTGCCGCCCCCACGGGACGACGAAGAGGACGGACTTCTCGGTGCGCAGGATGATGCCGGTGGTGGAGTGGATGCGGTCACGCGGGACGACGAGGTGGATCCCCTTGGACGCCCGCACGTGGTACTGGCCGCGCTCGCCGATCATCGCCTGGGTCTCGTCGGTCCAGACGCCGGTCGCGTTGACGACCTGCCGGGCATGGATGTCGAACTCGCGCCCCGTGACCTTGTCGACGGCCCGGACGCCGGTGACCCGCTCGCCCTGACGGAGGAAGCCCACGGCGGCGACCCGCGTTGCGACGTGGGCACCGTAGCTCGACGCGGTGCGGGCCAGCTCCATGGTGTGCCGGGCGTCGTCGACCTTGGCGTCGTAGTAGTGGACGGCTCCGATGAGGGAGGACTTCTTCAGCGCCGGCGCGATCTTCAGGGCGCCGCGGCGGGTGAGGTGCTTGTGCCACGGCAGCCCCGCCGACATGCCGGCTGTGCGCGCCATCGTGTCGTAGAGGGTCAGCCCGGCCTCGACGTAGGGCCGCTCCCAGACCGCGTGGGTCAGGGGGTAGAGGAACGGCACGGGCCGCACGAGGTGGGGCGCGAGCCGGGTCATGAGCAGGCCGCGCTCCTGGAGCGCCTCGTGGACGAGCCGGAAGTCGAGCATCTCGAGATAGCGCAGCCCCCCGTGTATCAGCTTGCTCGACCTGCTCGAGGTGCCCGACGCGAAGTCCCGCGCCTCGATCAGCCCCGTTGTCAGCCCGCGGGTCACCGCGTCGAGGGCGCTGCCGGTGCCGACGACGCCGCCGCCGATGACGAGGATGTCGAGCTCCCCGTGGTCCCGGCTGGCGGCGAGGTGCTCGATCGCGGCGGCGCGGGACGAAGGAGAGAGGGGCAGAGGGTTCATGCGCTTCCGTTCACGTTGTGCCGCAAGGCGTTCGCCGACGCGGGAGTCAGTCGATGTCCGTCCAGTCGAGGGTGCGCTGTACGGCCTTCTGCCACCCGGCATACCCCTTGGTGCGCTGCTCGTCGCTCCACTGTGGTGACCAGCGCCTGTCCTCCAGCCAGTTCTCCCGGAGCTCGTCGGTGCTGCTCCAGAAGCCGGTGGCCAGACCAGCAGCGTATGCCGCGCCGAGGGCGGTCGTCTCGGCGACCACCGGGCGGCTCACCTCCACGCCGAGGACGTCCGCCTGGATCTGCATGCACAGGTTGTTGGCCGTCACCCCGCCGTCGACCTTGAGGACGCGCAGGTCGAGCGGGGTGGCGCCGGCCCGAAGGTCGGACTCCATGGCGTCCGCGACGTCCTTGCTCTGGTAGCAGATCGCCTCGAGGGTGGCCCGGGCCAGGTGCGCGTTGGTGTTGAAGCGGGAGAGGCCGACGATGGCGCCGCGCGCGTCCGCCCGCCAGTAGGGGGCGAAGAGGCCCGAGAAGGCCGGGACGAAGTACATCCCGCCGCTGTCGTCGACCTGGCTCGCGAGGCGCTCGATCTCCGAGGCGCCGCTGATGATCCCGAGCTGGTCGCGCAGCCACTGGACGGCCGATCCGGTGACGGCGATGGAGCCCTCGAGGGCGTAGACGGGCCGGGCGTCGCCGAGCTGGTAGGCCACCGTCGTCAGCAGGCCGGAGGACGAGCGCACCATCTCCTGACCGGTGTTGAGGAGCATGAAGTTGCCCGTCCCGTAGGTGTTCTTCGCCTCCCCGGGAGCGAAGCAGACCTGTCCGACCGTCGCCGCCTGCTGGTCGCCGAGGTCGCCGGCGATGGCGATCTCACCCTGCCACGGGCCGTGGGCGTAGGTGTGCCCGTAAAGGTTCGGGTCGCTGGAGGGCCGGATCGCCGGCAGCATCTCGCGCGGGATGTCGAAGAACCCGAGCAGCTCCTCGTCCCAGTCGAGCGTCTCAAGGTCCATGAGCATGGTGCGGCTCGCGTTGGTGACGTCGGTGATGTGCTGACCGCCGCGCGGGCCTCCGGTGAGGTGCCAGATGAGCCACGTGTCCGTCGTGCCGAAGATCGCGTGGCCGGCGCGGGCCGCCTCGCGCACCCCGTCGACGTTCTCGAGGATCCACTGGATCTTGCCGGCCGAGAAGTACGTCGCCGGCGGCAGCCCCGCCCGGTGCCGGATGACGTCGCCGCGCCCGTCCCGGTCGAGGGCGGCGGCGATGCGGTCGGTGCGGGTGTCCTGCCAGACGATGGCGTTGTGGTAGGGACGCCCGGTGCGGCTGTCCCAGACGACCGTCGTCTCGCGCTGGTTCGTGATGCCGAGGCTGTCGAGGTCGCCGGCCGCCAGCCCGTGCCTGGCCAGGGCGGAGCCGATGACGGTCTGGGTGCGCTCCCAGATCTCGAGCGGGTCGTGCTCGACCCAGCCCGAGCGGGGGAGGATCTGCTGGTGCTCGAGCTGGTGCCGGGCGACCTCGCGGCCCGCATGGTCGAAGACCATGAACCGCGTGCTCGTGGTCCCCTGGTCGACCGCACCGACGAAATCAGCCATGTCGTCAGGCTTTCACATCGGTGCCCGGCTCTGCGTTGGTCCCGCTCGACGCGTCACTCAGCGCACCTTCGGTGACCCAGCAGAGGGTATGCCGTGTGCTGGGTCACGCAACGTGTGCTGAGTGGATGTGAGCCGGCTTCTCAGACCGTGTGCTGGGTCGCGCAACCTCTGCTGACTGGGCGCGAGCCGGCTTCTCAGGCGGCCCCCCGGGCGCGTGCGATGGCTCGAAAGACCTCCTGGAGCACGTACTCCGGCCGGTCGAGGTCTGCCCAGATGATGCGCACCACCTCGTAGCCGAGCGCCCGCAGACGGTCCTCGCGCCGCTTCTCCTCGACGAGGGCGGTTCCCGTGTCGTACTTGACGAGCCCGTCGAGCTCCAGCACCACCTTGGTGCCGTCGACGAGGAAGTCCACCCGCCAGGTGAGCGGCCCGTCAGCGATCGACACCTGCGGCGTGACGCCAATGCCGAGCTGCCCCGTGAGGTGACGCAGGCGGGTCTCGCCGGGCGACTCGGTGCGGCCGTCGATGTCGGCCATTATGTGGCGTACCGCAGCGATGTTCGGGTGACGCTTGAACCGGCCCAGCGCCGCGCCCAGCGCTTCTGGTGTGGTCAGGGCGCGATGCACCGCAGCGTCGGCGGCGATCAGGCTGTCCACCGGTCCGTTCACCAACCCGGTCTGGACGATGGCCGTGGCGAGCGTGACGGTTCCGCCCGCGTTCGGGTGTGACGGCGCCCGCCCGGTGGCGGGAGTGGTCGTCGGCCATCCGGCAGAGGTGGACCACCTCGAGGTCGGCGCGCCAGAGGGGCAGCCCGTGCAGTGCAAGGAGCGAGTGGTGGCTCGGGCAGACCCGGCCGGCGAACGCTCGGACGAACGCCTGCGTGAGGAGCACGTGGAGCGTGGATCGGTGCTCGGCGGCACGGCATACCAGCCGCGGAAGAGTCGCTCGCACTCTCCCGCCGCCGTCCGTCGCCGCAGCTCTCCGGCGTCGATGCCGTGCCGCCGCGCGGTACCGACATCGACGACGCCGTCCCGCGCGATCATCCTCAGGGTCGACATGCGAGCATCCTCGCCGATGTCGATGCGGTGGCGGGTAGGTCCTGTGGACAACGCCGAGCCAACGCGCCGACTCAGCGCATCTGCGGTGACCCAGCAGAGGGTATGCCGTGTGCTGAGTGACCCAAGTTGCGCTGAGCGAGAGTCGGCTTCGCAGGCGGGCCCCTGTCGCACCGTCTCTGCTGGGTCGGCGCGGAACGGTTGCCGGTCGGGCCGGCGCCCGTGCCACAGTGGGGGCCGTGTCCGGACCCGACCTGCCGCCGCCGCCGCGCCACTCCCGCGAGGGTCGGGTCGCCGGCTCGGCACTACGCAACCGGACCAGCCGGGCCGTGCGTCCGACGGGCCCGCCGACCGTCGGCATTCCCGTCTGGACCGGTCCGGACGGCGTCAGCCACGACACCGCCCTGGCAGTGATCGACCTCGCCGTGCGGGCCGGCATCGCCCTGCTCTCGACGGGGGCCGGCGCGGCGGACGTCGTGGGCACCGTCCTACGACTGACCGCCGCCTACGGTCTGCGCTCGGTCCACGTCGACGTGACGTTCAGCGCGGTGAGCGTCTCCTACCACCGCGGTCCGAGCGCCGAGCCGGTCACCGTGCTGCGCGTCGTGCGGACCCGGCTCCAGGACTTCACCCGCCTCGAGCGTCTTCGGGCCCTCGTCGTCGAGCTGGCGGCCGACCCGCTCGACGTGGAGGAGGCCCGAGTCCGTTTCGACGCGGTCATCGGCGCCCCCCATCCCTACCGTCGCTGGTTCGTCACGGTGGCCCTCGGTGTGCTGGCCGCAGGCGCGGCCACCCTGTTCGACGCCGGCTGGCTGGTCATCGTCCTGAGCTTCCTCGCGTCGGCGCTGGTCGCCGTCGTCCAGCACCGCCTCGGCCGCATCGGGATCGCGCCGTTCTTCACCCAGGCCGTCGGCTCCGCGATCCCGACCGTCGTCGCCATCCTCGTCTCGCTCGTCCAGCGGGAGTCCGGGCTGCTCGAGGGGGTCCTTCCCTCACTCGTCGTCGCGTCGGGGATCGTCGTGCTCCTGTCCGGCCTCTCGGTCGTCGGTGCCGCCCAGGACGCCATCGAGGGCTATTACGTCACCGCCGGGGCCCGTGCCTTCGAGGTCCTCGTCCTCACCCTCGGCATCGTCGTCGGCATCACCGTCGTGCTGAGCCTGTCCCACCGGCTCGGTGTGATCATGACGATCAGCACCGACTCGCCCACCAACGCGAGCGCCGCCGTGCAGGTCCTCGCGTCCGCGGTCATCGCGGGCGCGTTCGCCGTCTCCTCGTATGCCGGCGGGCTCAGTGCCGCGGTGGCCGCCCTGGCGGGCGGATCCGGCTGGGGCATCCTGCTGCTGATGACCGGCCTCAACGCGGGACGGCCGACTGCCAGCGCCGTGGCGGCGTTGCTCGCCGGCTTCACGACCCAGCTCGTCGCCCGGCGGCTGCACGTCCCGGCACTCGCCGTGACGACCGCCAGCATCGTCCCGCTCCTGCCCGGGCGGGCGGTCTACCAGGGCATCTTCGAGGTCGTGTCCGACTCCTCCGGACCGGGCCTCTACCAAGGGCTCGGCACATTGCTCGGCGCAGCCGGGGTGGGAATGGGCCTGGCGGCCGGTGTCTCGCTCGGCACCTATCTGGCCCGACTCCTGCAGGACCACCGGTCCGGCCGACGGCGGCGGCGCGCTCCCGGCGCCCAGGGCGCCAGCACCTGATGACCACGACACCTCCGGGCAGGCGGTGACCAGCGGCGCGACCGGCCCGGCACCGTGACCCGCCCGGCCCGGCCACCCGCTCAGCGGGGCGCGGCCGGCAGGGTCCGCTTGTGGGCGGTGCGAATGAACCAGCCCTCGATCCTGGCCCGGGCCTCCTGCGAGACGTCCCGGCCCTCGAGGTAGTCGTCGATGTCGTCATAGGTCACGCCGAGGGCCACCTCGTCCGACAGGAGCGGCCGGCCGTCCTCGAGGTCTGCCGTGGCGATCTTGCCGACGATGCCGGCCGGGGCGCCGAGGTGCTCGGCCACCGCCCGCACCCGTCGCTTGGTCAGCCCGGTCAGCGGGACGAGGTCGCAGGCGCCGTCGCCGTGCTTCGTGAAGAACCCGGTGACGGCCTCGGCGGCGTGGTCGGTGCCGACCACGAGCATCCCCCTCGCGCCCGCCACGGCATACTGCGCGATCATCCGTTGCCGTGCCTTGATGTTGCCCCTGAGCACGTCGGCGAGCGGCTCGTCGGTGGCGACGGCGCCCGCTTCCGAGAGCGCGGCGCCCATCCCGTCGGTCGCCGCCGCGACGTTCACGGTGAGCACCTCGTCGGCGCGGATGAAACCCAGGGCCTGCTGCGCGTCGTCCTCGTCCTGCTGCACGCCGTAGGGCAGCCGCATCGCCACGAAGGTCGCGTCAGCGCCCTCGGCCCTGACCCGTTCCACCGCGAGCTGGCACAACCGGCCCGCCGTGGAGGAGTCGACGCCACCGCTGATCCCCAGCACGTAGCCCCGCGCGCCCGAGGCCCTGAGGTAGCCGACGAGAAAGCCCACCCGGCGTTCGGCTTCCGTCGCGGCATCGAAGTCGGCCGGGACCCCGAGCTGCTCGATGATCCGTTGCTGCAGCGTCGGGTCAGCCATGGGCACCAGCCAACCACACGGCATACGTGAGCAAGCGCACGCGTGCCGAGCCTGCCGGTATGCCGGGTGGTCCGGCAGGATGCGCAGGGAGCCACCCGCGCCGGGACGAAGGAGGGGCCATGCAGTTCGGTCGCAGCTATGAGGAGTTCGAGGTCGGGGCGCTCTACAAGCACTGGCCCGGCAAGACCGTCACCGAGTACGACGACCACCTGTTCTGCCTGTTGACCATGAACCACCACCCCTTGCACCTCGACCGCTTCTACGCCGAGGGCTCGACGCAGTTCGGCCAGAACGTCGTCGTCGGCAACTACGTGTACTCGATCCTGATCGGGATGTCGGTGCCCGACGTGTCGGGCCAGGCCATCGCGAACCTCGAGATCGAGTCTCTGCGGCACGTCGCGCCGACCTTCCACGGCGACACGATCTACGGCCAGACCGAGGTCCTCGGCAAGCGTGAGTCCGCGAGCAAGGACGACCGGGGCGTCGTCCACGTCGAGACCAAGGGCTACAAGCAGGATGGCACCCTCGTCTGCGTCTTCCGGCGCAAGGTCATGGTGCCGAAGCAGAGCTACCTCGACGCACGGGGCGGTCAGCAGCCCGGTCGGCCCGAGCTCGTCGAGCCCTAGCCTGTGACCGTGCAGATCGACCTCCACACCCACTCCACGGCGAGCGACGGAACCCAGCCGCCCGCCGCGGTCGTCCAGTCCGCCAGGGGCGACGGCCTCGACGTTCTCGCACTGACCGACCACGACACGACGTCGGGCTGGGCCGAGGCGACCGAGGCGGCCCTGCGGCACGGGGTCTCCCTCGTCCGCGGCATCGAGATCTCCTGCCAGCGTGACGGGACGTCGGTCCACCTCCTCGGATACCTGACCGACCCCGACGACCCCGTCCTCAGCGCCGAGCTGGACCGGGCCCGGCAGTCGCGGGTGACCAGGCTGGAACGCATGGTCGAGCTGATGGTCGCGGACGGCATACCGATCACGTATGCCGAGGTGCTGGCCCAGGTGCCTGCCGGCGCCACCAAGGGTCGCCCGCACATCGCGGACGCCTTGGTGCACAACGGATCGGTAGCCAACCGCGACGAGGCGTTCACGAAGTGGCTGGGCAACGACAGCCCCTACTACGTCAGCCACTACGCTCCCGACCCGGTGCGCGCGGTTCAGCTCGTCGTGGGAGCGGGCGGTGTCGCCGTGCACGCCCATCCCTTCACGAGCACCCGTGGCCGGACGATTCCCGACGCGTTGATCGAGGAGATGGCCGCAGCAGGGCTCGCCGGCGTCGAGGTCGACCACCGGGACCACGACGACGAGGCGCGCTATCGGGGAAGGGCGCTGGCCTCTCGCCTCGGGCTGTTCGTCACCGGATCGAGCGACTACCACGGCACTGGCAAGGCCAACCGGCTCGGCGAGAACACCACGGCGCCGGCGGTCCTCGAGCAGATCGAGGAGCAGTCCGCAGGAGTGACTCCGATCGTGCGGGCCTGAGCGACGTCGCGGACCGGTGCCGTCCCCGGCCTGTGGATGGGTTCCCGGGGGCGTCACCGACCTCGACCGGCCACGCCCACCTGGTCGGTCCCCGCGGGCATGCACCTCGATCGGGGTGGCGACCCGCACCACGCCCCGGTGGGCACCGAGCGGACCGTCGCCTTCATGACCCAGACCCTCGCGCTCACCGGAGTCGACCGGCTCGACGACCGGGCGGGCGAGCTCGTCGTCATCGACTACAAGACGAGCCGACGACCGAACACGCAGGAGGAGGCCCGGACGTCGCTGCCGCTCGCCCTGTATGCCGCGGTCGTGTGGAAGATGTTCCGCCGCCGGTGCGTGCGGGTCGAGCTGCATCACGTGCCGACCGGCACGGTCGCCGCCCACACGCACACCGACGAGTCGCTGACCCGCAAGGTGGCCGAGGCCGAGTCGATCGCCCGCGACGCGCGCGTGGCCGAGGCGCAGTTCCGCGAGCTCGGCGCCGAGTCGACCTGCTTCCCGCCCAAGGTGTCGTCGCTCTGCACGTGGTGCGACTTCCGGGCGCACTGCCCTGAAGGACAGCAGGCCGGACCGGAGAAGTCGGGCTGGGCCGCGCTGGAGGCGCCGAGGTCAGCGCCGGCCGTGCCTGACAGACTGGCTCCTCGACGGGACGGTCGCCCTGAGCAGCCGTCGAGCGGCCGCCGGGTGGCAGGCGATGTCCCCGCAACCGCCGTCACGAAGGCGGGAACGGAAAACGGGAAGAGGAAGCTCCAGTGGCCACAGCCAAGCGTTCGGAGCGTGCC
>JAABUT010004330.1_pt1 | contig 11390 bp, 9 predicted proteins | sample 5559281 | NCBI WGS metagenome assembly JAABUT01 (sample SAMN10711880, study PRJNA513359) | rock metagenome | isolation source: Antarctica rocks | place: Antarctica: Victoria Land, Ricker Hills nord | collected 2016-01-04
TCTACAACTCACACCGGCGGCACTCGGCGCTCGACTACCTGTCACCCGCAGCATACGAAAGGAGATGGACAATCCTCGACCGCGTCGCGTAGTCTTTCACTGTCCACTAAACCGGGGTAACTCCAGTAATCGGTGAACCGAGAGACATTCACGATGCGGCGCAACTCGCATTAGAAGATCGCTACCAATTTCAATGGTGGGCTTTATCACTCATACGTGCTAGACCGCAGGGCGGTGAATCAGGAAGCAAAACAGGTAAGAAGGGTAGCGATAGAGGGATAGATGGTACTATCTCATTCATAGATGATCGGAGCGGGAAACCAAAGCGAGTAATCGTGCAGGTAAAATCGGGCAAGGTAAAATCGGGCGATATTCGAGACTTGAAAGGCACGCTAGACCGCGAAAACGCTACCATAGGTGTATTCATCACATTGGAACCTTCTTCCTCTGAAATGACGCGGGAAGCAGTTAGCGCGGGTTTCTACCATTCCGATGAGTGGAACCGAGACTATTCGCGCCTTCAAATCCTCACCATCGCGGATTTGCTGAATGGCGCGGAAGTAAAAATGCCGCCGCAATCGGGCACGTTTAGGGAAGCGGCGGCACAGCAGGAAGCGGTAAAGCAACCTTCCCTGCTTCCCTAATCAGCCGCTATCATCAAATGCGGGTATTTGCCGCTAATACTAGCCACTCCACATAACGCTTGACGAATACTCTTACTCCCCGTAGAATACGGACGTACACGTTGCGCGTACAGCGTGGGCCGTCCGCGCGTGTGCATTCGGTAAAAGGAGCAATAACCAATGGCAAGACAACTCACCGACCAAGAACAAACGATCCTTCAGGCGATACAGGACTTGCAACTCGATTCCGAAACCCTCGTGGACGATGCCGATATTGCGAAACAAACGGGACTCGACTTGCAGAAGGTACAAGACTACCTTGACCGTTTGGAACGGAACGGCTACACCCAATCCTCTAACACACGCGACGGCTACAGGGCGATGCTCACCGGAGAAGGAAGATCTGCCCTAGATAAATAGACGTTCGTGAACCGCAACTCGATATTATGGACAAAACACGCTGGAAGTCTTCTCCGACGACCCGGATTATCTGCTTGCCTCCCAGCGCAAACTCCGCGCCGTCTGGGACCAAGCCGATTGAACCGCGAGAATCCAATATTTTCTTCTCTGTGCTCTCTGTGTGCTCCGTGCCCTGTGTGTTGAATCCCATGAGTATTTTCAGGGCACGATGGGGTGAACCGCGCCGGGTTGGTGCTGGAGGAAGGCGTCGTATTGGTCCTGCGCCTGCTGGAGGACCCAGAGCGTGGGGAGGATCGATTCGGCGCTGACCGCCGGTTCGCTCCCCTCGCGCACCGCCGTGAGGAAGTCGCGATCCTGCGCGGCGACGCCGTTCACCGGGTCCGGCCCCTGCCCCGGCATGACGAACGACTCCTCCCGCCCGATCAGCAGGTAGTCGTAGAGGCTGACGTGCGCGTTGTACGACATGTTGACGGAGACGAGTTGGTCGAGCGGCGTGCGGACGAGTACATTCAGGTCGAGCGGCGACGCCATCTTCTGGTCGGGCAGCGCGATCTGCGATGCGACCGTGAGGCCTGCCACGTCCGTCACGCCGAGCAGCCAGAGGCAGAGGTCGGTCGCATGGCAGCCGTGGTGCCAGAGCAGGTTATCCGTCCACGAGCGCGGCTTGCCGGTCAGGTCGCGGTTCTCGCGACGCAGGAAGACATAGCGGCTGATGATGCTGTGCAGCGTCAACTCCCCCGCGAGGATGCGCCGCTTCGTCGCCTGCGTCTGGCTGCGGTAGCGGTGCGTGTGCGCGACCATCAGCGTCTTGCCCCGCTCCCGCGCCAGCCCGGCGAGCAACCGCCCCTCGGTATACGACATCGCGAGCGGAATCTCGACGAGCACGTGCTTGTCCGCCCGGAGCGCCTGCTCCGCCTGCGCCGCGTGCGCCTCGCTCGGCGAGCAGATCGCGACCAGATCAATTTCCGGCCGCGCGAGCGCCTCCGCGTACTCCGTCGTGTGGCGCGCGTACCCCTGCTCCGCCGCGAATGCCGCCGCACTCCCCGGCACCCGCCCAACAACGGTGTCGAGCGTCACCCCTTCGTCACGGAACGCCTGCGTGTGCGCCTTCGCGATTGTGCCATACCCAACGATGCAGAGGTTCATTCCTACCCCTCCAGCCCCTTCCCCACGGGGAAAGGGAAGAAGAACGACCAATTTTGATGGCGTCAGTGTACGATACGTATCTCAAATCTGCATTTATGGCTCCCCTTCCCCCGTGGGGAAGGGGCTGGGGGTTAGGGCCGATGGACGAAGCGGCGAAGAAGCGGGCACTCCGGCTCCTCTCGTATGGGCTGTACGCCGTCACCGCGCGGGACGGCGATGCGGTGGCCGCGATGACGGTCAATTGGGCGACGCAGGTTTCGTTCGCGCCGTCGCTGATCGCGGTGAGCATGGAGCGGGAGAGCCGCACCCGCGCGCTCGTGATGGCGACGGGCGTCTTCGCGCTCTGCGTCTTCGCGGCGGATCAGCGGGAACTCGCGGGGCTGCTCGGGCGGCACAGCGGGAAAGTGCCGGACAAATTCGCTGGCGTTTCCTGGGAATCGGGGGGCGCGACAGGCTGCCCGATCATCACCGGCACCCTCAGCGCGCTCGAATGCCGCGTGACGGGCACGATGGACGCGGGCGACTCCGTCCTCATCGTCGCGGAGATTATCGCCGCCCATGCCCTGTGTGACGGCGACCCGCTGACGATGCAGGCGGCGGGGTTTAAGCACGCGGGATGATGGATCAGTGCTGAGACGAGAAGCCGGAGGCCAGAGGGTACTAGACTCTTTCCCTCTGGCTTCTGGTTTCTATCCGCCGCCGACTGTCGACTGCTCACTTGCTCAATCGCGGGTCGAGCGCATCGCGCAGGGCGTAGCCGACGACGATGAGCGAGAGGACGGTAATCGAGATGAAGAAGCCGGGGATGAAGACGAGACCCTTCGACTTGTAGATGTACTGCGTCGCGTTCGTCAGCATGTTGCCCCAACTGGGCGTCGGCGGCTGGATGCCGAGGCCAAGGAAACTCACGGCGGCCTCCGCGAGGATGTACGCGGGGATCGCGCCCGTGGCGAAGACGATGATGAGATGGGTCACGTTCGGGATGATGTGCCGGAAAATGATGACCCGGTCCGTCGCGCCGATCACGCGCGCCGCCTCGACATACTCGCGCCGCCGCACGGAGAGGATTTCCGAGCGCAGGATGCGGGAGAGGCCGTACCAGCCCGTCGCCGCGATGATGATCGCCAGTTGCAGCGGCCCGACATGGAAGAGCGCGCCGATCAGGACGAGCAGGACGACCTGGGGGATCGAGAGCAGCGTGTCCACGAACCGCATCAGCACCGTGTCCACCCAGCGACCGAAGTAGCCCGCCGTCGCGCCGATGAGCGTCCCGATGAAGACCGCCGCGATCACCGCGAGGAAGGCGACGCCGAGCGACACGCGCGCCCCGTACGCGATGCGCGTCAGCACATCACGCCCGTACTCGTCCGCACCGAGGAGGTACGTACGGTCGGCGGAGTCGTACTGATGCGTCAGGCTCTGCTTCGACGGGCTGAGGTGCGTCACGTAGCGCGAGATGAGCGGGGCGCAGATCGCCATCATGATGAGCAGGAAGACGATCACGAGCGAGGCGATCGCCATCTTGTTGCCGCGAAAGCGCCGCCAGGCGCGCGCGTAGTTGCTCTGGGACTTCCGCGTCCGCGCCCGCTCCACCTGACCTGTCGCGACCGGAACCGCCGCCCCGCGCTGCACGTTTGCTTCCATCGCTTCCGTTGCTCCTCGCCCTTATGCGTACTGGACGCGCGGGTCCGCGACGCCATACAACAGGTCCGTCAGTAAATTCGCGACGACGATGATGGTGGAGAGGAAGACGGTGACGCCCATCACCACGGTGTAATCGCGGTTCAACGCCGAATCGATCAGGAGGCTGCCGACGCCCGGCCAGCCGAAGACGCGCTCGGTGATCACCGCGCCGCCGAAGAGGTTGGGGATGCTCAGGCCGATGAGCGTGACGAGCGGCAGCACCGCGTTGCGGAACGCATGACGCATCTGAACGGTGATCTCCCGCATCCCCTTCGCGCGCGCCGTCCGCACGTAATCCTGATTGAGCACTTCGAGCATCTGCGCGCGAATATAGCGCACCCAGAGGGCGATCTGCACGCCGCTGATCGTGATGACCGGCAGGATGAGGTGCTTCGCGCGGTCGAGCAAATCGCCGCCGTTTGGCAGCGTCTGCGTCCCGCCGGATGGCAGCCACGGCAGGCCCCACGACTGGAATTGCACCGCGAAGAAGAGGATGAGCATCAGCCCGAGCCAGAAGGACGGGATCGAATCGAGGAGCGTGGACATGATCGTCGCGATGTAGTCGAAGATCGAGTTCCGTTTGAGCGCGGAGAGCACGCCGATGGGGATGGCGACGCAGAGCGAGAAGAGGAGTGCGGTGACGGTGAGCAGCAGCGTGTTGCCGATCCGCTGGCTGATCAGCGTGCGGACGGGCCGGTACGTCTTGAGCGAGATGCCGAAGTCCCCGCGCGCGAGCTGGCTCACCCAGCCGATGTACTGCTGGTGCAGGGGCCGGTCGATGCCGAGCGTCTGCTTGATCGCCGCGATATCCTCCGCCTTGATCTCCGGGTTCAGCGCGAGATCGTCCACCGGGCTACCCGGCGTCAGATGGACGAGCGCGAAGATAATCAAGGTGATGCCAATCACCAGCGGCGGAATGCCGATGAGCCGACGAATGATGTATGCGCCCATACGAAGCGAGGCCCCCTTCTACTTCCCGTCCGTCACGTACCACTGATGCGCGTTGAAGGTGCCGCCGAGGTTCGCCGCGTTCGGGATGCGGTTCTTGACGCGCTTGTTGACGCCGATGATCCCCTTCGGAAAATCCGTCACGAGCGTCGGCGCTTCCGCGACGATGATGTTCTGGACGTTGATGTAGAGCTGCTTGCGCTGCTCGCGATCCAGCGTGTGGAGCGCCTGGTCGAAGAGTTTATCGACCTCGAGGTTCTTGTAGCTGAAGCGGTTGAAGCCGGAGCCGTGCTGCTTGCTGTCGTAGAAGGTCTGCTGATCCGGGTCCACGCCCTGCACGAAGCCGATCAGGAAGACGTCGAAGTCGAAGTTCTTCGCGATCCGCGTGACGAGGTTGCTGAACTCCTCGAATTGCGGCTTCATCTCCACGCCCACATCCTTCCAGTTCTCCTGGAAGACCGAGGCGTACCCTTCGAGAATTTTGTCGCCGCTCTGGAGGTTCAGCGCGAACGAGAGCCGCTTGCCATCCTTGGCGCGGATGCCGTCGGACCCCTTCTTCCAGCCGAGATCGTCGAGCATCTGGTTCGCCTTCTTCGGGTCGAAGTCGTACTTCGTCGTGATCTTGTCCGGCGCGTACGCCCACGAGCGGAGCGGCTCGGTACCCGCGCCGATGGTGCTCAGGCCACCACGAATCTTCTCGACGATGGATTTCCGGTCGAGCGCGTAGCAGAGCGCCTGCCGCAGTTTGACATCCTGGAAGAGCGTTGTCTTCGCCGCGTCGAGATTGAACGCGATGTACGTGAAGCCGAAGGTGTCGTACGTGACCGGGTCGATGTTCGTCTGCTTCTTCGCGTCGTCGTAGAAGTCGGCGGAGACCACGCCGTAATCGACCTCGCCCGTCTTCAGTTGCTGATAAAGGACGGTGTTGTCCTTGACGACCTTGTAGATGTACTGATCGAGGGCGGGCGCGCCGAGGTGATAGTCGGGGTTCGCGACGACGGTGACGTGATCGCCACGTACCCACTCCTTGATCTTGAAGGGCCCCGTGCCCACCGGCTTCGCCGTCGTGAACTCGCTCGACGGGATGTCCTCGCGCTTCAGCGGTTCGAGCAGGCGTTTCGGCACGATGCCGTAGCCGACGTCCGAAGTGAGGAAGGGCGCGATCACATCCTTGAGGGTGAAGACGACGGTTTGCGCGTCCTTCGCCTCCACCCTGGCAATGTGCTCGTTCAGGGTTCCGGCACGCGGCGTGCCAGTCTTCGGGTCCATGTAGAGATCGTACGTAAACTTGACATCGTCCGCTGTGAGCAGCTGCCCGTCGTGGAATTTGACGCCCTGCTTGATCGTGAAGGTGTACGTCTTGCCGTCCGGCGCGACCTCCCACTTCGTGGCGAGGCGCGGCACGGCGTCGAGCGTGTCCGGGTCCACGTAGACGAGGCCCTCGAACATCAGGTTAATCACGGCGTTGGAGGAGGTGTCCGTGCTGACGATCGGGTTGAGCACGCGAATATCCGTGTTCATCGCCTCCGTCAGATGCCCGCCCTTCTTGATCGCTGCCGGATCAATTTGCGACGCGACCGTGCCCTTCCCCGCAGCAGGGGCGGCCCCACCTGCGGGAGACGCGGCGGGCGCGCTGGAGGCGGCGGACCCTGTCGGCCGCGTCGCGACGGTGGCGCCCGTTGCCGCCGTGCTCACGGTGGATGCAGCGGGTGTCGCATTACCCGTCGTGGGCTTCGGCGCATCCGTCGCCGTGCCCCCCCCACCGCACGCGGCGAGGATCGCGCTCCCCGCCACCACCGCTGCCCCCATCAAGAAACGCCGCCGACTCAGCCGGTTCACACGATCATCCACGCCGCATAACTCCTCTTAAAAGGGGGTGACGCACCGCTGTGCGCCCCCTGTATCCCCGTGTTTCTCCCCCTTCCCCGTGGGGAAGGGGGCCAGGGGTTAGGGCCGCTCCCCTACTTCCCGTCCGTCACGTACCACTGGTAGCCATTGAGGTAGGTATTCTGCGTCGTGACGACCGCGCTCGGCACGAAGTTCTTCACGCGCTTGTTGACGCCATAGATGATCTTCGCGAAGTCGGTGATCAGCGCAGGCGCGTCCGCCATGACAATGTTCTGCATGTCGAGGTAAATCTGCTTGCGCTTCTCCTGATCGAGCGTCCGCAAACCCTGCGTCAGCAGGTCATCCACCTTCTCGTTCTTGTAGCTGTAGAGGTTGAAGCCGGGGCCGTGCTGCTTGGAGTCCCACATCGTCTGCTGGTCGGGGTCAACGCCCCACGAGAAGCCGACGAAGAAGGTCTCGAAGTCGAAGGTCTTCGTGATGCGCGTGACGAACTGGCTGAACTCCTCGAACGACGGCTTCATCTCCGCACCGACATCCTTCCAGTTCTCCTGGAACACGGCGGCGTACCCCTCGGCGGTCTTGTTGCCGCTCTGGAAGTTCATCGAGAAGGAGAGCCGCTTGCCGTCCTTGGCGCGGATGCCGTCGGAGCCTTTCTTCCACCCGGCGTCATCGAGCATCTGGCTCGCCTTCTTCGGGTCGAAGTCGTAGCGGGTCGTGATCTTGTCCGGCTGATACGCCCACGAAATCGTCGGCATCGTCCCCTGCGCGACGGTGCTCTGACCATTCTGAATCTTATCGACGATCCCCTTGCGGTCGATGGCGTAGAAGAGCGCCTGCCGCACCTTCACATCCTGGAACATCGGCAGCCCCTTGCCGGTGGTGTCGAGGTTATAGCCAAAGAAGTTGAAGGAGAAGGCGTCGTACGTGACGGTGGCGAAGTTCGTCTGCTTCTTCGCGTCCTCCAGGAAGTCCGGCGTGAAGGCGGCGAAGTCCACCTCGCCCGTCTTCAACTGCTGATAAAGCGCGGTCGTGTCCTTGACGAACTTGCGGATGTAGGAGTCGATGAAGGGTGCGCCCCGGTGGTAATCGGGGTTCGCGACGAGCACGACGCGGTCGCCCTGCTTGAATTCCTTGAGCTTGAAGGGGCCGGTGCCGATTGGCTTGGCCGTCGTGAACTCGGAGGTTGGGATGTCCTTCGGCGCGACGCTCGACAGGATGCTCTTCGGCAGGATGCCGAAGGAGACGTTGCTGACGAGGAACGGCGCGACGACATCCTTGAGGTTGAAGACGACCGTCGTCGGATCCTTCACCTCGACGGAGGCGATGCGCTCGATCAACTGCCCGGCGCGCGCCGTGCCGGTGTCCTTGTTCATGTAGAGATCGTAGCTGAACTTCACGTCGTCCGCCGAGAAGGGGCTGCCATCGTGCCACTTGACGCCAGACTTCAGCGTGAAGGTGTAGACCTTGCCGTCCGGCGAGACGTCCCACTTCGTCGCGAGGTTCGGGGAGGGCAGCAGCGTGTCCGGGTTGATGTCCACGAGGCCATCGAACATCAGCGCGTTGATGCGCGCGGAGGATGTGTCCGATTGCAGGAGCGGGTTCAGGGTGCGAACGTCTGCGGCCGATCCCTCGATGATCGTGCCGCCCTTCTTTGCGGCGGCCGTGTCGATCTGTGACAACACTGCACCCTTCGCGGCGGTCGCCGTCCCGCCTGCGGCGGGGGAGGCAGCCGCCGCAGGTGATGCTGCTGCAGCAGGCTTCGTCACGGCAGCGGCGGAACTGGCGGCGGTCGTGCTCACGGGGGCGGCAGTCGTGGACGCGGCGGTTGTCGCGCCCCCCGTCGTCCCGGCGGCCTTCGGCGTGTCGGTCGCGCCGCTACTGCCGCCGCACGCGGCGAGAATCGCGGTCCCGGCGGTAATGGCGACCCCCGTCAGAAAATGGCGGCGGCTCAGGCGTTTCGGTGTCTCACCCATGTTCCCTTTTCCTCCTCATCATCGTCGCGGGTTGCACGAGCACGACATGTCCGCGCCCACACGTAAAGCACCCGCCCCATAACGGATGCGAGCGTCTCTTGCGTGCGGTTTCACGAGATTCCACCCATGCATGTTCACAATGTTCAATCCTACCAGCCACATCAGGCAGCGTCAATTTTTTCGCTTGAGGTATGCACAGTAGTCGGTAGTCAGTGACTACCGACTACTGTCTACTTCCCCTACCCGCCCATTCTTCCAGGTGCGTCGTCCCCCATATGGCTGATACGCTCCGTGTCAACGTCGGGGCATACTGGGGACAGACGGGGAGCGAGGTCTTCCCGCAATAGGAGGGTAACCACAATGACCGCAACATCTTCGGAGACCGGGAGCATTCTGCTCAGTCTCTCCAACAATCTCGCGGACGCCGTCGCGCAGGCCGGGGGGGCGACCGTCACCGTCAACGGGCGGCAGCGGCACCCGTCGAGCGGCGTCCACTGGCGTCCGGGTGTGATCGTCACGGCGGATCACACAGTGGAGCGCGACGATGATCTCACGGTGACGCTGCCAGACGGCACGAGCGTCGCGGCGACGCTCGCCGGGCGCGACCCAAGCACCGACATCGCCATCCTCAAGATCGAGGGCGCGAACGTCCCCGCCGCGATGGTCGGTGACAACGCGGCGTTGAAGGTCGGGCACATGGCGCTGGCGGTCGGGCGGCTGCCGGAAGGTGGCCTCGCAACGAGTCTCGGCGTCGTTAGCGCGCTCGGCGGCGCGTGGAACACATGGCGCGGTGGGCAAGTGGATCAGTTCCTCCGCGCGGACGTGACGCTCTACCCCGGCTTCTCCGGCGGCCCGCTCGTCAACGCGGCGGGGGAGATCGTCGGCATCAACACGTCGGGCCTCTCGCGCAACATGGGGCTGACCGTCCCCGCGAGCACCGTCAACCGCGTCGTCGATCAACTGATGACGAAGGGGCGGATCGCGCGCGGCTACCTCGGCGTCGGCTTGCAACCCATCCGTCTCCCCGATACCCTCAAGAGCGCGCTCGGCGTGACGAATGAGGCGGGCGTGATCGTCATCTCGGTCGAGAGCGGCGGCCCGGCGGAGAAGGCGGGGCTGCTGATTGGCGACATCCTCGTCACCCTCGACGGCACGCCCGTGACGGACACGGACGCGGTGCAGGCGCGTCTCGGCCCGGATCGCATCGGCACGGCGGTCGCGGCGAAGGTCGGGCGCGGCGGCGCGCCGGTAGACGTGCAGATCACGGTGGGCGAGCGCCCGCAGCGGGAGGGCTAGGCGCATGGTAGTTGTCGCGGACGAACTGACACAGGTGCCCTCCGGCATCGCGGACGTCTTTGTCGCGATGGCGGAGCGGTTGCGACAATCGACGGTGCAGGTGCGCGGGCGCGGCCCCGGTGGCGGCTCCGGCGTCATCTGGAGCACTGATGGCCTGATTATTACGAATGCGCACGTCGCGCGCGGCCTACAGGCGACGGTCGAACTCGCCGACGGCCGCACCTTCGCGGCGGCGGTGACGGCGCGGGACGACGGGCGCGACCTCGCCTCCCTCCAGATCGACGCAACGGGCCTCCCCGCCGCCGTGATCGGTGACTCCGACGCGCTCCGGGTTGGGGCGCTCGTCCTCGCGGTCGGCAACCCGCTTGGGCTGAACGGCGCGCTGACGACGGGCGTGGTGCACGCTGCGGCGGTCACGGACGGCCCACGGCAGCGCGGATGGGTGCGGGCGGATGTCCGACTCGCCCCCGGCAACTCCGGTGGCCCGCTGGCGGACGCGGCGGGGCGCGTCATCGGCATCAACAGTATGATCGCGGGTGGCCTGGCGCTCGCGGTGCCGAGCAACGCGGTCGCGCGGTTCCTGCGCGCCGGTGCGTCGCGCCCCGCCTTCGGCGTGACGATGCAGCCCGTGCAACTCCCCGTCGATGGGCAGGTGGCGTTGGGCCTGCTGATCGTCGATGTCACGGCGGGCAGTCCGGCGGAAACGGCGGGCCTGCTGATCGGTGACGCCCTAGTCGGCACCGGCGGCGCGCGCTGGGCACGCCCGGACAGCCTGATGCACGCCCTGTACAACGCCGCGCCGGGCGACACGCTCGCGCTCGACATCGTGCGGGGCGGGCAGCGGTTGACCGTCGCCGTGCGGCTCGGTGTGGCGGACGCGCGCGACGCGCAGGCCGCGTGACACGGGTCCTCGTCGCCGCCGCGTCGGCGGTCGTGCGGGCCGGGCTGGAGGCGCTCGTCGCCGCCGACCCGGCTCTCACGGTCGTTGGGCAAGCGGCGAGTCTGGAGGGGGTCGCGCGAGCGAGCGAGACCCTGCTGCCGGATGTCGTGCTCATCGAGCAGGAATGGGACGACGAGGCGATGGCGCCGGGGCTGCTCGCCGTGAGCGCGGGCAGCCACGTCCCCGCCATCGTCGTGCTGACGGAGAACCCCTCCGCCGTCTGGGGCGCGGTCGCGCTCCGGTCGCGCGTGCGGGCCGTCCTGCCGCGCGAGGCGACGGCGGCGGAGATCGTCGCAGCGGTGGCGGGAGCGGCGGCCGGGCTGGTCGTCCTCCATCCGGGGACCGCCGAGGCGATCCTGCCACTGCTCGCCTCCCCCGCGCCGTCGCTTGCCGGTATCACACCGCAGCCGCTCACGCCGCGCGAGGTCGAGGTGCTGCACATGCTCGCGGAGGGTCTGGGGAACAAGACGATCGCGCGGCGACTCGGCATTTCGGAGCATACGGTCAAGTTCC
>JAABUT010004331.1_pt1 | contig 11389 bp, 15 predicted proteins | sample 5559281 | NCBI WGS metagenome assembly JAABUT01 (sample SAMN10711880, study PRJNA513359) | rock metagenome | isolation source: Antarctica rocks | place: Antarctica: Victoria Land, Ricker Hills nord | collected 2016-01-04
ATCCGAACCTGGTCAACGCGTTGTCCGCTGTGCGCGCCAAGGCGCCGCACGCGAGCATCGTCATCCTGGGCTACCCGCAGATCCTCCCCGCCGTCGCCACCCCGGCGTGCTACGCGGTCACGGGCATCTCGGAGGGTGACGTGCCCTGGCTCGTCAACCAGCAGAAGGTCGCCAACGACGCGGTGCGCCGCGCCGCCGCCGCGACCGGCGCCCGCTACGTCGACACCTACACCCCCTCCGAAGGTCACGACGCCTGCGCGCCGGCCACCGTGCGGTGGATGGAGCCCCTGGTCGCCCCCATCAACGCCTACCCCGTGCACCCGAACGCCACCGGTGAAGCCGCTTTGGCCCGCGAGACCCTGGCGGCCATCGGCCGCTGAACGAACCCCGAGGGTGACCGGTTAGCCCGCGCGGCGGGGGCCTGGTAGACCCGTCGGGTCAGCACCCACGGTCACGGTCACAGCTCGAGCACCGCCCGGCTCAGCCGCACCGCCGCGCGGGTGGTCGTCGGACTGCTGGTGGTGTGCGTGATCGCCGTCGTCACTGGCGCTGTCTTGCTGTGGCCGCGGAGCCAGACCTCCGCCGTGCCGGTCCCGCTGCAGGGTGCGGGGGGTGGGGCGGTGAGCACCGAGGGCGGCACCGTCCGCGCGCAGGCAACCGGGCCGTGCGGCGGCGCCCAGGACACCGCAGGGCTGCTCGACTCCGGGCCCGGCTACGCCGCTCCCCCGGCGTTCGGCGACTGCACACGCTCGACCATCCTCATCACCACCGGTCCAGACGCCGGGCGGACCACCACCCTGGCGATCGCCCCGGGACCGGGTTCACCCGTGCTGCAGCTGGGCGACGACATCCGGCTCGCCCGCGGTGTCGACGCCCGGGGCGCGACCCGCTACGACTTCTACGACTTCTCCCGGGGGCGGCCGTTGGCCGCGATTGCCGCGGTGTTCGCCGTGGTGGTGGTGGTCGCCCGGTGGCGCGGCCTGGCCTCGCTGTTCGGACTGGGCGCTGCGGTCCTGGTCATGGCGGTGTTCGTGCTGCCGGCGCTGCTCGCGGGGGAGTCGGCGCTGCCCGTAGCCCTGGTGGGCGGCGCGGCCATCCTCTTCGCCGTCATCTACCTGGCGCACGGGGTGAGCCTGCGGACCTCCGCCGCGCTGCTGGGCACCCTGGCCTCGCTCGGCCTCAGCGCCGGGCTCGCCCAGGTAGCCGTGGCGCTCACCCACCTCACCGGCCAGTCAGAGGAACAGAACACCACCGTGCAGGTCTACGCCGGGCAGGTGAGCATCGTCGGGCTGCTGCTCGCCGGGTTCGTCATCGGCTCGCTCGGCGTTCTCAACGACGTCACCGTGACCCAGGCCAGCACCGCCTTCGAGCTCGCCGCCCTGGACCCCGCCGCCCCGCGCCGTCGCGTGTACACCGGGGCGATGCGAGTGGGCCGCGATCACATCGCCAGCAGCGTCTACACCCTTGTCCTGGCCTACGTGGGCAGCGCGCTGCCCCTGCTGCTGCTCTTCAGCATCGCGGGGCGCTCCGTGACCGACGTACTGACCGGCGACGTGGTGGCCGTCGAGCTCGTGCGGGCACTGGTCGGCGGCATCGCGCTGGTGGCCTCAGTGCCGCTAACCACCGCGATCGCCGCCGTCCTCGCCCGCCCGGCCACCGAAGCGGTCACGGCGATGATCAACCACCAGGTTCCGGTGCACACCCGCCACCACCACCGCTCCTGACGGGAACGGGTCGCAGGTGGCACGCACCCCCTCCGGCGAGCTCACTGCCGAGGACCTCACCAACCTGTCCCCCTCGCTGGCGGTCCCTTGGCCTAGCGCAGCATTCACACCCAGTGAGACCCCTGGCCGCCCACGACGCTGAGGTTAGGGTGAAGTGGAAGTGGATCCGCCGAGGTACGCCGTAGCGGCGGTCAGCGGCGAAGCAACGGACGGAGGTCCTCGAGCCGGTCGAACATCCACCAGATGTAGCGGCGGGTGCCGTACTCCCGCAAGGGGTGCAGCTCGACGAGGTCCGGATCGGCAAGGAACGCATCAAACGCTTGACGGTCTCGCCACTGCACGCGCACGAGCGTCTACCGCGGTCTCGCCACTGCACGAGCACGATCGCCTGCCGCGGCGAGGTGTCCCCGACCTCCGCCGGATGATCGGCGTGCAGGCCGAGCGCAATCACCGTGCCACCGTGGCGGGAGACCGCCTGCGGCGAGCGGCGCGAGTACGCGCGGTAGTCGTCGTTGTCGGCGAGGTCGAACAGGTTCAGCGCGTACAGACTCACAACCCGACGGTAGCGGGTTACGCCACCTGACGGCGGCGCCGTAGGGCGAATGCGGCCACGGTCACCACGCTCATCTCGGCCAGCACGGCGAGGACCCCGAGGGGCTCGAACCAGTCATCCACGTCGTCGGCAAGTTGGGGAAAAGCCACCAAGCGGGTCGCTGCGTAGCCGACTACTGGCAGCCCACAGACCACCGCCGCGGCCAGGTACACCGCGGGCGAGTCGACGGTGAGCACTGCGACGGCCAGGAGCAAGCACGCGGCGGTGAGCAGCACGAACAGCACACCCATGTAGGGGGCCTCGTGTAGGTGCGGGGAGACGACCGGCACGTGTGCCGCCGCCGCAACGACGGCGGCCACTGCGAGCGGCCAGCGCCACGGTGAACGGCCCGAGCCGGTTCCCGCTGGCGGCGGTGTCCACCCGGACCCGTCGGCATTCAACGATCCCATGGCCACTCTCCTCAGCTGCGCGTTCTCACCTCGACGATACTATCGCCGGTAGTATCACGGCCGGGCTTCCCACCGTCAAACAGCGCTAACGCAGGAAGGTGCGTCCATTGGCCCGCAAGACTCCCAAGCCGGCCCCTCACCGGCCGGCCGGTGGCCGCCGGCCGGCGGGCGGGCCGGCGAACCGCGGACCGTTACCCCGCCGCACAGACCGACCGTGGGGCTGGATCACCACGCTCGCCGTGATGATCGTCGCCGCCGTCACGCTGATTGCCTACATCGCGACCCGTCCCAGCGCCACCGATATCGCCGGGGTCAGCAGTTACCCGAACCTGCCCCGCGACCACGTCCCCGGCACGGTGAACTATCCGCAGACCCCGCCAGCTGGTGGTAACCACGCCCCGGTACCACTGACCTGCGGCATCTACGACCAACCGGTGCCAAACGAGAACGCGGTCCATTCCCTCGAGCACGGCGCCCTGTGGATCACCTACCAGCCGGCGCTGCCAGGCGCCCAACTCGCCACTCTGCAGAGTCTGGTCCGGGGCAACGATCACCGGCTGCTGTCCCCCTACCCCGGATTACCGGCGCCGATCGTCGCGACCGCGTGGGGCGAGCAGCTGGCCGTCAGCACCGCGGACGACCCTCGGCTCGCCAAGTTCGCCAGCGTCTACACCCAAGGCCCGACCACCCCGGAGCTTGGCGCCCCCTGCCAAGGTGTCGGCACCCCCGCCGGCTGACCGACAGCGCGCCACCATGACCTCGGGCAATCGCTCGATTCCGGGATAGCCCTACCCGCCTCGCCGACGATCCTCGGCCCCGCCCGATGTCTGGCGGCCTGACCTTCAGGCCAACCGGTGCACAGCTTCGCCTGCGTCGGGCTGCCATAGGGGCCAACCGCGGTTGCCGGGCCCGCGCCGAACGTCGGTGCGAGTGGACTTCGCAGCGCGGCCGCATGTTAGGGGAGGCCGCGAAGCCGGCCCCCAGCACCACCCGACCAACCCGAAAGAGACCTGGACGTGTTCGGCGAGTTTGGGCTGGTCGAGAGTGTGGTGCTGGTCCGGGACACCACCTTGGTGTACAGGCTGGCGGGGTCCACCTGCGGTCTGGCGATCGCTGGGTGCGCCGCTACCAGGATCGTGGCGTTCCCGCAGCTCAGCGACGACGTCGGTGACTGGTGGAAACCCCTGGGCGTGGTGTCCATAGCGGCGGAGACGGTCGTGGTGGCGGCGGCCCTCGCGGTCCTGCGGCGGCGAACCCCAGCCGGGTGGTGACCTGCTCCCGCAGGGTGCTCAGCGCATGATGCCGGTGTGTCCGAGGGAGTACCGGCCGGGTTGCGGCCAGTAAGTAAGCCCGTGTGGGGCGGGGCCGGACGGGATTCGGGCCAGCACAGTGCCGTTGTTGGTGTCCAGGACGTACACCTCGTCATCGAAGCGACCGGCCAGCCACAGCTGAGCACCGTCGGGTGAGAGGTTTCCCATGTCCGGGCTACCACCACCGGGGATCGGCCAGTTCGCGGTGACGGTGCGTTTGGCCCAGTCCAACACGCTGACGCTACCCGGGCCGCGTGGTGAGCCGTACACCTGCGTCGTCCCGCGGTTCGTCACGAACATCCGCTGGGCGGCCCGGTCGAAGTACACCCCGTGGGCGCCGATACCGGTGGGCACGAAACCGACCTGGGTCAGGGTTTGACCGTCCACGATCCACACCCCGCCGGCCATCATGTCGGCCACGTAGAACACCGAACCGTCCGGGGCGATCCGCACATCCTGCGGCATATTCGTCGCCGGACCCAGTGGCAGCGAACCGACCTGCTTGTGGGCCACCATGTCAACCTTGATGACCTTGCCGGAGAACTCACAACTGACGATCGCGTACTGGCCATCAGCGGAGAAGTCCAGGTGGTTCAACCCCTTGCAGTCAGTCTTGACCGCGAACTTCTGTTGCATGCTGGCGGCGTCGAGGAAGGTCATCTGCTGGCTGGCCTCAGCCATCACCACCGCGTACTGCCCGTCCAGGGTCCAGTACAAGTTGTAGGGCTCGGTGGCGGGGATAGTGCGAGTGGGCCGGCCGGTCATCGGGTCGACCTGCGTCAACGTGTTCGCACCATCGTTATTGACCCACAAGCTCTTCAGGTCGTGGCTGGGCACCACATGCTGCGGGCCCTTACCGGTGGGGTAACTGAACAACACCTGGAAGGTCTTCGGGTCGATCACCGTCACCCCGTTGCCGTTGCTGTTCGGCACGTACACCCGCGGCGGCACCGACTGCACCAGCGGGGACAACATGTTCGCCCCCGCAGCCGCATACAGATTGACCGGCGCCGGTGGGCTGCTAGTCGGTGGGGTTGCCGGCCCCGTGGACGGCCCCGTCGACCCCGCGGCAGTACTCAGGTCTGATGGCGGAGTCGAAGCCACCGGCGCCGGCGCCGGGGTGGCCGACCCACACGCCAAAGACAACGTGGAGACAAGAGCGACACCGGCGAGGCCAGCGAAAGGGCGGCGGGCGCGTGCATGCAGCGGTCTCACAAACGCCGAGCCTAACGGCTGCAGGACCACACAGCGGTGGCAAGGAGGAGCGCGGCGTGTGAACTGGAGGGCACCGGGATACCGCCGCACGAGGTCAACTATCGGCTGTAGTACCTTGGGTGCGGTCAGTCGCGTCATGGTCATGACCGCACCCAGTGTTGGACCTAGGAGTCCACCCCGCTCGCCTGTACCCGGAGGTCCCGCCGTGCCCAGCGCGCCCCGCACCCCGCTGACCCGCCTGCTCCTGACCCTCGGTGCCGCGTGCATCCTGGTGCTGCTCGAGTCGGTCCCAGCCTCTGCCCACGCCGCACTGGTCAGCATCAACCCCCCCGACGGCGCCGTGCTGAGCGCACCCCCGAGCGAGGTGCAACTCCATTTCAACGAGGGCATCCGCACACCGTTCGCCGTCATCACCCTCACCAGCACCGACGGCACCCACCCCACCCTTCCCCGCCCCGTCGTGAACGGCAGCACCGTCACGCAAGCGCTGCCCGCCCTCACCCCCGGGTTGTGGACACTCGCCTACCGCCTGCTCCCCGAGGACGGCCACCCGACCCAAGGCACATCACGCTTCACGACCACGGCACCACCCGCACCCAACGCCGCGGCACCCCCCGCCGCCGCCAGCCCCCAGACCCCTGCCCCAACCCCCGCGGCGAGCACCCCCACCCAGAACACCGCGCAACCCGCCGAGAACGGGGCGTCCAACACGCTGACCTGGACCCTCGCGGTCTTAACCGTCCTGATCACCGCAACCGGAGTAGCCGTCGCCCTTCACCGCAACCACCCGTCGAGACCTAACACCTGAGCGTCTAGGCCACCTAGTGCAGTCTCAGTGCTCAAGTAACCGGCCAGCACGGCCACGGCGACAACGGCAAGGTCCTCGCCGACCGCGGGCGAGGGTGCAGACGAATACGAACACTCCCGTTCCCGCGGGTCAGCAACAACCGGGTCGGCGGCCGACCAAGTCGTGGGCCAGTCGCGGCCCAACTCAAAAGCGCCAGCGACGGTCAGCACAGTGGCCGCCGGGGTGTGCCCATGCCCACCGCCATGAACACCTTGGCCCAGCCCCAGCAAAAGTGTCCCAAAAAGGAGGTTTTGTGCGGTTGGGAGCTGGCTGGCCTGTCGAACCTTTCACTCCAGCAGACGTGACCACCGCCGGTAGCGACGCGGCGCTGCTGAGGTTCAGCCGTACCTCCTCCGTACCTCCACCGGGCCCGCACCGACCGCGTATCGACGCTGGCCGACAGCGTCCCGTCGGCGACCGAATCTGGCCTCTGAACTGCAACGACGCGATCGTTGTCGAGCCAAACAGGCAGGACACCGGAGAAGCGGTGTGAGGTTGTAACGGCTTCCAAAACCGTGTGTCACCGGTTCGAATCCTGCTAGGGGCACCCCATATTTCCGCAGCTCAGGGGGCATTTCCGCACTACCGTCGCGGTCCGCGTGCAATTTGCGTGCAATTCAAGCCATCGCATCAGTAAGACTATCCATGCGCCCCGGGCACCAGCTCAGGTCGTGTCCGCGCTACCCCGTGGCCCCACACGAGCACATCTGGCTGAACCTGTCCGGCTCGGGCAGACCGGCGGCTGCATGCCGGGCGAGGTCATGCAGCGTGACCGTGGCCCAGTCGTCAAGTTCAGCAAGGTGGGCCAGCGAGTCGGTCAACAACTGAGCGCTCACGCGATCGGGGCTTCTCTCCGATTGCTCAGTGCTGACAAGCCGTCCAGCAGCCGCAACGGCATGCCGTAACCAGTGGACGGGGTCGAGGATGCAGCCGGGCTGGTGTTCGGGTGCGGTCACAGGGCGATCGTAAGACTCCGGCCCATCGTGCAAGCCATGTGTCAGTCGCGAGCGTCAGGTACGTACTGCCGAGGCTGCGTGTGATCAGTCCAGCTCTGCCCGTCGAACCAGCGGACTACGGCGGGGTTCACCTGGTCCGGGTACCACCCAGCGGGCGGGGCCTGCGGTATCACGGGTGCCACGGGCTGAGGCGCCACAGGAACTGTTGACGGCGCTTGCGTCCACTGTTGCGGTTGCAAGGGCTGAGCTGTAAGAGCGGCCTGAGCCACCATGGCCGTGTTGTGCGCCGACTGCTGCTTCGCCTGCTCCTTGATGAGCTTCGTCTGCTTCTTGGCCTGCTTACGCGCACCCTTGGTGTAAGCAGCGGTCCGCTCCTTGTCCGACCGGTAGTCGACCGCTCCCAGGCTGCTGACGCTCATCGCGTTTCGGATGATCCCCATGCTCGCTCCCCTGTTCGTTTCGATGCAGTGCGCCAGGTCACATACTTGATTCAGTAGGGGTCAGCAAACCACAAAAGCGGTCCTCGGGTGTTTGTGCGATCCGCTCGGCGCATGCCGTGTTGACCACGAACCCAGCGTCGTCCCATACAGTCCGACGGGTACAGCTGAAGGGGGCGATGACGAATGTCGGATGCGCTGGACGACCCGATCCTCAACGGGCCCTACGACCCACCGGAGCGGTTTTTCACCCTCGGCGCGGCTGGGCCCACCGGCGAGGTGCAGATTGGGCGCCGGCCCAGCGAATCGTGGATTCGGGTAGGCGCCCGCAAAGGCCGGAAGGCCGTACAGCAGCTGTTGGACTTCGACATCACTGGCGAGCGTCGCGAGGCCAACACCCTCATCAACGACGTTCGCCGACGAGGTCATGAAGGTCTTCGAGGTCTGATGTGAGGCTGCCATGGAGGCGGACCGTCCCCGCTTCGGCCACGTCAACCGAGGGTCCACGTTTGCGCGACAAGTTGGACGTCTACACGCACGAGCACGTCGATGACCGAACGACTCTGGTCTGCCGCTCGGCGGCCTCGTGCCGTGGTTCGGTGGGGCGAGCGACCCTCGTTGAGGGCCAGGCGTCTTTTGTCGGCTCGCACTACGGGTTGACGCAAGCAGGCCGCGAGTTGCGGATCCTCGTTGTTCCGCAGCAGGTCGGTGGAGCATTGGCCCACGGCAGAGACCGTGGTGACGAGCACGTGACCGTCGGCGAGCGCGCCGCGCAGGTCGAGACGTCAAAGTACGGGCAACGCCCCTATCCGCGGACCGCCCACATGGTCGGCACCGAGCACGCGCTCCAGGTGCTGCTCGGGATGGCTGCGGATGGTGACCCGGAAATCGACGTCACCGGAGGACGGGTTCATGTCTTCGAAGCGATGGCGATGGCGAACGCCACGCTGTGCTCCCGGGTGCTGAGTGACGCAGCAGGGCAAGGCAGTGCGACGATGATCAAGAACTGCGAGCGACACCTGAAGCGGACCGCCGAGCTGCTCAGGCCGAACGTCATCCTCGCCCAGGGCTACGGCAAGTCGGGGCCGTCCCCGTCGCGCGCCGTTGCATCGATGCTCGGCCTCGGCCTACCTCAAAAGACGTCGTTGACGATTGCTCCGGCAGCCTGGGGTGAAGTGGCCTTCGTCGCCGCGACGCATCCTTCACGTAACTGGGCGGCCCACACGAGCGCGAAGTGGCGCGAGCTCGAACCGGTCCTACGCGCCACCCGGGCCCACGTGCTGGGTGCTCACGGGTAGGTCGTCCGGTCGGTGCATCGCTGGAAGTCGGCTTCCCCAAGGCGCGTGTTCCAGAGTTTGCGGCCCGCTCGAGGGGCGGAGCTGCCGCGTGCGACGTGAGGGGTCGGTCCACGTGAAGGTCTCCACCTTCGCGGACTGCAAACCCAGTGCTTCATTCAGTGGCGGCTCGAGGTCACTGTCCTGCGACGCCAGTATCACGAGGTCGACGTCCTCCCGTCGGGCCTCGCGGACGAGCGCGAGGGCGCAGAGCACATCGACCCCCTTCTCCGCCTTGCCGCTGACCAGCTTCCGCCCGTCGGTATCGGTCGCGATCTGCCCGTCGAGGTCTCGTTGGTAGGAGTACTTGAGGGGACGAAGGGTGACCTCTACCCGTCGATCACGTTCCCACTGCGCCTTCTGCGCCTGGTTGCGTGCGTAGGGCTTTGGGTCCTTTGCTTTCAAGTACTGCTATCAGATGGTGGCGAGCTGGTCCACGATTTCACCTACCTCGCCACCGGCCATGAGGTCGAGGGACGCAGAGCTGCGGTAGGTGTCCACGCCGTGTCGATTGCACTGAGCGCTGACTCGCAGGAGGTGTCCACAGTGGACCAATCAGTCCGCACCTAGTCCGCAGAAGGTCCGCAAGATGCCAACGTCCATCAGCACAAGCCAACGGTGTTTGCCCAGGTAAAATGGCATAGTTGTCATATCGTCGCAGGTCCGGATTATGGTCTGCACGGACTTTTAATCCGCAGGTCGTCGGTTCGAGCCCGACGGGGCCCACTGCCTATCGCTCCAGTTCAGACGAGGTTTCTGCCGCCTGCTCACGCGCCGGAAGGACGCCGCGGTGTGGCGTAACTCGTGCGGGGTGAGCCCTTCGAGGCCCACCGACGTGGTGGCCCGGTCGAAGTAGCCCAGCCGGAAGCGGCTGTTCCGCGGCAGCCCGCACCGCGGGCGTGGGAAGGCAAGATCGTCCGGTGCGCGCCCGGCCAGGTGCCGGGCCAGCTCGTCGGCCAGAAAGCCTGGGATGGGCACTTCGCGCACTGGCGGGACTTCGGGGTGCCGATGAACGCTTTCCCCTGCACCTCGACCATGGACCGCTCGGCCGGGCCTTCGGCTACGCGGCGACCAGCGTGGAGTCGTGGACGCAGCGGCTGCAGCGCCACAGCCTGACCTAGCCGCCAGGACATCCTCGACCAGCTCCACCGAAGCGGGACCCCTCGCTTCGCCGCCCACGCCCGCTGACCGCCGCGCGGCTCGCCCGCCTCAACCGACGCACCGGCGCACCTGACGAACCCGGTGCGGGTCAGTGCTCGGGGCACACGAGCTCGGCCGCGGTGCTCCACCCAGCAGCCACCAACCACCGCCGCGCGGAGTAGGCCATCGTCACCGGGGTGCTGTTCTAGGCCAACGCCCCCCGCGTTGGCTCTGTGTCGTGCTTCAGGCGGGCTGGTGATGCGCGCATTGCCGTCACATGGCACCCCGCAAGTCGTCGACCGGTCGGGCTCATTCGGGCATCAGGTCGAGTTCGAAGGCGTCGCTGATCGCGCGGGCCAGTGCGGGTTCCTGGTCGTCGAACAGCAGGCCGATCGTGTCGCCGACGGCACTCATTCGCACCGTGGTGATGTTGTCGCAGCTGACGACGCTGTCGTGGTCCAGCCCGTTTCGTGGCCCGACCGGAACCTCGCTGGTGATCCCCCGGATCGCACTGGTGATCGGCGCCACGGTCAACCAGGTCAGCAGATGGAGCTTGGACCGCCGTGTCAAGATCAGTGCTGGTCGACGCTTGTCCAGTTGTACCATCGCGATGGTGCGCATCAATCCAACGCGGGATGCGGCAGGTCGAGCACACCGTCAAGATCTGGATAGATCGGCTCGCCCCGCCGGGCAAGGTCGATGAGGATGGCCTCTTCCCCGCGATAACGCCGATCTCGCTGGAGGCGGGCGATCCCGTGGCGGACGGCCTCCGAGCGGTTAGCAGCACGGCCGTCGGCGACCTCAGCATCAAGGGCCGCGAGCTCGCGGTCGTCGAGACGGATAGCGATCTGTGTGGTCATCACCGCAGTCTACCTCGCGATGTAAACCGTTTGGTATGCAGTCATCGTCGAGGACGGCGCACTCGTGCTCAGTCGACGATCACGACCTGGACACCAATGGTTTCGTAAGTGACTTTGGCTCGTGCGTCACGAGTCGCGAGAGCGCAATGGTGCTCTACGGCGGCCAACGCCACGAGCGCGTCGTAGACCGCGCCGCCTGCTATCCCAAGGCCACTGAGTATATCTGGCAGACGTGCCGCGACCTCCTGTCCGAGAAGCAGTGGTGGGGCAAAGCGTTCGCTGAGAAGACGTGCGGCGTCTTCGGGTGCCAACCGAAGGTCGCCGGGCAGCCTGGTGAGGACGGAGTAGGTCTCTGCCACAGCGTGGCCGCTGAGAGCGACCACTCGCCTTTGCCACCAGTTCACGACGGCGGGATGCGCTCGATGAGTTTGCACCAGTAGCGGTACGGCGACGCTGGTATCGAGCGCGATCGGAGAGGTCAACGCCGTCCGGAGTCGATGAGTCCGAAGACGACGTCGTCATCGATTGTCGTCTCGCCGGTTGCGACGAGCGCGCCGGACTCCT
>JAABUT010004333.1_pt1 | contig 11385 bp, 14 predicted proteins | sample 5559281 | NCBI WGS metagenome assembly JAABUT01 (sample SAMN10711880, study PRJNA513359) | rock metagenome | isolation source: Antarctica rocks | place: Antarctica: Victoria Land, Ricker Hills nord | collected 2016-01-04
TGCCTTCCTGCTCGGGTCATATCAGGTCTCGACAACCGTGATTGTCCCACGCAGGCAGGCACTTTCGTCATCTCACACGCAGCAGGACCCACCCACAGACGGCGCTACTCGCGGATTCAGGTCTGAGCGGGTGTTGTCCTTGACTGACCGCGAGGAGATCTCCTGCGGAACGGCCGCCGGTGAGTCCTTTCGGGACATTGCAGTGAAGATCGGCCGTTCCCCGTCGACGGTGAGCCGAGAGGTCAATCGTCACGGTGGCCGGGAGGGTTACCGGGCCAATGTCGCCGATCGGCAGGCGTGGACGAACGCCGAACGTCTAAAAAAATGCCTTTTGGCGAAGGACGAGACGCTGCGAAATCTGGTAGCCGAGAAGCTTGGAAACGATTGGTCTCCGCAGCAGATTGCTGGATGGCTTGCGAAGGCAGCGGAGGAGGTCGACGGTAGATACGTGTCGCACGAGACGATCTACAAGAGCCTGTTTATCTAGGCCAGAGGCGTGCTGAAGCGCGAGCTGGCCACTCACCTGTGGACGAGACGGGCGATGCGCAAGTCGAAGTTGGCCAGTACCGAGGGCCAGCCGCGCGGGCAAATCCGTGATGCCGTGTCAATCCATGACCGCCCGGCTGAGATCGAGGATCGCGCTGTTCCTGGTCATTGGGAGGGCGTGTTGATTGCCGGGTCTGGCAACAGCTATATCGCAACTCTGGCGGAGCGGACATCGCGTTTCGTGATGCTGGTCCGGGTGCCCGGGAAGGACACGGTCAGCGTTGTCTCTTCATTGTCTGCGAAGATCCGAGACCTGCCGGACGGGTTGATGCAGTCCCTCACCTGGGACCGAGGAATGGAACTGGCCGACCACCGAACGTTTACCGTGGCAACCGACGTGAAGGTCTATTTCGCTGACCCGAAAAGTCCCTGGCAGCGCGGAACGAACGAGAACACCAATGGTCTGCTCCGCCAGTATTTCCCGAAGGGCTCCGCATTGTCGGGGTTTCGGCAATCGGACCTCGACGTTGTCGCCGAACGATTGAATTCGCGGCCGCGTAAGACGTTGGGGTATGCAACTCCTGCGGAGAGGCTGTATGATTTGATTGGTGTTGCGTTGACCCCTTGAACGTGCCACGACCAACCTCGCCCAGATCCTTCAACATCCCCCGAACCGTTTCCGGGGTGTAACCCCGCCCAGCCAGCCACTCCCGGTACCCCTCCACATGCGGGCCCAGCTCACCGGGCTTCCTTCGCGTTCCCGACATCGCACTCGCCTCCCTCGCGGGAGCGCGGTGCCCCTCCACGAGGCTGCTCTCAGACCGAAACTATGCCGACATAGACCGGGACCGGACCACCGAGGAACCCTGCGACGTCACGCCACCGACGTCCACGACGGACGAACCTCGGCATAGTCACGGGCTCGGCATAGGTCGATGCAGAGCAGGTCCACTCGCCCGTAGCGGGCGATGGTCTTCGCGAGGACCTTCTCGTCGGCGGCCTCGACGAGCTCGTTCACCAGTTTCGTGGCCAGGGTGTACTTGACGCGGTAGCCGGCTTCGGCGGCGGCGGTGCCCAGGCCGATGAGCAGGTGGGACTTCCCGGTGCCGGAGTCCCCGATCAGACGCAGGGGGTGCCCGGCTCGCACCCAGGCTGAGGTGGCCAGGGTGTGGATCGTCGCCGGGTTGACGTTCGGGTTGGCGGCGAAGTCGAAGTGTCCCCGACCCACTTGTCCCGCGGGAAGCCGGCGGCCTTCACCCGGCGGGCGGACCGTCGCCGGGCCCGGTCGTCGCACTCAGCGAGAAGCAGCTCGGCGAGGAAACCCCGGTAGGTGAGCTGCTCCTTACTCCGCGGCGGTCAGCATCTCCTGCGCCCTGGCCCGGATGGTGGACAGGCGCAGGTCGCGGCATGCCTGCTCGGCGGCGGCGGCGGCGGCGGCGGCGGTCACCGTCACCGGCCGCCCCTCGGCCTCGTGCCTACTGCCCGGCGGGTTGCTTCCAGCAGTCCTTGTTGCTCGCCATTCCAATCAGGACGGGGTAGTCGACGGTGCCGCCCGGGAACGGTGGGGTCATCGTCAGCTCGGCCAGGTAGTCGGGGTCCTGCGCCGCAGGTGGCACGTGGCAGCGGGGCCGAGGGTCGGCCGGCTCGCAGTCCCCGCGGCCATCCGTGCCGTGCGGCACGAACACCCCTCTCACGTCACTGCACATCAGCTGGACCGGGGCGACGCCTGTGGTCGGCGCTGGCGCCTGGGTCGGTGGAGCCGCGGTGTTCGTGGTCGGCGCGGGTGCGGTCGTCGGGCGGGCCGCAGCCGTCGTCGTGCTGGCGGTGGTTGCCGACTTGCTCCCGCCGTTGGCGATCCCGATAACGATGACGAGCAGCAGAAGCGCCAGCACTGCGCTCAGGATCTTGTGCCGCAGGAAGAAGTTGCGCTTCGCCGGCTTCACTGGGGGCTGCTGGCCGCCCTCGGGTGGTGGGCCGAAGCCCTCCGGTGGCTGGGTCATGGGAATTTCCTGCTTCGGTGGGTGGAGGTCAAGCTCACTGGACGATGACCTGTCGAGCGCACTCGGGGGCGGAAATGGCCGGATCGTGACCAGTATGTGATCGGGAACCCCCGCAACGCCACACGTCCTGCCGTACGGCTTCCGCCGCCGCTGGGCCGTCGTCCGCCGCAGATCCCCGCACCGCAAGCCACGGGCCATGAGGTCCACACTGCTCGCCCCCCGAAGCACCGGCCCACTGCCACGCACCCGCCACCGCTGGCATCCTCACCCCCGTGACTGACACACGCCCCGCCCGCTGGGAGTCTGGCGCCGAATGGCCCCTCACCGCCGCAGCTGTCGCGTTTCTCGCCGCCTACGCCTGGCCCATCCTCAACCCCACCATCGGCCGCGGATGGCACGACCTCTGCAACACCGTGCAACTCCTCACCGGGGGCGTGTTCGTCGTCGAATACCTGGTGCGCCTCACCCTCGCCCCCGACGGCTCCTGAGTCTGCTCAACGTCCTCAACCGGTACGCCGGAGACAGCCTCCGCGGGCGCGTCGCCGTCTACGTCACCGGATCCACCGTCATGGTCCTGTTCGTCGCCAGCCTCGCCGTCCTGGAAGCCGAACGACCCAACCCCCAGGCCAACATCACCACCTTCGGTGACGCCCTCTGGTGGGCGGTCACCACCGTCACCACCGGCGGCTACGGCGACCACTACCCCATCACCACCACCGGGCGCCTCGTCGCCGTGGGGCTCATGCTCGCCGGCATCACCCTGCTCGGCATCCTCACCGCCAGCCTCGCTTCCTGCTCCTCGACGGGGTCCGCGCCGTGGAGCAGGAAGCCCAAGCCGAGACCCGTGACGACATCGGGGCTCTGGCGCGGGAGGTCGCCGCGCTCAGGCATGAGCTCGCCGAAGCGCGGGGGGTCAGCGACCCGCGCCCACCTGATCAATCACCTTCTTGAGCGGCGGCATCGGCCCGGCCGCCCACGCCCAGCAACACGCCCAAAGTCGTGTGCCTACACGAAACGGCCGTTCAAGCAACCTCGCAGCGCGCTGACCTACACGGATGCCGTCGATCAAGCCGTGGTGTGCCTGTGATCTTCGGAAGTCCGGTCTGGTGCAGTCATCTGATCTTCTCCCTGCAGTTGTCGGATCGTGCGGGAGAGGGTGTCGGCGAGCTGGCCGAGCCGGTCGCGTTCGCTGTGCAGCCACCGGTCGTGCTGGCTCAGCGCCGCGACCTGGTCACGATCACCCGGCCAGGACCTCCGCGATCGCGCCGAGTCCCAGACCGAGCTCGACTGCAGCAGGAGAACCTGCTGCAGTCGCGGGAGCTGCTCCTGCTCGTAATAGCGATAACCGTTGCTACCGACGTACGCCGGTCGCAACAGACCGACGTCGTCGTAGTGCCGCAGCGTCCGCGACGTCACCTTCGACACCCGGGCCACCTCGACGATCGACCACGCCCCGCCAGGCTCCGTTCTCCCAACCGGCTCGGTGCCGGCCACCGCCGACGCTAAAAGTTGACGCAACGGCAAAGTCAAGCCCCGAGTGACCGCGACCCGCAGGGCGACCGTCTATGAACGGCGCGGTGGGTGGTGGCCGACGCATCGTCGCGCCCAGAATGGAGATCGTGAACGGAACTACTTGCTACGTCTTTCCTGTGACGGGCTTGAAGGTCGAAGGGGCCTGGAACGTCGGACCGGTAACTATCAGCTCTGGGAGCGCCGCTGACGAAGCAGTTGTGGACGGTGTTCCGTCCTTGTGCCGCCCAGGCGAACCCCTCGACGACGTCCGGCGTGCCGTGCTGGACGCGGACACCACCGCTGACGTGGTGGCAGCGAGCGTGGCCCACGCCCTCAGCCTGGTACGAGAGGCCCTCGATGTGCTTCGAGTTTTCTACCGGGTTGAGACATCAGCGGTGCGAACGATCGGTGAATTTGGGCTACCCGGTGAAGTTAATAGCGGCTACGTACCCTACCTGGCGAGACCCAGTCACGAAGGGGGATTCGTCCACGTTGGTCATTTCATCGGAGCAGAGCTTACTGACCTTCTACGTGATAGGTGGGAATTCTCTAAGGCGTTCCGGTTCGTGGCGTCCACCATTGGCGGGGAGTGCCGCAACGACGGGGAAGGCCGCGCGGCGCGGGCAGTGGCACTATTAGGTCAATCTCTACGATCTGAACGGGACACCTCGCTCCAGTACGCCCTGACTATTTTCGCGCTGGACGCCCTATTGAAGGGTCCAGGGGCCGGGGCGCAGACGTACGCCGTTGCGAGGCGTGCCATCTACTTCGGGTGCGGACGCGCGGGCGGCGGCTTATGCGGGCGTGATCGCGATACCTGCTCGTACCTAGCGTTGAACCCTCACTTCCCACGGGACCGTAAAAAGCTTGATAAGCTAAAGTCCTGCGACGACGTTTGGTGGCGCTGCACTGAATGGTTGCAAGTCGTGTCCTGGTTCGACCAGCGGGCCGGGTTCGTTCATCACGGCGAGGCAACGAAGTCCGTGGGCGGAACCTTTGCGCCCGACTATTGGATTTACGCGTCTTTGCTCACGCCGATACTGGAGTGGTTAAAGGATCACTCGTACAATCCAATAAGCGATTTGGACTCAGTACTCGCCGCGTTACCGGACCCGCCCGACTGGAGTGCGCGCGCCGTTGAGAGTGGCCACGGCGAACGGTGAGACCGGTCTGCGGGTTAGCCCTCAACGCGGTCCGGCGCGCGGTCCAGCAACGCGAGCGTTGCCCTAGAGCTCCTTGGTGTTCCGGACTCTGACGTTGATCTTGAGTTTCCGTTGACGTCCGACGGCGTCGAGCGCAGACTCTCGAACAGGGCCGCATCTTGCTCCAAACCTTGATGCAGAAGGCATCCATGTCGCGTAGGGCGACCGGCTCGGCCTTCCGGGGTCGGGATTTCAGCGCAGTGAGGGTGGCCCCGACAACATCGGCTGGGTGACCAGCCAGGCGAAGGCTGTTGCCAGCGCAGGGCGCGGCCATGTTGTTACGCCGACTGACTGCACGTGACAGCGCAGGCCAGCCGAAGCCTCGGCGGTCAGAGGCGGAGCCTCACTGGGTGGCTGGTGTTTTTCGGGTGGCGGTGACCCAGTCCGGTGGTCGGCTGCGGGAGGATCTGTGGGTGACGCTGGGACGTGCTGATCTTCGGGGTGATCTGTTCGACGAGGTGGCCCGGTTCTGCGAGGAGACGTTGCCGGAGAACTCGATCTACGGGTTCCTCGCGCGGGAGCGGGACCGGTTGTTCCCGGACGAGTTGTTCGCGGATCTGTTCACCGGCACGGGCAGGCGGTCGGTGCCGCCGTCGGTGGTGGCCACGGTGATGACGTTGCAACGACTGGATGGGCTCTCGGATCGGGAAGCGGTCGACCGTTACGCCTTCGACGCCCGCTGGCGCTACGCGGCCGGGGTCGGCGGGGCCGGGTGGGCGCGGTTCGCGCACACAGTGTTGGTGGACATGCGCGAGCGGCTGCGGAAGTCCACCCGGGCGGACCGGATCTTCGAGGTGGCGCTGGAGGCGGCGCACGCGGCCGGGTTGGTGGGCCGGCGCCGGGTGCTGGACTCGACCCCGTTGTATGACGCCGTGGCCACGATGGACACGATCACGTTGATCCGCTCGGCGCTGCGTGGCCTGCTCAAGGTGACCGACGCCGAATTAGAGGCGGAGTTACGGGCGGTGTTGTCGGGCTGCGACGACTACGTCGCGGCGGTCTACTGCGATGATCAATGCGCGTCCGGGCTCGCGCGAATGCTGTGGCTGTGAGCTGGATTCTTGCGTGCTCGGGGCGCCGAGCTCGATCCAGTAGCGCCGTGCGGCGCCGTCTGCGGTATCTCGCAGGTTCTCGAGTACCCCGCCGAGGCGTTCGGTTGTCTTCGACGAGGCGACGTTGTCCGCCGCGCAGACGATCAGCAACCGATCCATGCCCAGGACCCGCGCCTCGTCGAGGATCCGGCCCAGCGCCCAGGTGGCGAGCCCGCGCCGTCGCGCGGACGGCCGAATGCCGTAGCCGATGTGGCCGGCCCACCGCACGGCGTCGTTGCCCGTGTGCCGCAGCGCGATCCCGCCGAGCACCTGCTTGCCTTCGACGATCCATCGGTAGGTGCAACGCACCTGGTCGGCCGCCACCGGGTTTACCTGATCCGACGCGTCGGCCAACCTCGCGACCCAGGCAGCGAAACCGGCGGGCGAGTCGACCTCGTCAGAGGACAGCAACCCGAAGCCGTCCTCGTGGACGCCCGGGCCCCACTCTGCGTGCGCTTCGAGCCAAGCGGAGTGCAGACGTGCGCTGGGCGCGATCAAGTCGGGCATCCCCGCGACCATATCGACCGAGGCCCACGGCCCGAAGCCGAGTCGAGACCGCAACGCGGTTCACGAAGGATCGTCTTGCGAACCGGGCTGTTCGGGGTGTGCCTGCGCCCCCCACGGCCCGGTCGCGACCTCGCCTGCGCGGTGTGCGGCGACGGCCCACTGCTGGTCGGCGCGGCCGAGGCGGCCGCGGCATCCGGAACCACCACCGAACCGGCCCGCCGGTGGCTGACCGACCACGGCTGGCAGATCGAACCGGAACTGACCTGCCCGCACCACACTCTTGCCCGATAACCGAGCCGCGCACCCGGAACGTTCCAGACGTCCGCGAAAACCGCCAGCGGCCATCGACGGCAGCGCCCAGCAGCGCCGTCATATCCGTTGGTTTTACGGCGCCTGGACCCGGTACCCCCACAGGGCCAGCGCCACCTTGGCCGGCTCGGATGGTTGGAAAGACAGCCCGGCGACGGTGTACCACTTCCTGGCGCCAGCAATCGTGGTGCCGAGACCGGGGACGAGCACGGCAGCAGCAGCACCAGGATGACCACGAGGACGGCGGGGGCCGCGGCGCGCAGCTTGCGCTGCGGGACGGTGGGTCGGTACGGACCTCGGAGCGTCGCGGCGGCACGGCTCATGTTCGCGGGCGGGCGAGGCGTTGATCGGCATCCGCGTTTAGGGAGTGTCGTTCGCTCAGGCACCGTTCGCGCCGAGAATCCTTCCTATCCTGTCGCGTGGCGGCTCGGGCGCGTCCCCCTACAGCTGCTTATCCTTCTGGGGTGTTCGGCAACCTGGGCGCGGCCCACATCCTCGTGCTGCTCTTCGCTGCGCTGTTCATCCTGGGCCCTGAGCGGCTGCCGGGGGCCGCGGCCTCCGTGGCCAAGGCACTGCGCCAGGTCCAGCAATACGCCACCAGTGCGAGAGCTCAGCTCAAGGACGAGCTGGGCCCCGAGTTCGACGACCTGCGCAAGCCGCTGGCCGACTTGCAACAGCTGCGTGGGATGACCGCGAAGAGCCTCATCACCCAGCACCTGTTCGACGGGGATGCGAATGCCTTCACGTTCTCCAATCCCGCCCCGGCCACGGCCCCGGTGTCGGGTGCCCCGGTGTCGATGGCCAAGGGTACGACGTTCGACCCCGTCTCCCCGCAGCCCCTGCTAGGTCTCGGCGAACGCCCCCCGTACGACCCCGAGGCCACCTGAGCGCAGCTGGCACAGGGCGACCTGTTTACACCGCCCAACCACCCCGACCACGGTGCGCAGGGCAATGAGATCCCCGTGACCAGGGCCGGTGCCGAGCTCTTCGACCTGGTGCACCTGGTCCCGCGGACCGTTGGCCGCGCCGCGGGCGCGCCCTTTCCACGCCGTTTGTCGCAGCCCGAACTCCTCTGGCAGGCCCCGCCAGGGTCAACCCGTGCGGTACCGCCAGATCGCTGCCCCCACCAGCAACCGGTGATCACGCATCGGTCGACTCATCCACCTCTGCAACGGCGGCAAGACCGGCGTGATCGGAGACCCCACCCCATCCCACACCCACCCGAGTCCGCGTCACACGAGCAGCATCACCGTCCTGCCAACGCGGACAACGGAGACCCGCCCTCTAGTTGACGCAGGAGATGCCTCCGCCGTCGACGGGGTTGCCCTGTGGTCCGATGGTGGTGGCGGGGGCTGCCGCGCCGGCCGCCGCCGGCGGTGTTGGCGGGGCCGGCGTGCGTAGCGCTGCCGCGTCGGTCTGCAGCGTCGGGGACGGTGTGAAGCCGGCTCCGAGGACCACCCGCACCGTGCCGGGCGCCACGGTGTCGTCGGCGCTCGACGGGGCCGCCTGCAGCAGCCTCGCGATCGCGTCTGCGTGCGCCTGGGCACCAGGGCCGAACCGGACGGCGGTGGGCTGGGTTGTTGTGTTGCCGATGGTGCCCCGCGACCAGGTCCCCCCGGTGAGGGCCTGGGCGACGCTGCCGGCCAAACCGGGGGTCGCCCCCGCGTTGAGGACGTCGATGGTGAGGGGACCGGAGGGTAGCGGTGCGGGTGGGGTGGGTGCGGGACGCAGCCCGAAGGCCACCTGCACCTGCTCCGCGAGCGCCGGCTGGTTCACGACGTTCACGTCCTGACCGTCGATGGTGTCGAACCGGAGGATGGGCAGGGTGTTGAAGGCGACGTTGCCCCCGGTGAGGTTGCTGGCCCGGGGAATGAACGCACCGATGTTCCACCCGATGTCGACCACCACGTCCTTGGACGCCGCCGCGATCAGGCTCCGGAGCTGCCCGACGTTGGTGAATGTCCCGGCACTGCTGAGTTTATGCGTGACCGAGGCGAGGAACGCCTGCTGTCGGTGGGTGCGGTCGAGGTCACCGTTGTCCAGGCCGTGACGCTGGCGGACGAACGCGAGTGACTGGGCACCGTTCAGGGTCTGCACCCCGGCCGGGAAGTCAGCACCGGAGTAGGGGTCCTTGACGGCTTGCTTCAGGCACACCTGCACGCCGTTCAGTGCGGTCGCGAGGTCGTAGAACCCCGCCAGGCTGACCTCGGCGAAGTGGTCGATGTGTACCCCGAGGAAGTCCTGCACCGTCTGCAAGGCCTCCTTGCGGCCGGCTTCCCTACCGAGGGACTCCAGCTGGTGGCGGTCGGTGGTCCCGGACTTCACGAGGGCGTCCTCGGTCGCCGCCTTCTTCAACCCGTACGCCTCTTTGATCTTGACGTGGTCGTTGCCGGGGATGCCGCGGACGGCCACGTAGTCATCGCGCGGGATGGAGAACGCGGTGACCGTCCCACCGTCGCCGGGTACGTGCATGAGGATGAGGGTGTTGGTGTTGTAACCGCCGTCGGAGCCGTCGCCGGCGTGCAGCTGGTCGAGGACCGCGGCGGGCAGGGGGTCACCGTTCTGGTCAAGCCTCGTGTCCAGGCCCATCAGCAGGATGTTGACGTCCGCACCGGGGCTACGGGCACCCGCCCCGGTCGGGTCCACGAGCCCGGCCAGGGCATCCGAGGTGGTCAACCCCGTGGTCAGGCTGTGCAGGGCGGACCACGCGTACCCGGTCGCGGCGAGGACCAGGGCCGACACCACAGCGGTCGCTACCCGAGCCACCAGCGCCCCCCGGCGGCTGCCGTGCCTCGCGGTCACCGCACTACCACCCGCCCCACCACGTCCAGACGGTAGGACCCTGCGAGCACCCTGAAACCCCGCAGGTGCCACACCGCCGCCCTGGCTTGCCCGCCGCGCACTGCTACCCAGCGGCTCACGACCCGAGCCACGGCGAGGTGGCCCAGGCCCCTGAACACCGGGCGACGGGGTGTGAGGCGGCGGGGTGCGGGGTGGTGGCTGCGCCGCGTGGCGTCTCGCAAATATCGGTCCCGTGTCCCACGACCGACGCCACCGGCCCTGCCTGTCTGGGTCCGAATTCCACTGCTCGTCGCCCTCCACCACTCAAGTTTGCCTCACACCCACGGATGCGGGATTGCAGCGTTGGCCGAGTACTACTACCCGGTGGAGTGCACCCACCTCCTCCGAGGACGGTGGCTTGCGGGTGCAGCTGCGTTACACCGACGCCGCGTGGCTGGTCCGCCTCGCGCCCGGGCACACGGGTGATTACCTCGGCCGACCTGGCCGTGCAGGTCGCCGCCCGGGCCGCCCGCGCGTGGGCCGCCCACGAGAAGCACCTGCCGTACACCTCGGGTCAGTACCGTAGGTACGACCACAAGCGTAGTCTCGCGCAATCTCTAAACTTGGAGGCACGAAATGGGAGCACTGGCCCCCTGGCACCTCGCCATCCTCGTCCTAGTGCTGGTCGTCCTCTTCGGCGCCAAGCGGCTGCCGGACTCTGCGCGTTCACTCGGCAGGTCCATGAGGATCTTGAAGGCGGAGACGCAGGGCCTGCGCGAGGACGACGCGAAGGGGGCACCCGGGAAGTCGGACTACACCCAGACCCCGGACGACGAGCCCTCGGCCCTGCCCGCGCAATCGAAGACCCTCGAGGAGCAGCGCGCAGAGGCCCTGCGCTTCCTGGCGGCCACCGAGCAGTCCACGCCCGCACCCTCCGTGCCGCCCACCCAGCCGCGCTGAGCTGAGGGGTGTTCAACCCGCTCGCCGCGCTGAAGGGGCCGCTGCTGGCTAACCCGGATGGCTCCATGTCTGATGGAGCACCTGTCGAGCACAGCGGTGAACAGGTCGGTGACCGCGGGGCGGCTCTCCGGGGCCTGGTACACAGGTGTCACCAACGTTGCTCGGGCCACGCCGTGGCTCAACGGGGCCGTGAGCTTGTACTCCGGCTACGGAGTCGCCTTGTTCGGCGTGCTGATCGTGGTCGGGTGGTGGATCGCGCGGCGTGGTGGTGCTGTGACGATGACGGCGGCCTTGGCTGTGCCCGTCGCGGCGGGCCTCGCCTACGTCGTGACCTCCGCTGTGAAGGTCGTCGTGAAAGAACCTCGCCCTTGCTTCGCTTACCCGGCTGACTTCCTCCTGGAAAGCTGTCCACCGATGAGAAGCCCTGTGTCAACCCGTCAGTTGTTGATCTTGGGTGAGACGCTGCAGTGCGCGGTGTTTGGTGGGGTCGTAGGTCGTGTTGTCCTGCCAGCAGTGCCAGATGATGGTGAGCCAGGC
>JAABUT010004334.1_pt1 | contig 11382 bp, 12 predicted proteins | sample 5559281 | NCBI WGS metagenome assembly JAABUT01 (sample SAMN10711880, study PRJNA513359) | rock metagenome | isolation source: Antarctica rocks | place: Antarctica: Victoria Land, Ricker Hills nord | collected 2016-01-04
TCACGAACACCGCCATCACGACCGTGACCACCCCACCGCCCAGCAGCAGCCCGGTCCCGGCCACCGTCAACGGGCCCAGCCCACCCCCGGTGGGCCGCCGCCAGTGGGAGTAGGTCCGCGGCCCCCCGGTCGCGTTTCGTTCCTGCTGGGACTGGGACATCAGGTCTCCTCCGAGCTGTCCGTCGACTCCGCCACGAACCGGCCCGCCGCGCCCGCCGCGTCCCCGACCCGGCGCACCCGCTTCGCCCCGGACCCGGCCGCCCGGGCACCACCGGCGGTCCCGCCGCTGCTGCTGGCGCCTCTGCCGGTGTCTGCGCCGGCTGCGCCGCTCGCTGGTGCACCACCGGCCGCGCCCGTCCCGGCACCCGCCCCGGACGCCGCACCCGCCCCCGACCCTGCGGCGGTGCCCGCGGCCGCTGCGGCACCGCCCGCCGCGGCTGCAGCGCGTCCGCCGGTGCTCGCGGCGCCCGCCGCCCCGGCTGCACTGGCTGCGGTGCCTGCACGGGCTGCGCCGGCGGTGGCCCCGGCGCGACCGATCAGCCGGCCACCGGACCCGGCACGCGCACCGACCGCGGCGGCCTGCCCGCCCGGGGCGAGCGCGAGAGCACCCGTCGCGAGAGCACCGATCCCGGCCAGCGCACCGGACCGGCCGGCGACCGCGGAGGTCGCGGGGACCAGCAGCCGCAGCATCACCGGCAGCAGCAGGCCCATCATCAGCAGACACACCCCGCCCAGCAGCCCGTCCTGGGCGGTCGTGCCGTCCTGGACCCAGTGGAACGCGACCGCCAGCAGGGTCGCCCCGGCGGGTTTGACCAGCACGAACGCGAGCAGCCACGCGGTGTGCTTGGCCCAAGCCTGCCGGCCGGTCGCGGACATCGACGCAGCCGCGGTCAGCGGCAGCAGCCCGACCAGGACGGTGACCACGATGGTCCGGAAGATCAGGGTCGCGATCATCACCAGGGACCCGAGGCTCCCGGCGAGCGCGAACAGCAGCATCAGGGTGCTGCCGGAGTTGTTCACCGTCATCCCGACCGGGTCACCCAGCTGGTAGAGCTTGGTGGCGAAGTCCGGACCGACCGCGTCGTTGATGATCCAGCGGCTGTAGGAGTCGCCGGCGGCGAGCAGCCCGGAGATCAGGGGCCCGACGAACACCCCGGCGGCGACCACCCGGAGCAGGACCGCGCCGAGGGTCCGTGCGTGGGTGGTGCTGCGGGTCAGGATCACCAGGATCGCCGCGGTCAGGGTCGCCCCGGCGGCGACGGCGTTGACGATCCAGCTCAGGTGGGTGTCCAGGAACGCGATCTGGGAGTTCCCGGAGCTGACGTCCGGGTCGGGGAAGGACACCCAGAACGTGAACAGCAGCTTCACGATGTTGCTGACGCCTTTGACCAGGGAGGTGACGGTCGCCTCCCACCCGGCGGCGATCAGCGCCCCCGGGGCGTTGCAGATCCTGCCTGCCCCGGGCAGGTCGCAGGGGTTGGGCAGCGCCGACAGTGCCGCCGGGAACGCTGCGGGCGCCGCCGGGAACGCTGCGGGCGCGGGGGTCACCGGGTGCCCTGCCAGATGGTGAACCCGGCCGGGGAGGTCACCGGGGTGGTGTCGGGGGTGTCGTCGCCGTCGGGCTGCAGGACCAGTTTCCAGTCCCCGCCGTCCCACGCGACCGTCGCCACGGTCACCGTGAAGTCCCCCGTGGGTGCCGAGTTGAGGAACTGGATGACGGCCTGGTCGGGGTTGTAGGCCAGGAACCGGTACCCGGCGGTCTGGGTCCACCCGCCGGCCGGTGGGGTGATCTGGGTGCCGAGCTGGCTGCGGGTGGACCGCCACACCGCGACCCCTGGGCCGGGGACGACGGAGGTGGTCAGGACGGTGGCCCAGTCCGCGGCGAGGATCCGCCGGACCGGGAGCTGGGTCGCCGCGAGCAGTGCTCCGGTCGGGGAGTGGGCGAACCCGGACGCGACGTCCCCGCTCACCCGGCCTGGGCCGGCGGTGGCCGAGGTGGGGATCAGGACCCCGTGGTAGTCCGCCCACGTCGTGACCGGCGCGGCGATGGGGATCGCCGTGTCCAGCACCGCGGGCGCAGTGGCGCTGCCAGTGCCGACTGTCCCCGACGGTGCTGTGGTGGGCGCGACGGCCGGGGTGTCACCGCCGGTGTGGTTGACGACGGCGGCCGCCGCGGCCGCGACCAGGACCAGGACCACGACCAGCGCGGCCAGGAAGCTCGGTGAGGACCACACCGACCCGGTGCGGTCGGTGCGGTCGCTGTCGGTGCGGTCGGGCCCGGTGGTCGGTGGCATGGGTCAGGTTGTCGCCCAGCCGGCGAGCAGGAACGCGGCCGCGCCGATGATGCACCCGAACAGGACCCGGCCCAGGCCGCTGACGTGCCCGGACCCGGGACCGCGGTCGTTGAACGCCAGGATCAAGGTGATCCCGACCCCGATGAACCCGACGACGGCGACCACCCCGAAGGTCCAGCTCGTCCAGGACAGGACGTCGAGGATCTTCTGGCTGCCCGGGGGCGGTTTCGAGCCGGGGTTGGTGAGGGTGGCCAGCGCGGCGGTGCCGGCGGCGGTGACGGGATGGGTCATGACGGCCTCCAACAGGGTCGGGTCAACGGGGGTCGGGTGAACGGTTGGGTCACCGGCGCCGGCGGCGACCGGGACGGAACAGCGACGGGGTCGCGACCAGGGGCGCTGCTGATACGGCCGTCACCGGCCGGGCGGTCACCGGCCGCGGGGCGGGTGGGAGCAGCGCTCGCAGTTCGGCGGGGACGGCGCCGCCGGGGCCGGCGACCGCGGGCACCAGGTCCGCCCGCCAGGCCAGGTCCAGGACCGCCGGGACGATCCGCCGGAGCCGGTCCAGCTCCGCCAGCAGGGACCGGTCCGGTCGGGCCGGGGACGCGGCGACCGTGACCGCTGCGCGCAGCCGCAGCCCGGCCGGGACCGCACCGGCCGCCCACTGGCGGGCCGCGGACCGCAGCCGGCGCAACCCGAGCCCGCTGACCCGGCCGACCAGGACCACGTCCCGGGGACCGCCGAACACCGGGTCCGGCCAGCCCCGGTCGGCGTCCAGGCCCACCCCGTCCAGCAGCGCGGTGACCGTGGACGCGCCGGCGCCGCCGTGCACACCCAGCACCCACAGCGACGCGGCGCCCGGGTCGACCGCCCGCCCGGACCCGTAGTGCTCGGGGACCGGCCCGTCCCACACCGGCAGCAGGTCCACCGCCGCCGGCGGATCGACCACGACCGTGGCCGCCAGCGACCACGACGGGGACCCGGGCCCCGTCGGTGTGACCGCCGCCGCGGACCCCGCATGGCCGTCCGACACCGCGACCGACGTCGCCGCAGCCGTCGCGGGAGCGCGCACCATCGACCTCCGGGCGGGGACGAGCGCAGCCGACACCCGGCGTGCGCTCTCAGCGGATTGACTCGTCGCTGACCATACGCGGAGAACGCAACCGGATGGGTGAGCTGCCCGACGCGTCGACCGCGCCGTGTCGGGTGGGGCTCAGCGCAGCGCGGGGAACAGCACCGAGGTGATCAGGACGCCGGCCGCGAGCCCGGCGGCGACCTGGGCGGGGGAGTGGTCACCGAGCCGGACCCGGGACCAGGCGACCCCGGCGACCAGGGGGATGGTGAGCAGTGCCCACGGACCGAAGACGACGACCAGGGCGGTCGCGCCGAGCGCGGCGATCCAGCTGTGCAGGGAGATCTTCCAGACCAGCGTGACGGCCACGGCCGCGGCCGCCTCGAGCAACACCGTGGCCAGGTAGGCGACCAGGGTTGCCGGGGCGTGCCCGACCAGGGCGATCAGCCAGCCGGCGACCATGCACGAGAGGCCGACCAGCAGGGGGCCGCGCCGCTGGGAGCGCCGGCCGATGTGGTGGTCGGTCAGCCGGCCGCGCCGGACCCCGAGCAGCACCCAGGTGAACGGGGCGATCGCGAAGAACACCGCGGTCACCACCGCCCACACGATCCCCCCGGCGACCGTGTCCGCGGTGGCCAGGGACAGCACGACGGGCAGGACCCCGAGCAGGACGGCGGGGGCCCCGACCTCGGTGAGCGCGCGGGCGGTGCGCTGGGCTGTCACGCGGCGCGCATCCGGCGGTCCGGACCGGCGTCGGCAGGCACGGCGGCAGGCACGGCGGGAGCAGACGCGGCGGGGATGCGGGCGTAGGCACGGCTGACCGTGCGCAGCCACCGGGTCTCGGCGTCCGGGGAGCTGTCCGCGGGCCCGGCCGCAGAACCGGTGGCTGGGACGCCGACCGTGGGGGGAGCGCCCTGAGCGCGGCGGCGCACCGCGGCGGCGATGTCGGCAGCGGCCAGCCGCGCCGGCTGGTCAGGGTTCGAGCCGGGGGCCGCTGTGCCCGGGGTCTGGTCCCACCCGGCCGGTCGCGTCAGCCAGGGCCGCAGCGCCAGCAGACCGTCGTCGATCTCCACCACGAGCCGGCGCACGGTGAAGGCGGGGTCGCGGTGACCGTCCGGGCTGTCGGGCTCGATGAGTGCCGCCATCAGGCCCGCGCTGCGTAGTCCCCGCCACAGCGGCAGCAGGTCCGCGCGGGCGCCGTGCAACCGCCGCCGGGCCAGGTGGGGGGCCAGCGCGGGAAGGAACGCCCCACCGAGCGCGAGCAGTGACGCCCCGGCCGCCGTGCCCGCGGACACCGGGGCGTACCAGCGCTGCCACCCCTGGGCGCCGGCCACCGCGCCGACGGTGAACAGCACCCGGCAGGTGACGTAGGCCAGCCCGAGGACACCGCCGGCTGCCGTTGCGGTCATCCCGGCCGTCAGGCTCCGGCTCGACGCCACCCGGGCGTACCGACCGGCCCACACGGCCAGGCCACCGAAGATCAGGACGAACGCGGCCAGGTAGGGGACCTCATACGCCCAGTACCGGGGCTGCTCGGCGAAGGCGACCGTGAACTGACGGGTCTCGACGGTGAACCTGGCCACCAGGAACGCGGTGACCATCGCCGCGGCGAGCGCCCCCAGCCCAACCCAGAGCCGCCGGGCCGCGCGGGCCGCGGCCGTCGCGGTCTCGCGTTGCGCGACCAGGACCGTGAGGATCGCGGCGCCGGTGGCCAGGCCGGCGACGTCACCGAGCAGCTGCGCCAGGTTCGCCACACCCGTGACCCGGTCCAGGTCGGCGAAGACCCGGTCGATCCGCACCGTCCAGGCCACCGCGAGAGCCAGCGCGGTCACCCACAAGGCGCGCCGGGCCAGGCTCGCCGGGCCCCGCCAGCTGGCCCGGGCCCGGGTGAGGACCACCACCCACGCCGCGACCGCCGCGACCACCGACACCGCGGACACGGCTCAGCCCTCGAAGGTGGACTGCAGCCGCTGCGCCAGCTCATCCACCGCTGGGCTGACCGGGCGGGTCTGGTCGGCGTAGCGCTGGGCCACGACCGTGGCGAAGGTCTCGGCCTCGAGTTCCTCCTGGTCGCTGTAGCCGTCACGGCGCAGCATCCGGCGGGCGGCGCCGGCGACGTCCGGGTTGGCGGCGGCGACCAGCTCGGCGAGCCCGCCGCCGGGGTGGTGGTCGAAGAGCATGTGGCCGAGCTCGTGCAGCACGATCAGGTCCTGGTGGGCCGGGGAGGTCATCGCGTCGTAGTAGAGCTCGTCGCGGTCGGGCATCTCCACCCACAGCCCGCTGGGGACCCCGGCCCGTGCGGTGTCCAGGGGGAACAGGACCAGGTCACGGCCCCGGTCGGCGGCCACCCGCCGGCACATTTCCCGGACGTCGAAGGGGACCGGGACCGTCAGGGTGGTGAGCAGCTGTTCGCAGCGTGCGAGGGCACCGGGGACGTCCACGGGGAGGGAGTCTGCCCTCAGCCGCCGACGTTTCCGCCCGGACCACCGGCCTGGGGACCGTCCGGGCTGTCCGTGGTGTCCGGTCCGGGGAGGCCTTCGGCCCGACGGGCCATCTCGATCATCTGGGCGATGGCCTGCAGGCTGTCCGGGGACAGCCCGGCGGCGCGGGCCGCGACCCGGTGCACGGACTGGTCGCGGAGCAGGGCGATCGAGGCGAGCTGGTCCTCGATCCGCCGGTAGGACGACTCGTCGAGGAAGTAGGCCAGGGACACCCCGAAGAACCGGGCCAGGACCTCCAGGTGCCGCAGGGTCGGGTTGGTCCGCAGGCCCTTGCGCAGCTGCCACAGGTAGGACACCGAGATCGTCCCGCCGTCGATGCCGCGCTCAGCGCGGATCCCGGCGACGACCTCCTCGAGGGTGAACTCGTCCCCGTTGGGGGACAGCACCCGGGTGAACAGCCCGTTCAGCTTGTCCGCCAGCGAGCTCGGCTGACCTGTCGGCGGTTCGGTCGGGTGGTCCGGGGTGGGGTCGGGCGGAGCGTCTGACACGCCCACCTCCGGCCTCTGCTCCCTCGTCGGTCCTGCCCGTCGCTGACGGTCACGGTACTGATCACCGGTCGCCCGACACCCCGACAGGCTTGCCTGACACGTCAGCGGACAGCTACCGTCCTGAACGTCCGCTGAGGTAGCAGAGGGGTCGTGGGTGTGGGGCATCGGTTGGCCGCTGACGTGCCCGGCCCGATCCTCGCCGCCCACAGCCGCACCGGCCACAGCGCCACCGCCTACGGCCGGGGTGTCGTGGCCGGCGGGGGTGGCCGGTGCCGGCGCGGCTGACCGCCGCCGCGGCCGCGGCAGCGCTGACCGCCGGGGTTGTCCTGTTCGGTGGGGGAGCCGGCACCGCCCCCGCCGACCCGACCGGCGGGGACCCGACCGGACCCGGCGGCGGCCAGCTTCAGGCGGGGACGGTCCCGGCCGCCTACGCCGGGCTGGTGGCCCGGGCCGGGTCGATCTGCCCGGAGATGCCGGCCCCGGTGATCGCCGCGCAGGTCCAGACCGAGAGCGCGTGGAACCCGCGGGCGGTGTCCCCGGTCGGGGCCCAGGGGATCGCCCAGTTCATGCCCGCCACCTGGGCCGCCGCGGGGCGGGACTGGTCCGGGAACGGTGTCACCGACGTGTGGGACCCGGCCGACGCGATCCCGTCCCAGGGCGGGTTCGACTGCTCGATCGTCGCCCAGCTCCGCCCGGCCCTGGCCGCCGGCCGGGTCCACGGGGACCTCACCGACCTGGCCCTGGCCGGGTACAACGCCGGCGCCGGCGCCGTCCTCGCCTACGGCGGGGTCCCCCCGTTCCCGGAGACCCGGGCCTACGTCACCCGCATCCGCCAGCTCGCCCTGACCTACACCGCCCCTGCGGGGCCGCCGAGCGCGCCCGGGCTGCCCGGGGCACCGGCCGGGTCCTTCGCCGCCGCCGAGATCGCCGCCGCCACCGCCCAACTCGGCGTGCCGTACGTGTGGGGCGGCGGCGCCCTGGACGGGCCCAGCGGGGGACCGCCGGCCGGGTTCGACTGCTCCGGGCTCGTCCGCTACGCCGTCCACCAGGCCAGCAGCGGCCGGCTCACCCTCCCGCGGACCGCGGACACCCAGGCCCGGACCGGCGCGCAGGTCGCGCAAGGCCGCGGCTCGTCGATCGACCTGGCCGGCCTGAAGGCGGGGGACGTGATCGCCTTCCAGAACGACCCCGCCCGACCCGGGACCTACAGCCACATCGCGATCTACCTCGGCGGCGGGCAGATCATCGCCGCCCCCCACACCGGCGACGTCGTGAAGATCCAGCCCGTCACCATCCCCTACTGGACCAGCACCACCTGGTCCGTCCGCAGGTACGCATGAACCGCCACCCGGCCACGCCCGCCGCCGTCCTGCTCGGCGTCGTCCTGGCCGCCGCGGCCAGCGGCTGCGCCCCCACCCCGGGCCTGGCACCTGCCGCCACGGTCCCCGCGACCCTGCCTGCGGCACCGACGCGCGCGTCCACGGCAGCATCAACGGTGACGGCCGAGCCCTTCACCCCGACTGCGGTCCCCACCGGCCGGGCCGGCATCCCCGCTGGTGGGCTCCCACCAGCCACGACGCTGACCAGTTCGGACCCGGATGTCGTCGCGACCGCCGGGCTCACCGCCTACTACCGCGCCGACACGGTCCTGGACCTCGGCCCGGCCGACGCCCACCGACGGGCCCTGCCCTGGACCACCGGGCAGCTCGCCGCCGGCATCCGCGGCGACCGACCCGTCACCGGGCCCGGCGCCGACTGGACAACCCTCGCCACCCACCACGGCTACGCCGCCGTCACCGTCGCCCGCGCCTACGACGACGGTGCGCCCACCGACACCAGGAACACGGTGTATCGAGAGTTCACCGTCACCACCCGACCCCGTGGGCGAGACGGCTGGACAGGGGCAGCCCTCACCTACACCGGCTTCCTTACCCTGGCCCGAAACGGCGGCGGCTGGCGGATCACCACCTTGCGGACGACCGGTAGGTACCGCAGCGGGACCAATCAGGATTCCACCGGCGGCGGCTGGGGAAGTACCGAGTGCAGATGAGCTCCGGGTGGCTGCGTGACCTGGCCGGGTCGCGAGGGCCCTGCGCTGAGGTGGTGTGCGATGAAGACCAGCGGGGCGTTCCACCGGATGCAGAGGTCGTTGGTGACTTCTGAGGTTGGTTCGTCGAGGTATCGCAGCTGCGGGGGTAGCCCGGTCAGCCGGGAGTCGTAGGGGAAGTCCTGTGAGGGCTGCGAGTTCGGTCCGCCGGCGACAGCGCCCGGGGGAGCGGGGGGCATGTCGGGGTCCATGGGGTACGCGAACTGGCGGGCCCGGAGTTGGCGCGAGGTGTCGGTGCCGTAGCCGACCACGTAGCTCTGACCGAGGGCGTTGCGTCCGAGCAGATGGCCGAGCCCGTCCAGAACCGCCTGGAAGAACCGGTCGTCTCCGCTGAGCCGATGGGCCACGACGAGCACCACCAGGTTGTTCAGTACTCGCCCGTTGGAGCCCCAGGCCCAGCCCGCCGCAGGTGCGTAGGGCTGGGCCCACGGTTGGTGCGCTTGCAGGTGAAGCAGCCGGTCAGCCAGGGCCAGGACACCCTCGACGACGCGGTGGTGATCGGGCAGCGCTGCGCCCAGCAGGGCGAGATCGAGTCGCGCCGGCAGTGCCACCCGGTCGGCGTCGAACCCGTCGAGGTCGGTCAGAGTGGGGCCGAGGACGTCGTCGCGGTGCCACGGCGAGGCGGTCACCGCGGCCTGGTAGGCCGGTTCGCGGGTGGTCAGCCAGAGCTCGGCGGCGGCCAGGTAGGCGTCGTCGCTGGGATCCGCGTCGGCGTACGGGCCGCCGCCGTGGCGGGCGTGGTCATCGGGTGCGAGCAGATTGGGGTGGCGTTTCGCGGCGTCCCAGGCGCGGCGGGCGACCCGGAGCAGATGGGCGGCGTAGGGCGGGTCCTCCGCGGCGAACAGCCGTGCGCCCTTGGCGGCGGTGGCCGCCAGGTGCAGGGTCGCCGCCGTGGACGGCCGGTGCAGGACCCGCTCGGTGGGGTCCTGGTGGGCCCATCCCGGGATGGGGGACCAGGTCGTCCCGTGGACCCTGTGGAACACGGTCCCCTTGAGCGGGTCGGGGCCGGGCACCTGCATGCGTACCAGCCAGTCCAGCGCCCAGCGGCACTCCGCCCGCACGGCAGCGTGGCTGGTCCCGGGGGCCGGGGGCAGGTCGAGGACCCCGAGCAGCTGCCACAGCGCGATACCGGCGCTGGTCGCGTACTTCCCGTAGTCGCCGGCGTCGTACCAGCCACCGGAGACATCGAAGCGTCCCTCGCAACGCCAGCCCGGGTAGAGGCGATCGGCATCAGGACCGGACCAGGCGGGGACGGCGGTGTCGCCGGTGTTCGGCGCGACGCCGAGATGCCCCGCGGGCCGGCCGTAGCCGGGGTGGGCGCCCTCGCTGACGGCACAACCCGAGCGCAGCAACGTCAACACGTGCAGCGCGTCGCGGGCCAGCGGCTGGTGCAGGCCCTCGCCGATGGTGAACGGATGGCTGGTGCTGTCACCGACACGGACCCGGAACTCGCCGCCGGTCACCGTTGGCCCCGGCAGGTCGACGACGTGCACGACCAGCCCAGACGTCGGATCCGGTCGCTCAGGCCACGGCCGCGACCAGGCCGCACCGACGGTCCTCCCCGTCCGGTCCAGGAGAGAGGCCGTCAACGGCTGCGGCGCGGGATGGACGAGGGTCGCCCTCACCGGGCGACCCGGCAGGCACCCGAGCTGGTCAACCCGGACCGCCGGCCGATCGGCCATCACCGCGGGCAGCTCCCACCTGCACCACACCATCCGTGAAAGCTATCGGCCGCCCCGAGAGTGACTCCCGGCCGCGATGTCACCGCACGAGCGCCCAAGGTGGCTGTCTCGTCAGGCCGCGGTAAGCGTCGCTGAGTGCTGGAGGGTGTGTCCATGACCGGGACAGGACAGCTCTGGCCGGGCCCATGCCTGGTGGGCCGTGTGGTCGAGGTGCACGGGTCCCGGCTCGCGTACGTCGAGGGGGGCGCTGGCCCGACGTTCGTGTTCGTCCACGGCAACCCGACCTCGTCGTTCCTGTGGCGTGAGGTGCTGGCCCGGATGACCGGCGTCGCGCACTGCGTGGCGGTCGATCTCGCCGGGATGGGTCGGTCGGCGAAGCCGGACGCGGCCTACGACTGGGCGTTCCACCTGCGCTGCCTGGAACGCTTCCTCGACGTGCTCGGCCTGCGGGCGGTCACCTACGTCGGGCACGACTGGGGTGGGGTCCTGGGCCTGGAGCTGCTCAGGCGCCGACCTGACCTGGTGGGCGCTCTCGCCGTCCTGGAGTGCCACCTGGACGAGTACCCGAGCTGGGCTGACATGCCGGGTAGGTCCCTGTTCGAGCCGATCCGCACCACCGCTGAGGGTCGCCGTCAGGTGCTCACCGACAACCTCATTATCGAGAAGGTCCTGCCCGCCGGGATGGATCACCAGCTCACCGACGCCGAGTGGGACATCTACCGGGAGCCATTTCCCACCCCGGCGACGCGGCTACCGATCCTGCGCTGGATCGAGCAGATCCCGGTCGCGGGCGAACCACCCGCCGTTGCCCGAGCTGTCCGTCGGAACAGGGACACCCTCGCCCACGGCGACGTCCCGCGGTTGCTCATGTACGGGGAACCGGGCTCTGTTGTCACCGTCGCTGGCGCGGCCCGGATCCGTGACACCGCCGACGACCGGCTGACCGTCACCAGCGTCGGACCCGGCACCCACTTCCTGCCCGAGGACCGTCCTGCTGAGATAGCCGCGACACTGCGGCGATGGAGGGGTCTCCCGGACCACGCCTGAACGAACGCGGTCCACCCGCTGATCAGGCCGGTGCGGTCGACGCATACCGCACTCAACCAGCGGCTGTCATGCATAATCCTCATTACCCACTAGGTAAAGAAGTCGGTCCTTGCCGTTCGACGCGGCGCACCACGGACCGGTGGTCTGATCGCCCGGACGGGGGTGACTCGCCTGCTCCACGAAGAGTGGGTTCT
>JAABUT010004335.1_pt1 | contig 11380 bp, 15 predicted proteins | sample 5559281 | NCBI WGS metagenome assembly JAABUT01 (sample SAMN10711880, study PRJNA513359) | rock metagenome | isolation source: Antarctica rocks | place: Antarctica: Victoria Land, Ricker Hills nord | collected 2016-01-04
CGCTCACACACCTATTCTCCGTTGTTTGCAGGAGAACATGCGACGACACACCGACGCACGAGGAAGGAAGGAAAGAGCACTCGCTACAGGGCAGGACATTTCAAAGCACCTGACCAGTTACAGCAGGGTTTTGCTTGGCGTGGCAGCGTCGTTGCGGGTCTGAATGCCGGGATCCTTGGGGTGGTCACAGGCTGAGCAAGCCCTGGAGTTGCCGATGTTGTGGACCCGAGCAGTCGACGTGAGCTTGCGGGAGGCGGTGTCGCCGCCTGAGGCCCTGCGGCTGCCCGACGAGCTCGCTCGTGTCGATGCGCTGTTGGACGACCCGATCTTCTTCACGCCGTTCGTGCCGTTCTTCGACCCGCGGGTGAGACGGCCGTAAACTCCGATGGAGACCTACCTGCGGCTGATGTTCTTGAAGTTCCGCTACCGGCTGGGCTATGAGAGCTTCTGGAGTGAGGTCAGCGACTCGATCACGTGGCGGCGGTTCTGCCGGATCCCGATCGATGGGAAGGTCCCGCACCCGACGACGTTGATGGAGCTCACGACCCGCTGCGGCACCGCCGCGGTCGGCGGCTGCAACGAGGCGCTGCTGCCCAGGGCTGCGGGTACCAGACTGCCGCGGACGAACCGCGTCCGGGCCGACATCACGGTGTTCCTGGCCGATGTGGCCTACCCGACCGACTCAGGGTTGCTGGCCAGGCGACCCGCCGGATCTCGGTGACCGGGCCGGCATGCCCAGACCGCGGGTGGGCCGACCCGCACCCGGTTTCGGGACCGCGGCCGGGCGGCGGCCGACCGTGGCTACGGCGAGAAGAGCGTCGATGACGCCCTGCACCATCTGGGTGTCCGGCACGTCGGCATTTCGCGCGAAGGCAGAGCGGGACCTTCGGTGGTCCTTTGATCTGCGACCTTCAGCGGTAAATGGCGCGGTTCTCGCAGCGCTACATGGCGCGGTCAGCAGCCGGGGCGGCGGTAGCGATCATGTCTGGTAAGGAAGGGACCAGCGGGACAGTTCCGCCAGCCGAGTCGCTCATCGATGCCGCCGCCGGAGCCACGTCTCGATGTCGTCCATTGCCGCCCTCCCCATGGACGTGCCGTGTCCGGTGAAGCCGTGCGGTGAGGCGGGATACATACGGAGGTCAACGTCGACGCCGGCCGCAGAGAGCCGCCCGGCCAAGGCCAGGTTGTCCTGGAGCAGCACGTCGTCGGTCCCGACCACGATCAGGACCGGTGGTAGACCCCCGAGTTCGGCATAGATCGGTGAGAGGTCCGGGTGCGTGCGGTCCTTGGTGGAACCGGCGTAGGCGTCGATGAAGTACTCGTCGACGATCAGGCGCCCGGCGGGGGTCTGCCCGCTGAGGTCGTAAGTCCCGAACTGCAGCACAGCGGCCCGGTACGCGGCGACTCTTCGCTCACGCAGCCGCAGCAGCGTCGTCATCGCCAGGGTCGCCCCGGCCGAGAAGCCTCCGATGAAGAGCGACGTCGTGCCGAAGCGGTGTTGAGCGTGGTCGGCGAGCCAGAGCGCCGCCGTCTCGCAGTCTTCGGGCGCGGCAGGCCAGGGGTGTTCCGGAGCCAGCCGGTAGTCCACGCTGACAAACGCAAGATCGAGGGAGTCGGCGAGCGCACGGTTGCGGACATCGCTGCCCGCCGCCGAACCTAGGTAGAAGCCCCCGCCGTGGATCTCCAGGAACACGCCGGCCACCTCGCCGCTCGCCGGCTCGTGGACGCGCACCGGGACGCTGCGGCCGCAGGCGTGGACGACCTCGACGGTAGCGGGCGGGTCCGATGGGGCGGGACCGGGCGTCGTGGCGCGGACCCTCCGGAGCTCTTCGATGCTGCTCGGACCACGGCCCGCCACACGCTGCGCGTAAAAAGCGCACGACTCCGCCACGAGCCCGCTGAGACGAGGATCGATGAGGTTGACCAACCCGAACTCCATGGTGACCGAACCTAGGCGAGGAGCCCGCCTGGCTGCGACAGCAAGCCGACTCCAATGCCAGTCCAGCTACAGGCAGCCGAAGCCCAGCCGTCCCGCAAGCCCTCACCGGAACACGCTGTACGCGGCTGAGGAGTACCCCAGGTAGAAGTCCCAGGCATCCGGGTCGGGCCCCAGCGATTGCGGGCGGTAGCGTCGCCCGCCGATGTCCCCGACCACCCGGTCATCCAGCACCACGGCGCACAGCAAGGAGTCCGGTTCAGAGAGCCGGTCCGCGATCAGCGTCTGCGAACCCTGGATCGTGTCGACTGCGGGTGATGTAGGCCTGGCACTCCGGACGGCGCTTGTAATCCAGGAACGCCTGCACGTCAGCTTCGGAGGCTGGACGCACGGTGACGCGACCGTCGGACAAGGCCAGCTGATCTCCATACCGGCTGGACCCTAGCCGTCGTAGGCCGCCTCGAGGGCATGAGGCGGTGCGCGCTCAGCGGCATGTCCGGACGTATTTGGACGCCGACCGACGTCACAAGCCGAACCAGCTACGGGGACAGGCGGAGGCTGCGCCGACCTTGCACGACATGATCTTCTTCGTCCCATGGGGGGGATCGGCATGCGCAAAAGGGGGCACCGGTGCTGTTCGGACGGGGTTAGCCGGTGAAGCTCTTCCCCGCGATGCAGAACTCGTTGCCCTCGGGGTCCTGCATGACCGTCCATCGATGGCTGCCCAAACGGTGATTGCCAACGACTGTCGCTCCGAGCGCGACCAGCTTGTCGATAGCTGACGGGTCAGGATCGACCAAATCGACGTGGACGCGGTTCTTCGCGCGCTTAGCTTCGGGGACCTTGTTGAAGTACCAAGCGGGTTCTTCTCGCGTGCCGTCGGCACCGCCGATTGTCGCGAACTCAGCGCTGCTGCCGGCGTCGAGCGGCCGGCCGAGGGCCGACGACCAGAAGCGGGCCGTGCTCAAGACGTCCACGCAATCGAAGGCGAGGTTGCCGATTCTTGCCGTCACGGGCCGATCGTACGGTCCACGATCGACGTCACCGGCACTGACCGCGCCCCGCTCACGGGCGCATCAGCAGCGTTCCGCAAGCATCGAAGGGACCAGCGGGACGCTGGCCGCGCCCGTACGACGGAGGCTGGTCCGACGGGTTCACATCCTGGTGATCTGGATCAAGTTGCCGCAGGTGTCGTCCAGGACGGCGGTGGTGACTGGGCCCATCTGGGCCGGATCCTACGTGAAGGACACACCCAGTGCTCGAAGGCGCTGGGTCTCGGCGTGCACGTTCTGGGACGGCAAACGAGATGAAGGGATCCCGTCGGCCACCAGTGCCTGCATGGCCGTGGCACGGGCCGCCGGCAAGCTCCGTGGTCCCAAGCCCAAGCTCACCCCCGGCCGGGAGGCACTGATGGTGGACCTGCACCGGTCGGGACAGAAGAGTCCGTCGGACCTGCCGACCTGTTCGGCGTGGGGCGCTCCACCTTCTACCGCGCGCTGCAGCGCGCCGCCGCCGAGTGACCGTGCCGATGCTGTCCGGGCGATGCTCATGTCGGCGGACGGTGACCGCGTTCCACGGCCCGGTGATGGACGCTGTCTCGAGTAGATGATCTCTGGAATGGCGTAGGCCCTGCTCAAGCGCTTGTACTGCTACCCGCTCCAGCCCTCCTACCACGACTGGAGCCAGATCGAGGCGCAGAGCAGACCGCTCGGGATCTTCCAGTGATCCCCGAGGCTGTGCTCTGCGCCACGCTCGGGATTCTCGCTCGCACGGTGCAAGCCGGCGGTGGCGCATAAGCGCCACCGCCGGGACACCGTCCGGCGCATCTTGCTCGAGCCGCTGGCCACCTGGCCGCTGCCACACAGACGCCTGCGCTCGCGCCGTTTGGAGGGGCTGCTGCCGGCTGCGCATCGGTTCGTGGTCAGTGAGGTCTGCGTCGAGGACCTGCGAGGTGCCGGCGGTGAGGGCGATGAGGCCGGCCTGAGGCCGGTTTGTGCGTTCTCGTGCGGGTGAGGCCGAGGGTGACGACGGCGCATAGCAGCGCGGTCCCGCCGATCACGAGCCAGGAGCGGTGGAACGCCTCGAGCGCCTGCCCAGGCCCGGGCTGGCCGAGGACCGCCACAAGCACCGCGACGCCGAGTACCGCGCCCAGCTGGCGGGCGGTCGCCCCAACCGCCGAGCCGGCCGCGAACTGCTCGGGCGGCAGGGCTTGCGCGCCGGCCGCCCCGAGTGCGGGAAAGGCGAAGCCGATAGCGAGTCCGGCCAGCAGGCTGCCGGGCAGGAAGTCGCTGAGGTAGGACGGGCTGCTGCCCGTGCTCGTGGCGAGCCAGGCCTGCGCGGCGACCATTGCGAGGGCGCCGGGCACGACCACGACGCGGAAGCCGTGCCGGTCGGCGATACGGCCCGCCAGTGGTGCGGTGGCTGCGGCTAGCAGTGGGGAGGGCAGCACGGCGACGGCGGTGCGCAGCACCGACCAGTGCCAGACGCCGGTCAGGAACAGCATGTTGCACAGGATGTTGGCGAAGAACGCCGCTCCGAACAGCAGGGTTCCTGCGGTGGCGACGGAGAACAGCCGCACCTGGAACAGGCGCACGGGGAGCGCAGGGCTGGGATGGCGCAGCGACCGGCAGACGAGGACCGGCACGAGGGCGGCGGCGGCTAAGAACGCGGCCAGGATCCGGATGGACATCCAGCCCCACGTTTGACCTTGGACCAGCGCCAGTGACAGCGCGCCGCACAGGGCGGTGACCAGCAGCACGCCCGGCAGGTCTGGGCGGCCGGTTGCGGCAGGTGCGGTCGACTCACGCAGGACCCGGCGACCGATCAGGACCGCTACGGCGCAGAACGGCAGGTTGACGTAGAACACCCAGCGCCAGCCGGGGCCTTCGACGAGCAGCGCGCCCAGGGTTGGGCCGGTGGCCGCGGCGACCGCGCCGGCCGCACTCCACAGGCCGACCGCGCTGGCTCGTCGGGACGGCGGGAACTCAGGCAGGAGCAGCGCAAGGGACGCCGGGACCAGCAGCGCGGCCGCGACGGCCTGCAGGGCGCGAGCGGCAATCAGCAAGGGGACGGTGGGCGCGACGCCGCACAGTCCGGACGTGACCGCGAAGCTAGCCAGCCCGGTCAGGAACACCCGTTTGCGGCCGCGCTCGTCGGCGAGCCGACCGCTGGTCACGAGCAGCGCCCCGAACACGACGCTGTAGGCGTTGAGTACCCAGGACAGCCCGGCGCGGGTCACGGTCGGGAAGTCCGCGCTGATCGCCGGAAAGGCGATGTTGACCACGGTGGCGTCGAGGAAAACGACGAAGACGCCGGCTGCCGACACGGCCATGACGTGCCAGGCGTGCCGGTCGACCCGCTCCGAAGCCGTCAGGTCGAGGGCGGTCACCGGATCGGGTCCCCGAGCAGCCGGCGAACCTGCCGGGCCTGCGCGAGCAACCGTCCGTCGGCGTCCCAGACCTCGCTGTCGTCGACGCACCAGCCATCGGCGGACGTGCGCGTCGCGATCCGGGTCAGGACCCAGCCGGTTGCGTGCGGCCCGTGGTGCAGCACGACCGAGAGCTCGACGGTTGGGATTGGGACGGGCACGGTCGTCGCGGCGTACAGCGCCGGGGGCATGACGTCGGTGAGGACGACCAGGGCCGCCGGGTCGTAGGACCCGCCGTCCTTTAGCCGTACCCAGGCAACCAGCTCGGCGACGTCGCCGCCGCTCAGCGGCAGCCCGGGGGTGGCGGGCCGGTAGTCCAGGTGCCCGCTGAACGGCACCGCCTCGACCGGCAGTTGCATCGACGCGCAGTCGGCCGGCCCCGGCACGTTGGGTGCTGGCACCATGCTGTACGTGCCGGCGCGGGCTCGGTGCCGCGCGCTGGTCAGGGTCGCGGTGGTCGTGGTTTCGCCGGCCGCGACCAGCGTCGCGCGTACGACGCTGGATGAGCCACCGTCGCGCAGGACCTCGGCGGTCAGCTCGACCTGGCCCTCAGGCGGTGCGGTGAGGAACTGCACGGACAGCGCTCGAGGAACGCGGTCCGGGCCGGCCAGCTCACCGGCGGTCCGAAGCAGCAGTGCGGCCAGCAGTCCTCCGTGCGGGCCGGACCAGGACCACCAGGACCGGTCCAGCTTCGCGCGGCACCGGCCCGGGGCCTCGCGAGTGAACTCGGGCAGCGCCTCAGCCCAGGGAAACCCGTCCGCGGGTGAGGTCATGACGCTGTTATAGCAGCGTATTTGGTCGACGGCAAGGGGCCGCTTGTTCTCGCTCCTCGCGAGGGATTCGGGCCCGTCGGACTCGCGGGCTGTGGTTGACGCCCCCGAATCGTGCAGCAGACTGAGCGGCGTGACCAGCGAGGAGGACGCCGAGGCCCGGCGGCGCGTCATCGTCGAACTTGCGGCGCGCCTGATTGTGGAGGAGGGGCCGCACGGGCTGTCGCTGCGCCGGCTCTCCCGCGAGGCTGGCGGCTCGACCCAGCTCGTCTACACCTTGTTCGGAGGCAAGCAGGGGCTGGCCGACGCGCTCTACGCCGAGGGGTTCCGCCGGCTCGGGGAGGCCGGCCGGCAGGCCCTGGCGGCAGCGCCACCACCGGGAGACCCCGAGCGGCTGGTCGTGATCGGGCACTCTTACCGTCGCTTCGCCCTGGCCGAGCCGGCGCTGTTCTCGGTGATGTTCGGCCGCGCGGTTCCGGGGTTCACCCCGACCCGTCGCACCCGCCAGGACAGCCGGGCCGCCACGTTCGGCCATGTGGTGAGCACGGTGCAGGAGTGCCTGGACGCCGGCACCCTGGTCGGGCCACCCGCCGAGGACCTGGCCCGGATGTGCTGGGCGACGGTCCACGGCCTGGCCTCGCTCGAGGTCGCCGGACTGCTGGGCCCCGAAGACGTGGACGCCTTCGCAGACGCCGCCCTACGGGTCCCGGTCGACGCCCACCGTCCGAGCGCCCTTCTCGATCGCGTTGACGGGAGCGCATGATGTGCGGTTCGAGGCAGGGCAGCGGATGGCTGCCGAGCGTGCGGCTTCCTGTCTCGGACAGCCGCGCGCGCGCCAAGCCCCAGCTGTGCGCGGCCGTGTGATCGGCCAGCGCTGGGGGGTTACGCAGCAGGAGGTGATCAGACACTACCCCTGTGACGACGTCGTCCCGTCTCCCATGATGCAGCTCTGGCGAGGTGTCACCGTGGAAGCACCGCACGTGCAGGTGTGGCCATGGCTGCGGCAGCTACGGGTGGCCCCCTACTCCTACGATTGGCTGGACAACCTGGGCCAGCGATCACCGCGTGAGCTTCGAGGACTAGCCGACCCGCGACCCGGCGAGCCGTTCTCCTGCATGGCGGGACGGTTCGACGTCGGTCGCGTTCTTTGCACTGTGCCCACGGAGCACCTCACGGCGAGCATCATGGGCACCGTCATGTCGTACGTGCTGACCCCCCAGGGCAACTCGACACGGCTGCTGCTGAAGATCGTAACGGAGCATCGTCACTGGTACACCTCCGCACTCGCCCTCGGCGACTGGCCCATGGCGCGCCGACAGCTAAAGAACCTCAAGTCCCTGGCGGAGGCACGGGGAGGTCGAGGATCACCCAGTCCTGCATGTGGTGTCGCCGATGGACACAGCGGAGGCGATCGCGCCCATCGCGGCGATGTCTGACGCCAGAGCGACCGCGTGATGACGTCCCAGTAGCCAACGCCAGACGGGACTCGCGCGGCAAGGACCTCGTCGTGTGGCCGAGCGCCGTGCTGTCACGCAAGCTCGGTGACGGTGAGGCGGAGACCGACATCGAGTGCGGGCAGGTTGCGCAGGTGCCCGTGGGCCCGGTCCCAGGCACCTGAGTTGAGGTCGCATTCGAGGCGTGCGACGGCAGCTGCCTCCCGAGCGTCGTCCATGCGCGCGAAGCCGCTGGTTGCCGCGCGGGCAGCAGGGTCCAGGACCGCTTCGGGGCGGCTCCAGAAGGCCAGGAAGAAGCCGTCGGTGCAGTCGCGAGGTACCGGGACTTCGATGGCGCGGGTCGGTCCGAGCGCGCTCGTGAGCTGCTCGATCGGGGGGAAGTCGCGGCGGTCCTGGGCGAGAACATCCGGGAGATAGTCCTGGAACAGCCACATCTCGGCCTCCACCTCGGGGTCGATCGTGAGCAGCACGATGCGCCGACGGGCGACACGGACCAGTTCGGCGAGGCCCCGTCGGGTGTCCGCCCAGTGGTGCACGGTCAGTACCGCCATGGCCGCGTCGACGGTGCCGTCGGCGAGTGGGAGACTCTCGGCGACACCAAGCACCGCAGGCGTCAGGGCCGGGGGTCGTTGAAGGGCCATGGCGGTGGACGGCTCGATCGGGATCACCGGCCGGTCGGTGGGCTCGTAGGAGCCGGCGCCGGCGCCGACGTTGACCACGGTCCGGGCGTCGCCGAGCGCGCCATGGACGGCGGCGGCGATCCGCGGGTCGGCCCGCCGGTAGTCGGCGTAGCCACGGCCGATCGCGTCGTAGCGGACACCGCCGGAGGCCATGCTCGTCACCAGGGATTTCAGCTGCGCCCAGGAGGCGAAGCCGTGCTCACGGGCGATGACCAACTGCGCGGTGCTCAACGCGGTCGCAAGACCGGGAGCGTGGCTGCGGACCCGGACGACGGAATCTGGATCGCCTGCTTGAGCCCGGCGCAGGAGGTGCTTGGCCTCGCGGCGCAGGTGCTCAAGGTCGGGGCGGGCGGGCAGCGCTGAGTTCATGTGAGGACCACCTTCCTGGTCGCTCGACGCGTCCGCGGTGGTCGAGTTCAGGAGGGCGTCGTGGCAGGTCAGGCCCAACTCGTCCGGGGTGGGCGTGCCGCCCGATCTGCGGACCAGAGGCGGCCCCGGCCGCGCATCCGGATCGTACAACGCAACCGCCTAGTGAGCCGGGCCCGGAGGGCACCGGGTGCGGCCGCTGCCGCCGGCGAGCTGCCCGACGACGGCTGTCGGCGTAGCCAGAACGGTCCCTGCAGCGGTGATCCTCCCCCGCTCCGTCCCCGGCCGCCCAGTGTTGCGATGGCCGGCGCTTCGCCCGCTCATCGGGACACGACGGCCGAGGGGTCGGGCAGGCGCTGGGCGAGCCGCAACTCGTACAGGTACCGCTTGGTTACCCTTGCCTCCGTAGGTACTGTCGATGAGCGTAGCGATGCAGGTGAGCGGGCCCCTTGCGGCGCTCGAGCTCCAGCGCGGTGGCCGGAGTAGGTGGCGATCAGGTCGAGGACAACTGCGACCTGTTAGATGCTGCCGCGCGCCGCCGCTACCAGCAAGAATCAGGCGTCTCATCAACGGACAGCATCGGTGCCTGGACTGCGGCCGACTCGGTCATGGGTGATCGCACTCGACGGACGGGTGGAGCGTCAGGTCGTAGTCGTCGAGATCAAACCAGTACCCGGACGGTGGCTGGTCGAGGATGGGGTCGGTCCAGCGCAGCCGGAGACGGTGCGGGCGGAGCTCCATCAACCGAGCCTGCTTCCACTCGTCCTGGTACCCACCATGGCTCCGCCAGGCGGGACAAGCCCAGGGTGCGCACGTTAGCCAGCGCCTCGTCCGGGCTTGTGACGCCGCCGAGCGGAGCACCAAAGGTCGTCAGCGCCTGCCAGCCGCCGTTGGTGGGGACCAAGCAGCACGGTGATCCGGCCGGGCGGGTCGACGAGTTGAGCTCTGCGGGTTCCAGCGCAGCGTCCGCAACACCGCGTCCAGCTCTTCCCCGGTGGCGGGGCGGGTGCGGGTGGGCGCGCTGGTCAAGTTGGCCGTGTACCCGGCCGGTGTCTGCTCGGTGCGCACCAGGACGTGGGCGGCGAGCGTGTCGAACCGCAGTCGGCCCGGCCCGATCCGCTCCGCGAGGGCGACGGCGGTGGCGGTGGCGGTGGCGGTGGCGGTGGCGGTGGTGGCATGCCCGCAGAACGCCACCTCTGCTCGAGGGCTGAAGAACCGCAGCCGGTACTCGCCCGGCGGCGTGCCCGAGTCCACGAACGCGGTCTCGGACTAGTCTTCCGTCGCCTCTGGCGTGGCGGCCCGTTCCGGGCTGTTCTATTTTCCCGTTAGCCGGTCTCGGCGGCGACCGCGAGTCGGTGTCCGTCGTCCAGGGCCGTGGCGTCCAGCACCCCCGCGCTGGGTTGCCGCCTGTCCATGTTCGGGGAAGGCGGCGTAGCGCAGCACCCGGGCTGAACGTGCGTCGAACTGGTCACCGCATCTTTGGTCGTGATGAGCACCTCCACGGCAACCTTCGACAACGGCGGGCATCGCGTACAACGATGATGTGCAATGAGTTCCATCGGCAGGAGGAATGACCTTGAAGACCGATCTGCTGCGCACGTTCACCGCTCCCAGGCCGCTGCGGCAGTTTCACCGCAGCGGCCTGGGAGCTCGGCTACGTCCAGTCCACCGTCACCGCTCACCTGCAGGCGCTGGAGCGCCTGGTCGGCGCCCGGCTGCTGGACCGTTGCCCGCCGGGGCACAGCAGACCGAGGCGGGCAGCCGGCTCCGTGGTACGGCCGCCAGATGCTCGACCTGGAAGCCGCGATGCTCGCCCAGGTCTGCGTCCCGGCCGATCGTGCGGCCGGGCGCGTCCGGCTGGTGGCACCGGAGTCGCTGTGCGCCTACCGGCTGCCCCCGCTGCTGGTCGCCCTGCTTACTAGAGCGCCCGAGGTCCACCTGGCCCTCGCGCCGGCCGGCACCGCGCTCGCCCTTGCCGCGGTCCGCAACAGCACCACCGAGGCGGCCCTACTGCTCAAGCCCGAACTCATTCACCCGCTCTGCTCCTGGAACCCGTCGGCACCGAACCCCTCACCTGCCTCACGCCTCCGCGTCGTCCTTGGCGACCGCCCCCGTGGACACGTACTCGCGTGGAAGGACTTGGCTGAGCACGACGTCCTGCTCCTGGAAGACCGGTGCAGCTGCAGCAACGACGTTGCCCGCCGACTGCGCGCCGCCGGGCAACCCGACTCCGCCGCACCCGCTTCGGCAGCATCGAAGCCGTCAAGCACTGCGTCGCCGCCGGTCTGGGCTGGTGCGTCCGGCCTACCGTGACGGCCGCAACCGACCTGCGGGACGGACGCTGGTCGCTGTGCCGGGGCCGCTGATACCCACCGTCTACCTCGCCACCCACAGACCACGCAAGACACTGGGCTGGAAGACGCCCGCTGAGGCCGTAGCCGAACTACTCTCGGTCCACGCTTAACAACCGGTGTTGCGACGATCCCTTGAATCCGCCCGGTCTGGAAACGGCACGCGCGGTTCAGCAAGGACGGCACGTGGGACAAGGTCCTGCTTGCGCTCCAGGCCCAGGCCGACGCCAGGGGCGAGATCGACTGGAACGTCTCGGTGGACTCAACGGTCGCCCGGGTGCACCAGCACGGCGCGACTGCTGCGAGGTCGCAGCTGACGGTCACGTCGTACACAGGGGGCTCTATCGAACTACAAGATTTCGGGAAGTCGCGGGGACGAACAGGACGAACCGGGTG
>JAABUT010004336.1_pt1 | contig 11380 bp, 10 predicted proteins | sample 5559281 | NCBI WGS metagenome assembly JAABUT01 (sample SAMN10711880, study PRJNA513359) | rock metagenome | isolation source: Antarctica rocks | place: Antarctica: Victoria Land, Ricker Hills nord | collected 2016-01-04
TAAAGCAAGGTTTCAACGGCGATGGAGAGGGGCCGGGGGTGAGGAAGTGAAGGGGAGAGCGTGATGGCACAAGTACAGCATGGTGGGGATGGGGAACGGTACGACACACTGGTCGCGGGTGGGGAGGTGGTCGATCCCGGCGCAGGGTTGAGCGGGCGGCTCGATGTCGGCATCGCGGGCGGGAAGGTCGTCGCCGTCGCGCCCGATCTCGACCGGTCGCACGCGACGGAGGTGATCGACGCGAGCGGGCAGTGCGTGACGCCGGGGTTGGTCGATCTGCACACGCACGTCTACTGGGGCGCGACGTACTGGGGCATCGAGCCGGACCCCGTCGCGGCGCGCAGCGGCGTCACGACGTGGCTCGATGTCGGCAGCGCGGGCGCGTACTCCTTCCCCGGCTTCCGTCGCTGGATACACGAGGCGAGCCGCGTCCGCGTCTTTGCCCTGCTCAACCTCTCCGCAATCGGCCTGATCGCGCCAACCTACGAGTTCGCCAACCTCGCGTACTGCGACGTGCCGCTGGCGGTGAGCATCATCGAGGAGAACCGGGACATCATCCTCGGCATCAAGGCGCGGATCGACGCGAACACGACGCGCGGCACTGGTATCCGTCCGCTCGAACTGGCGCGCGAGCTGGCCGACACCGTCAACTTACCGCTGATGGTGCACATCGGCAGCAGCCCGCCGAGCATGGATGCAATCGTCAATTTGCTCCGCCCTGGCGACATCCTGACGCACTGCTTCCGCGCGAGCGGCGATCACCGCATCGTCACGCCGGAGCAGACGATCCGCCCCGATATCCGCGCACTCCATGAGCGGGGCCTCATCCTCGACATCGGCCACGGGACGGGGTCGTTCGGCTTCGAGACGGCGGAGATCGCCCTCCGCGAGGGGCTGCCGCCGGATGTGATCAGCACGGACATCCACCAGTTGGCCGTGCAGGGGCCGATGTTCGACATGCCGACGACGCTCTCGAAGTTCCTCAACCTCGGCATGAGCCTGCCCGACGTGATCGAACGCGCGACGAGCAAGCCCGCCGCCGCGATGCGCCGCCCCGACCTCGGCACGCTCCGCACGGGCAGCGCCGCCGACATCGCGCTCTTCCGCATCGAGGAAGGGGCGTACACCTTCTACGACGCGCAGATGCAGTCGCGTCCCGGCACACGCCGCCTCGTCAACACGCTCACGCTCGTCGATGGCGTGCCCCTGCCGCGCACCAGGGAGCGCAAGCAGATGGTCTGGGCGAACCTGCCCGCGCATCAGCAGCCGATTCTGGGGATTGGCAACAACGAGAAGCAATGAGTGTCCGCACGCAATTCTTCATGCAACAGCAAAAGGGAGGGGCGATTCGCTCCTCCCTCTCTCGTTCCATCGTTCGGTCACGCGCCGATTAGCCCTGCCGCTGCTTGTGCTTCGGGTTGCGCTTGTTGATGACGTAGATGCGGCCCTTGCGACGCACGACGATGTCGTCCGGGCTGCGCTTCTTGACGGATGCGGATACTTTCACGTCATTCCCTCCAAAGTCCATCGCCCACACGGGCTTACCGCGTTGCCCTCGCGGTCGCGGCGCACTGACGTAGTGTCGCACACATCGCCTCGCTGTCAAGCGCCTTGCCGATGAAGACGTTGGGGATAAGGACGGTGTGGCCGGGGGGAGCGCGAGTTGGCCGACGTGGAGACGCGGCTCGTCCAGGATCGTTTCCGCCCGAACGAGGGAACCGGAATGGGCCGGGGGCGGGATATATCTTCGTCGGAGCGGTCAGTTACACAAAGGGGGCATGGTCATGGGTATGGTACGCAGGCGAAGATACATTCTCGGTGGGAGGCTCGTCGTGGGCCTAGCGCTCGTGCTGCTGATTCCATTGATCGCGCAGGCGGCGGACCGGTTCGCAAGCCAGGAGTTCGAGCAGCAGTGGAACAGCGTGGAACGGGTGATCCCGAACTTCTGGGGACCGCTCGGCACCGCGCGCAACGGGCAGACAGAGCCCTACGCCGAGGGCGACATTATCCAGAATGGCCAGCCTTTCCGGCTCGTCCAGTACTTCGACAAGGCGCGCATGGAGAAGACCAATAGCCAGCGGCCGGTGACGAATGGACTACTGACGGTCGAACTGAAGACGGGCCGGTTGCAGCTGGGCGACGTCAGTTTCGAGCAGCGAAATCGGGCGTTCATTGAGATCGCGGGCGACCAGGACGCGCCGGGGCCGAGCTACGCCACCCTCAACGATCTGGTGGAGCGGGTCGCGCCGCGCGGTGGGTCGGTGGATCGCGGTTACGACGTGCCGAGCAAGACGTTCGTGAACGTACCGCCCGCGACGGACCCGGAACTGGCGTTCGTGACGTATCAGGGCGACCCTGGCAACCGCTTCGGGCAGAATATCCCGAAAGCCTTCTGGGACTACCTGCAGTCCATCCCCGGCGGCTGGCTGACGACGATGGGCTACCCGATCGGCGAGGCGTTCGGGGCGCAGGTGCAGGTCAATGGCCAGATGACGTTTGTCGTCGTGCAGGCGTTCGAGCGGCGCGTGCTGACCTACACGCCGACGAACCCCGCGCGGTTCCGCGTCGAGTTCGGCAACATCGGGCGGCACTACTACCGCTGGCGGTACGAGCGGTCGCGCCCGACGACGGCCACCGCCACCACGATGCCGTCAGGGGCGAAGGTAATCGTGACGCCGGATCACGCGTCGAAAACAGCGACCGTGACGATCAGCGGGACCGGCTTCGCGGCAAACGGCAGCATCCTGATCCAATTCTCCTCCCAGCATGAGGGGACCACCACCGCCGTCACGCCGACGCCGGTGAGTGGCGCGGGGACGTTTACGCTCGTGGAACAACTGGGCCAGCAGGACTTCACCTTCGACACGTCCCTGACGGTGAACATCCTCGACGCGACGACGAAGGCGGTGCTCGCCAGCGTGGTCGTCGCGCTGACGTAGGATCACCCGGCGTCGCGCGACCCATCTGGAACCGCGACCTCGTATCCGGGTAGCATCGAGCGGGAGCGAAGCAAGCCCCGCGTCTGAGTAGACCCCGGTCCAAGGTGACCGGGACAGCGATCAGTATGGCGCGTATCCCGCGCCGCGAGAGGAGTCGAGAACATGTCAGACAGCACCGACCGGATCCCTGGCACCGATGCAGCGCCGCGCACGGCGTCGCGGCGCACCTTCCTCGCGGGGAGCGCCGTCGCAGGCCTCACCCTCGCCGGCGTGCCCCTCTTCGAGGCGCCACTCGTCTCCGCAGCGGGGGGCGACCCGGCGAAGATCAAGGCGATCTTCACGGTGGCCCGCACCGCCGAGCAACTCGCCGTCACCTTCTACAGCAACGGCCTCAAGAACGCCGACGCGCTCCAGCTCGGTCCGGAGGCGCAGGGGCAGATCCAGGCCGCACTCGTCGAGGAGCAGATTCACCAGCAGTTCTTTACCGCCAACAAGGGTGAGTCGCTGACGGAAACCTTCAGTTTCCCGCAAGGGGCGAAGACCTTCAGCGACCTACAGACCTTCATCGCGACGCAGCAGATGCTGGAGGGGGTGTTCGACTCGGCCTTCCTCGCCGCCGTGCGCGAGTTCGCTGAGATGGGTGAGCCGCGGCTGGCGCAGATCGCGGCGCAGATCGCCTGCATCGAGTCGGAGCATCGGGCGCTGGGGCGGGACATCGGCAGCCTCGACCCGGCGGACAACTGGACCTACGCGCCGGTACTGGTCAGCTTCGTGGCAGACGCGCCGCAACTGGTGAAGGACGCGGGATTCCTGAGCCCGGTAGCGGGCAACACCTATGCGTATGTACCAGTGGACACGAATGTGCCGGGGATCGACTACAAGGATGGCCCCCTCAGCAAGCGGCCATAGCGCCGGAGATACCAGCACCGACATCTCGGACCGAGACATGAGTCATCCCGAAGTTTGAGGGCTGACTGACGCAACAAAACCCCTGCGGTACGATCGGGTTGTCTGATTCGATGCCTACACAGGAGGTTTTCTCTGCCCGATGATGCCCGACTCGATGCGGGGCTGCGAGCGCCTCCCGCCGTCGCGGCGGGGAGACTTCTTCCCCGCCGTCCTTTTGCCCCCTCCGTGGCATTGTCAGCACGAAGGTTTCTCCGATACCCTTCTCCGCTGATGCATGGCCAGTCCGATCTCGGCGACGCGCCGATGGCCTCCTTGCTGAAGCCCGGTCGCTCGATGTGGTTACGTACGTGTCGCGTTGTTCGCATGAGGGGGTGAAGCGTGAACGGACCGCTCCGGTCGTTTCTGCTACTGTTTGTCGTCATCGTCGTGGGGTCGTATGTGCCTGTCGTCGTGGCCGCCGCCCAGAACTTCGCGGACCCGCGCTTCGCATCCGTCTGGAACGACGGCGAGGGCAGGGTGCCAAACTTTTGGGGCCCCCTCCGCCTCGCGTCGGACGGCATTCAGGAGCCGTACAACGGTGGCACGCGGCTCGTGCAGTACTTCGATAAGGGGCGAATGGAACTGACGAGCGGGAAGGTGACCTTCGGCCTGCTCGCCACCCAGATGGTCACGGGCGACATTCAGCAGGGTGAAGCATCATTCCGGCATGTCCCGCCGTCGCTCGCGAAGGTCGCCGGTGACGCGAACGGCCTCGGGCCGTCCTATCGAACGATCTACGAGAACCGCGCGCAGCTCCTCACGCCGCGCGGCAGCAAGCCCGGTCAGGAGATCGGCCTGCTCTTCGACCGGGGGAACAACTTGGTCGTCAGCCCGAACCCGGCAAACCCGGGCGGCCCGGTCGCGAACGGCGCGTACGACAGCGTCACGCAGCACAACGTCCTCACGGCCTTCGCGGAGTATCGCCTCCGGGCGGGGATGGAGACGATCGGCCTCGCTATCTCCGAGCCGTTCGCGGCCTATTTCACGGTCGGCGGCGTCGAGCGGCCAATCGCGGTGCAGGTCTTCGAGCGGCGGGTGCTGACCTACACCGAGGGTAACCCGCCGGAATTCCGCGTGGAGATGGGGAACATTGGCCGGGATTTCCTCGATCTCACGCACTGATGACCGCGAGCGGCGAACGACTGGCCTCTATCCGCTGCTTGCCTCCATCCTCAGTGCTGAAGTGGACGCAGCTCGATGGCGAATCCGCCCGGCGAGTCGAGAGCGTGGATGCCCGCCCGGTCCAGCAGGTCGCGTAATGGCGTCTCGCTCGCTCCTGCCGCCTGCACAGTCGCGCCGGTCGCAGGGGTGTGGCCTGTCGCGACGCCAACGGTGTTGCCACCACCAACTGCCCCCTCGATCGATGGAGCGACCACGTGCGTCGTGTTGTGCACACCAACAACGAACTCGGACAGCGCGACCGAACTCAAGAGGAGCAGCACCGCGAGCGCGCACGCGCCGAACGTGCGGAGGTGGTTCGTCCGGTGGTGCGATGGGGAACCGATCCGGTCGAGTGTGGCGTTGAGTTTTGCGAGGGAATCCTCCGGCGGCGTGGCGCGCGCCGCGCGGGCGGCGTACGTCCGCTCCAGCAACATGCCAAGGTGCGCCTCGTCCGTGTGGCGGTTCGATCCCGCTTCTTTTCCCATCACCGCTCCTCTCATCGCTCTACCAGGGCGACGCGCAGGCGACCGATCACCGCGTCCCCCATCTGCGATGGCGCCGCCACCCGGCAATTCAATCCCAGTTCCTCCGCGAGTGCGCGATGCGCGCGATGGAGCCGCGATTTGACGGTCCCACGGCGACACCGCAACGTCTCGGCCATCTCGGCCTCGTTCAATTGGCTGTAGTAGCGCAGCACGAGAACCGCCCGATGGTTCGCCGGTAATCGCTCCAATGCCCGCCAGATCGTCTCCTGCATCTCCATGTGCTCCACCCGGTCGGCGGGGCCGGGGGCCGGATCAGCCCCGAGCAGCGCGTCGAGTTGCCAATCGGTCGTCGGCAACGGGCTGTGCCTGCTGCGGCGATCGCGCCTGAGATAATCCATGCTGACATCATGGACGATGCGATAGAGCCATGGGAGAAAGGGGCGACTCGGATCGAAGCGGCGGAACGCCGTGAACAACTCGACGAAGACGAGTTGGGCGATCTCCTCCGCCGCATCCTCGCGGTGCGTGATGTAGAGTGCGCTCGTGAAGACGCGCCGATAGTACCGCCGGAAGAGATCCGCGAACGCGGCGCGGTCCTGCTCCTTGCAGCGACAATAGAGTGCGATGAGATCGAGATCTGGTCCATCAGTCATCCACGGCCCCTGCCCGATGCGCGGTTGTCGCGACGGTTCAATACGTTAACTCCCCCGCGAGCGCGCAATTGGTTCCATCTCCCGCGATGGCATCCGGCGGACTGTGGCACGCCGGACACCGCAAAAGGAAGTATTGCGGCTTTTTCCAGCGCTGTCCAGCAGCCCGCCCCGCGCGAAGTGCCGGGGAGGGAACCAAAGAGACGGAAGCGGGGGAGTAGTATGTTAGAGGGATGTGCCGGTCACGGGCACACCGCGATATTCGGGTTTCCGGTCATCAGGGGAGGGTTTATGGTCTTGCGTACAGTATGGCGTTGGTCCGGTGGAGTGCTGACGGTGATGATGCTGCTCGGGATGCTCGTGCAGCCTGCGGCGTCGGTCGGTGCGGCGGTGGATTACTACACGGACACCGGTCATTCTCTCTATGCCCAGTTCCGGTACTATTGGTACGGCAATGGGGGAGTGGCGCAGTTCGGCTTCCCGATCACGAAGGTCTTCGACCAGCAATCGGAGGACGGCAAGAGCCATCCGACGCAGTACTTGCAGCGCGCCGTCTTCGAGCAGCACGACGAGAATCGCGGCACGTCGTTCCAGGTGCTCGGTCGCCGCCTCGCCGCCCTGCAAACGGCGGATCGAGCGAAGACCGACCCGAACTTCCAGCCGGTCGGTGGCCCGAATGACGGACGGTTGTTCTTCGGCCAGACCAACCACACCATCGGTGGCGGCGATGACGCCACCAAGGCGATCCGCTCCTTCTGGGAGTCCGCCGGTGGTGGGAATATCCAGCGCAGCATCATCATCTTCGGCTATCCGATCTCCGAGCCGTTCGACGAGAAGAACGCGCCGGCCCCGGCGGGTGACGGGCAGACGCACCGCGTGCAGTATTTCGAGCGTTATCGCCTCGAATACCACCCGGAGAATGCCGATCCCTTTAAGGTGCAGCTCGGCCTGCTCGGTGTGACGCAGGCGGACAAGGAGAACCTCGATCCCGCGCTGCGCGCGCAGGAATCTGCCGGGCAAAAGCCAACGGATTGCATCGGTCAGGGTCCCTGCGCGGGGCAGCCACTGGTGCGCAGTTACGCGAATGTCCACGTGGGTGATGCCGGGCAGGGCTACGGCTTCAACGTGGACGGGTCCGGTCTGGATGGGGGCGGCAAGGATATCATGTTCGGCAAGGTCTACGGCGCGGGCTTCGGCTGGATTCGCCAGCAAGTGCGCTGGAGCAGTTACGAACCGTCGAAGGGGCAGTTTGGCAACGACTACGTCGCCAACGTGGACGCCTTCGTCAATGCCGCCACCTCGGCGGGCGTCAATATCATGCTCAGCCCCGTGAGTTCGCCGGGGTGGACCGGCGCGGCGAATGGCGGCTTGCCGCCGAACCCGCAGGATTTCGCGGACTTCATCGGCTTCATGGCGAATCGCTACAAGGGAAAAATCGCCGCGTACGAGGTCTGGAACGAGCAGAACTACGCTGTCGAGACGGGTGGCTCGGTGAACCTCAACGACCCCGCCGCTCCCTACATCCCGATCCTCAAGGCGGGCTATCAGACGCTCAAGGCGGTCGACCCGAAGACCACCGTCGTCTTCGGCGGCATGACGCCGACCAGCACGGTGGACGCGGGCGTCGCCATCGACGAGGTGCAGTACCTGCGGAAGATGTATCAGCAGCACCCGGACGTGAAGAACTATTACGACGTTCTGGGCGCGCACCCCGGCTCCAACTGCAACCCGCCGGACAACTCGTATCCCGACAATCCGGCCACGAATGCGTGCGGCACGGACCCGGGTGGTGGGCGCTCCTACACGACCAATAACGCGTTCTACTTCAAGCGCGTCCTCGAGGTCCGCGCCGCGATGGAGCAGAACGGCGAGGGTGGCAAGAAGATGTGGCTGACCGAGACGGGCTGGGACAGCAGCGCGAACCCGCCGGACGCCTACAAGTACGCGCGCTATGTCTCCGATCAGCAGCAGGCGCAGTATCTCTCTCGCGCCTTCGATCTCGGCAAGTCGTACCCGTGGATGGGCGTGATGTTCGTCTGGAATCTCAACTTCCAGGTGACGACGAGCGGCCCAACCGACGAGAAGTACGGCTGGGGCGTCGTCAATAACGACTGGTCGCCGCGCGCGGCGTACTACGCGCTCTCCACCATGATTAAGTAGCCGACCCAGCATCCGATACGGAGAGAGGCGACCTTCGAAGGTCGCCTCTCCCATTACCACTCCGCCACAACCCACCTGGTATTGTCTCACCTCATTCATTCCCCTGCCGGATCAAGATGCGCATGTGTGAAATGCGGTTTCCTCGTGTGTTCGCCATGTCCACTCGTCAGGATATGATGGGCTTGATATGGTCTGGCAATCATCCTGCGGTGTCTGTTGACGGCCGGTGGTTGCTCCACTGTAGACAGCATCTACAAATGAACACACAATGGCCGCATCACCGGGTCATGGGGCGGCACTGCGACCATCGCCGCCCGTTCCCCTGTTCATCCATCGTCCAGTAGCGGAAGGAAGGGTCGGGAATGCAGCGACAGGGTCGGGACGGTACTCACTACGGGCTGGAGCATCATGGGATCACGAACACGATGAGCGTCGGGTGGAACCTGAGCACCCCCGCGCTGTACGAGGAGATCGTGCGGCGGCGCGAGGGGGTGATCGCGGAAGATGGTCCCGTGGTCGTCCGCACCGGAAAGTACACTGGGCGCTCCCCGAAGGACAAATTCATCATCCGCGAGCCGGGCAGCGAGGCGAACATCTGGTGGGGCGCGGTCAACCAGCCGCTAGAGCAGGAGCAGTTCGCCGCCCTGAAAGGCCGGATGCTCACGTACCTGCGCGGCAAGGACCTCTACGTGCAGGACTGCTTCGCGGGCGCGGACCCGCGCTACCGCCTCAATGTGCGCATCATCACGGAGCAGGCGTGGCACGCCCTCTTCATGCGCAACCTCCTGATCCGCGCGGCGTCCGAGGAGGAATTGGTTGGCTTCGCGCCCGACTTCACGATCATCTGCGCGCCGCACTTCCACTCGAACCCGGAGACCGACGGCACACGCTCGGAGACCTTCATCGGCCTCAACTTCGCCACCAAGGAAGTGCTGATCGGCGGCACCGAGTACGCGGGTGAGATGAAGAAGAGCGTCTTCACGATCCTCAACTACCTCCTGCCGCTCCAGAATGTCCTCTCGATGCACTGCTCCGCCAATTATGGCCCCTCCGGGGACGTGGCGATCTTCTTCGGCCTCTCCGGCACCGGCAAGACGACGCTCTCCTCCGATCCGGCGCGCACGCTGATCGGCGACGACGAGCACGGCTGGAGCGACCATGGTGTCTTCAACTTCGAGGGGGGGTGCTACGCGAAGGTAATCCGGCTCTCCGAGGAGGCGGAGCCGGAGATCTACGCGACGACGCGCCGCTTCGGGACTATTCTGGAGAATGTAACCATCGACAACCGGACACGCCGCCTCGACCTCGACGACGACTCCCTGACCGAGAACACCCGTGCCGCCTACCCGATCACGCACATCGCGAACGCGGACAATGTCGGCGTCGGCGGCCACCCGACGAACATCATCATGCTCACGGCGGACGCCTTCGGCGTGCTCCCGCCCATCGCGCGGCTGACGGCGGCGCAGGCGCAGTACTACTTCCTCTCCGGCTACACCGCGAAGGTGGCAGGTACCGAGCGGGGCGTGACCGAGCCACAGGCGACCTTCAGCACCTGCTTCGGCGCGCCCTTCATCGTGCACCCGCCGACGCTCTACGCGCGGCTTTTGGGGGAGCGGATCGCGCGGCACGGCGCGGACGTCTGGCTCGTGAACACCGGATGGACGGGCGGCCCGGCGGGTGTCGGCCACCGCATGTCGATCGCGTACACGCGGGCGATGGTCGCGGCGGCGCTGGACGGGTCGCTGACGAATGTCGAGACGGCGCCCGATCAGGTCTTCCACATCGGCGTGCCGGTCTCCTGCCCCGGCGTCCCGCCCGAGGTGCTCCAACCGCGCAACACCTGGGACGACCCAGCGGCGTACGACGCGAAGGCGCGCGATCTCGCGGATCGTTTCCACGCGAATTTCGCGCAGTTCGCCTCGTCCGTACCGCCCGACGTTGCCGCCGCAGGCCCGCAGGTCGCGGTGCCGAGCCGGTAGCGACGGGGGCGAAACCGATTGAACCGCATCTGCCCAAAGGGCGCCCGGCAGAGGAAAGGGAATCGAACCGCGAAGGCGCGAAGAGCGCGAAGGAAAGCGGAGAATACGAAAACGAACTCCTTTCCCGCTCTTCGCGTCCTCTGCGCCTTTGCGGTTCATACCCGGTTTGCCTCCCCTGTTCAGTGGTGCCGGGGCGCGGTACGATAGGCAGGAGCTGGAAAGGATCGGTTCCCCAATGCCCGACATGCCCGACAATGCCCCCGCTATTATCGCAATCGACCGGCTGCTTGCCGCAGGCGAGTATGATGATGCGGTCGATGCCGCCGAAGACCTTGTGCGCGAGGCGCGAACTGCCGAGACGCTCCGCGCGCTCGGCCGGACGCAATACGAACGCTCCACCGCCACCTACGACGAGGAAGAGCACGAGATGGGGCTGGAAAGCCTCCGCGCGGCGGCGGACCTCCCGGCAGACGACCGGGCGCGCGCGGCGATCCTCGCCGATCTCGCGACGATGCTCACCGGCAGCGTCTTCTTCACCGAGGCGAAGGAGGAGGAGTCCGTCCGCCGCTTCAAGGAGGCGTACGCGCTCGACCCGACGAATATGCGCGTGCTGATCGGCATGACGCTGTTGCGCGCGCACCCGGAAATTAATGCGTCGCGCGCGCAGGCGATCGCGTGGGTCGAGCGGGCAATCGCACTCGGCGAACCGGAGTGGTGGCATTGGAGCGAACTCGCCAAACTCCATGAGGAAGACGGCAACCAGCAGCAGGCCATCGCCGCCTATGAGCAGATGCTCGCGCTCTTCCCCTTCGGCACGGGCCATCCCCTGGAGTTCGTCATGCGCCAGCAACGCAAGCACCTCGATGCCCTGCGCGGCGGTCGCCTCGAACTCATCAATCTCGGCTTCCACCCGCCGCCGGGACGGTAATTGAACCGCGAAGGCGCGAAGAACGCGAAGGAGGGAGAAGAAAAGGCGAGAATTTTGGTCTCTCTTCTTCATTCTCTTGTATTCTTCGCGTTCTTCGCGCCTTCGCGGTTCAAAAAGGAGTTTGAGG
>JAABUT010004337.1_pt1 | contig 11376 bp, 9 predicted proteins | sample 5559281 | NCBI WGS metagenome assembly JAABUT01 (sample SAMN10711880, study PRJNA513359) | rock metagenome | isolation source: Antarctica rocks | place: Antarctica: Victoria Land, Ricker Hills nord | collected 2016-01-04
GACGACGTACCGCGCGCAGCCAGGTCGGGCGAGCACGGCATCGCAGAACCCGCGCGCGTCGAAGTCCGACGACCTGCCGAACAGTGTCTTGGCGCCGTCGTCGTGCAGCATCGCCCGCACGGTGGTCGATCCGTCCCGCTTGTCGATCTTCCAGCCGGTCAGCGCGCGAGCCCCCTGCCGCACGTCGCTCTCGATGTAACCGCCGCCGTGACCCAGGGTGAAGATCTCCATGAACTCGCGGGACAGGTTCTCGTTCGGGCCCTTGACGGTGTTGCGCTCGCCGTCGAGCCAGCGCAACGTCGCGGCGTCGGTCAGCACGGTGTAGGCCAGCGTCGAGAAGTTGCCGGTCGCGAGGCGGCGCAGCTGTTCGTTCTGCGCCAACATCAGCGATGCGACCTTCACCTTCTTCAGCGACGTCGCGAAGTGCCCGTGCCACGCGAACGTCGCACGCTCGCCGAAGGGCTGCCCGACAGCTGCCATCCGCTGCAGCCACCATGCGCTCAGGCGCTGGTCCTGGGTGCGCAGCGCCATGCGGCGTTGCTTCTTGGCGTCCGTGCCGGCGTTCTTGTCCGGCTTCGCGACATTCGTGAACGTCGGCGGTGGTGTGCGCCTGGCACCGGCGTCGGCGTTCGGGTCTGCGGCGAGGACGCGGGCGACGTAGCGGGCAGGGCCGTCCTTGACGGCGGCGTCGACCTCCGGCCCGCTCGCGCCGAAGCCAGTGCGCCGCACGAGCCGGGCAGCCGCTGCCCATTCACTGGCCATGTGCTGATCGAACCCCGGCAATGTTCGAGCAACGTCAGAACGACGTCAGCATCCCGCCCCGGCCGGCCCTGCGGACCCCGGTAGCCTTGCCCCGTGCCGTTTCGCGTTGGTGTCGTCACGTTTCCCGGCAGCCTCGACGACCGGGACGCCGCGCGGGCGGTGGGCATCGGCGGCGGCGAGGCAGTGCCCCTCTGGCACGCCGACGCTTCGCTGCACGACGTCGACGCGGTGATCCTGCCCGGCGGCTTCTCCTACGGCGACTACCTGCGCTGCGGAGCGATCGCGCGCTTCTCGCCGGTCATGGATACGATCACCGCCGCGGCCCGCGACGGGCTGCCTGTCCTCGGCATCTGCAACGGCTTCCAGGTGCTCTGCGAGGCGCACCTGCTGCCCGGCGCGCTGATCCGCAACGACCACCGCAAGTTCGCCTGCCGTGACCAGCTACTGCGCGTCGAGAACAACCGCACCAGCTGGACGTCGTCGTATCGCGCAGGCCAGGACATCGTCGTCCCGCTGAAGAACGGCGAGGGCGGCTACGTCGCCGACGAACCCACCCTCGACGCGCTGGAGGCCAACGGCCGCGTCGTCGTGCGCTATCTCGGCAACCCCAACGGCAGCTACCGCGACATCGCCGGGATCACCAACGCGGCCGGCAACGTGGTCGGGCTGATGCCGCACCCGGAGCACGCGGTCGAGGCACTCACCGGGCCGGGCACCGACGGGCTGGGGTTCTTCCGCTCGCTGGTCGGGCAGCCCGCGTGAACGCACTGGACACGGTCAAGCTCGCGGAGCAGACGCCGGAACAGGCGCAGCCGTACAAGGAACTCGGGGTCGCCGACGACGAGTACACGCGCATCCGCGAGATCCTCGGCCGCCGCCCGTCCAGCTCCGAGCTCGCCATCTACTCGGTGATGTGGAGCGAGCATTGCTCGTACAAGTCGTCGAAGGTGCATCTGCGCCAGTTCGGGGAGAAGGCGCCAAGGACGGACGCCCTGCTGGTGGGCATGGGCGAGAACGCGGGCGTCGTCGACGTCGGCGACGGATGGGCCGTCACCTTCAAGATCGAGTCGCACAACCACCCGTCCTACGTGGAACCGCACCAGGGCGCGGCCACCGGCGTCGGCGGTATCGTGCGCGACATCCTGACGATGGGCGCCCGGCCGATCGCCGTGCTCGACAGCCTGCGCTTCGGCCCCCTCGACGCCCCGGACACCGCGCGGGTGCTGCCCGGTGTCGTGGCCGGCATCGGCGGTTACGGCAACTGCCTGGGCCTGCCCAACATCGGCGGCGAGATCTACTTCGACGACAGCTACCTCGGCAACCCGCTCGTCAACGCCTTGTGCGTCGGGGTCATGCGCGCCGACGGCATCAAGCTCGCGAAGGCCGACGGCCCGGGCAATCTGGTCGTGCTCTTCGGCGCGCGCACCGGCGGCGACGGCATCGGGGGCGCCTCCGTGCTCGCCAGCGCGAGCTTCGACGACGAGCACCAGGCCAAACGGCCCTCGGTGCAGGTGGGCGACCCGTTCGCCGAGAAGGTGCTCATCGAGTGCTGCCTGGAGATCTTCGCCGCGGACCTCGTCGTGGGCATCCAGGATCTCGGCGCCGCAGGCTTGTCGTGCGCCACCACCGAACTCGCCGCGGCCGGCACCGGCGGCATGGACGTGGATCTCGATCTCGTCCCGCTGCGCGACCGGACGCTCGCGCCCGAAGAGATCCTGATGAGCGAATCGCAGGAACGCATGATGGCGGTCGTCACGCCCGAGCGGCTCGAGCAGTTCCTCGGCGTGTGCGGCAAGTGGGACGTCACCGCGACCGTCATCGGCACCGTGACCGAAACGGGACGGCTGCGGATGAGCTGGCACGGCGAGCAGATCGTCGATCTGCCGCCGCGCACCGCCGCGCACGACGGCCCGGTCTACCAGCGGCGGATCGAACGCCCGCTCGACCAGGACGCCGTCGTCGACGTGGACGGGCGCGGGTTGCCCCGCCCGCGTCGCGGCGACCAGCTGCGCGCCACGTTGCTGCGCCTCGTCGGGTCGGCGAACCTCGCGGACAAGTCGTGGGTCACCGACCAGTACGACCGCTACGTCATGGGCAACACCGTCCTCGCCCAGCCCGAGAACGCCGGGTTGATCCGGCTGGACGAGTCGACCACACGGGGCGTTGCGATCTCGACCGACGGCAACGGGCGCTACACCCGTCTCGATCCGTACGCCGGCGCGCAGCTCGCGCTCGCCGAGGCGTACCGCAATGTCGCGAGCACGGGTGCCCGGCCGCTGGCCGTCACCAACTGCCTCAACTTCGGCTCGCCGGAGGACCCCGGCGTGATGTGGCAGTTCGCCGAGGCAGTGCGCGGGCTGGCCGACGGCTGTCAGACCCTCGGCACGCCGGTTACCGGCGGCAACGTCAGCTTCTACAACCAGACCGGTTCGACGGCGATCCTGCCGACACCGGTCATCGGCGTGCTCGGCGTGATCGACGATGTCGGGTCGCGTATCCGGCACGCCTTTCGCGCCGACGGCGCCTTCGTCTACCTGCTCGGCGACACGCACGACGAGCTCGGCGGCTCGGAGTGGGCCTCGGCCGTGCACGGATTCCTCGGCGGACGGCCGCCGGCGGTCGACTTCGCCCGCGAGCGCGCCCTCGCCGAGGTGTTGATCACCGCTGCCCGCGAGGGGCTGCTCGATTCGGCGCACGACCTCGCCGAGGGCGGTCTCGCGCAGGCGCTGGTCGAATCGGCGCTGCCGCACGACACCGGGGTGCGGGTGACGCTGCCGGCCGGCAGCGACCCGTTCGTCGCGTTGTTCAGCGAGTCGACGGGGCGGGTGATCGTCAGCGTGGGCCGCGGTGACGAGGAGCGCTTTCGCGAGCTGGCTGCGGCGCACGAGGTACCGGCGGTACGGATCGCGACGGTCGATCTGCTGGTGCCCGAACTCGATGTCGCCGGGCAGTTCCGGGTGCCGCTGCGCGAGCTGCGCGCCGCCTGGTCCTCGACCCTCCCGCGGCGCTTCGAGCGCTGAGTGCAGTCCAGGCCGCCCGCGGCTCGGCTGCGCGCCGAAGTCGAGGCGTACCTGGCGCAGAGCGAGCTGCTGGCCGATTGGCTTGCGGGTGATACCGCCCTCGATTTCGACGCCCCGAGCACCCTGCCGGGATGGGATCTGCGCACCCTGCTGGGGCACATCGTCGGCAGCTTGGAGGGGCTGGAGAGCTGGCTGCACAGCCGGGCGGACGGTCCGGTGATCCCGCTCGCACGGTATGTGCAGGCGTACCGGCCAGCCGCCCAGGAGATCGCCGAGCAGTCGGCGGCGATCACCGCGGACAACACGCCCGAGCAACTCGTGAGCCGGTTGCGCGCGCCGATCGCACTCGAGGACGGGTTGAGCGACGCCACGGTGATCGGGGCGCCCCGCGGCCCCAGCACAGCGCTGGACTTTGCGCGCACCCGCGTCCTCGACCTCGTCGTGCACTGCGACGACTTCACCCGCTCGCTGCCCGACCACGAGCCCGTGCCGCTGCACCGCGGCGCCCTGGCCACTGCGGTGCGCACGCTCGCCGAGATCCTCACCGCGCAGGCGCCCGGCCGCTCCGTCGAGATACGCGTCCCCCCGTTCGTCGCGGTGCAGGCGATCGCCGGCCCCCGACACACCCGTGGCACGCCGCCCAACGTCGTCGAGACCGACGCCGTCACGTGGCTGCGCCTGGCCACCGGCCGCCAGCAGTTCGCTGCCGCGGTGGCGAACGGCACGGCAACAGCCAGCGGCAACCGCGCCGACCTCACCGCATATCTCCCCCTCCTGAGCTGACGGTCGGAACTCGAAGGACGGGGGGATGGGTGTCGCGCGAGAGCGTGGATGGGCCTGGCCGCCGAGCGACGAAGGAGCGAGGCTGGTTGCGAACGCGCGACACCCATCCCCGGCCGGACCCAGCCGACCCGCCGCGTCAGGACTCACCCGTACACTCGGCACGTGGCGAGAGGTGACGGAAAGCTCACGCACGACCTCAATCCCGATGACAAGAGCCCGCAGGACGCCTGCGGGATCTTCGGCGTCTGGGCACCGGGCGAACAAGTCGCCAAACTGACCTATTTCGGCCTGTACGCGCTGCAGCATCGCGGCCAGGAGGCCGCCGGCATCGCGGTCAGCGACGGCAGCTCGCTCGTGGTCTACAAGGATCTCGGCCTGGTCAGCCAGGTCTTCGACGAGACCACACTCAACTCCCTGCAGGGCCGCATCGCCGTGGGACACGCGCGCTACTCGACCACCGGCTCCGGCACGTGGGAGAACGCGGGCCCGAGCTTTCGCACCACGCCCGCCGGCACCGGCCTCGCGCTCGGGCACAACGGCAACCTGGTCAACACCGACGAGCTCGCCCGACAGGCCCGCGCCGCCGGCATCCGCAGCGTCATGGGGGCAACCACCGACTCCGAGCTGCTCACCGCGCTGCTCGCTGCCCACCCCGATGTCAGCGTCGAAGAAGCCGCGATGCAGGTGCTGCCGAAGCTGCGGGGGGCCTTCTCGCTCGCCTTCATGGACGAGCACACCCTCTACGCCGCGCGCGACGCGCAGGGCGTGCGTCCGCTCGTGCTCGGCCGGCTCGAGCGCGGCTGGGTCGTCACGTCCGAGACCGCGGCGCTGGACATCGTCGGCGCCAGCTTCGTGCGCGAGGTCGAGCCGGGTGAGCTGATCGCGATCGATGACGACGGCTTGCGCTCGCAGCACTTCGCAGCACCGTCGCCCAAGGGCTGCATCTTCGAATACGTCTACCTGGCCCGCCCGGACACCACGATCGCCGGACGCAGCGTGCACTCCACCCGCGTCGCCGTCGGCCGCCGCCTCGCCCGCGAGCATCCGGTCGAGGCCGACCTCGTGATCCCGGTGCCCGAGTCCGGCACGCCCGCGGCGATCGGCTTTGCCGAGGAATCCGGCATCTCGTACGGCTTGGGGCTGGTGAAGAATTCCTACGTCGGACGCACGTTCATCCAGCCGTCGCAGACCATCCGTCAGCTCGGCATCCGGCTCAAGCTCAACCCGCTGCGCGACGTCATCCGCGGCAAGCGTTTGGTGGTCGTGGACGACTCGATCGTGCGGGGCAACACCCAGCGCGCGTTGGTGCGGATGCTGCGCGAGGCGGGCGCGCTCGAGGTCCATGTGCGCATCTCCAGTCCGCCGGTCAAGTGGCCGTGCTTCTACGGCATCGACTTCGCCTCCCGCGCCGAGCTCGTGGCCAGCGGCCTGGACAACGAAGGCATCCGCGCGTCCATCGGCGCCGACTCGCTCGGCTATGTGTCCCTGGACGGGCTGATCGCGGCGACCGAGCAGCCGAAGACGCGGCTGTGCCGGGCCTGTTTCGACGGCGTGTATCCGATCCCGCTGCCCGAAATCGTCGGCAAGCACGTGCTCGAGGGCATCGAGAAGTCGGTTCGGATGAATGGCCGCGAGCCCGAACACGCGGCGAGCTTCGCAGCCGAAGACGCCCTTACCCGGCCGTGAGCTCCTACGCCGCGGCCGGCGTCGACATCGCCGCCGGCGATCGCGCGGTCGAGCTGATGCGCTCGGCGGTCAAGCGCACCGACCGCCCGGAGAGCGTCGGCGGCCTCGGCGGGTTCGCCGGGCTGTTCCGGCTCGATCTCGCGCGCTACCCGCAGCCGGTACTCGCCACCTCGACCGACGGTGTGGGGACGAAGTTGGCGATAGCGCAGGCACTCGAGCGGCACGACACGATCGGCATCGACCTCGTTGCGATGGTCGTCGACGACCTGGTGGTGGTCGGCGCGGAGCCGCTGCTGCTGACCGATTACATCGCCACCGGCAAGGTGGTCGCCGAGAAGATCGCCACCATCGTCGGCGGGATTGCCGAGGGCTGCGTGCAGGCCGGTTGCGCGCTCCTCGGCGGTGAGACGGCCGAGCACCCGGGCGTTATGCATGCCGACGAGTACGACATCTCCGGAACGGGGATCGGCGTCGTCAACGCCGACGCTGTCCTGGGCCCGGATCGCGTGCGGCCCGGCGACGTGCTCGTGGCGATGGGCTCGTCGGGCGTCCACTCGAACGGCTACTCACTGGTCCGGCATGTTCTGCTCGAGCAGGCCGGGCTCGGGCTGGACGAGAGCCCGGAGACCCTCGGCGGGCACACGCTCGGCGACGAACTGCTGACACCCACGCGGATCTATGCCCTCGACTGCCTGAGCCTGGCCGCCGAATGCGCCGCGCACGCCTTCGCGCACATCACCGGGGGCGGACTGGCCGCCAACCTTGCCCGGGTGCTGCCTGCCGGCCTCGAGGCAGTCGTCGACCGGGCGACGTGGGCGCCGCAAGCGATCTTCGACCTGGTGCGGACGCACGGTGACGTCGCGCGTTGCGAGCTGGAATTGACGTTCAACCTGGGCGTCGGGATGGTCGCGGTGCTGCCTGCGGAAACGGCGGTCGAGGCCCTCGATCTCCTGGCCGCCCGTGACGTGCCGGCGTGGCAGGTCGGGGCGGTGCGCGCCGCAGACAGTGGCGGGCGTGGCGCAGTTGCGCTGAGCGGCAACTACGTCGGTCCTGCCGCGGCGTGGGGCTGAGCCGGCTCGAGTCGCTGCGAACCCGGCGCCGACACGCACGTTGCCCGACATCGCGCAGTCACGGAATGTGCTGATTACCGGCAGTGTCGGAATCGATACGGGCGGTGTCCGATCGTGCGCAACGACGGATCAGCGATCGGTGCCGGTCCAGTCTTCGTAACCGTCGCTGTCGTCGTCGGCCTCCGAAGCGTCCGGTGGCGCCATCGCCCCGCCGTGCGGATCAGAGACCCCGAGTTCGCGCTGCAACGCGTCGAGATCAGTGAAATGTGTGTTGTATTTAAGCTCTCGCGCCACTTTTTGCTGTTTGGCCTTCGCACGGCCGCGCCCCATGGCTCGACCCCCTCGCTCGCGCGCTCATCCGGCTTTCGGCCGCTGGGTTCGTCAGATCGGGGATCTACCCATGGGCGCTGCCGGGGAAGTTGTCATCTCGTGCGGCAAGCGTACTCCGCGCGGAAATCCCCGCGCACGCCGGTGACGGCACCCCAGGTGTCCGTTTCGGGGCGATTTCGACGCTGCACAAATCGGACAGCGAACCCGACCTTGGCACACAGTGGACAGTTGAGCGCGCATCTATAGCCGCGTGACTTCACTTTCGGCATACTTAGCGTTGTTCACGTGGAACAGGACTCCCGTGACATTTACCCAGAAGGGCGGCACCACCATGACCACGGTTCGCCAACGTCCGGAAGCCGAGGCTCTGCTCACTCCGTCGGAGGTTGCGACGCTCTTTCGCGTCGACCCGAAGACCGTGACGCGTTGGGCCAAGGCCGGCAAGCTCACCTCCATCCGCACGCTCGGCGGCCACCGCCGCTACCGCGAAGCCGAGGTCCGCTCACTGCTCGAAGGCAACACGGCCACGGTCGAAGCCTGAGCCACCGAACGCACGCAAGACATCCGCCGCCCGCCGAACCCGCTGCTGGGGTTCGGCGGGCGGCGGCGTTCGTGCGGATGACCAAATTTCAGAGTGGATCGCCCGGCCGCCCGACGCTGGTTACTAAGCTCGGCGTGGTGACGACGTCCTATGCCAGCGGGACATCCGACGCACCCCTGCTGGGCCAGAGCATCGACGCCAATCTGCGCGCCACTGTCGCCCGGCACCCCGGTCGCGAGGCGCTCGTCGATAGTGCCGGCGGGAGCCGTTTCACCTATGCCGAAGTCGATGCTGCGATCGACGAGCTCGCCCGCGGACTGCTCGCGCGCGGCATCGCCAGAGGCGATCGTGTGGGGATCTGGGCACCCAGCTGCGCCGAATGGTTCCTGACCCAATACGCCACCGCCCGGATCGGGGCGATTCTGGTGAACATCAATCCGGCCTACCGAACGCACGAGCTGGAGTTCGTGCTGCGGCAGGCATCCGTCGGCATGGTGATTTCCGCCGTCTCGTTCAAGTCCAGCGACTACCGGGCCATGATCGACGAGGTCGCGCCGCTGCTCGACGGCCTGCGCGACGTCGTCTACATCGGCGACGAGACGTGGGGCACGCTGTTGGCCGACGGCTCCGGCGTCTCGGCGGACGCGGTGGCGAAGCGTTCCGCCTCGCTCGCCTTCGACGACCCGATCAACATCCAGTACACGTCGGGCACGACAGGCTTTCCGAAGGGCGCCACGCTCAGCCACCACAACATCCTCAACAACGGCTACTTCGTCGGCGAGGGGATGAGCTACACCGAGCACGACCGCATCTGCGTGCCGGTTCCCTTCTATCACTGCTTCGGCATGGTGATGGGCAACCTCGCCTCCACCTCGCACGGCGCATGCGTGGTCATCCCGGCGCCCGGCTTCGAGCCGGCAGCCACCTTGCGAGCCGTTGCAGACGAGAGGTGCACCTCGCTCTACGGCGTCCCGACGATGTTCATCGCCGAGCTGGCCCTTCCCGACTTCGCCGACTACGACCTGTCCTCGCTGCGCACGGGCTGCATGGCCGGCTCGCCGTGCCCTGCCGAGGTGATGAAGCGGGTCATCGACGAGATGAACATGGCGGAGGTGACCATCGCGTACGGCATGACCGAGACGTCGCCGGTGTCGACGCAGACGCGCAAGGACGATTCGCTCGAGCGCCGCACCGGCACCGTCGGGCGCGTCCACCCGCACGTCGAGGTGATGGTCGTCGACCCGGAGACGGACCTGCCGGTACCACGCGGCGAGACCGGCGAGCTGTGCACGCGGGCGTACTCGGTGATGATCGGCTATTGGGGTGAGCCGGCCAAGACCGCCGAGGTACTGCGCAACGGCTGGATGCACACCGGCGATCTCGCGACCATGGACGACGAGGGCTACCTGAACGTCGTCGGCCGCAGCAAGGACATGGTCATCCGCGGCGGCGAGAACGTGTACCCGCGCGAGGTCGAGGAGTTCCTCTACACCCATCCGGACGTGCTCGATGCGCAGGTGATCGGCGTACCTGACGAGAAGTACGGCGAGGAGTTGATGGCCTGGGTGCGGCTGCGCCCCGGCGTGGACTCGCTGGGCGCCGACGCGCTGCGCGAGTTCTGCACCGGCAAGCTCGCGCATTACAAGATCCCGCGCTACGTGCACGTCGTCGACGAGTTCCCGATGACGGTCACTGGCAAGGTCCGCAAGGTCGAGATGCGCGCCGAGGCAGTGAGACTGCTGACATAACCCCGCGCGGATTTGCATTTCGCGGAGCGCCGGGTAGATGCTTGTATCCAGCAACTAGTTGTAGGCCGCAAGCAAAGGTAGATGCAGATGACTGATTCCGCCGTCGCGCAGCGCGCAGTCGACCGGGCGCACGTCGCCGAGGTCGCCGACAACCTCGCCCGGCTGATGCGTTCGGTCTCGAAGGCGCGTGCTCGCATGCTCGCCGCGGCCGCGCACGACGTCGAATGGTCCGCGCACATGCTGCTGAAGTACCTGAACACCGAGGGGCCGATGCGGGCGGGCGCGGTGGCCGAGTGCCTGCAATCCGATCCGTCCACGGTCAGCCGCCAGGTCGCCACGTTGGTCAAGGACGGCCTGCTCGAGCGGCGCTCGGACCCCGAGGACGGCCGCGCGAGCCTGCTCGTGCTGACGCCCGCGGCCGACGCGGTACTCGCCGAGCACGACCAGATCCGGGTCGAGTACTTCGCGCGAATGCTCGAGGGATGGGACGACGACGAACTGCGTGACTTCGCCGCGAAACTGCACCGCTTCACCGAGGCCTACGCCTCGGCCGACAATGACTGGATACGACAGCGGATGGCCAGTCGCGCCGTCCGTACGAGGAGCAACGCCTGATGACCGTCCCACTCACCAAGCCGGTTTCGGCGCCGTCCGAACCCGGCGGCCTGAGCCACAAGCAGATCATGACGATCCTGTCGGGTCTGATGCTCGGCATGTTCCTGGCCGCGCTCGATCAGACGATCGTGGCGACCTCGATCCGCACCATCGGCGACGACCTGCACGGTCTGTCGGTCCAGGCGTGGGTCACCACCGCATTCCTGATCACCTCGACGATCGCGACACCGCTGTTCGGCAAGCTCTCGGACATCTACGGACGCAAGCCGCTGTTCATGCTCGCGATCACGATTTTCGTGGCCGGCTCGGCACTGTGCGGGCTGGCGCAGTCGATGTATATGCTCGCCGGCTTCCGCGCCTTCCAGGGCATCGGCGCAGGCGGGCTGATGCCGCTGGCACTCGCGATCATCGGCGACATCATCCCGCCGCGCCAGCGGGCTAAGTACCAGGGCTATTTCATGGCCGTGTTCGCCACCTCGTCCGTACTCGGCCCGGTGGTCGGCGGCTTCTTCGCCGGTCAGTCGACCATCCTCGGCATCCCCGGCTGGCGCTGGATCTTCTACATCAACGTGCCGATCGGCATCCTCGCGTTCGTCGTCGTGCAGGCCGTGCTCAAGCTCGACCACACCCGCCGCGATCACCGCATCGACTGGACGGGCGCGTCGATGCTCGTCGTCGCGCTGGTGCCGTTGTTGATCATTGCAGAGCAGGGTCGGACCTGGGGGTGGGCGTCGCCCGGTGCCTTCGTCTGTTACGTCCTCGGTGCCGGCGGAATCGTTGCGTTCATCCGGGTGGAGGCCCGGGCCGGCGACGAGGCGTTA
>JAABUT010004338.1_pt1 | contig 11371 bp, 10 predicted proteins | sample 5559281 | NCBI WGS metagenome assembly JAABUT01 (sample SAMN10711880, study PRJNA513359) | rock metagenome | isolation source: Antarctica rocks | place: Antarctica: Victoria Land, Ricker Hills nord | collected 2016-01-04
TCCTTGTAGTGGGTGAAGAAATGCTCGATCTGCTCGATCGTGATCTGCGGCAGGTCGGTATAGTTTTCGACCTTCTCGTAGCGGCGCGTGAGCTTCGTCGTCGGCACGGCGACGATCTTCTCGTCACCGCCCGATTCGTCTTCCATGAGCAGGGCACCCACGGGACGGCACGCCATCATGGCGCCCGGTACGATCTCGCGCGTGTTGGCCACGATGACGTCGCAGGGATCGCCGTCGTCCGACAAGGTATGGGGGATGAAGCCGTAGTTTCCCGGATACCGCATCGCAGTATAGAGGAACCGGTCGACCATCAGGATGCCGGCTTCCTTGTCCATCTCGTATTTGATCGGCTCGCCGCCGATCGGCACTTCGATGATGACGTTGACCTCGTCAGGCGGATTCTTGCCGATCGCAATGGCGTCGATGTTCATCGGGCGTCTCCCGCCGTTGTTGAATTCGATCTCGATGCGGGCCCGCATCGAACGCGCTCCCTCATAAATCAGCCAGGTTCGGAAGAGAAAGCCTCAATCGAAGCCGAACGCGATGCGGCCGCGCATGTCCTGGCCGAACCGCTCCTCGGCCCGGCGGACGATGCGGCCGCCGAGCCGCAGGTAGAACGAGATGGCGCGCTCGTTGTCGGCCAGAGCCCAGACCAGGCATGTCGCGTATCCGTGTTCCGCGAGATCCTTTCGGGCAGCCTCGAACAGGCGCCGCCCGAAGCCGATGCCCTGGTATTGGGGCGCCAGGTAGAGCTCGAAGATTTCGCCCCGATATGGCAGCGCCGGCACGCGGTTGCGGCCATAGCTCGTATAGCCGCCGATGCAATCGTCGAAGTCGAGGACCGACAGACGGCTGCCGTTGCGGATGGCCTTGTGCCACCAAGCCGGGCCACGGCGCGCCACCATCTTGTCGAGTTCGCGACCCGGGATGATGCCGCGATAGGCATCGAGCCATGCCGCGTCGTGGACCTCGGCGATAGCTTTCGCATCGCTGGTCCGTGCCCCCCGGATCGTGATCACAGTCTCGGCCATGACCACGATGTTAGGGCTCAGTCGCGCGATCGCGCAAGAGCCCGATCGCGGCTATTTCAGCGCGGCGTTTGGGCGCGCCTGTCGTTGTTCTGGGTCGGCCGCGGGCGGGCCGCTCCCACATCACGCGCACGACCTGCCGCGGCACCGGGGTCACGCGGGCGATTGAGGGCCTGACCGGCCCCGTCGCGCCTCTGGTCGCCGCGCACCCCCTCGGCCCCGTGGCGCGGCTGCGCGCGTCCGGCGTTGCCGTTCGAGCGCTGCTCGCCCTGCGGCTTGCCGCCATCCCGGCGCCCGCGGAGCTGCCGTGGATCCCGGTATGCCGGCTCGGCGGATTGCGCCGGTGCCGAAACCGTGCCGGGCTTGCCATCCCGGACCGGGACCTTCTGGCGAATCAGGCGCTCGATGTCGCGGAGGAAGCCGCGCTCGTCATCGCCGCACAGCGATACGGCCGAACCGTCGGCACCGGCCCGGGCCGTGCGGCCGATCCGATGCACGTAGGTCTCGGCAATGTTGGGGATGTCGAAATTGATCACATGGCTGACCCCGTCGACGTCGATGCCGCGCGCCGCGATGTCGGTGGCGACGAGCAGGCGCGATTGACCGGCCCGGAAGGCCGCAAGGGCGCGCTCGCGCTGGTTCTGCGACTTGTTGCCGTGGATGGCATCGGCCTTGAAGCCCGAGGCATTCAGATATTTCACCACCTTGTCGGCGCCGTGCTTGGTTCGGGTGAAGACCAGCCCGCGGGTGATCGCGCCATCTCCGAGCAGGCCGTGCAGCATGGCCTGCTTGTCGCGCGTCGGACAGAAGATCACGGTCTGGGCGATGCGGTCGGCCGTGGCCGACACGGGCGCTACCTTGACCTCGACCGGGTTCGTCAGCAGCGAGGCCGCGAGCTTCGCGATGTCGGGCGGCATGGTGGCCGAGAAGAACAGGCTCTGGCGCTTCTTCGGCAGCAGGGCGACGATGCGCTGGATGTCTCGCATGAAGCCGAGGTCGAGCATGCGGTCGACCTCGTCCAGCACGAAGACCCCGACGCCGTCGAGCGTCAGGGCGCGCTGGTTGATGAGGTCGAGCAGGCGGCCGGGCGTCGCCACCACGATGTCGACGCCGCGCGCGCAGGCGCGGATCTGGCGGCCCACCGGCACGCCGCCGAACACCAGGGTCGTGGAAAAGCGCAGGAAGCGCGAATAGGCGATGATGTTGGCTTCGATCTGGCTCGCGAGTTCGCGCGTCGGCGACAGCACGAGCACGCGGCAGCCGCGCGGCTTGGGCTGCGCGTCGGTCATGGACAGGCGGGCCAGGATGGGCAGCGCGAAGGCGGCGGTCTTGCCGGTGCCGGTCTGGGCGAGCCCGAGGAGGTCGCGGCCCGCGAGCACGTGCGGGATGGCCCCGGCCTGGATCGGCGTGGGCGTCTCGTAGCCTTCGGCGGCCAGCGCCTGGAGAATCGGCGCGGGAAGGCCGAGGTCGGTGAAAGTTGTCAAAGGATCCTGACTCTTCGTTCGAACTGCGCCACGAGCCTCCAGGCGCGCCTCCGCTGAAGGAAGGCCGCCATCGTCCGGAGCAGGGCGCGAAAGAGCCGGTGGCGTGAACCTCCCACTCCGGTCTGGTGGGAGAAGCATGCGCAACGCGCGCGCATGTTGCTCGGCTTCACGTCTTATGCCCGTGTTGCGGCGCAAAATCAACAGCGCGGTGCGAAACCGGGCGATTCGGCTTGGAAGCCGAGCTGTGCTGCATCGAATGCACGGCTCCGGGCGTCATGCGCGGAGGCGCGATGGCCAACTCATCGCGCCCGGAGAGGATCGACGATGGCGGACGGGCGTGACGACGCGAGAACGAGGTCGAACAGGGGGCAGCAGGCCGGCAAGGCTCAGGCGGCCGCGGCGCCACCGCATGGGCGCGTTCCGCTGGGCCACCATGATCCTGTTGACGGTCTCGACCCTGGCGCTGCTGGCCATCGCGGGTCTGCTCGGCCTGGTGTTGCTGCAATCGAGGGCGAGCGATGTCGCGGCCTTGAGGCAGGACATCGCGGGCGTGAGGACCGAGTCTGCGAGCTTTCACGCGGAGGTGGCGAAATCCATGACGGCCCTGCAGAAAGGCCTCTCCGACACCGCCGGCGAGGTGAACTCGGCCACACTCCAGCTCAACGACATCGCGCTCGGCCTCCACACGAAACCGTGAAGGGGGGCGCTCGGCTCGAACCGACGGGCGCCCTACTTCCGCGGCGTCGGCCGCCAGCCGGGCAGCGCCAGTTCGAAACCCTCGAAGCGGAAGCCTGGCGCCACCGTGCAGCCCCATCAACGTCCAGGCTCCGAGACTGACGGCGGTCTGCCAGCAGCCGGCCGGAACCACCAACTGGGGTGTCTGCCCGGCATCGAACGCCGGGCCGAGCCGATGCGCCGACGCATCATGGCCGTTGGGCGACATCGTGAGGACGAGCGGCGCCCCGGCATAATGGTGCCACACCTCGGCGGCGTCGATCCGGTGCCATTCGGAGACGTCGTCGCCGGCCAGCAGGAACAGGATCGCGGTCGAGGCCGGCCGTCCTTCGGCGTCGCAGCGGGTGTCGCGGAAGGTTTCGCGGTAGTGCCCTCCCTCGGGATGGGGCGCGAGATCGAGCATGCGGACCACGTCGCGCCCAGGAAGCGAGGACGGCAGCCCGGCACCGTCCATTGTCAGGATCGGTTCTTGCGCTCGCGCAGCACCGCGAAGACCTGCGCAGGATCGCCGCCAGGCAGCCCTGCGGCAACCTGCACGGCGGGTTCGGCGCAGCGCAGGAAGGGATTGGCGGCGAACTCCAGCGACAGCGTCGTGGGCAGGGTGGGCCGCTTATCGGCCCGCAGAGCCTCGACCTCGCGGGCGCGCTCCTGAAGCACGGCGTTGCCGGGCTCGACCGTGAGCGCGAATCTGGCGTTGCTCTGCGTATACTCGTGCCCGCAATAGACCTGGGTGTCGCCCGGCAGTTGCGACAGCTTCAGCAGCGAGTCCCACATCACCTCCATGGAGGTTTCCATCACCCGCCCGCAGCCGAGCGCGAACAGCGTGTCGCCGGCGAAGAGCGCATCGTTCTCCTCGAACCAGTAAACGATGTGGCCGGCCGTATGGCCGGGCGTCTCGATCACCTTGGCGCCGAGATGGCCCACCGTCACCATATCGCCCTCGACCACCGCGAGGTCGAGGGCGCCGATCTTGGCGGCCTCCTTGGCCGGACCCACGATCCGCAGGCCCGGGAAGCGCGCCTTGAGGGCCGGGATGCCCCCCACATGGTCGGCATGGTGATGCGTCACCAGCACGTCGGTGAGCGTCCAGCCGGTCTCGTCCAGTGCAGAGAGCACGGCTTCGGCCTCGGGGGCGTCGATCGCGGCCGTGGCACCCGTGGCCGAATCATGCACCAGCACGCCGTAATTGTCGCTGAGACAGGTGAATTGGTGAAAGTGCGCCGTCATGACCATCCTCGATCGGATCCATCGAGCCGACGCTATACCGCGTCCCCATGCCCGACCAAACGGGACAACGTCGCAAGGATCGGCCGGATCGGCCGCTTTCGCACAGAATTCCCGGCATCGTTCCGCGGTGAACGTCTCAATAGCGCCTCAGCAGCCGTTCGAGGTAATCCTGTTCCAGTTGCGGGCGCGACGGGTCGCCGAGCCGCCGGCGCAACTCCTCCAGCACCTGTTGGGCTCGGGCCGCCAGCCCCGCCCCGGCGTGAAGGCCCTTCGCATCGAAACCCGCACCCAAGCCCTGATTGCGCGCGGGTCGAGGCCTTCCGAGCGGATCGGTCCCCATCCCGGCGCGCCCGCCGGTGCCGTCGTCCTGGCCTTCGCCGTCCTCGCTCTCCTGCTGGCCCTGACCCTCGCCCTGTCCCTGCGCCATCTGCTTGGCCATGCCCTGGGCACCTTGCTGGAGATCGCGCAACGCCCGGCCTTGCGCCTCGACCGCACGGTCGTTGCCCCCCTGCCCCTGACCTAGCGCGTCCTCGGCTTCCTTCATGGCCCGGCCGGCCGCATCGAAGCCCTTCTCGCCGTCGAGCCCCATGTCGCGCATCTGCTTCTGCATCTGCTGCAGCTTCTGGCGTAGGGCGTTCTGGCGGCCCTTGAGATCGCCGGATTGTCCCGGGCCGGCACCCGATTGCCCGCTCTGCTGGTCGCCTTGCGACGGATCGCCCGGCTGGCCATCGCCCTGCGGGTCCGCCTCGTCGCCCGCCTGATCCTGATTGCGATCGGTCTTGCGGCCCTGACGGCCCCCTTGGAAGGTCTCGTCGCGCAGGGCCTGCTGATCCCGCATCATCCTGTCGAGGTCGCCCATCGCCTGGTTCATCCGGCGCGAGGCTTGGTTCTGGCGGTCCGAGCGGCGCTTGGCGGTCTTGAGGTTCTCGAGGACGCCACGCAACTGGTCGAGCATGCGCTGGGCTTCGGCCATGTCGCCGTTCCGGGCCGCCTGCTCCATTCGGTCCAGCATGGACTGCAGCTGCTGCGGCGTGATCGTGCGGGTCCTGGGATCCGCCCGTGCCTCGCCCTTCTCGGAGGGTTCGGCCTTCTGGGCCATCTCGCTCAGGAACTTGTCGAGTTGCTGGCGCAGCGCCTGCGTGAGCTTCCTGATCTCGTCGGGGGAAGCATTGCGGGCGAGCGCGTCCTTGAACTCCTGCTGGAGAGCCCGAAGGTCGCGTTCCGTCTGGCTGAGGTCGCCATCCTCGATCTGCAGCGCCATTGACCAGAGGAGGTCCGCCACCGCCACGAGGTCGGGATCCTCCTTGGCGGCGTCGAGGCGCGTCTTCGCGGTCCTGAGCCCGAGGAAGATGGCCGGCGGGGTATCGAACACGTCTGGGGCCAAGGTCAGCGCGTCGAGCGCTGTGTCGATCCTGTCGCGGTGGTCGGGGTCTAGCACGAGATCGCGGCGCTGCTCGACGAGGGCGCGGGCGAGCGGCTGGGTGAAGTTCCGGGCCGGCAGCACGACCGTCTCGGGTGGGCTGCGCCCGGTGTTGCCGCCCTCGTCCCGCGCCAGCAGCACCATGGTCACGGTCGCGCCGGCCCAGGGACTCTGGCTGAGGTCCGCCGTCGTCTCGCCCTGCCCGAGCCCGCGCGGGGCCGCCGGCAGCGACAGAGCGAGTTTCGGCGGCTCCACGAGCGTGCGTCCCTTGACGGGCGCCCCGCCCACCCGCGGATCGGAGAAAGCCGCTTCCGCGCCCACGACGCCGTAATCGTCGCCGATCGTGTAGCGCAGCGTCAGCGAGCCGCGGGCGTTGCGGACCGGCTGGCCGTCGAGCGCGATCGTGGGCGGCAGATCCGGGATCGCATGGATGTCGTAAGCCGCGACGCGGGTGCCGTCGCGCGTCACGGCGATGCGGCCGTCGCCCGCCAGCCCGAAACGCCGCTCGGTGCCGGAACCCGGCTGGCCGGCGGGCGACGGCTGGCCGGCCAGCCGCGAGGGTCCCGGCGACGGATCCTTGGCGGCCGCATCCTTGCCGGACTCCGCCGCGGTCTCGGCCGGCTTGACGGCGCCCTCGGTCGCGACCTCGACCCTGCCCTCGCCCGACCAGCGGACCACGATGGCGGAATTGACCGGTGCCGCGACGGCCCGCGCCTTGCCCGGGTCCCCGAACGACGCATCGGCAGCGGCCCCGGTCAGCAGCACGGGCGGGCGACCCGTATAGGCGGGTGGATCGATCCAGCCGTCGAGCCGGAAACCGGCACCCGGCGCCCCGGTGCCGCGCCAGTCGAAGGCGGCGGCGACGCGGCCGGCGCGGTCCGGTCCGGCCACGAAGGCCGCCGCCACCACGAGCAGCAGGGCCGCGGCCCGCACGGCATAGCGGTCGCGGTTGACGAGGCGCGGCGAGGGGGCCGCGACCCGCACCCGTGCAACGGCGGCGTCGAGGCGTCGACGATGCAGGTCCCACAGCGCCCGCGTGGCCGGGTCGGCGGCGGTGTCGGACAGGATATCCTGGCTCGACGTGATGGGGCGATGACGATCGCCGGAGTCGCGGTCGAGCCGTGCCAGCGCGTCGCGTCGCGCCGGCAGGCGACCGCGGACCGCCAACACCCCGATCCCGATGAAACCCGCCGCGAACAGCAGGACGCCGATGGCCCGCACCAGATGCGGCACCGCGACCCAGAAGCCGAACCAGGATAAGGCCAGGAACGCGGACGCGAGCGCCATGACCGCGACCGCGACCGGCCAAAGCCGCTCGAAGACGAGAACGGCGCGTGCCTGGGCGAGGCGCCGGTCCAAGCTCTGGCGTTTCGCATCTTCGTCCGGCACGGCCACACTCCGGTCCCGTCTTCGCGCCCCGATCCGCAGTCTAGGCAGGTTCGGACGGAAAGGCGAATGGTCCGGCCCCCACGAGCGGCGACATGGCGGCGCGGGCGTAGGTCGCAGCGATACTGCGTGGTCCCCATCCCGCGCTCCGGGATACGCCATGGCCCAGCTTGGGACCTGTCGTTGCCCTGCTGCGGTGCCATGGTGGGCCTCGTCCCTGCCCGGTCGACGCCATCGGCATGACAGAGGCTTCGCCTGAAGGCAGGGGCTCCGCAATCCAACAGGTCGCTACGACAGGCGGCTAAAACAACTTTTAAAACGCTGTTTAATGGTTATCTTGCGGTTCCCTAACCGGGAACTTGCTGTTCCCCAACCGGGAAGGAGAGCACCATGGACCAGACACGACGGGGACTGATGGGATTGGCGTCCGGCTTGGCCGCCGTCGGATGGGCGACCGAGACCATCGCCGCCACCGCACCGGCACTCGCCGAGCAACCGATGGTGGCCCGGGTCTGGCACGGCCGCACGCCGGCAGACAAAACCGCCGAATATCGCCAATACCTGTTCGAGGCCGGCGTGAAAAAGATCGCGACCCTGCCGGGGAATCGTGGGGTCCAGATGATGGTCTCGAACACGGCCGACCAGGGCGAGTTCATGGTGATCTCGTACTGGAACTCGATCGACGCCATCAAAGGCTATGCCGGGTCGGATTACACGAAAGTCCACGACCTCCCGCGCGACAAGGACTTCCTGATCGACAAGGAAAGCCTCGTGCGGCACTTCGCCCTCGACGTGAACATGTGGCAGAGCTGAGCTTAGCGGACGTCAAAACTGCCGTGGTTCGCGACCGGTCTCAATCGCCGTCCCGCGCACGGCTGCGTCTGCGACGCTGCTTGGCTCGGTTACCGCAGACCTCCATCTCGCACCAGATCCGCCGGTTGTTCTTCGTCGTGTCGAGGAACAGCCACCCGCAGTGATGGCCTAGACACTGCTTCAGACGGGCGCGGTCTGCCGAGGTGACGATCGACATCGCGGAGGCGGCGATCGGGCCGAGGATGACCTCGGCTGGCGCGTCCTCGAAATGCCAGGTCCAGCCGAAGACGCCGTCCCGAGTGGCCAGGCGTCCTTTCGCAAGGCACGCCGCATGTGTTCCGGCGACGGTGTCGATGTCGTCCTGATCCGGCGTCTGACCTTGGGCCAGAGCCGCGTCGAGCCGATAGGCGGCGTCGCGGAGCGCGAGTGCGCGGGCGAGCAGGCGTGCGCCGAATGACCGATCTGCGCTGCAGAGCCGCTGCAACCGCGCGTTCGCCGGCTCATCGATGACGCCGCTGTGCCGAGCCCACCACAACAGATGCCCGACGGATGCTATATGGTCCAGGGTGCCGTCCGTGCCACGACCGGACGCGGTATTGCAGAAATCGAGCGCAAGCGCGCCGCCGATCAGGGGAAGTGACCCCGCGCGAGACTCCGGTGCTTTCGACGGCTTCGTCATTTCAACATTCGACCCGTCTGCTCAAGAGGCCGGTGCATGCTCGTCAGGATCCGCCGAGGCTGGTGCGGGCTCGGACGATTTGCTAAGGCCCGCCTCTCGTCAACCCGGATCACGTCATGATATTGCGCACCTCGCCCCTCTCGCCTTTCGGCCGCAAGGTCAGGATCGCGGCCGCGATCCTCGGGCTCAGCCCGCGCATCACCGCGGTTCCGGCCGACACCATGAGCGAGACGGATTCGATCCGCCGTGAGAATCCCCTGGGCAAGATCCCGACGCTGATCCTCGACGATGGCCGGACGCTCTTCGACAGCAGCGTGATCCTGGCCTATCTCGACCACTTGGCCATCGGAACCAAGCTGATCCCAACGGAGCCCGACGCACGTTTCACGGCGATGCGGCTCGAAGTGCTGGCCGACGGCATCGCGGATGCCGCCCTGCTGCAGGTCTACGAGGGTCGATTCCGTGAACCCGCCCATCATGCCGCGAACTGGATGGCGCATCAGGCCGGCAAGGTGTCGCGCGGGCTCGAGGCACTCGAGGCGGCCCCGCCTTCGGGTGCTCTCACGGTCGGCCACGTCGCGCTCGCCTGCGCGCTCGGCTACCTGGACTTCCGGTTCGACGGCCGATGGCGTGGCGGCCACCCGACGCTCGTGGCCTGGCTCGACGGTTTCGCCGCGGCCGTGCCGGCCTTCGAGGCGACCCGCCCGCCAGCGGCCTGAAGCCGCGAAAGCCCGGCACCGGGGCCGGGCCTTCGCGCGTTCCACAAAGTTCCACCCCGGTCCCGGCACTCGCCAGAACCGAGACCGGGGCCGGCCGAGGCCTAGAAGTGGTAGTTGACGCCGGCTCGTATGTTCGACGTATCGAGGCCGATGCGGGTGACGTCGGGCGTTCCGACATAATTGTAGGCTTGGCCGAGGTTCGTATAGAGGTATTCGACCTTGCCGGACAGGTTCGGCATGAAGGCATATTCCACGCCCGCGCCGATCGCATAGCCGTTGAGGTAGTTGCTGTTGGTGGCAAAGAGATTGCGCGGCGTGTCGTAGACCGTCGAGTGCACGTTGCCGCCGGCATAGCCGCCCGTGGCATAGAACAGCGCGCGGTTGACCGCGTAACCGGCACGTGCCCGGATCGTGTCGGCGAAATTCAGGTTGGTCTTGGCGGTCAGCGGGCCGGCCGAGGTCTGAGTATTGCCGACGGAAGCATAGTCGAAATCGGCCTCGAGGCCGACCACGAGCTGGTTGTACTGAAGATTGTAGCCGACGGTGCCACCCACGAGGCCGCCGCTCGGGCTCCCGGCCTGGGCGCGGCCGATGCCGCTGGAGCTGCCGAAGCCGTAGCCGCCGTTCAGGCCGGCGTAGAAGCCGGTCCAGGTGAAAATCGGCGCATAGGCCGGCGCGACGTAAGCGGGTGACCGGCGCGGCAGATCGGCCGCGGACGCACCGGACACAGCCGAACCGCCCATCACGGCCGACATCGCCACGGCCGCCAACAACAGATATCTCATGTCAGGACTCCGAAACCCACGCTGAACGCTGCAAGCCTGTCGAGTGCGGTATCCGTCACTCCGGCCAGCGCCTACCTTTTACCGTATCGGAGGGTTTCTCGGCAAATGTGGCTACAAGTGTTCGGAACTGATCAACAGGGTATCCACCACAATACAACGCTTCATACCCTGTTAACCTCGGCCATTACCGATAGGATCGACCAAAACGGCGAGATCATTCTTGCTTCGCGGTGCGACATTAGGGTAAATGCCGACTTAAAGCCGAGCCCTGTACTAAGGAGCACTCCTTGCAGCTTCAATCGGCTGTGGGAAGGCGGCGCATGGTGAATTCGATGCGGCCGTCGGAGAGTTCGCGCCAGGCCTCGATCTCCGTCATATAGGCGGCCTTCGGAAAGCGATCGAACCAGGTCCGCGCGATCTCGCGAGCCTCGTCGCGCGGCAGCGTGAAGGTCTCGCGTCGCCAGGCATCGTCCTGCCCACCCCGGGCTCCCGAGCGGGAGGGCTGCCGGTCGCGCTTCTCACCGAGGCGCCGCGCGAGGTCGCCCGGTCTCCCACGCCCGATCACCATGCGACTGCTCCCTCGCGCCTCGTCCGCGCCCGGGAGTGTAGCGCTTCGCTGCGGGAGGTCGAGTCAAAGCGTCGCAGCCCAGAGCTGTCTTGTCGCGACGCTGCCGGACGATCGTCCCGACGCGGGCGCCCGGCCGGATCGCTCGAGCCTCGCCGAGCCGATCAGGCGACGCCGAGCTTCTTCTGCAGGCTGGTGGACGAGGTCGTGTACTGGAATGTGACGCGCCGGTCGGGGAAGATGTATCGGCCGACCTTCTGGGCCGCGAGGGCGGCTTCGTGGAAGCCCGACAGGATGAGCTTCAGCTTGCCCGGATAGCTATTGATGTCGCCGACCGCGAAGATGCCGGGGACGTTGGTCTCGAATTTCTGGGTGTCGACCGGCACGAGGTTCTCGTGGAGATTGAGGCCCCAGTCGGCCACGGGACCGAGCTTCATGGTGAGGCCGAAGAATGGCAGCAACACGTCGCAGGGGACGGTCGTGGACGTGCCGTCGTCGTGCTTGACCACGGCGCCCGACAGATGTCCGCC
>JAABUT010004341.1_pt1 | contig 11363 bp, 11 predicted proteins | sample 5559281 | NCBI WGS metagenome assembly JAABUT01 (sample SAMN10711880, study PRJNA513359) | rock metagenome | isolation source: Antarctica rocks | place: Antarctica: Victoria Land, Ricker Hills nord | collected 2016-01-04
GGGGCGGCCAGGCGCCGGCCGATCAGCGCCCGGGGGTCGGCGACCGCCTGCTTCGGCGCGGCGTCCGGCGTGACGCGCCGGAGCGCGAGGTCGTCGGGGGTCAGCACCCGCCCACCCGGCAGGGACGCTGCGGCCACGACGACGGGCACCCGCTGCTGCGGAGCCGGGCGGAGGACCTGCAGCCCGGCGGCAACCGCGACCGCGGCGCACGCGGCCGCGACTAGGCGGCGGTGCCAGGAGACGGCCCGCACCAGGGAACGCCACCCGGTGCGGCCGTTGACCCGACGAACTCCGGGATCGGTTGTCATGGCGCCGGACGCTAGAAGTCACCGACCACGCTCACACCGGACGGATGTGAACCGGTGGACGACGGCCACCGGCACCGGCGGTGGCGGAACGGCCTGGGGACAGCCCGGACCCGGGTGGGTCGGCGGTCAGCCCGCGGGGGCAGCGGTGGCCGACGGCGCCGCCTTCGGCTTCGCGGAGCCGGAGCCGGCGCCGGAGCCGGAGCCGGATGCCGCGCCGTCGGACCCGGACCCGGACCCGGACCCGGACGACGTCTGGCCACCCGATCCGCTGGCGGCGGCGTCCTTCTTGGCAGACCCGTCCGAGCCGGTGCCGGCACTGTCCGAGGACGCACCGTTCGTGCCGGGCTTGCCGTCCTTCTCGTCGCGGCCGGCCGTGGAGCTGCTCCGCGCCGACGACGCGCGGCTGTCGTTGCGGTAGAAGCCGGACCCCTTGAAGACGATCGGCGGGGCCGAGATCACCTTGCGCAGCGATCCACCGCAGATCGGGCAGACGGTCAGCGGCTCGTCGGTGAACTTCTGCTGGACCTCGAGGCGGTGGCCCTGGTCGCGGCAGAGGTACTCGTAGGTGGGCACGCGGTCCTCCGGTCGGGTGGGCGGCGATCGGGCAGGCGCCCCAGCGTCCAGGCGTCCTCACCCAGCTGGCACTCTTCGACCGCGAGTGCCAATCTTAGCGCCCACCCACTCGCGCCCCACCTGCCGGGCGGGTGATGCCGTCAGCCGTGGCGAGCGCGTCGACACACCGGTCGTGTGCCTCGGCGGGCACCCGCGCGACGACCTCGTCCGGCCACAGCAGCAGGCACGTCCACGGTCTCCCGCCCACCGCGGAGTCCAGCCGCGACAGCGCGCGGTCGTAGGACCCGCCCCCGCGGCCGAGCCGACGGCCCCCGCTGTCGCCAGCGACCCCCGGGACCAGCACGGCGTCGGCACCCCCGATCGCCGCCGGCCCCCGCGACGCCGACACGGGCCGGCTGGTGCCCGACCGTGCCGCGGTGAGCAGCCATGAACCCGGCGCGGAGCCACGGGGGCCAGCCGGGGCCCAGTCCAGGTCACCACTGGGCAGCAGGACGGGCAGCAGCACCTGGGCACCGGCGGCCGACAGCTCGGCGAGGGCGCCGGACGGTGACGGTTCGCCCGGCAGCGGTACGTACCCGGCGACGGTCGTGCCCGGTCCCAGACCGGCCAGCTCCGGCGCCGCGAGCAGCACGCCGGTCAGCGAGCGGTCGGCGACGGCCGCGGCCGCCGGGGTCCGGTCGCGGCGGCGGTCGAGCAGCTCCCGGCGCATCCGCTGCTTCGCCGACCCGGACGCCGTCGCCGACCCGGACGCCGTCGCCGACGCGTTGGGCTCGGGGTGCACCTCAGTAGTGTCATCGCGTCGCGGCACATGTACCGAACGAGGCGGCCGAAGGCGGACGAGACCACCGCAGCGGAGGGGATCCCAGGGTGCGCACGGTCGATGAGCACCTCGCCGGCATCCTCCGGCGCGTCGGTCCGCTGACCCCGCTGGTCAGGCCGCTGGCCGAGGTGTCCGGCTGCCTGCTCGCCGAGGACGTCGTGGCCGCAGCCGCGTTGCCGTCGTTCGCCAACTCCTCGATGGACGGGTACGCCCTGCGCGCCGCGGACGTCGCGGCCGCCACCGGGGACAGCCCCGTCGTCCTGCCGGTGGCGGGCGAGATCGCCGCCGGGTCCGCCACGCTGCACGCGCTCGCCGCCGGGCAGGCGTTCCGGATCATGACCGGTGCACCGCTGCCGGTCGGCGCGGACGCCGTGGTGGCGCAGGAGCGGACCGACCGCGGCGTCGCCCGGGTCGCCGTCGGGCACGCACCCGCCGTCGGGGAGTACGTGCGCGAGCCGGGCAGCGACGTGACCGCCGGCACCACCGTCGTGCGCGCCGGCACCATGCTGGGCCCGCGGACGGTGGCGCTGCTCGCGGCGACCGGCCACGCGCGGGTGCTGGTGCGCCCTCGGCCGCGGGTGGTCGTGGTGTCGACCGGCTCGGAGCTGCACGATCCGGGTACCCCCCTGGCGCACGGCCAGATCAACGACTCCAACTCCTACATGCTCGCCGCCGCCGTGCAGGCCGCCGGGGGGCTCGCCTACCGGGTCGGGCCGGTCGACGACGACCCGCGCACCCTCACCGACGTGCTGTCCGACCAACTGGTCCGAGCCGATGCGCTGGTGACCTCCGGCGGGGTGTCGGTCGGCGCCTACGACGTGGTCCGGGACGTACTCGCCCGCTTGGGCGACGTCGAGTTCGGGCCGGTCGCGATGCAGCCGGGGATGCCCCAGGGGTTCGGCACGGTCGGGGAGGACGCCGTGCCGGTGTTCGCGCTACCCGGGAACCCGGTCAGCAGCTATGTGTCCTTCGAGGTCTTCGTCCGTCCGGCGTTGCGGGCGATGCGTGGGCTGGCCGTCCTGCACCGGCCGGTTGTGATGGGCCGGTGGGCGCATCCGCTGACCTCGCCCGCCGGAAAGCGGCAGTACCTGCGGGTGGTGGTTGCCGGCACCTCCCGTGGCGGCCGGCCGCTGGTCAACGCGGCCGGCGGGCCGTCCTCGCATCTACTGGGTGGCCTGGCGCAGGCGTCCGCGCTGGCGGTCGTCCCGGCCGAGGTCACCGCGGTGGCCGCCGGGAACGTGGTGGAGCTGATCGAGCTGGCCGATGTCGAGTTCTGAGCCCGGGTCGAGTTCTGGGCCCGGGTCGAGTCCTGAGCCGGTCTTCCCGCACCTGGACAGCGCCGGGAACGCGCGGATGGTCGACGTCGGTGACAAGCAGGTGACCGCACGCGAGGCCGTGGCGACCGGCCGGGTGGTGGTCGCCGCCCACGTGATCGCCGCACTGCGCGACGGGTCGCTGCCCAAAGGTGACGCGCTGGCGGTCGCCCGCATCGCCGGGATCATGGGCGCCAAGCGGACTCCGGATCTGGTCCCGCTGTGCCACCCGATCGGGCTGACCGGTATCGACCTCGACCTGAGGGTGAGCGACGACGCGGTGGAGATCCGGGCTGCGACCCGCACCGCGGACCGGACCGGCGTGGAGATGGAAGCGCTGACCGCGGTCGCCGTCGCCGCGCTGGCCGTCGTCGACATGGTCAAGGGGCTGGACCCGGCCGCGGTGATCACCGAGGTGGGGGTGCAGCGCAAGACCGGCGGCCGTCGGGGAACGTGGCTGCGGTCGTGAGCACGCAGTGACCGGCACCATGGCGGCCGTGACCACGCCGGGCGAGCCACTGGACTCCACCCTGACCGCCGCCGACCTGCGCTGTCGGGTGGTCACGGTGTCGACGCGGGCGGCGGCCGGGGTGTACGAGGACTTGACCGGGCCGGTGATCGTCACCGCGCTCACCGGGCTCGGTTGCGCCGTGGAGGGGCCGATGGTGGTTGCCGACGGCGCGCCGGTGGAGGCTGCGCTGCGCGACGCCATCGCCGCCGGGGTCGACGCAGTGGTGACTACCGGCGGGACGGGGTTCACGCCCACCGACCGGACGCCGGAGCGGACGCGGGCGGTGCTGGACCTGGAGATTCCCGGGATCGCGGAGGCGCTGCGTGCCCGCGGGGTGGCCGAGGGGGTGCAGACCGCGGTGTTCAGTCGGGGGGTCGTCGGCGTCGCCGGCCGTACGCTCGTCGTCAACCTTCCCGGGTCGCGCGGTGCGGTCCGCGACGGGCTGGACGTCGTGCTCCCGCTGCTGGTGGAGGCGGTCCGGCACCTGCGCGGGAGTCGCTGAGCCGGCAGTCGCCGGAGCCGGCAGGCGTGCGGGGCGGTCCGGCGGGGTGACCCGGTGGACAGGATGCCCCGGCAGGGGTCACGACGCGGTGCGGAGGGTGCGGGTGTTCGGGACGGGGCCAGGGACCGGTGCGTGGCCGGTGCGGTTGCGCGACGGCCGGGTCGGGCTGCGGCCGATCACCCGCCGCGATTCCCGGGGCTGGTTCGACGTCCGGTCGCGCAACGCCGCCTGGCTGCGCCCCTGGGAGGCGACAGCGCCGGGTGGGGCGGCGGAGACGCCCCGGACCTACCGGGCGATGGTCGGGGATCTCCTCGCCCAGGCGCGGCACGAGAGATCCCTACCGTTCGTCATCACCTACGACGAGCGGCTGGTCGGCCAGCTGACTGTTTCGGGGATCACCTACGGGTCGGCGCGCTGGGGGCAGATCGGGTACTGGGTCGACGGCGCGGTCGCCGGGCGCGGGATCACCCCGACGGCGGTGGCGCTCGCTGCCGACCACTGCTTCGGGCCGGTCGGCCTGCACCGGCTCGAAGTGAACATCCGTCCGGAGAACGCCGCGAGCCTTCGCGTCGTGGCCAAGCTCGGGTTCCGCGAGGAGGGCCTGCGGCCCAGGTTCCTGCACATCAACGGGGCTTGGCGGGACCACCTCAGCTTTTCCCTCCTCGCCGAGGAGGTCCCCGACGGCCTGCTGAGCCGGTGGCACGAACGTCAGCGGGAACAGGCCCGGGGTGCGGGGCACCTGGCGACGGAGGAGTCGGCCGACACGCCCGTGTGATCCACCGATCGCAGCGGCCGCCCTCCTACGTTGCACGTGTGGGATCCGGACTCGTCTATGCCGCCGTCGGGCTCGTCTGGGTCTGGTACATCGGGACCCGTGTCCAGCACGTCCGCGAGGATCGCCGGACGGCTGCCGAGGTGAGCGGTGCTCCCAGGCGGGTCGTCCGCCGCGCTTCCGGTCCCGCGAATGCCGTCACAGCTGATGATCCGTCGTCGGTCGCCTCGATCAGGACCGTCGTCGACCCGGTCTCCGCTGCACGGCGCCGGGCGACCCGGCGGGCGATGGTCCGGCGGCGGCGCACCGTCCTGGCAGTGCTGTCCGGTCTCGCGGTCGCGGTCGGCGTGATCACTGCTCTCGGCCTGCTGCCCGGGTGGGCGGCTGCGCCCGCGCCGCTGCTCGCGCTCGGCTACCTGGCGGCGGGTAGCGGACGCCGCCGCGGGAGGGCGCCGTCGCGTCGGCAGTCCGCGGGTGGCGCCGCCCCCCGTGTGGTGGACGATCCGAGCTGGGCGGGTGTGCCGTACGTCGACGTGGTCGCCGACTGGTGCCGCGTTGTGGCGACGCCGTCCCCGCAGGGCGCGCGCCGGATCAGCGGCGAGTCCCACGACCCTCACGACTTCGGCGACTCCGGCGACGTGCGCTCACCCGCCATTGCGGCTGGTCCGGCCAGCGCGGAGGCCGCCAGGATCGCGGCGCCCGCGCCCGGCTCGTGGCGGGCCGTCCCCGTGCCGCTGCCGACCTACGTCACGGCGCCGCGCGTCGCCCGGACCGTGTCCACCATCGATCTAGAGTCGACCGGCGCGTGGACGTCGGGACGGGCTGCGCCGCCCCCGCTCGCACTCTCTGTCGGGCCAGCCATGGGCGAATCGGTGGAGACCGACCCCGACGAGGCGGGTGCCGTGTCGGCGGCCGTCGCGGAGCCGAGCGAGGCGCTGGAAGTGCCCCGGGCGGCGGCCGGCTGACCCGACGACACCCGGCCCGCGGCCGAGGATCGCCAGCACCTGCTGTGTTAGCGTCGGGTCCTCCCGGCAGGGGGCTGTGGCGCAGTCCGGTAGCGCACCTCGTTCGCATCGAGGGGGTCAGGGGTTCGAATCCCCTCAGCTCCACCACGCATTTGCGGCTGCGCAATTGAGAGTGGATGCGGAAGCCAGACTAATGATGCGCTTTTACAGACAGTAGACGTCAAGTCGTTTGGATGAATCACAAACAGTGTTGAGGTCCGAGTACACCGAGCACGAACGGTCCGAACTTGTCAAAGGAGTCCAACCTCGCCGCGGCTGGGACTTCTCCCGGATGTCTGCCACCAGACACCCCGTGCCCTGGGAATACACGCAGGTCGTCCGTCAGTACCTCACGCCGAATTGCCGGGTGCTGGACATTGGGACGGGCGGAGGCGAGGAACTCGTCAAGCTGGCAACCCACTTCGGCGAAGCTGTTGGTATCGACGTCGACCCCGAGATGGTCGAGGTCGCGTCTAGTAACGCCGTGGATATGGCGAACCTCCGGTTCCACGTCTCGACCGACAGACTTGAGGCAGTCGAGGGCCAGTTCGATGTCATTCTCGATCGACACGCTCCCTTCGACCTCGGCGCTGTTCGCGGGCACTTGGTGACCGGCGGCTACTTTGTCACACAGCAGGTCGGTGAGCGCAACATGGGCAATGTGCGGGCTGCCCTCGGCCGGCCGCCTGCTGAGCCGCCGATCTCAGCCGAAGGCGCGACGAGGGGCGGACTCACCGTAGTCGCGTTCGCCGAGTACGACGTCGAGTATGTCGTTCATGATATTGAGTCGCTTGTGTTCTGGTTGACGGCGCTCGACTACCGGCATGCCGATATATCCGGCGCCGAAGCGATGTCATCGGTTGACACGTTCAATCGGATACTGCTCGGTATGGCCGAAGAGCGCGGCTTCGTAACGAACGAACACCGATACCTACTCGTCGGTGCAGTACGGCCTCCGCCGAGCTGACAAGTGGCATCGTCACTGGAGTCCGTGTCATCGAGTTCTGCCGCGAGCAAGCATCGTTCCTACTGGATCAACCGTTCTGACGTTTGGTCGTTCCAGGACAGCGCGTGCCGTTGGAGGCAGGCGGTTGGCTGCCTCCAGCGGCTCCTCCTGCCTGACCGTTGCGAGACAGTCCTGGACATGGTCGCCGACGCCATCCGACCAGCAGGCGGGCGTCCCCCGCCGATGTCTCTGCCGTACGCCACGGCGTTGACCACCGCGACACCTCGCTGGACCGCCTGCTCGATCAGCTGCGCCGCACTGTCGAGCGCCGCCGGTTCGCTCAGTCGATCCAGCTGGCGAACCACATCCGGGACCGCCAGGAGTCGTAGGGGATCAGCGCGTCGGTCAGGACGGGATACATGAACCCGGCGTCGAGGACGACCAGGACCACGTAGAGCCCGCACAGCGCCGCCGCCCAGGCCCGCCACCGCCCGGACCGCTCGCCCGGCCGGCCGAGCACCGTCCCGATCACCAGGACGACGGCGATGATCAGGAACGGCAGGGTCGCGATGGCATAGAAGGAGAAGATCGTCCGCTTGGCGAAGAACAGCCACGGCACCCAGGTGCCGACCACCCCGGCCAGGGCCAGTCCCGCCCGCCAGTCCCGGCCGGCCAGCCACAGCCAGGCACAGATCAGCAACGCCACGCACCCGCCCCACCACAGCAGCGGGGTGCCGAGGGCGTGGATGGCCTGGGTGCAGTTGCTCGCGCAGCCGTCGCCGGACAGTTTGCCCGTGTAGGCGAACGCGACCGGCTTGACCATCAGCAGCCAGCCGATCGGGTTGCTCTCATACGGGTGCGGCGTCGTCAAGCCGGTGTTGAAGCTGAGCATCTCGGCGTGGTAGTGCCACCAGCTGCGAAGCGCCGTCGGGAACAACCGGCCCACCCCGGACGGCGGATTCGTCAGTCCCCACGAGCGGTCGTAACCGCGGGAACTGGCGAACCACCCGGTCCAGGACACGACGTAGACGACGACCGCCGTCCCCACCAGCGACAGGAAAGCCGGGACGGCGTCCAGGCGCAGCGCGGCCCACCAGGACCGTCGGACCCCGACGGCGCGCCGGGCGCCCGCGTCCCACAGCACGACCATCAGGCCGAACACCGCGAGCAGGAACACCCCGTTCCACTTCGTCGCGCACGCCGCCCCGAAGCACAGCCCCGCCACCAGCCGCCATGGCCGCCAGCCGGCGCGGGGTCCGCCCCGACCGGTCGCGGACGGGTCGGCGCTCACCGCGTCGGCCAGTCGTCCCCGCATCCGGTCGCGGTCGATCAGCAGTGCGGCGGTGGCCAGCAGCAGCCAGAACGCCAGCAGCGAATCGAGGATCGCGGTCCGCGCCTCGACGATCGCCAACCCGTCGACGGCGAGCAGCAGCGCGGCGAGCACCCCGAGCAGATCCGATCGGGTCAGCCGTCGCACCAGCCGCCCGAGCACGAAGATCGCGATCGTCCCGCACAGCGCCGGAACCACCCGCCAGCCCAGCGGGTTCATCCCGAACACCGCCTCGCCGAGCGCGATCATCCACTTGCCCAGCGGGGGATGGACGACGAACGACGGGGCGTCGGTCCAGATGCGGGTGTTACCGGCCAGGATCGAGGCGTCGGCGCCCTGCGCGGGATAGGAGCGCTCGACGCCGAAGTTCAGCAGCGACCAGGCGTCCTTGGCGTAGTAGGTCTCGTCGAACACGAAGGCGTGCGGCCGGGCGAGGTGCACGAACCGCAGCAGCCCGCCGAGCACCGTCACCCCGAGCAGCGCCAGCCACCACCCCGGTCCGGTCCGGGGCATCGGCGGCACGAGACGGTTCCGCAGCGCGGGCAGCGGGCCGCCACCGGCGTCGGTGCCCAGCGGCTCCGTCAACGGGGGCGCGACACCGCCCGCCTCGGCGGTGTCCGGCCGGTCCTCGGTGACGGTCACGCGCTCTGCCCCCCGGTGCTGCGGCCGCGTCGGATCACGGCCGGGTCATCGTAGGGACGCCGCCGGCGGCTGGGAGGATCGCGCGGTGACCGAGGGGCGGGTGGTGCTGGCGGCGACCCCGATCGGCAACCCCGGCGATGCCAGTCCCCGGCTGCGCGACGCCCTCGCCACCGCGGACGTCGTGGCCGCCGAGGACACCCGCCGCCTGCATCGGCTCTGCGCGACGCTCGACGTCCGCCCCGCCGGGCGGGTCGTGAGCCTGCACGAGCACAACGAGCGCACCCGCTCAGCCGCGCTGGCCGCGGACGCCGCGGCAGGGGCCACGGTGCTGGTCGTCACCGACGCGGGGATGCCAACGGTGTCCGACCCCGGCTACCGGCTGGTCACCGCGGCCGTGGCGGCCGGTGTCCGGGTCACCACGCTGCCCGGGCCGTCGGCGGTGCTCGCCGCACTCGCGGTCTCTGGGCTCCCGACGGACCGGTTCTGCTTCGAGGGCTTTCTCCCGCGGCGGCCCGGGGAACTGGCCAGGGCGCTGGGCGCGCTGGCCGGTGAGCCGCGCACGCTGGTGTTCTTCGAGTCGCCCCGGCGGACGGCGACCACCCTCGCCGCGATGGCCACCGCCTTCGGCGCTGCCCGGGCCGGAGCGCTGTGCCGGGAGCTGACCAAGACCCACGAGCAGGTACTCCGCGCCCCCCTGGCCGAACTGGCCGCGCGGACAGCCGAGGTCGAGGTCCTCGGCGAGGTCGTGCTGGTGGTGGGTGGCGCCCCGGTCGCAGCCGCGGGAGAGCTGAGCGCGCGGGAGCTCGCCGCCGCGGTGGCGGCCGCGGTCGCGGCCGGGACGGACCGCCGGGCGGCCGTGGTCGCCGTCGCCGCGCAGGCCGGGGTCGGGCGCCGGACCGTCTACGACGCGGTGGTGGCGGCCCGGCACGGTGAACTCTGAAGTCGACCGCTGAGTCTGCGGCTGGATGGGCCGCAGTCTGCGGGTGAATGGGTCGGTGGCCGGGCCGCCGGGGCGGCTCAGCGCCTAACGTTCCGCGCGTGCGCCACCTCACCGGCCAGCCGCCGTACGACCTGACCTACAGCGACGTCTTCCTGGTGCCGACGGCGTCCGACGTGGTGTCCCGGCTCGACGTCGACCTCGCCACGCACGACGGGACCGGCACCACGATCCCGCTGGTGGTCGCCAACATGACCGCCGTCAGCGGGCGGCGGATGGCGGAGACGGTCGCCCGCCGCGGCGCGATGGCAGTGCTCCCGCAGGACCTGCCGATCGAGGTGATGACCGAGGTCATCGGCTGGGTGAAGAGCCGCCACCCGGTCTTCGAGACGGCGCTGCGGCTCGCGCCGGAGGACACGGTCACCGATGCGCTGCAGCTGATCGGCAAGCGGGCGCACGGGGCCGTCGTCGTCGTGGAGGACGGCGTCCCCGTCGGCGTCGTGACCGAGGCCGACTGCGCCGGCGTGGACCGCTATACCGCGGTCGGCGCGGTGATGAGCGCGGACCCGATGACCCTGGACGCCGACGTCGTCGAGCGCGACGGGCTGCCTGCCGCCTTCGACGCGCTGTCCGCGGTCCGGCGGCGGTTCGCCCCGGTCGTCCGAGACGGAGCGCTGGTCGGAGTGCTCACCCGGACCGGGGCGCTGCGGTCGACCATCTACGCCCCCGCCGTCGATGCGGCCGGCCGGCTGCGGGTGGCTGCGGCGATCGGGGTGAACGGTGACGTGACCGGTCGGGCGAAGTCGCTGCTGGCCGCCGGCGTCGACACGCTCGTGGTGGACACCGCCCACGGCCACCAGGCGCGGATGCTCGATGCGCTGGGCCTCGTCCGGGACTTGGCGCCGGAGGTGCCCGTGGTGGCGGGCAACGTCGTCACCGCCGATGGAACCCGGCAGCTGCTCGCCGCCGGCGCGGACATCGTCAAGGTCGGTGTCGGGCCGGGCGCGATGTGCACCACGCGGATGATGACCGGTATCGGCCGGCCGCAGTTCTCCGCGGTCGCCGAGTGCGCCGCCGCCGCGGCCGAGTCCGGCGCGCACGTCTGGGCCGACGGCGGGGTGCGCCACCCCCGCGACGTCGCGCTGGCGCTGGCCGCGGGCGCCAGCCAGGTCATGGTCGGCTCCTGGTTCGCCGGCACCCACGAGAGCCCCGGAGACCTGCTGCGCGACGCGGACGGGCGCGCATACAAGGAGAGCTTCGGGATGGCGTCGGCGCGGGCGGTCGCCGCACGGACCCGCGGGGAGAGCGCGTTCGAGCAGGCGCGCAAGGGCCTGTTCGAGGAGGGCATCTCCAGTTCCCGGATGCTGCTGGATCCGGCGCGGCCCGGCGTGGAAGACCTGCTGGACACGATCACCGCCGGCGTGCGCAGCGCCTGCACCTACACCGGCGCCCGGACGCTGCCGGAGTTCGCCGACCGGGCGGTCGTCGGGGTGCAGTCGACATCCGGCTACGAGGAGGGCCGCCCGCTGCCGTCCGGCTGGTGACTCGATGCACCGGGTCGTGTCTCGCTAAAGCTATCTTGCAGTCATACGGTGAGTGCGCCACGTGGGTAGTGGGCGGGTAGCGTCGGCGGTTGTCGAGGAAATTGTGGGTGGCGAGGGGGGTCGGGTGCGGGGTGTGGGGTTGCGCGTGGAGGAACGGGAGA
>JAABUT010004343.1_pt1 | contig 11363 bp, 8 predicted proteins | sample 5559281 | NCBI WGS metagenome assembly JAABUT01 (sample SAMN10711880, study PRJNA513359) | rock metagenome | isolation source: Antarctica rocks | place: Antarctica: Victoria Land, Ricker Hills nord | collected 2016-01-04
CGCTCGCCTCACTGTTCGGGACGTGGCGAGTGCGCGGCATCAATCCCTTCCTCGCCTGCCGCGCCCTCCTCATTTCCCCTCATCCCTGAACAGATACCCGAGTCCCGCGCCCCCGGCATCGTTTCCGACAAGTAACTGAGAGATGTTTTGGCATGCAACATGTTACGCACGCGGGGACCATCAGCCCCCATGTGCCATGTAGAGTACGCATCTTTTCGTCGCATGGCAAGGGTTTCCGTGTGATGCGCGCGTCTTAGCGGGCAGTCATCGGCACGCGGTGATAGCCGGTCGCACCGAGGGGAATGGGCGAGCGCGTCTCGGCGGTTTGCAATGTGCCGACACCATCCGTCGCGCGCGCCATCACCTTGAACTCTCCGGCCTTCGGCGGCGTCCAGCGGTACGCCCAGAAGGCCCACGTCAGCGGCCCGAGCGGCGACTTGAGCGTGGCGGCGCGCCACGATTCGCCGTCATCCGTGCTCACCTCGACGGTGCGGATACTTCGGTTGCCTGCATAGGCGATCCCCGCGATCACGGTCTCCACGCCGACCGTCAGCGTCTCCTTGCGCGTCGGCGTGTCGATGCGCGCCATCGTCTGGACGATGGCGGTGTCCGTCCACCCTTGCCGCTCCCAGTAGCCGAGGTAGTCGTCGGTGGTCAGGTGAATGCCCGTGATCCATTTCGGGTTCTTCATGCCGTAGTGGGCGGGGAAGATGAGCCGCGCGGGGAAGCCGTGGCGCTGGGGGAGGGGCGCGCCGTTGAGTTGATACGCGAGGATCGTCTGCTCCTCCATCGCCTCGGTCAGCGGGATCGCCGTGCTGTAGCCGTCGTATGCGGCGAATTGCACCTTGAGCACGCCCGGCTTCACGCCCGTGCGGTCGAGCACGGCGCGGAGCGGCACGCCCGTCCATTGCCCGTTGCTGATCAGGTGCCCCCCGACCTCATTGCTGATGCACTCCATCGTGCGCAGGAACGTGACATTCGGCATCGCGAGGAGGTCCGCGTACGTCAGGGTGAAGGGGCGTTCGACGAGGCCGTCGATCTCGATCTTCCAGCGATCCACATTGACGACCGGGTCCGAGAAGTTCTTCGAGATGACGTAGAAATTGTCCACGTCCGTCACTTCCACCGGGAGGCGCGCCGCGACCGCCGCGAATGCCGGGTCCGTCGTCCCGCCCGCGCCCGCCCGCGCCGTCGCCGCGATGGTTCGCGCCTGCTCCTGCGCGACGGTTGGCCCCGCGTCCGGCGTCTCCACGCCGGGGTGCGTGGGGAACGCGAACCGGCGCACCTGGACGATCAGCCCGCCGAGCGAGACCAGCGTCGCGCCGATGGCGACATTGTGGAGCAGCGCGCGGCGTCGCTCATCAACCTCCCGCTCGCGCGGCTCTGCGGATGCGAAGGCGCGGCGGAGCGTGACGGTCATCCCCGCGAGCGTGACAGCATAGATGCCGCAGAGGAGCAAGCCGGTGAGCATATACCGCGTTGGCCCACTGGTGAGATAGCGCCCCAGCAACCCCGCGCCGAAGAGCGGCGACATGACGAGCATGATAATGAGCCAGACGATGGCGCCGAGCCGGACGGCGGGAAAGAGCGCGTCCCGCAGGAAGGCGCGGGTTTGACTCTGGTGGCGTGCGTACCCCATGCCGAGCAGCCCGCCCACCGCGACCATGCCCGCCGTGATGACGGAAAAGAGGACTGGCTTCGTCTGCTCACCGAGCGTGCCGGTGGAGAAATTGAAGAGCGCGATGGGCACATTCGCGCTCAGGACATTGGCGATCAACTCCGGGTACGTCGGGACGCCTGCCGCCATGCGGACAATGAGCATCACGCAGCCCATCAGCGCGGTGGCCACAACGCCCGCCCCGAACCCGATCCATCCCACCCGTTGCTTGTCCATTATCATCACACGCTCCCTCGCGCATCACTCCTCTGAGGAGTATACGCGGTGGAAGTGACGATTGGCTTACGGGGGATCCTAACCCCCGGCATGGCGACTTCGAATACGCCTTGACTCTCACCCCAGGTACTTCGTGCTGAACATCTCCTCCGGTTTCGGGTCGCCTTTGACGAGGGCAGTCTCCTTCATGAAGGTCGTCATGCGGGTCCACCCCGCCGGGTCGATTTGCCCGTACTTCGCGGGATCGCCCGAGAGATCGATCGTCGCGGCGAGCACCTGCTGCTGGACATCGGCGCTCCTGGCGGCCTCCGGCACGATCTTCAGCACCTCCGCAAAAGCGCCCTTCGGGTCCGCCTGTGTGTCGCGCATCCCGGCGATCAGGGCGCGCAGGAAGGCGCGCACCGTCTCTGGATGCTCCGCGAGCATCTTCTCGCTCGTGACGACCCCAGCGGAGGGGAGGTTGTAAACGTCCGAGACGCGCAGCACGTCCACGTCCACGCCCTGCGCCTTCAGTTGGACCACATCGTTGTTCACGTACCCGACCCCGGCGTCCACCTTCCCCTGCGCGATCGACTGCGCCTGCGAGAAGCCGACCTCCTGCAGGTTCACCTTCGCTTCGTCGATCTTGTTGGCGTAGAGGATCGCCTTCAGGCCGATGTAGTTCGCACCGTTCCTGCTGGGGATGCCGACCTTCAACTTCGTGAGCGATTGCGCATCGGTCAGCCCCTTGCCCTTCGGGGCGAAGACGGCAATCGGGTACTGCTGGTAGACGGCGGCGACATAGACGACGGGTACCCCCTGCGCCCGCGCGAGGGCGACCTCATCGCCGCTGGCGTTGAGGAAATCGCGCTCACCGCGCGCCGTCAGTTGCATCAGGTCGGACGAGGAGCCATAGTCGAACTGCGTCTTGAGACCCTCGGCGGCGAACCGGCCTTTGGCGTCCGCCATGTAGAATTGGGCGAACTGCACGTTCGGGATGTAGCTGAAGGCGACCTTGACGGCCGTCAGCGTCTTGCCGGAGACGGCCGACGGGGCGGTGGTCATGCTCGCCGCGCCGGTCACACCACTGGCGGCGGGTGCGGCGGTGGCAGGCGGTGCGGCGGTTCCGACCGGCCCCGTTGTGGCCACAGGTGCGGTAGCATTGGGTGTGGCATTCGTGCTCGATCCACCGCAGGCGGCGAGTAGGGCGCCGAGCGACGCGTTGGCGGCGGTGACGAGAAACAGACGACGGCGCATGATTCAGTCCTCCCACGAGAGCAGCAAACGTTCCAGGGACGCGACGATGACGTGGCCGAGCGCGGAGATCGCCATCAGGCAGAAGAGCGCGACGAACTTGAGCGGCGTGTCGTAGAGGAACTCCGCCTGCTTGAGCAGGTAGCCGAGCCCCTGCCGCGCCGAGACGAACTCGCCGACGACCGCGCCGATCACCGAGAGGGTGAAGGCGATCCTGATGCCGCCGAGCAGCGAGGGGAGGGCGAGCGGCACCTCGACGTAGCGGAGGATCTGCCAGCGGTTCGCGCCCGCGAGGTTCGCCACGCCGATCAGGTCCGGCTCGATGGCGCGCAGGCCGATCATCCACGTCACGAGGGTCGGGAAGAAGACGATCAGCGCGCAGATCAGGATCTTCGGCAGCAGCCCCGTGCCGAACCAGAGGATGAAGATCGGCGCGATGGCGACGATCGGCATCGCCTGGCAGGCGGCGATCACCGGCGAGAGCGCCCGGTCGAGCAGCGGGATGTGGACAAGCACATAGCCGAGCGCGAAGGCGACCGCGATCCCGGCGAGCGCGCCATACCCCGCCTCGATCAGCGTCGTGCGGAGATGCGGCCAGAGGATGCCGTCGCGCAGCGCGTCCCGGAACGACCGCGCGACCGCCTCGGGCGGCGGCAGGAGGAACGGTTTGTAGTCGCCGATAGTGATGACGAGTTTCCACCCCACGAGCAGCAGCACGAAGGCGACGAGCGGTGCGAGCGCGTTCAGCCGCGCGCCGCGCCGTGCCCGTTTCGTGCCGCGCCGTTTGGGTGGCAGCGTCAACGCGGGCGTGCGTTGCTGTGTTCGTTCGAGTGTCCCGACCATGCGACGTGCCTCCCGGTACGGAGTAACCATGCCGGGGGCATAAAAAATCCCGGCGACTTCGCGGTCGCCGGGGCATGTGCATGCGGACATCGGTGAGGCGAGAAATAACAGAGTGGCGGCGGGCTTTAGCCTGCCGAGAAAAACCACAGGCTGAAGCCTATGCCACCATGCTTTTTCGCGTCCTCACCGGGATCGCGTCACCCGCCGCACTACTGATGCGTCTTCTCCCATCCGGACTCTCACCGTCGGCCCCGGAATCACACCGGAATCTGCCACACCCGTCGGGACGTATGGTGTGGCTCGCGGGCTTGGCATGCGGGTAACGTCTGCCTCACCGCCGGTCGGGGATTACACCCTGCCCCGAAGACTGCACGCCGCGATTGTCGGGCAAAACGCCATGGGTGTCAATAGAAGCCAGAAGCCAGAAGCCGGAAACCAGAAAGATCGTCGTCGTCACAATTCACTTCATGGCTATTATCTGTCATCTTCCCTTTCTGGCTTCTGGCTTCTCCCCCTCTGGCTTCTGGCTTCTGGCTTCTGGCTTCCGAGTCGGGCGAAGCGCTCGGCGGCGGCGGCGAGCGTCTCCGGCTTCTTGGCGAAGCAGAAGCGTTCGAGCATCGCGGCGCGGCTGGCGTCTGCATAGAAGACGGAGGGCGGGATGCCGACGACGCCCGCTGTCTCGATCAGGTGGAAGCAGGCGGCAACATCGTTGGGCTTGTCGAAACTGCTGACATCCGCGAGTAGGAAGAAGGTGCCGCCCGCCGCGAGCGTCGGCAAGCCCGCGCCTTCGAGCATCGCGCGCATCGCGTCCCGGCGGGCGGTGTAGTCGCGCTTCAGTTGGGCGTAGTACCCCCGCGCCTCCGCCTCCTGGAACGCGGTCGCCATCGCCTCCTGGAACGGGGTCGCAGTGGCGAAGACGCTGAACTGGTGGACGGTGCGGAGCGCGGCGTTCAATGCCGCCGGGCCGATAGCGTAGCCGATCTTCCAGCCGGTCATGCTGAAGGTCTTGCCGGTGCTGTTCAGCGTCAGGGTGCGCTCCCACATACCGGGGAGGGTTGCCAATGGCACATGGACGGTGTCATCGAAAATGATGCGGTCGTAGACCTCGTCCGTGATGGCGATCACGTCGTGCCGCTGGCAGAGGCCCGCGATGAAGGCGAGTTCGTCCCGCATGAAGACCTTGCCCGTCGGGTTGTGCGGCGTGTTAAGGATGATCGCCCGCGTGCGCGCGTTGAACGCCGCCGCGAGCGCGTCCCGGTCGAAGGCCCAATCGGGCGGCTGGAGCGTGATGTAGCGCGGCGTCGCCCCCGCGTAGACGATGTCGCCCACGTAGGCGTCGTAGAACGGCTCGAAGAGGATCACCTCATCGCCGGGATCGACGAGCGCGAGGAGCGCCGCCAGCATCCCCTCCGTCGCGCCGGTGGTGACGGTCACTTCGCCATCGGGGTCGATCTCCCGCCCGTACGTCGCGCCCCACGTCGCGGCGATGGCGGCGCGCAGCCGGGGTGTGCCGTGGCTCGGCGCGTACTGATTCTGGTCCGCGTCGATCGCCGCCGCCGCCGCTTCCTTCACGAAGTCCGGCCCGGCGAAGTCCGGGAACCCCTGCCCGAGGTTGACGGCCTGATGCTTGATCGCCAGCCGCGTCATCTCCGTGAAAATCGATGTCCCGAACCCTTGTATCCGCGCCGCTCCTACCTGCCTCATAGCATCCTCCCCGATGAAGCCGGACGAAACCGATTGAACCGCAAAGGCGCAAAGAGCGCAAAGGACGCAAAGGGTTATGAGGGAGGAATCGGGGAGAGAATAATTCTCCGGATACCATCCTTGAGTATCACGGCGTTGAAGTTGATCAGCAAGCCGAGTGGATAGCCCGTGGTACGTAGGTATGAAAGCAGTTGTGCAGTGTGAATTGGTGCGAGCGCATCAACCGCCTTCAACTCCACGATCAGCGTGTTGTCGACAAGAAGATCCATCCGGCCCATTCCAACATCGCGGCTCTTGTAGCGGATGATGACCTCGCACTGTCGAGTAAATGGAATACCGCGATCATAGAGTTCCATACAGAGCGACTCTTCGTAGACGGACTCCAAGAATCCGGGGCCAAGCGCGCGATGAACCTCAATTGCAGCGCCGATCACCGCATGCGAGCGCACGTTCGCCAAGTGTGGCATGTCACGCTTGTGGTCTTCGTTCGCGCCCATGCCTCCCCCCATTCTCCCTTTTCTTTGCGCTCTTCGCGTCCTTTGCGCCTTTGCGGTTCAATCGGTTTCCGGTTTCCTGCTCTCCACCGGGAGATCAGTGCGCGGTCCCCATTCGTTCCAGGAGCCGTCGTAGTTCGCCCAGTTGCGGTGGCCGGTGCGGTGAAGGGCGAAGAGGACGCCCGTCGCAGCCACGCCGCCGCCGCAGTACGCGACCGTCGGCGCATCCTCCGTGACGCCCGCTTGCGCCAGCAGCGCGGACAATTCCTCGTCGCTCCGCCATGTGCCGGTCTGCGGGTCAATGAGCGTGGTCGCCGGGAGGCTGACCGCGCCGGGGATGTGGCCCGCGCGACCGCTCCGCACGACCGCGCCGGCGTACTGGTCGGCGGGGCGGGCGTCGATCAGGAGGGCGGAGCGCGCGTCGCTGATCCGCGCGACCTCGTCAATCGTCGTGCGCATCGCGGCGCGCGGCTGCGGCGTGAATGTCGTTGGGGCAACGGTGGGGAGATCGGTCGTCGTCGGGCGGCTCTCAGCAGCCCACTTCTTCCAGCCGCCATTCAGCACGGAGACGCGGTCGTGGCCATAGTACGTAAAGACCCACCAGAGGCGGGTGGCGAGCGTCGTGCCCTGGTGGTCGTAGATGACGATGTGCGTCGTGTCGTCGATGCCGAGGCGCGACCCCAACGCCGCGAACCGCTCCGGTAGCGCGACCTGAATCGGCACGGGGTCGTCCGGGTCGGTGATGTCCGTCGTCCAGTCCACGAAGAGCGCACCGGGGATGTGCGCCGCCGCGTATTCGTCCGGCGCCGCCGCGTATTCGACGACCATGTTCCCCTTGCCGTCGTCGATGTGGTGCACGTAGCCGCGCACATCGACGACCCGGACGCCCGGATCGTTCAGATGCGCCTTGAGCCATTCAGTGCTGACGAGCGAATCCGTCTTTGTTGCCATCGTCGCTCCTTCCTCTCTCGATCATCTCATCCGTCGCGGCGCATCATACCGTGTTCCACCCATCCATAACCACGACACGGGTAACGCTTTTTGGGCGAAGGATTACCAAGCGCTGGCTACTAATTGCCAGAAGAAAAACTCTCCCCTTGTGTGGAGGGTTCCTCCGTGCTAGAATCGCGCTCAGTCGTTAGTGAAAATATCCAAAAAGTTGTGGAGTTTCCCGGCGCTTGGCACGTCGTACATCCGGCGCTGCGGGGATACGTTAACGGGGCACATGCAGGGCATCGCCGAGGGAGCGGTCACTGAACCCGTGATCGTCCCTCGCCCAGGATAGGGGATGCAAAAAAGGGTTTCGTGGGGATGGCGCCTCGGTGGAGGCCCATCGGCGCTCAGAGCGAGGGGGGAAATGCCATGGGAATGACTAATCGGGATCGGACGAGTGAACAGGGCGCGGTGCGCGATCCGGAGGCGCTCGCACGGCTGGAGCGCAATCTCCGCAGCGCGGGGATGCCCCGCCGCCGCTTCCTCGCGATGGTGAGCGCGGGCGCGGGGGTGGCGACGCTCGCGGCGTGCGGCGGCAGCGCCAGCCCCACCGCGACGAGCGCGCCGACGACCGCACCCACCAAAGCGGCGGGGAGCGCCACCGCGCCAACGAGCGCGCCTGCCGTCGCGCCGACCACCGCCCCCGCCGCTGCGGCGACTGCCCCGGCCCCGGCCGCAGCGGCAACCGCCGCGCCGAGCGTTGCCGCCGCGACGGCCCCCGCTGCATCCGCCGTCACGACCGCGCCAACCGCCGCCGTTGCCACGGGGCCGGAAAGCAAGAAGATTTTCCTCGACGGGACGACCCTCACCAACGAACCCGCGCACAACGACTACAACGCGGACACGTACGCCCAGGGTGTCCCGAATATCCATTCCGGCCTCCTGCGCTACGATCAGGATTTCAACATCCTGCCGGACCTCGCGGAGTCGTTCTCGAACAACGGCAACGTCTATACCTTCAAGATACGCAAGGGCGCGATCTGGAGCGACGGGCAACCCGTCACCGCGCAGCAATGGGTCTACTCGATCCGCCGCAGCATCGACCCGCGCACGGGCAATGGCTATGCATCATTCTGGGACAGCGTGATTAAGGGCGCGGCAGAGTTCTCCTCCGCCGACTCGAAGGTCGCCAATCTCGACCAGCTGTCGAGCGCCGTTGGCGTCCGTGCGGTGGACGACAGCACCTTTGAGGTGACGGGTGACGCCTTCTATGGGCTGATCCCGAGCCAGTTCGCCTTCGTTGCCGCCGAGCCTGCCCGCGAGGACCTTGTCAAGAAGTACGACCCCGCCAAGGGGATCGCCTCCACCGCGTGGACGGACCCGAACAAGGTCGGTGGCCCGGTCGTGAGCACCGGGCCGTGGATCATGACGGCGTGGAAGCACGAATCGCTCATCACCCTCACGCGCAACGACAAGTACTGGAACGCGAAGGCGATCCGGCAGAAGTTCGTCAATATACCGATCCTGCCGGACACAGTGAAGAACACGCTCTCCTACGACAATGGCGACATCGACATCCAGAACATCCCCGCCTCGGAGGTTGACCGGTTCCGCAATGACGCGAAGTTGAAGTCGCAGACCTTCCCCTATCTCTATCCAGGCACCCGCTTCCTCGTGCCGGACACGGGGCACGCGCCCTTCGACAAACTGGAAGTCCGCAAGGCGACGCTCCTTTCAATCGACAAGGACCGCCTCGTCAACCAGGTCGGCAAGAAGGTCAACACCCTCGCCTACGCGATGACCGCCCCTGGCGTCTTCGGCTACTTCGACGACGACGACAACAAACTGAAGAACCTCCAGAAGTATGATCCGAAGGCGGCGCTGGAGGCGCTGAAGGGGACGACGTTCGAGGGCGGGCGCAACTGGCCGAAGGTGACGCTCTCATACAACTCGTCCGATCCCGACATCCCGGCGGGCACCCCGGACGAGATCGCGCGCGAATTGAAGGCGTCCATCAACATGGACGTGCAGTTGGAGCCGCTGGAGACGAAGGTCTGGAACGCCCGCCGCTTCGCGCTGGACCTCCAATTCCTCTTCTACCGCTGGTACCAGGACTACCCGGACCCCCACAACGAGTACTACCAGACCTTCTCGATCCACAACAAGGGGAACGGCGCGCGGCAGAACTGGACGGATCCGACGTTCGACGACCTGTGCAAGAAGGCCGCCGCCGAGACGGACAAGGCGAAGCGGCTCGACCTCTACTACCAGGCGGAGACGCGCATCCAGACGCAGTTCGCCTACATGCCGCTCTACTGGCGGACGGATTACTACGCGATCAAGCCGTACGTCCAGGGCATCCCGAAGAACAAGCAGGGGAACGTCGTCCCGAACACGAACATCTTCATCCGTGCGTGGGATACGGTGTTCGTCACGGATGAAAGCCCGCACGACCCGCCGAAGTAGCGGGGAACCTCACCCCCAGCCCCCTCTCCTTTGCCTGGGGCAAAGGAGAGGGGGAGCGACCTCCTGAAAATCGCGATGTTCGAGGAATGCCACGGCACTTTGCACGAGTCACTCCTCTCCATCGCCGCTGTGATCTTTCCTTGTCTCGGTCTGTGGGCGATGGAGAGCGGGTGCCCTCTGGGCAGTGGGGGGTGAGGTCAGCCCACGGCGGCGATGCTCGTTTCGAGCCGTTCGGTCATCGTCGCGATGCCCGCCGCGTCGATGGTGAGGGGCGGCGCGAAGACGACGAAGTTCTTGCCGATGCGGGCGAGCAGGCCGTGCTCCCGCGCGGCGCGCTCCACCGCCGCGCCGGGGGCGAGGCCATAGACGGCGGGGTCGAGGTCGAACCCCTGCAACAGCCCCGCGCCCCGGATGTTGTGGATGCCGGGCAATCGCGCCGCCATCCCCTCCAGATGCGCGCGCAGAACCACGCCCATCGCTGCGGAGTTCGCGACCAACTGCTGATCGCTCATCAGCTGCAGCACCGCCAGCCCCGCCGCCGCCGCGACGGGGTTGCCGCCGTATGTGTGCCCGTGGTGGAACTCGCGCCGCTCCTCCGGTGCGCCAAGGAAGGCGGCCTGCACGCGCTCCTGCACGAAGACCGCCGAGAGTGGCGCGTACCCCCCGCTCATCCCCTTCCCGCCGCAGAGCAGGTCCGGCACGACGCCGAAATAGTCCGCGCCGAAGTTCGTGCCGAGCCGCCCGAAGCCGGTGATGATCTCGTCGAGGATGAGCAGGACGTTGTATTTGTCGCACATCGCGCGCAGCATCGGCAGGTACTCGGCGGGCGGCACCGTGAAGCCCGCGCCGCTGACGCTGATTGGCTCGACGATGACGGCGGCGATTGTCTCCGGGTCTTCCGCCTGGATCGTGCGCTCAAAGTGGCGGGCGCAGGTGAAGAGGTCGTGCGCGCGGCACTCGTCCAGCGTGTGATCATACGGGCAGGCGTTGCACGTCGGGGGATGGACATGGAGAAAGCCCGCGACGAGCGGCTCGAAGATGCTCTTGCGCTCCCACCCGCCCGACGCCGAGAGCGCGCCCATCGTCGCGCCGTGGTAGCCACCGTAGCGGGCGAGAATCTTATACTTGTTCGGGTGGCCGGTCTGCTTGTGGTACTGCCGCGCCATCTTCATCGCCGCCTCGGTCGCCTCGGAGCCGCCGGAGAGCAATTTGACCGCCCCGAACCCGCTGCCGATGAAGCGCAGCAACTCGCGGGTCAGTTCGAGCGCGACGGGGTTCGTCCCGGCAAGCGGCGGCGCGAAGGCGAGCGTGTGCAACTGCTCCGCCATCGCGCCGATCACCGCCCGGTTGCGGTGCCCGACGGAGTTGACGAAGACGCCGGACAGCCCATCCAGGTATTGCTTCCCGGTATGGTCTGTGACATGCAGCCCCTCGCCCTCGACGATCACGAACGGGTCTTCGGCGAACGATTGCATCTGTCGGAAATCCAATATCTGCCGCGCGAGCAGTTCCGGTGTCACGAGGTCGTCATACTGTGTCATACCTACCCCCGGCCCCTCCCGAAACAGAAAGGGGTATTACTATCGCTGCAAAAATGAACACTTTCGCCACTAAATGGTTCTCCGGCAGTCTCGATGATGGCCTTGCGGGTCTTTTCGACTGGGATGAGTGGGGGAAATCGGCCTGCGACCCGCACCGCAACTCGCGTCCGTCAAGCACGAGGCCAGCCGTGGCGAATCCCCTGATCCTCCTGTGGTATTTGCGTTCCTTGGCATCATCAAGACTGCCGGAGAACC
>JAABUT010004345.1_pt1 | contig 11360 bp, 8 predicted proteins | sample 5559281 | NCBI WGS metagenome assembly JAABUT01 (sample SAMN10711880, study PRJNA513359) | rock metagenome | isolation source: Antarctica rocks | place: Antarctica: Victoria Land, Ricker Hills nord | collected 2016-01-04
CCTCGACGCCGTCGCCGCCCAACTCAACGGCAGACCCCGGGAGACCCTCCACTGGAAGAACCCCACCGAGAAACTCAACGAACTCCTGATCCAAGCCGGTGGCGCATTGACCACTTGACACCGCCCTGCGAAACCCAGCGCGCCGACTACCTCCAACGCTGGCTCATCCACCACAACCACCACCGAGCCCACACCGCCACCGGCAACCAGCCCCCCGCCACCCTCACCCCGACCACTGCCACCAACGTCATGATGCAGAACAACTAGCCGTCGTTGCCCGCCTCGGGTTCGACGCCGTGGACCTCGCGCTCCGCACAGAACTCGGCCGCGGCAGCGCGCAACCGGACAGCAGGCCGCCATTACCCAGCGGCACATGCAGCAAGACCGACGTCGCTGAGCGGCTCTGTGGCCGCCATAGGGGCCGTCGATTTGCCCATGTGCGCGACGTAGCTTGACGCGCCTTGTCGAGCGGATGACGGCGGCACGATTCTCGGAGGCCGACGGTGTCGAGGACTGGCGCCCCCTAAAGCCTGGTGCCGTTCTGGCGGACCGTGCTCGGCTACGAGCAGGGGGACACCGACTGCTCGACCCGGCGTGGCGCGGGCCGTCGATTTGGTTCCAGCAGATGGACGCGCGGCGCAACCGCGTGCACGCCGGCGTCTGGGTGCCCCACGACCAGGCCGAGTGCCGGATCGCGGCGGCGATCGCTGCCGGCGGCCACCTCGTCAGTGACGCGAGCGCGCCCGCGTAGTGAACGCTGGCCGACGCCGAGGGCAACGGTCGACGTGGGCACCTGGCAGGGGTCGGGCTGAATCGCACCTGACCGCTCAGTTCCGGCCGCCTCGGGGGTCCATCTGTTGAGTGGGTGTGTCGGCTGGCGGGGGAGTGGACGTGGCAGAGCTACCGGTGGTCGTTGAGCGTGCGGAGCAGCCGTACGTCGGCATCACCTCGACGGTGACGATGCGGGACTTGGGCGAGGTGCTGCCGCCGGTGGCGCCGCGGGTGTACGGGTGGTTGGCGGGCCGGGGGATCAGCCCGAGTGGGCCGTGCTTCTGGCGGTACACCGTCGTCGACATGGCGAACGAGCTCCTGGTCGAGGTCGGGGTGCCCGTGGCGGGGCCGGTGGCCGGCGACGGGACGGTGCAGGCGGGTGGGTTGCCGGGTGGACGCTATGTCACGGTGACGCACGTCGGGCACCCGGACACCCTCGAACAGGCGACGGGCGACCTGCTGAAGTGGGCAGCGACCCGCGGTCTGGCCTGGGACGTGACCGAAGTCGACGGCGTTCAGCGCTGGGGCGCCCGCCTCGAGGAGTACCTCAACGACCCGGGCGACGGCGTGGCCATGGACCTGTGGACCACCAACCTGCTGTTCCGGCTGGCGCAGTAGGCGGCGGCGTACCAGGCGGGACCTCAGCCGGCGAGGAGGGCGGCGTAGCGGTCTAGGTCGACGTTGCCACCGCTGATGACGACCCCGACCCTGCGGCCGCGGAACTGGCCGGGGTTCGCGAGCAGTGCGGCGAGGCCGAGGGTGCCGGTGGGTTCGACGACGAGCTTGAGGTAGGTCGCCAGCAGCCGCATCGATGAGACGAGCTGGGCGTCGGTGGCGGTGAGCACGTCGGTGACGGTCCGGCGGATGACCTCGAACGTGTGCACGCCGAGGTGTTGGGTCTGCGCGCCGTCGGCGATGGTCCGCGGGGTCGGGATGGTCACGATGCTGCCCGACCGGAACGACTGCTGGCCGTCGTTGCCCGCCTCCGGCTCGACGCCGTAGACCTTGCAGTCGGGGGAGAGCTCAGCCGCCGCTAGCGCGCACCCGGACAGCAGGCCCCCGCCGCCCAGCGGCACCAGCAGCGCGTCCAGCGAGCCGACCTCGTCGAACAGCTCCTTGCCCGCGGTGCCCTGGCCGGTCAGCACGTGCGGGTGGTCGTAGGGCGGGATGAGCGTCAGCCCGCGCTCGGCCGCGAGCGCTGCTCCGATCTGCTCGCGGTCCTCGGTGTACCGGTCGTAGGTCACCACCTGCCCGCCGTACCCGCGGGTGGCGGCGACCTTCGAGCCCGGCGCGTCCAGCGGCATGATGATCGTCGCCGGGATGCCGAGCAGGCTCGCGGACAGCGCGATCGCCTGGGCGTGGTTGCCCGAGGAGTACGTCACCACGCCGGCGCGGCGCTGCTCCGGGCTGAACAGCGCGAGCGCGTTGTAGGCCCCGCGGAACTTGAAGGCGCCCATCCGCTGCAGGTTCTCGCACTTGAACACGACGTCGGCGCCGACGACCTCGTTGACCAGCCGCGACCGCAGGACCGGGGTCCGGTGGGCGACCGACGCGATCCGGGCAGCGGCCGCAGCGACGTCGTCGTAGGTGGGAGCACTGCTCACCGAGCGGGACTCCCGCCGACGAGCTTGCCCGTCTCCTCGGCGGCCTTGCGGATCGCACCGCGCTCGTCCAGCCACCCGCCCGCGACCCCGACGACGGGCACCTTGGCCACGGTCCGGGCGAGGAACCCGCCGCGCGGGCGGTTGTCGAGCAGGTCCTGGATGTCGCGGAACGTCCGGGCCAGCCGCCACAGCGTCTTCGCGCCGCGCAGGACGCTCGAACCGCCGCTCCCGGCCTTCTCGTCGGGACTATCGTCGTCGGCTTCGGCCAGCTTCTGCTCCGACGTCCCGGGGTCCGGGACCACGGCCGGGTCTGGCGCGAGGTCACGGTCGAAGAGCACCTTCGCCAGCAGGGGCACCCAGTCGGCGGCGATCGCGATCCCGTTCTCCCGCGCCACGGCGCAGACCGCGATGCCCGACGCCGATGCGCCCAGCCCCGCCTGCAGCGGCACCCGGTCGGCCAGCGCACCGACGAACCGGGGAGCGGCGGCCGCGAGACCCGCGACCGCGCCGATGCGGCGCACCCACCACGACACCCGGTCAGCGACCGGCACCGATGCCCACTCGGCCGACGCCGGCGTCACCGAGCCGAACGCGCGGCGGCTGACCGCGTCCACCGCACGACCGCGCAACCCGGTCGGTGCGTCGCCGTCGCCGGAGTCGGAGGAGTCGTCGGCCAGCCAGCGCTCCGGGTCGGCGACGACCCGGCCCACCATCCCGGCGTAGACGCCGAGGGTCCGCGCCAGCCGCTCGTCGGTGACCGTCGATCTCGCCATCTCGGCTCCCAGCTCAGGGGTGGTTGAAGGTGCTCAGGGGTGGTTGAAGGTCGTCGTGCAGCCGCCGTCGACCGGGACGATCGAGCCGGTCATGAACGAGCTGTCGTCGCTGACCAGGAACACGGCCACCCGGGCCACCTCGTCGGCGGACGCCTGCCGGCCGATCGGCTGCTGCGCGGCCGCTGCCTCCCGGCGCGCGTTCGCCCGCGCCGCCCCTTCGGGACCGAGCGCGGCCCGGGCGCCGCCCATGTCGGTGTCGATGTAGCCGGGGAGGATGGCGTTGACCCGGATGCCGCGTCCGCTGTAGTCCACCGCCAGCTGCCGGGTGAAGTTGACGACCCCGCCCTTGGACGCGCAGTAGGCGGGCGCCATCGGTGCGCCGACGACGCCGTACGTCGAGGCCACGTTGACGATCCGGCCGGCGCCGGACGCCAGCAGGTGCGGCATCGCGGACCGGACGCACAGGAACTGGCCGGTCAGGTTCACCGCGAGCACCCGGTTCCACACGTCGATCTCCAGCTCGTGCGCGAGCGAGGAGCCGCCGGAGATGCCGGCGTTGTTCATCAGCACGTCGATCCCGCCGAACCGGTCTACCGCGCCGGTCATCAGCGCCTCGACCTGCGCCGGGTCGGCGACGTCGCAGGACAGGAACACCGCCTCTCCACCGGCGGCAGTGATCTGCGAGACCGTCCCGTCGCCCGGCGCGACGTCGGCCACGACGACGCGCGCGCCCTCGGCCGCCAGGGCCACGGCGGTTGCCGCGCCGATGCCGCCGGCGGCGCCGGTGACGACGGCCACCTTCCCGCTGAGGCTCTGGGTCTGCATGGGGCCGCAGCGTATGGTCCCGCGAGATCCGACCGCGGGGCGGGCAGCTCAGAAGCCACCCGCCGCGCGGTCAGCGCCGTACCGGCCGATCAGCGCCGTACCGGTCGGTCAGTGCTTGGGGCCGCTGCCACCGCTCTTCGTGGGCCCGCTCGTGGGGATCGACGAGGTCAGCGGCTGGCCCTTCGGCTTCGCGTCCTTCTTCTCCTTGCGGACCTCGCGGCCGCCCTTGTTCTTGCTCGCCATGGCTGTCTCCTCCGGTTTCGGAAGGTCGCCCGGCCGACCGGGCGATCAGGTCTCCCGCCGTGCAAGCAGCTCGACCGGGGTCCGATCGTGGCACGGATCGAGCCAGGACTCAGCCCGTTGTTCCCAGGCTCCGGTGGGCAGCGACCTGGGCCGCGGTCAGCGCCTTCGGGTAGACCGCAACCTCGTCGATGTCACCGGCCAGGTTGTAGCTCGCCGGCTGAGCGGGCCAGCCGCGCAGCGTGTCGCCGCCGATCCGCCAGACGCCGTCGAAGTTCTGCGCGATGGTGTTGCTCGACTGCCCGACCCGGACGCCGTCGACGTACAGCACCATCCCGGACGAGGACAGGGTCGCCGCCAGGTGGTGCCACCGGCCGTCGTTCACCGGTGCCGGGCTGGCCAACGAGCGGACCGCGCCGTCGTACACCCCGAAGCGCGCCCGTCCGGTGGCGTCCACGTAGAGGTTGCGGTCGAAGCCGGTGCTGTTCCCGGTCATCTGGTTGCCGAAGCCCAGCACCTTGCCGCCGGCGGTCGAGGTGGTGCGGACCCACGCCTCGAAGGTGAACGTCGGCGGCGGCCGACCGAAGCTGGTGGTCGACGCCGTCCCGGCCGCCGTCCCGTCGAAGTGGGTCGCGGTGTCGGTGTCCTTCGCGATCGCGCCGGCGACCGCCCGGGTCACCCCGGTGCCGACAGTGAGGTCGTCGAAACCTGCGCTGTCATACCCGCGTGTTCCCGACGGTTCGTCCAGCCGCCACAGGGATCTCGCGACGTCGCTGCGGATCCGCTGCACGTACGGACTGGCCGTCCTGCCCGACACCGTCACCGCGACGTCCGGGCTGGTCGTGGTGTTGCCCAGCGGGTCGGTGGCCCGCACCCGGTAGGTGTGGCTGCTCCCTGGCGTCAGCCCCGTCTGGACCAGTCCCATCGTTGGCAGCTGCCAGAACGGTGCCGAGCTGGACTGGGTGCTGACCGGGGTCGCGCCGCCGTCCCGGATCAACTGGTAGGTCAGCGCGAGGTTGTCCATGTCCGAGGTCGCCGACCAGTTGACCCGGGTCCGGCCGGAGTCCTGGGAGAGCACGGTCGGCTTCAGCCCCGTCGCGGCAGGCGCGACCCGGTTCGGCGCCGCGGCACGCACCGCGAACCGGACGAGCCCGGACTGGGCGACGCCGTTGACGCTCGGGAACTCGCCACCGAGGGCGACGTAGTCGGCGTTCCCGGTCAGCGACCAGGCGGACTGGTACTGCTTGGTGTAGGAGCCGATCGCCAGAGTCGGGAACCAGGTCAGCATGGTCGGTGCGGGCCTGCCCGCGAAGCTGGCGTAGTGGTTCACCCTGTTCCCCAACAGCGTGGTCGTCGCGGCGTTGGTGAAGGCGAGCGCCCGGTGGTCGGTGCGGACAACCGTCTCCGGGTAGGCGCGCGGGGTGGTGCAGTCGTGGGCGTGCCCGACGCTGTAGGTCACCGGCCCGGCGGGCAGGACGTCGTAGCTGTCGCCGTGGCAGTCCTCCATCCAGGCCAGCGACCCGGTGCCCGCGTCGGCAGCGAACGTCCCCTCGAAGTTCCCGCCGGGGCCGAACACGTAACCGGTGCCGTACACCCGGGTCCCGTCGGTGCGCAGGCTGGTGATCGAGGCGTCCGGCCCCGCGTCGCGGATGACGGAGTTCGCGGCGAACGGCCGCACGGCGCCAGTCACCGGGTCCAGCGCGCCGAGTCCGTAGGCGGCGGTCCCGGACAGCGTCGTGAACCGGCCGCCGACGACGAGGCGGTTCGCCCCGGGCACCAGGGTCATGGCGGTGACGTCACCGTCGTCCGCCTTCGGCGCCCACGACAGCAGCGCCCCGTTCGAGGCGGCGATCGCGGCGAGCTTCGTCCGGGGGACGTTGTTGACGTTGGTGAAGCTGCCGCCGGCGTACACCGTCGAGTTGGTCGCCGCCAGCGCCCGGACGGTCTGCCCCGTACCCGGTCGGAACGCCGAGGACAGCGTCCCGGTGGCGGTGTCGAAGGCGGCGATGCGGTAGCGCGGCTGGCCGTCGACGCGGGTGAAGTCGCCGCCCACGTACACGCGGGTGCCGGCGGGCGAGGCCGTGATGGACAGCCCGCGCGCGTCCAGTCGATGCGCGAACGGCAACAACCTCCCGGTGCGGATGTCGTAGGCGAGCAGGTTCCCCCGGGCCGTCTCACCCGTCCCGGCCTTCGCGCCGGCGGGGCGGGCCGAGGTGAACTCACCGGTGGCATAGACGGTGTTACCGACGGTCACCTGAGCCCAGACCACGCCGTTCGCCTGCACCGTCGGTAGCGCGTCGGCGCTCACCGTCGCCGGTGTCCCGCTGGGTGGGGCGGTGTCCGCGGCCGCCGACAGCACTCCCGGACCGGCGGGTAGGCCGGTCATGGTCCCCAGCACCACGAGCAGCGCCGCAAGTCCGGCGACTCGGGCGGCAACGGGGCGGGAGGCCCGCCGGTGGACGAAGTGGCTGCGCACGCTCATGACGCTCCTCGACCGGGCCACTGATGCATCACCGACGGTAGCCGTGATCTTGCGCTCCGCCTATTGGGGTGGATCGGCGTCAGTGGTTCGAACAGCCGGCGCGGCCCCTCAGTTGACGGCGGTCGTGGTGAAGTCGCCGGCGCGCAGCGCGACCGGGACCGTCGTCGCGGCGCCGGACAGGTAGACCGACATCCCGACCGTGCCCGCGGCCTGCAGCCCGACCGTGCTGTCCGTGCGCTCCACCTGCCAGGCGGCGGGCTCGGCCGCCGTGGCCGGCCACACCTTGAGCCGCAGCGTCGTCGGGGAGATGCCGACCGCCTGCAGCCGCACCTTGAGCTGCGTGCCCGGGGTGTACTTCAGGCCGGCGACGGTCGCCTCGGACCCGATGAGCGTCTCGGTGGCGGATCCCGCGAGACGGGTCACACCGACCGCGACCGCCCCCGAGGCCAGCAGTCGGACCCGCGCCCGGTACTCGTTGTTGGTGCCGACCCGGCGCCCGGTCAGGTAGACCGACAGCGGCTGATCCGTGGCCCGATCGGTGGTGAACGTCAGCGCGGTCTCGGCCGACGTCGAGGAGACGCCCGGCAGGTAGGCACCGGTCTGGGTTCCCGGGCTGGCCAGGCTCAGCGTCGCCGCGCCGCCGGACACCGACTGGCGGGTCGCTGTCCCACCGGTCCAGGCGCCGCCCTTGTCCGCGGTGCCCAGCCCTGCCGAGACCGTGCGGTCGAACCGGTCGACGGCCAGGAAGGCGGCGTTCGGGTCCGTCGGCGGCGGCGCGGGTGCGGTGACGGTGACGGTGCGGGTGGTGGTGCCGGTGGCGCCGTCGTTGTCGGTGGTGGTGAGGGTGGCGGTGTAGGTGCCGGCGGCGGCGTAGCTGTGGGTGGTCTTGGTGCCGGTGCCGGTGGTGCCGTCGCCGTACTTCCAGGCGTAGCTGGCGATGGTGCCGTCGGGGTCGGTGGATGCGGTGGCGTCGTAGGCGACGCTGAGGCCGGTGGGGGTCGCGGTGAACGAGGCGGTGGGTGCCCTGTTCACCGGCGCGACCGCGATCGCCGCGTCGTGGTGCGCCGCCACCTGGCCCGCGGACAGCACCGTCGGGTAGATCGCCACCTCGTCGATGGTGCCGGCCAGGTAGTTGCTGGTGCCCGACCACGACTTGTCCCCGCCGACCCGCCAGTACCCGGAGTAGGCCTGGGAACCGGTGTTCGGGTTCGTGCCGACGAGGACTCCGTCCAGGTAGAGGGCCATCCCGCCGGAGCCGATGGTCGCGACGACGTGGTGCCATGCGCCGTCGTTGAACCCGGTCCCGGAGCCGACCAGGTTCTGCCGACCGGTCCAGGTGCCGAACATGACCTGGCCGGTGCCGGTCAGCCAGATCTGCCGGTCGTAGCTCGAGCTCAGTCCGGTCTGCTTGTCACCGAAGCCGACCAGCTTGCCGCCCATGACGGACGTGGTCTTGAACGAGGCCTCGATCGAGAAGGTCGTCGGCGCGGGGGTCGGGGTCGACGACGCGCCGCTGGCCGTCGTCGAGCCGTCGAAGGCCGTGGCTGTGTCGGCGTCGGACGCGATGGCGCCGCGCTCACCCCGGGTGGTGCCGGCGCCCAGCGTCAGGTCGTCGTAACCGGCCTGGTCGTAACCGGTCGCGCCGGACGGCTCCCCGAGGCGCCAGTAGGCCCTCGCGCCGTCGGTCAGTACCCGCGTGGCGTACGCGCTCCGGGCGGCGCCGGAGACGGTCACGGCGGTGCTGGACGCGCTGGTGACCTTGTTGCCGGACGGGTCGGTGACCACGATCCGGTAGGTGTGCGTGCTGCCCGGGACCAGTCCGGTGTCGGTGAACCCCAGGGTCGGCAGCTTCCAGAAGTCAGCGGCCACCGTCTGGGTCGACACGGGCGCCGCGGTGTTCCCGTCGCGGATGACGCTGTAGGTCAGCGACCGGTTGTCCATGTCGGACGTGGCCGTCCAGGTGAGCCGGACCGAGCCCGACGACAGGGACACCGGCGACGGGGTCAGGGCCGCGGATTGCGTCGGCGCCACCTTGTTCGGGGCCGCCGCCTTGACCGCGAATCGCACCAGGCCCTGCTGGGCGGTGCCGTTGACCGACGGGAACTCCCCGCCGAGTGCCACGTAGTCGGCGGTGCCGGTCGCCGACCATGCCGCCTGGTACTGACCGGTGAAGCTCCCGATCGCCAGCGTCGGGTACCAGGTCAGCGGGGTGGGGGACGGCTTGCCGGAGAAGTCGGCGTAGTTGGGGATCGTGTTGCGGGCCAGCGTGCCCGTTGAGTAGTCGGTGAACGCGGTCGCGCGGTGGTAGGTCCACGGGTCGGTCTGGGGAAACCCGCCGACCGTGTTGCAGGCGTGCTCGTGGCTGACCACATAGGCGACGCCTCCGGTGGCGAAGGTGTCGTAGGAGTCGCCGTGGCAGTCCTCGAGCCACACCAGCTTCCCGCCGGCTGCGGGGTCCGCGGCGAAGGCCCCCTCGACGTTCCCACCGGGACCGTAGACGTAGCCGGTGCCCAGGATCAGCTTGCCGTCGGTCTTCAGGCTGGTGATCGACGCCTGCGTCCCGGCGTCGCGGACCGTCGCGTTCGCCGCGAACGGCAGGACGGCACCACTGGTGGCGTCCAGGGCGCCGAGGCCGTAGGCGGCGGTGCCGGACAGGGTGCTGAACCGCCCGCCGACGACCAGCTGCGTCCCGCCCGGGGCGAGGACCATCGCGGTCACGGTGTTGTCGTCGGCCTTCGGCGCCCAGGACAGGGTCGCGCCGTTCGACGCGGCGACCGCACCGAGCCGCGTCCGCGCGACGCCGTTGAGGGCGAAGAAGTTGCCGCCTGCGTAGACGGTGGCGTTGGTCGCCGCGACCGCGAGCACCTCGTTGCTGATGTTGGGCCTGAAGGTGGTGACCAGCGCGGCAGTCGCGGTGTCGAACGCGGCGAGACGGTTGCGGGTCTGGCCGTCCACCGCGGTGAAGTCACCGCCGACGTACACCCGCGTGCCGTCCGGGGAGGCCGTGATCGCCCGGCCGACGCCGTTCAGGGAGTGGTTGAAGCCGGTGACGAGGGCGCCGGTGCGGATGTCGTAGGCGAGCAGGTTTCCCCTGGGGGTCTCGCTCACGCCCGGATTGGCGCCGGCCGGGCGGGCCTTGCTGAAGCTGCCGGTCGCATACACGGTGTTACCGACGGTCACCTGCGCCCACACGACGCCGTTGATCTGCACGGTAGGCAGCGGATCGGCACTGACCGTGGCCGGCGTCCCGGCGACCGGGGCGGTGTCCGCCGACGCGCTCCCGACACCCGGAAGCAGTGAGAGTCCAGCCGCGATGACGGCTGTCGCGACCAGGGCCGCCAGCCCGGTGGACAGACGTACCGGACGACGATGCGCGCTCATGACGGCTCCTGGATGCGGCTTGGCCGGTGATTACGGGTGCTGATCACCACGGTTGGCGCCCAGGGTGAGCGCAGTGCGGCTGCAGCACAGTCACCGAGTAACGCTCCGTGGTGATGTCACGCAAGGTAGTTGGCGCCCGGGCGACACGCCAGACGGTGCCCCACACAATGTGGACGACCCAATCGTCCGCGACCCTGCGTGAGCGGGTCGCCGGTGCCGCGCCGGGTGTCGGACCGCTCTACCCACTGACGCGCCCGCGGAACAGGACGGTCGGCTCACCCGCGAGGTAGGACACGGCGACGTCGACGCGCCGGCGCTCGGTGGTCGGCACGCGGAACACATACGTGCCCGTCCCGGTCGCGCCCGGCCGAACGGTTCCGGCCAGCGGCTTCGCCGGCACGCCGTCGGAGCCGCTGGCCGGGGTGGCCGCCGCCCCGTACGCGGCGGTCACCGAGACCTGGCCGAGGTCGAGTGGCCGTGCGGTGTCGTTGCGGACCGCCAGGGTGATCGCGATCGCCGGCGCTCCGGTCACCTCCCCGGGTCCGCGGCCGGCCGTGGTCACCGAGCGGACACCCGCGATGCTGACCAGCACCCTCCCGGCGGCCGACGACGCGGTCGCGGTCGCGCCCGGTGCGACCGGCGCGGCGGTGGTGACGGCCACCGAGGGCACCGGGGTCAGGCCGGCCGGCGGGGGCGGCGGGACGGCCGGCGGTGGGCCGGATGCCGGCGGCGCCTGCGCTGGGCCGGACGCCGGCGGTCGGCCGGATGCCGGCGGAACGGCCGGCGGTGGGCCGGATGCCGGCGGCGCGGCCGGCGGTGGGCCGGATGCCGGCGGCGCGGTCGGGGCCGTCGCGCCGGGCCCGGTTCCCGCCGGGGCCGTCGCGCCGGGACCGGTTCCCGCCGGGGCCGTCGCGCCGGGACCGGTTCCCGTCGGGCCCGGTCCGGGTGGCCGCGTGCCGAGGGGTGGCGGCGTACGGAGCGGCGGCACCGTGCCGGGGGGCGGCGCGGTCGTCACAGATATGCCTGGCTCGGGTGCGACACCGCTCGCCGGCGGTGCGGTTCCCGCCGCGGTCGGGACCGGGGTCGACGGCACCCGGACCGGCGCGGACGCCCCGCTGGCCGGCGCGCTGGTGACCGGCGCGCCGCTGGTGTCCGCCGTGCAGGCGGCGGTCGCGACGGTGAACGCTCCGGCCGCCAGTGCGGCGGCGGACAGGCGGCGGAGGGGAGGCACCCGGCGAGCCTCCCAGGTCGGGCACCACAATGGTCGCGTCGCTGGCGTGCATC